>Ga0182015_10007992_pt1 | contig 10190 bp, 8 predicted proteins | sample 712P3MmetaG_FD_120478 | JGI IMG/M metagenome (GOLD analysis project Ga0182015, IMG submission 120478) | Permafrost microbial communities from Stordalen Mire, Sweden - 712P3M metaG | ecosystem: Environmental > Terrestrial > Soil > Wetlands > Permafrost | place: Sweden: Stordalen | collected... | reverse complement strand
CACGTGGTCGAGAAGCTCAACAAGATCGGTCGTGCCGAGCGCAAGCTGGTGACCGAGCTGGGACGCGAGCCGACCGCCGCTGAGATCGCCGAGGTCACGGGCATCGACCCGGAGGAGGTCGACTCGATCAAGCGCTCCGCGCAGGCGCCGGTGTCGCTGGAGAAGCCGGTGGGCGACGAGGAGGAGTCGGAGTTCGGGCAGTTCATCGCCGACGAGCGCGCCGAGTCTCCGTATGAGCGCGCGGCGGAGATCCTGACGAAGGAGGCGCTGAGAGAGGCGCTGGAGAACCTCAGCTACCGCGAACGGCGCGTGCTCGAGTTGCGCTATGGCCTCGGTGGCGAGCATCCGCGGACGCTCGATGAGGTGGGCCGTACCTTCAACGTGACCCGCGAGCGGATCAGGCAGATCGAGAACCAGTCGCTGAAGAAGCTGCAGAGCCTCGCGGAGGCGCAAAAGCTCCGCGACGTTGCATAGCGCCGTCCAGCGCCCCACAGACCGCTAAAGGCCTCCGGGTCCCGTGCCGATGCGAGAGGCATGTTCGAAGTTCAAGAGGCGCTGAAGGAACTCGTCAAGCGCGAGGGCTCGGATCTGCACCTGAAGGTGGGCAGCACGCCGCTGTACCGCGTGCATGGGCACTTGGCGGCCGAGCCGGACGTGGAGGTGCTGAGCGCAGAGGACACGGAGCGCACGTTGCACGAGCTGTTGAAGGACGAGACGAAGCTGCGTGAGTTCAGCGAGCAGCACGAGGTCGACTTCTCATTTGAAATCGAGGGTGTGGCGCGCTACCGCATCAACGCCTTCCGCCAGCGCGGAGTGATCTCACTGGCGTGTCGCGCGATCCCGCACAAGATCTCGACGATCGACGAACTGTCGCTGCCATCGGTGGTCAAGGACCTGGCCGACGAAGAGCGCGGGATCATCCTGCTGACGGGGACGACGGGCTCGGGTAAGAGCACCACCCTGGCGGCGATGATCGACCACATAAATGAAACGACGAGCAAGCACGTCGTGACGATCGAGGACCCGATCGAGTTCGTGCACTCGGACAAGAAATCGGTGATCAACCAGCGCGAGGTGGGTATGGATACAGCCTCGTTCAAGCGCGCGCTGCGCAGGGTTCTGCGCCAGGACCCGGACGTGATCCTGATCGGGGAGATGCGCGACGAGGAGACGGTGCAGACGGCCCTGTCGGCGGCCGAGACCGGGCACCTCGTGCTCTCGACGATCCACACGGTGGACGCGCCCGAGTCGATCAACCGCATGCTCGACTTCTTCCCTCCCCATCAGCACGGCCAGGCGCGGAGCATGATCGCGGGCACGATCAAGGGCGTGATCTCCCAGCGATTGGTGCCTGGCGCCGATGGTGGGCGCGTGGCGGTGTGCGAGATCCTGAGGATGACCGGCCGTGTGCGCGACATGATCGTCGACCCTTCGCAGACGGGCAAGCTGATGGAGGTGATCGCCTCGGGCGGCTACTACGGGATGCAGACCTTCGACCAGGCGCTGTTCGGGCACGTGAAGGCCGGCAGGGTGACCTTCGAGGACGCGATGCGCGTGGCGTCGAACCCTTCCGATTTCAAGCTGCTGATGCAAGCCGATGGGCGCAGGGGCACGACGATGGAGGACGTTGCCGCAGCGGAGGAGCGTCGCGAGACGAACTCCGACCCGGCAAACGATCCAGCGCCGGCGCCCAGACCGCCCCTCACCGTCGCTTAGCCGGTCCTACCGTCTCAGCCCGTCGCACGTCTCGGCCCGTCCTGCCCTACTTCAGTTGGTAAAGTAACGGTTGAAATGGCCGTCGACGAAACATGCCCCGTGTGCCGCACGGCGGAAGTCGTGTGTGGCAAGTGGACACTCTTGCTCGTCCGCGACCTCGCTGACGGCTGCTCGCGCTTCTGTGAGCTCGAGCGCTCGCTCCAGGGGATCAGTCCGCGGACGCTCTCGCTGCGGCTGCGGGCGCTGGAGGAGGAGGGGATAGTCGAGCGCCATACCTTTCCGGAGGTCCCTCCGCGTGTGGAGTATGCGCTGACCGAGAAGGGGCGCGCGCTGCTGCCGATCGTCGATGGGATGCGCGCTTACGGCGAAGACTGGCTGGGAGAAGCCGATCGCGGCTTGGCAGACGCTGAGCACGTGGAGACGGTCGCACTCGCGATCGCGTAGCGGCCCGCACCGGCTGCAAGACGGGCTGCGCGAAGCAACGCAGAGCAGGAGCGGTGCGGGAGAAGGCGAAGTGAGCGGACCATGCGTTCACGCCAGCTCGAGACAGCGCTTACGGAGTTCGTGGCAGAGGCGGCGGACTGCTTGCAGGCGGAGATCGCCGGCGGCGCGGAGGTCTCCTTCGAGCTAGCCGAGAAACCCGCCCGTCGCGGCGAGAGCGCCGCGCGGCTGTACTGCTACCGCGCGCTGACGGGCGCGTTCATCGAGCAGCACGCCACGCAACTCGCGAGCCTGCCCGCCCACGCGCATGCAGTAAGCCTGCTGGTGGACTTCGAGGGTCTCGACCGCTACTTGGTGGGGATGGGCGGTGCAGCGGATCTGGGACGGATGAAGGCCTATGAGCGAGCGGGCACGGCACTGAGATTGCTGTTGGAAGACGTGTTCGATGAGCAGACCGATTTCGATCGCCGAACTGAGATCGCCCAACACCAAGAGCGTGTGGAGGCGGCCTTGGCGAGGCTCGAGCAGTCGGCGGGCGCGAGCGCGAGCGAGGTTACGCTGCTGGCCACGCTGCACGGGCTGACGATCACCTCCGATGAGCTTGCATTGACGAGGGGCCTGACGATCGCCCAGCAAGGCGCGCTGCGCGGCGTGCCCGACGGCGCCGAGGGGGACCACCTGCTCGTGGTGTTCTCCGTCGAGGATGGCGATCTGGACGATGCTCTCGCGCGCGGTCGCGAGGTGCTCGAGGATCTGCTGCGCGCGCTGCGGCTGTTCGGCGATGGCCGGGTGACGCTTGGCGCGCTCGCGTGGACGCGTATAACCGGCGCCGGAGGGCCGTGGAACCCAGTGGCGCTCGGCGCCGGTGGGCGCCCGCACGGGATGTTGGTGGTGAGCGCCGAGCAGGAGGACGAGCTGCGTGGGTTCTGCAACCTCGTTTCGCGTCGCGCCCCACACGGCAACGAGTTGGCGTGGGCGCTGCGGCGCTTCGAGTTGGGTTGCGAGCACGCGAGCTCCTACGAGGCGCTGAGCGATCACCTGATGGCGTTGCGCGCGCTGCTCGAGCCAGAGGGGCCGGCGAGCGGTCTGCTGGCGGGGCGGATCGCGGCGCTGTGCGCGACGGCGGAGGATCGCGCAAAGCTGACCAAGCGGATGACCAAGGCGCAGACGCTGGAGCGTGCGATCATCGTGGGCACGGCCGAGGAGCATGCCGCTGGACTCGCCCTCGCACGGGATGTCGCCGACCATCTCAGAGCGCTGCTGAGGGACGTGATCTGCGGTCATCTCGATCCGAACCTCGTGCTGCTTGCGGATGAGCTGCTGGCGACGCCGGAGCCCGTCGAGGACGTCGTGGAGGAGACGGGCGCGATCGCCGTCCCCGAGCCCGCCCCGATCCCCGCGGGGCATCCGCTCGACCAGCTCACGCAGAGCGCGCTGCCTGTCTGAGGCAAGCTGAGGAAAGGCCCACCACAAACCTGACGCGACCGAGGACGCCGTCAGGCGCGCCGAGGCGCCGTCAGGCGAAGAGATAGCCGGCGATCCGCGCGAGCCCCGCGAGGTCCTGGATGTCCTCGTCGAGGTGCGCCACGATCACCGGATCAGGCTCATCGAGCTCTCGGCGTAAACGGGCGATCGTGTCGCGGTCGCGGCGCTCGAGCACGTCGAAGTCCGCCAGGTTTCCAGCTACCCGCCGCGCCAGTGATTCGCCGAGCTCTCCTGCGAGTGCGGCCTGCACCTCCTCGGCGGAGTGCCCGTCGAGGCCGTGCAGGTGGACGCGGTTGACGATCACCCCATCGCGAACCCTCGCTGCCGTGGCGAGCTTGCCGGCGAGGAATACCGCCTCGCGGGCGGGCTCGGGCTCTGGCGAGGTGACGATCAGGAAGCTCGTGGTGGGGTCGTGCAGCAGCTCGGCGACGCCGCGGGTGCGCTCGCGGAAGCCGTCGAGGATGCCGGAGAGCGAGCGGAAGAAGGTGGAGAGCTCACCGAGCATGTCCACACCGGTGACGCGCGCGAAGATCGCAAACACGAGCCCGGTGCCGCGGCCGAACAGGCGCGCGGCGAGTCCGCCGGGGGCGAGGAACACCTTCAACGCGCGACCATCGAGAAAGTTCAACAGATTCTCGGGAGCCTCCAGAAAGTCCAGCGCGTTGCGCGATGGTGGCGTGTCGAGCACGATCACGTCGAAGTCGTATTCGCTGTAGAGCTCGTACAGCTTCGTGACCGCGCCGAGCTCTTGCACGCCCGACACCGCGGATGAGAGCTCCCGGTATACGGGGTTCGAGAGGATCTCCTCGCGCGAGCGCGCGTCGGGCGAGAGGCGTGTGACGATCTCATCGAATGTGCGTTTCACATCCAGCGCCATCGCCCACAGCTCACCCGGCGCCGCTACCCCCGCTGCCGCCAGCAGCGCCGGATCGATCTGGCGGGGCTCGCCCGAGAGCTCCCCGAGCCCGAGCGCGGCGGCCAGACGCCGCGCGGGATCGATCGTCACCACGGCGACCTTCTGACCGCGTGCGGCCAGCCCGAAGCCGAGCGCCGCCGAAGTGGTGGTCTTGCCAACGCCGCCCGCGCCGAGGCATATGCACACGCGCTTACCCTTCAGACGTTGCGCCAGATCGGATGAGCGCTTGGGCACTTCAGTGATCCTAGATCCAGCCGCGCGTCAATGCTCATGCAGGAATCGCAGCACCACATGCGAATAACCCCTCGATCGGCTTCCCCAATCGAGTAGGAGCCTGCTGTGAACGGTAAGGCCAAGGTCATCGCGTTCGCCAACCAGAAGGGCGGTGTGGCCAAGACGACTACTACGCTCAACCTCGCCGCCGCTTTTGCGGAGGAGGGGCATCGAGTGCTGTGCGTCGACATGGACCCCCAGGGCAATCTGACGATGTCCCAAGGCATCGATCCGGACACGCTGGAGAAATCGATGTATGACGTGCTCGTCCACAAAGTCTCGATCCGCGAGGTGGTCCGCAAGCGCGAGATCGACATCGCCTGCGCCTCGATCGATCTGGCTGGGGCAGAGATCGCGATGTCGACGATGATCGGTCGCGAGCGCTCACTGCAGAAGGCCTTCGAACCAATCCTCGATGACTACGATTTCATCTGCATCGACACACCCCCGAGCCTCGGACTGCTGACGATCAACGCGCTGACAGCCGCTGACAAGGTGATCGTCCCCGTGCAGTGCGAGTATCTGTCGATGCGCGGACTCATCCAGCTGCAGAACACGCTCGCGATGATCCGCGAGAACCTCAATCCGGGCGTCGACATCGAGGGTATCCTGCCGACGTTGGTCGATTCGCGCACGATCCACGCCAAGGAGGCGATCGAGATCCTCGAGGAGAACTTTGGTGACCGCGTATTTGCCTCGCGTATCCGCAAGACGGTGCGCTTTGCCGAGGCGCCGGTAAAGGGCATGTCTGTGCTGAAGTACGAGCCGGATGGGGTTGCCGCTCAGTCCTACCGTCAGCTGGCGCGGGAGGTTTTGACTCATGGCCAATCCTAAGCGTGCAAGCATGCGTGAAGGCCCGCTCGCCGCGCTGTTCCGCAAGACCGAAGGCGAGGAGGAGGAGACGGACGGGCGCGAGCCGGTGGCTGGCGCCCGTGACGCGACTGGGACGGGATCGAGCCCGGCAGTCGCCGCCACAAAGGCCGGCAAGGGCGAGCGCAAGACCGCCGCCGCCAAGGGTGACGGGCGCGCATCCGATGGACCCGCGCCTACGCCCCATCCGCGCGAGAGTGGCCTGCCGCATCCTGCGCTGCAAGCTTCGATCGAGGATCAGCCGGTGCGCGATGACCGCGTGCCTACGCCGCGGGAGCGCCTGCGCCATGCATTCTCTTCGGAGATTCCCGAGAACGTGATGGAGCGCTCGGCACGTCCGGTGATGGACGATTACTCACGCGATCACCCGGCGAGCACTCCCGTGGGCTCCGTTGGACCAGTTGGCCAACCCGTGATCCGCGTCGTGGGCGTCGGTGGCGCCGGCGTGAACGCGGTCAACCGGATGGTCGAGGCGGAGGTCGAGGGCGTCGAGTTCCTCGCCGTGAACACTGACCTGCAGTCGCTGCAGCAGTCGACCGCCGACGTGACGCTGCACATCGGCGCGGAGCTGACGCGTGGCTTGGGCTCGGGCTCGGACGCCGAAGTCGGCCGCGCCGCGGCGATGGAGGACTACGACCGCGTGAAGGCTCTGCTGAAGGGGTCGGACATGATCTTCATCACGGCGGGAGCCGGTGGCGGCACGGGAACCGGCGCCGCGCCGGTCGTGGCCCGCATCTCGCGCGAACTCGGTGCGCTGACGGTCGCGATCGTGACCAAGCCGTTCGGCTTCGAGGGCTCGCGCCGCTCCGAGCAGGCGGAGCGAGGCGTGAGCGCGCTGGCCGAGGAGGTCGACACGCTGATCGTCGTGCCAAACAACCGGCTACTGAGCGTGCTCGACAAGCAGACCGCGATGGTCGAGGCGTTCCGTGTGGCCGATGACGTGCTGCGCCAGGGCGTGCAGGGAATCTCCGACCTGGTCACGCTGCCGGGCCTGATCAACCTCGACTTCGCCGACGTGCGCACGATCATGTCCTCCGCGGGCAACGCATTGCTGGGCATCGGCATGGGCGCCGGCGGCGAGCACCGCGCGACCGAGGCCGCGATGCAGGCGGTCGCCTCACCGCTGCTTGAAACCTCGATGGAGGGCGCGCGCTCGATCTTGCTGTCGATCACGGGCGGACGCGACCTTTCGCTGTGGGAGGTCAACGAGGCCGCGAAGGCCGTTTCCGAGGCCGCGCACCCGGACGCGAACATCATCTTTGGCGCGATGGTCGACGAGAAGCTCGACGACCAGGTGTGGGTGACCGTCGTGGCCACGGGTTACGGCGAGCAGGGACGCCGCAATAGCGTCAATCGCCTGAACGAGCCCGCCGGCGAGCCACGCGTGCGGCGCACGAACGGCGGTGCTTCCCGTCCTGCAGCCCCGCGTCGCGGTGGCTTGGCCGTGGACGAACTGGAAGTCCCCGAGTTCATCCCTAATTGATCAGCCTCGCCCTCTAGAAAGCCTCGCCCTCTAGGCTTCGCTCCAATGGGCGCAGCTGAAAAGGGAGTGGTGGCCGCTGGGCATCCGCTGACTGCGCAGGCCGGCGCTCGGGTGCTGCGAGAAGGCGGCAACGCGGTCGATGCGGCCGTGGGGGCGATGCTGACGTCGTTCGTGGCCGAGCAGCTGCTGACCGGGCTCGGCGCTGGTGGATACATGCTCGTCGCCGGTGCTGGCGAGCGGCCGACACTGCTGGATTTCTTCGTGGAGGCGCCAACCAATCGGAGGCTCGCCGGCTCGATGCACGAGGGCGGCGAGCATCCGCCGCCGGCCGAGCTGCGGGCGGTCGACGTGTCCTTCGGAGACGCCGCGCAGGTGTTCCACATCGGCCCGGCCTCCTGCGGGGTGTATGGGACGCCGGCGGGTGTATGCGAGGCGATGAGGCGCTGGGGGAGCATGGGGCTCCAGGAGCTGGCGATGCCGGCGGCGAAGCTCGCGCGCCAGGGCGTGGAGGTGAACAGGGGACAGGCCTACATCGCAAAGATCCTGGCCGATCTGCTGACCTCCACGCCCGAGTGTGCGGCGCTGTGGGCGCCGGCGGGACATGTGCTGGAAGAGGGTGAGCTGCTGCGCAATCCCGAGTTGGGTGATGCGCTGGAGCGCCTCGGCGAGGAGGGAGCGGCGCCCTTCTACCGCGGAGACATAGCGGCGGCGGTGTGCGACTGGCTGCGGGGCCACGGTGGGTCGCTGTGCGGCGAGAATCTGGCGGGCTACGAAGCAGTGGAGCGCGAGCCGGTGAGCGTGCGCTATCGCGACCGCGAGGTGCTCACGAATCCACCGCCCTCGGCCGGGGGGACGCTGCTGGCCTACGCGCTGGCGCTGCTGGATCGCGGTCCCGCGCCGCCGCGATTGAGCGGTGTGGTGCGGGCAATGGCGGCCGCGCAGGTGCAGCGCACGCCGGAGTTCGTGGAGCGGCTGAGCGAGGAGGGCTTTCTCGAGCGCTTTCTCGCGAAGAACCTGGGCTCGACGACGCATATCGCGGTGCTCGACGCGCAAGGGCGGGCGTGCAGCGTGACCGCCAGCAATGGCGAGGGCTCCGGGGTCGTGGTGCCGGGCACGGGGATCCACCTGAACAACGTGATGGGCGAGCAGGACCTGAACCCGCTCGGCTTCCACCGCCATCCGGCCGGACGGAGGATGCCGAGCATGATGGCCCCCTCGGTGGTGATGCGTGACGGGGAGGTCGAGCTGGTGCTGGGGAGCGCCGGCTCCAACCGCATCCGCTCCGCGCTGCTGCAGACGATCGTCGGCGTCGTCGACCACGGCTTGGGCGCGCGCGAGGCGGTACAGGCCCCGCGCGTGCACTTCGAGGACGGCACGCTGTACGCCGAGCCGGGGATCGACCTCGGGGAGCTCCTCGGGCCGGACTCTCCGGCGGATGTCCCCAGTGGAGAGCTGGTGGAATTCCATGAGCTGAACCTGTTCTTTGGCGGCGTTCAGGCGGTGCTGCGCCGGGGAGATGCGATCGACGGCGCGGGCGACCCCCGCCGCGGGGGCGTCGCGGTGAGGGCATGAGGAACTCGATCCGCGTCGTCGTCGCCGACAAGGTCGCCGCTGCCGCTGTCAGGGCTCGCGCCGGCGCCGCGACACTCGGCGTGCTCGCGGCGATCGGGCTGGCGACGGGTTGTGGAGGCGGCATCGCGGCTCCCGACCTGTTCATCGTCCAGCGCGCCGGTAGCGCGCCCGGAGCGCGGCTGACGCTGCTGGTGAACGAAGAAGGGGGCGTGCATTGCTATCAGGAAGCCACCCATCGCGGCCCGACGCTGAAACTGAGCGATCCCCTACTCGTGCGGGCGCGAGCGATCCAAGAAGAACTGCACGAACAGGCCTCTGAGCACCTCTCGCTGCCGCCCGGCAAGGGCTCGGTGCTCAGTTACTACCTGCGCGACGAAAACGGGACGGTCCGCTTCAGCGACAACTCACCCGGGCAGCCAAAAGTGCTTCGCGAATTGGCGCTGTTCGTATTGCAGGCCGCTCAGCAGGTCTGCCATCTGCCCCAGCAGGGCGCTTAGGCCACAGGCTTGCGCGCGGCGATCATCAGGTTGTAGAAGATCGCCGGCGGCAGCCGCGACTCCAACAGCCGGCGGTCGAGCTCTTGGAAGAACAGGTAGCCGCGGTAGGCATACTGACGCCAGGCCCAGGGGACGTCGAACGGCTCGGCGGTTGCCTCGAGCGTGCGGTTGGTCCAGCCGAACCAGTTCGCCAAGAGCTCCTCGCCGGTGACGCGCACCTCGGTAAAACCGGCTCCGTGCGCAAACTGCGAGAGTTCGGTGGGGGCGAAGGCGTGCACGTCGACGACGCCCTCGAGCGCCGCATCGGGCGCGCCACCCTCGCCCGGCGGGGCGGGGCGCGCGCGAATCGCTCGGCGCCACAGCGGTGCAACCTTGCCGGCGGCGCGCTTGGGCACGCTCGCCAGGCGGTCGCCGTAGCGAGAGGGCTCGCCGGCAAATAGCAGCGTGCCACCTGGGGCGAGCACGCGCTCAAACTCGGCGAACGCGCGCGGCAGGTCGGGGATGTGATGGAGGATCGCGTGACCGAGCACGAGATCGAAGCTGTGATCCGCGAACGGCAGCCGCTCGGCGTCGGCGGGTACGGTCCGCACCTCCAGGCCCAACCGCTCGGCGTTGGCGGCCAGACTCGCGAGCATTCCGGGCGAGATATCGCTGCAGGTAGCGTCTTCGATCAGGCCGGCCCGCATCATGTTGAGCGTGAAGTAGCCGGTCCCGGAGCCGATCTCGAGCGACCGCGGGTAGTGGCCGGGCTTGCCGTGAAGGGCCTTGCGCACCTTGGCGAGGACCTGATCGTGGCCGAGCTCGCCGAAGTCGATCCCCCACTTGTGGTCGTAGTGATCGGCGGCTACGTCGTGGTAGCGCGTGTTGACGTCGCGGATCTCCTCAGGGCTGAGAGGGTGGCGCGGCCGGCCGGAGGCCGGCAAGCCGGGCCCCTCTT
>Ga0182015_10007989_pt1 | contig 10193 bp, 12 predicted proteins | sample 712P3MmetaG_FD_120478 | JGI IMG/M metagenome (GOLD analysis project Ga0182015, IMG submission 120478) | Permafrost microbial communities from Stordalen Mire, Sweden - 712P3M metaG | ecosystem: Environmental > Terrestrial > Soil > Wetlands > Permafrost | place: Sweden: Stordalen | collected... | reverse complement strand
GAGGAGGACGCCGATGCCGCCTGACCCCAGGATCCGGGCCTCCGACGCCGACCGGGACCGTGCCGCCTCGCTGCTCCGGGAGCATCACGCGGTCGGCAGGCTGAGCGTCGAGGAGTTCAACGAACGGCTCGACAAGGTCTACGCGGCCAAGACGATGGGCGAGATCGACGAGCAGCTGGCCGACCTGCCCGGGATCGACCTCTACCGGCTGCCGGACGCGTCCCTGCCGCGTTACCGGGGGCCCACCGCTGGCGCCGGGGGGCTGATCCTGCCGCAGCAGGCCAAGGGCGGCGTCGCCAGGCCCGGTGGCAGGTTCTCGGGCGTCTGGCGCGGCGCCTGGGGCTCGTGGCTCGCCGTCAACATGCTCACGTTCGTGGTCTGGCTGCTCAGCGGCGCCGGCTATCCGTGGTTCCTGTGGGTTGCCGGGCCGTGGGGCGCGGTGATGCTGGCCGGCTGGATCTCGGCCGGATCGCGCCACGGGCATGGCAAGCTGGGGCCGGGCCGGAATCCGGATCAGCTCGGCGACGGCCACTAGGCGCTCCCGGCGACGGTGCCAGCAGCGGTGACCTGGCCGCCCGGGCAGGCTCCGCGGATCCCGGTTCGCGTTGTCGCCTGGTCTCGCGTAGACTCTGCTGCGGCCCCAATGGACTGCCGTTCCCGTATGGCCTGAGCCTGAGGTGCGAAGGCAGCTATTCCGGTTGGGCCGCCCGTATCCGGAGAATGTGCGCGAGCACGGCTGGCCACGGGGAAGCCATACGACGACAGTACGACCCGCCGTGGCACGGTGCGCACGGCAGGTCCAGGAATAACCGAGGTCCAGGAATAACCGAAAATGGTTGTCAGTTAGCACTGGCAGCAAGCAAGCCAGCCAGGCTAGCGATCTAGCAGCGAAGCGCGGAGGATATGCCCAAGAAAGACGGCGCCATCGAGATTGAGGGCACGGTGGTGGAGTCACTTCCCAACGCCTTCTTCAGAGTGGAGCTGGACAACGGGCACAAAGTCCTGGCCCACATCAGCGGGAAGATGAGGATGCACTACATCCGCATCCTTCCTGACGACCGGGTAGTCGTTGAGCTGAGCCCGTACGACCTGAGTCGCGGGCGGATCGTCTACCGGTACAAGTAACAGCTAGCGGCACCCGGGCCATGCCACGACCCGGGTGCATGAGGAGACCATCGTGAAGGTCAAGCCGAGTGTGAAGAAGATCTGCAGCAAGTGCCGGATCATTCGCCGGCACGGCCGTGTCATGGTCATCTGCTCTGACCCGCGGCACAAGCAGCGGCAGGGCTGAGCAAAGCCGAAGACACGCACCGCGATCCGCGACCGGCCGCAAGCGCCGGCCGCGGATCACCCCCGGAGGAGGCCGGGGCCCCGTCCGGGCAGGGATCGGGGAGCGGCGCGCAGGACCTCCGCGAACGAAGGAGAACTGCCCGGATGGCACGCCTGGTTGGCGTTGACCTCCCGCGCGACAAGCGCCTCGAGGTTGCTCTTACTTATGTCTACGGAATCGGCCGGACCCGCGCGCTGGAGACCCTGGCGGCGACCGGAGTCAGCGGGGACACCCGCGTCCACCAACTCGGTGATGACGAGCTCGTCCGCCTCAGGGACTGGATCGAGGCAACCTACAAGGTAGAGGGAGACCTGCGCCGCGAGGTGCAGGCCGACATCCGCCGCAAGGTTGAGATCGGCTGTTACCAGGGCATCCGTCATCGCCGTGGGCTGCCGGTGCACGGCCAGCGCACGCAGACCAATGCCCGTACCAGGAAGGGCAAGAAGAAGACAGTGGCCGGCCGTAAGAAGGCCGGGAAGAAGTAGTCCGCGGAATCGCGGACCGACCACCTCCGGGAGTAGAGGAGCAGGATGCCTCCCAAGAGCCGTACGGGCACCAAGAAGGTGCGCCGGAAGGAAAGAAAGAACATCGCTCACGGGCATGCTCATATCAGGAGCACGTTCAACAACACCATCGTCTCGATCACCGATCCGGGCGGCAGCGTCATCGCCTGGGCGTCATCCGGGCAGGTCGGCTTCAAGGGCTCGCGTAAGTCGACGCCGTTCGCCGCCCAGATGGCAGCGGAGGCCGCCGCGCGCCGCGCCATGGAGCACGGCATGCGCAAGGTCGACGTCTTCGTCAAGGGGCCTGGCTCGGGCCGGGAGACCGCCATCCGGTCGCTGCAGGCGACCGGCCTGGAGGTCGGCTCGATTCAGGATGTCACCCCGGTTCCGCACAACGGCTGCCGCCCGCCTAAGCGGCGCCGGGTCTGAGGAGTAGCGACAACATGGCTCGATACACCGGTGCGGACTGCAAGCGCTGCCGCCGAGAGAAGATGAAGCTGTTCCTGAAGGGCGCCAAGTGCGATTCGCCGAAGTGCCCCATTGAGATCCGGCCGTACCCGCCGGGCGAGCACGGCAGAAACCGGCCGAAGGAGAGCGAGTTCCTTCTTCAGGTCAGGGAGAAGCAGAAGGCCAAGCGGGTCTACGGCATCCTCGAGCGGCAGTTCCACAACTACTACGAGGAGGCGACCCGTAAGCGCGGGAAGACCGGCGAGGTGCTGCTCCAGATCCTGGAGAGCCGTCTCGACAACGTGGTCTACCGTGCCGGGTTCGCCAAGAGCCGTGACATGGCGCGCCAGCTTGTCGGGCACGGGCACATCACCGTCAACGGCCGCAAGGTTGACATCCCGTCCTACCGCGCCAGCGAGAGCGACATCATCGAGGTGCGGCCGAAGTCACACGAGATGACCCCCTTCGTGGTGGCTCGCGCCGAGTCCGGAGAGCGCCCCGCGCCCGCGTGGCTTGAGGTGATTCCGGACAAGATGCGTATCCTCGTTCATGCACTCCCGGTCCGGGCGCAGATCGACACCCAGGTCCAGGAACAGCTCATCGTCGAGTTCTACTCGAAGTAGGCCTCCGGCCGGCCCGCCGCCTCGGCGGCGGGCCATGGCTCCGGTCGGCAGGCGGCCGCCAGCGGAAGTCGCGACTGTCAAATAACGGGCAGCGCGGAAAGGAAAGTCATGCTCATCGCCCAGCGTCCGAGCCTCACCGAGGACCCGGTAGACGAGTTCCGGTCGAGGTTCGTCATCGAGCCGCTCGAGCCGGGGTTCGGCTACACGATCGGCAACTCGGTCCGCCGTACCCTGCTGTCGTCGATCCCCGGCGCGGCAGTGACCAGCATCAGGGTCGAGGGAGTGCTGCACGAGTTCTCCACCGTCCCCGGGGTCACCGAGGACGTGACCGACATCATCCTGAACCTCAAGGAACTTGTCGTCTCGTCCGAGCATGACGAGCCCGTCCCCATGTACCTGCGCAAGCAGGGCCCCGGGCCGGTCACCGCCGCGGACATCGCCCCGCCGGCCGGCGTGGAAGTGCACAATCCCGAGCTGCACATCGCCACCCTGAACAGCAAGGGCAAGCTGGAGATGGAGCTGACGGTCGAGCGTGGCCGCGGCTACGTCTCGGCCGCGCAGAACAAGCAGCAGGGCCAGGAAATCGGCCGGATCCCGATCGACTCCATCTACTCGCCGGTGATGCGGGTCACCTACAAGGTCGAGGCGACCCGGGTCGAGCAGCGGACCGACTTCGACCGGCTCATCCTGGACGTCGAGACCAAGCCCTGCATGCGCCCGCGGGACGCCGTAGCGAGCGCCGGCAAGACGCTGGTCGAGCTTTTCGGGCTGGCCAGGGAGCTCAACGTCGACGCCGAGGGCGTCGACATCGGCCCGTCGCCGACGGACGCCGCGCTCGCGGCGGACCTGGCGCTGCCGATCGAGGAACTGAATCTCACCGTCCGCTCGTACAACTGCCTCAAGCGCGAGGGCATTCACACCGTGGGCGAGCTCGTCGCCCGCAGCGAGCAGGATCTTCTCGACATCCGCAACTTCGGCGCGAAGTCGATCGAGGAAGTCAAGCAGAAGCTGATCGACATGGGCCTCGCGCTGAAGGACTCGCCGCCCGGGTTCGATCCCGGGACCGCGGCAGACAGCTATGCGGACGATGATGAGAGCTACGTCGAGACTGAGCAGTACTGAAAGGGCCAGAGACCCTTCAGTAGCGAACCGAGGAGAACCTTTCCATGCCCACGCCCACCAAGGGTCGCCGAATGGGCGGCAGCTCGGCGCACCAGACGCACATGCTGGCGAACCTTGCCACGGCACTTTTCGAGCATGGCAAGATCACCACCACCGAGGCCCGGGCGCGCAGGCTCCGGCCGTTTGCCGAGCGCCTGATCACCCACGCCAAGCGCGGTGACCTGCACGCACGGCGCCAGGTGCTCACCGTGGTGACGGACAAGAGCGTCGTCCACACGCTCTTCACCGAGATCGGGCCGAGCTTCTCCGCGCGCGACGGCGGCTACACCCGGATCACCAAGATCGGTTCCCGTAAGGGCGACAATGCCTCGCTCGCGGTGATCGAGCTGGTCCGCGAGGAGGAGGCGGCCAAGCCGCGCCGTCGCCGGGCCCGCCGCGCACAGCCCGCTGCCGTGCCCGCAGCGGCATCGGCGGGCACCGCCGCCGGCGCCACCGCTGAGACGGCAGCCCCGGACGACGCCGCCGCGGCCGCAGATCAGGCTGACGTGGCAGGAACCGACGATGCGGCCGAGGACGTGGCAGCGGGTACCGACGATGCCGCTGCCGAGCCTGACGCCGGCCAGGGCGACGCTGCCGAAACCGACGCTGCCGAAACCGACGCTGGCGAGACTGAGGCTGTCGCCGGCGAGTGAGTGCCGTCGCTGGCGGCGACCTCGCCAGCTGACGGCACCGCCGTGGACGGCACCGCCGCGGCCTTCTGTGCCGCGGACTGCAGCGCGGCGGACGGCGTGCCTGACCGGAGCTAGCCGCCGGACGCCAGCGCGCAGGCCGCGGCAGTGACGGCCGTGCCCGGGTCGCCCGCCGCGCCGGAGCCGGCCGCCGTGCGGCTCCGGCTCGACCTGTCCTACGACGGATCGGCGTTCCACGGCTGGGCACGGCAGCCCGGCCTGCGGACGGTCCAGCAGACTGTGGAGGACGCGCTCGGGCGGGTGCTTGCGCTGCCCGCCGCGCCCAGGCTGACCGTGGCCGGCCGGACCGACGCGGGCGTGCACGCCCGCGGCCAGGCCGCCCATCTCGACGTGCCGGAAGCCTGCTGGCAGGCGGCCGCGGCGGCAGCCGCCCGGCGGCTGGGCGGGCTGCTCCCTGCCGACGTCCGGGTGCACGGGATAGCCATCGCGCCGGCCGGCTTCGACGCGCGCTTCTCCGCGCTCTGGCGGCGCTACTCCTACCGGGTCTGCGATGACCCTGCCCGCGCCGATCCGCTGCGCAGGCACGACACGCTCTGGCACCCCCGTCCGCTAGACCTCCGGCAGATGAACGAGGCAGCAGCCGGCTGCCTCGGCGAGCACGACTTCGCCGCGTTCTGCCGCCCGCGGGCCGGCGCGACGACTGTCCGGGAACTGCTGCGGCTGACCTGGGCCAGGCCCGCTCCGGGGGTGGCCGTCGCGACCGTGGTGGCCGACGCGTTCTGTCACAACATGGTGCGGGCGCTGACCGGCGCGCTGCTGGCGGTGGGCGACGGCAGCAGGCCGGCTAGCTGGCCTGCTGAGGTGCTTGCCGCCCGGATGCGCGATCCGGCCGTTCGGGTAGTGCCGCCGCATGGGCTCTGCCTGGACGAGATCGGCTACCCGGCCCCGGGCGACTTCGCCGCCAGGGCAGCGGCTACCCGCCGGGTCCGGCCCGGCCCCGGCGGCGGCAGCTAGGGCTTGCCCGTGACCAGCCGGGAACTCAGGCTCACGTTCGCCGTGCCGCCGAACAGGCGGCTGCAGAACTGCTCCAGCTCGTTCTTCTTCGCTGTTGTCTTCGGCGCATGAAGGCTGGCGAACTCTGCCCAGATCAGGATCAGGTAATGGCCCTTGAACTCGGCTTCCTCGATGCCCGTGCCCTTAGTGAGGTTGCGGGTGGGCCCCTTCTTGCCGCGCAGCTGCGCGATGAATTCCGAGCGTCCCGTCGCCTGGCCGGCCCGGCTCGCGTTGTGGGCGGTCTTCAGGTTCAGCACCCCGATCGTACCCATCAGCTTCCTGTTCCCGGACAGGTAACTTGCCCGCAGCACCTGGCTGCAGCCTGCCGCCCGGACGGCTGACTGCAGCCGGCTGCCGAGTACCGCGGCCGCGCAGTGCTTGCCCGCCCGGTCGGCGGTCCTGGAGTAGGCAGATCCGTTGCTGGTGAACTGCGCGGGGAACAGCTCGGTGAGCGTCACTGGCTGCGGGTCGGTGCGCCGGGTCTGGATATGGCCCCAGCGGCCGGTAGCCGTCGGCGCGGGTGATGGCCGCCCGGCTGGCGTGGCCGGCTGGCTCGTTTTCGGCGCAGCCCCGTTGCTGGTCTTGCCCTGGCCGCGGGTCAGGAAGAAATACGTTCCTGATGCCGCCACCACGAGCACGGCCAGGCCGGCGGCGAGCAGCGCGCGGCCCCGTTTGGCCGCCGCTGGCTTGCGCCCCCTGGTGCCCCGCGATGATCCGCGAGCGGACCGGCCGGGTAGGTCACCGGCCGGGACGACGGCCTGCGGTGACGGCGGCTGGCCGTTCTTCCCGGCGCTCGCGGCGCTCGCGGCGGTCGCGCGCCGCGGGCGGGTGCCGCCAGGCCGACCGGCCGCTGGCCCGCCGGGCGGTGCGGCGACCGCAGCGCCGTCCGGCGCGGCGGCCGGCTGCCGGGCGGGCCGGCCTCGGGTGCGGCGGCCCGCGGGTGGCCGCGCGTCGCCGCGCTGGGCCGCGTTGCCCGGCCCGTCCGGGTCCTGCCAGCCGCCCGCCGCGGGGCCGTCAACGGCGGCCCAGGTCTGGGTGGCGGTAGCGTCGGCAGCCGGATCGGACACGGCAAGGACCGCGTAGTCGGGCTCGGCATACCCGTGCTCGGCCGACGCGGCGACCGGCCAGGCATCCGCTGGCGCCCTGACCGCGCCGCCGCCCGGGGCGCCCGGCCTGGTCCCGCCTGACCTCTGGTTCCAGGCGGAGAACTGACCTGGCGGGTAGACCGGGGAAGCCTGGCCAGGTGCGGGGGGAAACCCGCGGACCGGGCCCTTGCCCGCGGTGCCGCCCGCTGATCCGTACATGGCCTGGCTGGCCGGAATGCCGCCGGCCGGGAAGGGTCCCGGGTGCTGCCCGCCGTCGTCCTCACGGCGGGCATAGCCGCTGCCAACCGGATAGCCGCTGTCGGCGTACTGGCCAGCCGGATGCTCGGCCTCGGCTGCCCCGCCGCCATCTGCTGGCGGCGGCCAGGGCAGCCAGGGACGGCCCGCAGGGCGCTCCTGCCCGTCCGCCCCCGGACCGGCGTCCACATCACCCGGGTAACGCATGCGGCGAGCGTATCGGCCCTCTGGGCGCACAGTAGGGCGCTCCGGAGTTTTCGCCGCTGCCCGTGTTTGGTGGTATACCGGCCGTTGCCGGGCCATGATCGTCCGAGCCTCGTTTTGACCACCATCGGCTACGGCCGGTATCCTGCTCAAGCGTCCGTGTGCACTGGCATGCCCGCGCTGCCCGCCTGCGGGCAGCCCAGCGGCTGCTGATGCTGCGGATTCCCCCGCCGCAGGGATTACCCGGGCGAGGAACCAGGATTCAGGGACTCACACGCGAAGGCTTATGACTGTGCGCACATTCAGCCCGAAGGCTGGCGATATTCAGCGTCAGTGGCATGTCATCGACGCCAATGAGGTTGTCCTCGGCCGGCTGGCCAGCCAGACGGCCATCTTGCTGCGTGGCAAGCACAAGCCGATTTTCGCGCCGCACGTGGACACCGGCGACTTCGTGATCGTCATCAACGCGGAGAAGATCGCGCTGTCCGGCAAGAAGCTGACCGACAAGATGGCGTACCGGCACTCCGGTTACCCGGGCGGGCTGCGTTCCGTTGCCTACGGTGACCTGCTGGCCAAGCACCCGGAGCGGGCCGTCGAGAAGGCGGTCAAGGGCATGCTGCCGAAGAACACGCTGGGCAGGCAGATGCTGCGCAAGCTCAAGGTGTACGCGGGCCCCGACCACCCGCACAAGGCTCAGCAGCCTGTCCCGTTCGAGATCACGCAGGTCGCGCAGCAGGCCGGCGCCAGCCGCGCCGCGGCGCAATAACGAGAGCCAACCAGGAAGCGCGAGGAAGACACTGTGGCCGAGTCCACTGCCGTCAGGGCACCCGCAGCGGGAGCCGATGCGGCACCCGGGGAGACCGCCGGCGAGCACGTATCGGAGTACACCACCGAGACTGGTGACGCGACGGCGAGCGGCGTAGCGCGCCCCGCGGCGCGCAAGCCGGTGGTGACCGGCAATGCGCTGGGCACCGGCCGCCGCAAGCAGGCCATCGCGCGGGTCCGCATCATGCCCGGAACCGGGAAATGGCTGGTCAACGACCGGCCGCTGGACGGGTACTTCCCGAACAAGCTGCATCAGCAACTGATTCACGAGCCGTTCGTGTCGCTGGGCGCGGAAGACCAGTTTGACGTGGTTGCCCGGATCACCGGCGGCGGCGTCACCGGCCAGGCGGGCGCGCTCCGGCTCGGCATCGCCCGGGCGCTGATCCTGGTTGACCCGGAGAACCGCCCGACCCTCAAGCGAGCGGGTTTCCTGACCAGGGATCCGAGGGTCAAGGAGCGCAAGAAGTACGGGCTGAAGAAGGCGCGTAAGGCTCCGCAGTACTCGAAGCGCTAAATCACTCGATGCGCTGACATCCGTCAGCGCGCCAGCGGCGGAAGACCAGGGGGCGTTCCGTGGGCCGGCTGTTCGGCACGGATGGTGTTCGCGGCGTCGCTGGCCGTGACCTCACCGCGCGACTGGCCATGGACCTGGCCGTGGCGGCAGCAACGGTCCTGGACGGCATGGGCGCCTTTGCCCGGGCCCGCTCCGTCCGCCGCCGGCCGATCGCGGTGGTCGGCCGCGACCCGAGGGCGTCGGGCGAGTTCCTCCAGGCGGCCGTGGTGGCCGGCCTGGCCAGCGCTGGCGTGGACGTGCTGACGCTCGGCGTGGTTCCCACCCCGGCAGTGGCCTACCTGACCGCCGACCTCGGTGCCGAGCTTGGCGTGATGCTGTCCGCCAGCCACAATCCCGCGCCGGACAACGGCATCAAGCTGTTCACGCTCGGCGGCCTGAAGCTGCCGGACGCCGTCGAGGACCAGATCGAGCTCAGGCTCCGGGCCGCGTCCGGGCCGCAGGCGGGGCTCGCGGCAGATGCCGCCAGGCTCGCGGGCGGTTCCCTGGTGCCGGCCGACGGGTTCGGCCGGGTCCGGGACGCCTCCGGCGAAGTTGAGCGCTACCTGGCCCACCTGCTCTCCACGCTGCCAGGCTCCGGTGCCGGGCTGCCGGCAGGCACCCTGCCGCTCGCCGGGTTGCGGGTCGTCGTCGACTGCGCGCACGGGGCCGCATCCGAGCTGGCGCCGCGGCTGCTCCGCCGGGCGGGCGCCGACGTGCTGGCGATCGGCGCCGAGCCCGACGGGCTGAACATCAACGACGGCTGCGGCTCGACCTGCCTGGACGTGCTGGCGGCGGCCGTGACGGAGCACCGGGCCGATGCCGGGATCGCGCACGACGGCGATGCGGACCGGTGTCTCGCGGTCGACGCGGACGGCCAGCTGATTGACGGTGATCAGATCCTGGCCGTGCTTGCCCTGGCGCTGCGGGATGCCGGGCAGCTGGCCGGGGACACGGTCGTGACGACGGTGATGGCCAACCTCGGGTTCCGGACCGCGATGCGCGCGGCAGGCATTGACGTGGTCGAGACCCCGGTCGGGGACAGGTACGTGCTGGAGGCAATGCGGGAGGGAAAGTTCACGCTGGGCGGCGAGCAGTCCGGCCACGTGATCCTGCTCGACCACGCGACCACCGGCGATGGCCTGCTGACCGCCCTGCACCTGCTGTCGGTAGTGGCCCGCCGCGGCCTGCCGCTGCGCGAGCTCGCCCAGGTGATGACCAAGTACCCGCAGGTCCTGATCAACGTGCCGGGGGTGGATAAGGCCCTGGCCGCCTCCTCCGGGGAGCTGGCTGCCGCCGTGGTCGCCGCGGAGGCCGAGCTGGGCGCGTCCGGCCGGGTGCTGGTCCGGCCGAGCGGGACCGAGCATGCGGTCCGCGTGATGGTCGAGGCGCTGGACGCCGGTCAGGCGCACCGGGTGGCCGAGCGGCTCGCCGACACCGTCCGCGACTTGACTTAACCTGACCTGACGCGCGCGGTTTCATCACACCTCAGCCGCGCCGGTTCCGT
>Ga0182015_10007987_pt1 | contig 10195 bp, 13 predicted proteins | sample 712P3MmetaG_FD_120478 | JGI IMG/M metagenome (GOLD analysis project Ga0182015, IMG submission 120478) | Permafrost microbial communities from Stordalen Mire, Sweden - 712P3M metaG | ecosystem: Environmental > Terrestrial > Soil > Wetlands > Permafrost | place: Sweden: Stordalen | collected... | reverse complement strand
GGCTGCGAAACCCTGGCCATCTCCGCCGGGGCGGACGTGGCGCATCGTGCTCGATGTCCACGCCGCAAACTGGCCTGGTTTTGCTCCGCCCCGATGGCCGGCTTTTACTCCGCCGTTGACAGAAAATCGAGACTGGTACTCGAATCCGAATCCGAGAGATGTTAGTGAGCACCTGCTGGCAAGGAACCGAGCAGCCCTCTTCGACGCCTTCGTCTACGAGCCGACAGACTGAACCCTTATTCGGGGTTCGGCACGTGCCAAAGGCTAGTCGCCATGACCAATCGCGGGACTTCAAATGTCCGCTCCTGGCGCAAAGCGGAAATTCAAACCGTGGCACGACCGGACACGCGCCTAGGCGTCCTTCAAATAGTCGTGCACCACCTCGCCGAGGCCAAGCGTCAGGTCCGTGACAAAATGGCTGGCGGAGACCACGCCGCGCACCGGCAGGCGGGCGACGTCGCACATTGCATGCTCGAAAAGCTCCATCGCCGCGGGGCCAGACCAAGCGCCTTTCACCGTGACGTTCTCGAGATAATACCGCACAAGCTCGCAGATGCGGGGCGTGCAATCCACATGCGGGATGATCTTGATCATGAAACTGGGCTTTGCCAGGCTTTTCAATAAAGGCGCCGGGTCGAGCTCGATATGTTTGTAGCCCATGGTGGCCGAGACGCACAGCACCGAACCATAGTGGAGGGTGCAGACCAGCGTCTCGCTCTCGTGCGCGATTTTTGGGGCGGCTAGCTTTTTCGGGAATCCCCAGATCTCGCGCCCGCCGGCGATCGGCGAATTGTCGTCGAGGTACATGGCGTGCACATAGCCGCCCTCCTGCACTATCCCGTCGGCGGCACGAAACCGCACCGGAATCACCTGGCCGGTCTCCGTATAATCGCCAAAGCCGGTCGAATCGGGCATGCGGATGAACTCGTAATTGACCGTGTCGCCCGCGACCTCCAGCGGTTCGGGTACCATCTCGCGCAACGCCGCGGGATCCGAGCGGTAGCTGATCACCACGAATTCGCGATTGTAGAATTTGTACGGCCCGCGCGGGTAAGCGGGGTCGGTGAGCGGCATGGCGAACGCACATTTGGCGACATCGGCAAGCTTCATCATATCTCTCCTCAGTGTGTCGACTGGATACGACCTGCCGCGCCTGCTATTCCCTGCCGTCTCGCGCGAGGTCGAAGGTGAAAACGCCGTCGTGATTTTCGGGGCGCTGCAAAACCTCGGGATGGCGCAAAGTCCGAACCGCGTCGTTGTAACCGGCCTGCCAATGCTCCTCCATCGTTCGCCTGGAAAACTCATAGTCTTGCGACACACCCTCGTAATTTTTGGTGTGGTAGATGAGATTGATGATTTTGTAGACTTTCTCGTCGGCCTCGCCGGCGAGAAAGTTCGCTTCCGGCAGTTGCCGCAATTCTTCGGAAAGCCTTTCGAGGAGGTGGTGGGTCGCCCTGCGCAAGAGCTGCGCTCTCTTGAATTGATTGATGGCCGCCCGCGTGCGGCTCGAAAACCGGATGTCCTTCTGGCGCGCGTCGGACTCCATTAAATTACCCGGTAACTGGCCGCTCGCGCTCCATAGATCGATTTGAAAAGCAAGCGTATCCTGGCGCGGCGCGCCCGAGAGTACCCATTCCAGCGGCGTGTTGGAAACAAGGCCGCCATCCCAATAGTGTTCGCCCTCTATTTCGGTCGCGGGCAAACCTGGCGGCAGGGAACCGCTCGCCATGATATGTTCAGGGCCGATGTCATGCGTCGTGTTGTCGAAACAGACGAGATTGCCGGTGCGCACATTCACCGCGCCAACGCTGAAACGGGTGCTTGTACTGTTGATGAGGTCAAAATCCACGAGTCGTTCGAGCGTCGCTCTCAATGGGCCCACATCATAATAACTGAGAACATCCGGGCTTCCACGTGTCAAGGGGAAAGGCGGCGGTACGCGGGGTTTGAAGAAGCCCGCAGCGCCGCCGAGCAACGCGCCTAGCGAACTCAGCTCATTGACCCATCTATGGGTGAACTCGTCCGTGATCTCGATTAACGGGAGGTAGTTGACACCAAAGGGCGGCGTGCTGACGATCTCCCAGAATTCCCTCAATCGCTCGACGCGTTTCTCTGGCGGATTACCGGCAACCAGTGCAGAATTGACGGCACCAATCGACATGCCGGCGACCCAATCGGGATGCAGGTTGGCCTCCGCCAGAGCCTGGTAAACGCCGCCCTGATAGGCCCCAAGGGCGCCACCGCCTTGGAGAACGAGGGCAATGCGTTCGAACGGCGGACGCCGTTCGGTCCGATGCGTTTTGCGCGTGGGCGCGCGCGGGGCCGAATTGTCCGAAGCGGCCATGTCATGGCGACTCTTAAGCAAAGTCACTCGGCGGTCCAGCCGCCGTCGATCGAGTAATTCGCGCCGGTGATCTGCGCCGCCGCGTCGGAACAGAGAAAGACGAAGAGCGCGGCAACTTCATCGACGGTGACGAATTGCTTGGTCGGCTGGGCCAGCAAAATCACGTCATGGATGACCTGTTCGCGCGTCATGTTGCGCGCCGCCATCGTGTCGGGGATTTGCTTTTCGACGAGCGGCGTCCAAACGTAGCCCGGCGAAACACAATTGACCGTGAGGCCGAAGGCCGCGAGTTCAAGCGCCGCGGTTTTGGTCAGTCCGGCAAGGCCATGTTTGGCCGTCACATAGGCGGATTTAAAGGGCGAGGCGACGAGCGAATGGGCCGAGGCCGTGCTGAGAATACGGCCCCATTTGCGGGCCTTCATGCCGGGGATCGCGGCGGCCATCGCATGGAACGCGGCGGAGAGATTGATGGCGATGATCATGTCCCATGTTTCGCGCGGAAACTCCTCGATCGGCGCGACATGCTGAACTCCGGCGTTGTTGACGAGAATGTCGACCGAGCCGAGCTTTGTTGCAGCCTCCTTCACCATGGCGTGGATTTCGTCTGGCTTCGTCATGTCGGCGCCGGAGTAGATCGCCGCGACGCCGAACTCCTTCGCGATTTTTCCCCGCTCCGCTTCGATCGCCGTGGCATCGCCGAAGCCGTTGATCATCACGTTGGCGCCTTCCTTGGCGAGGGCCCGGGCGATGGCAAGACCAATGCCGCTGGTCGAGCCGGTCACGATGGCATTGCGGGTTTTAAGGGTCATGTGTCCTCCGTGTGTCCGAAGAATGGGCTCGCGCGAATTGCTGCGCCGTGCGATGCGTGGCGTCCTCCCCCAGCACCTCCCGCAGGACAATCGCATTGTTATGGTCAAAATCGCGTGCCGCGAAGAGCAGGGTCACGCAACCGTTCTCATCGAACATACGCCGGAGCCGCGACACTGCCGCGGGATTTTGGTCGAGCTCCTGGCGATAGCGCCGCTTGAACTCGGCCCATCTCGCGGATTGGTGTCCGAACCATCGCCGCAGCGCGTCGCTTGGCGCGACTTCCTTGAGCCAGAGGTCGATGCCAGCCTTGTCGCGCGACAGACCGCGCGGCCACAACCGATCCACGAGAACGCGCACTCCGTCTTCCGCGAACGCCGGTTCGTAAGCGCGCTTAAGCCTCAATTTCGTCATTGTGCACCCTCGCGTCGCGCTGTGCCTCCTATCAGACTTCGGAGACCGGTTGCCGTAAACCTAACCGCGCTTCTCGCCGGATTTTCCGGGCGCGCCCGCCTCGGGATTGCCCCCGCGCTCCTCTTCCGCCGCCGCGTGGTATCTATGCCTTATGGCGGCGAGATCAACCGTTGGCTTCGGAAACGCCATGCCAAGCTCTTCCATCGTGTTGGCGACAATCTGCGATACCGCCAAATTGCGAAACCATTTGTGATCGGCCGGGATCACGTACCACGGCGCGTCAAGCGTGCTGGTCGCGCAAAGGGCATCCTCGAATGCCTCCATATAACCGTCCCAAAGCGCGCGCTCCGTATAATCCGATTCGCTGATTTTCCAATTGCGCGCTGGATCGTCAAGCCGCTTGCCAAAGCGCGCGAGCTGCTCCTCCTTGCTGATATGCAGGAAGAATTTTACGACCGTGGTTCCGCTCTCCCTAAGCCCCGACTCGAAGCTGCGGATCCGGTCATAGCGCGCGGTCCATGTTTGCTTGTCCACCAGTTTGTGGACCCTGGCAATTAATACGTCCTCGTAGTGGGAGCGGTTGAAGATCGCGACCCATCCCTTTGGCGGAGCATGCGGGTGGACCCGCCAGAGAAAGTCGTGATCGAGCTCGATCGGGGTTGGCTGCTTAAAACTGGCCACAGATGTTCCTTGCGGATTGAGTGCACCGAAAACATGCTTGATCGTGCCGTCCTTGCCGCCGGCGTCCAAGGCCTGAAGAACAATCAGAACGGAATGCTTTTTCTCCGCATACAACAAAGCTTGCTGTTGCATGAGTTTTTGCCGGTATCGCTCCAGTTCCGGCGCCGCCGCCTCACGTGTCTCGTGGCGGCCCTTGAAGGCAGGATCGATGTCCTTCAGGCGGAGCTTTCGACCTGGCTTGACGAGGAACCGATCACGGTAGTCCACCAAGGTTGACTCATCTTTTTGCATTGGACCACTCCGCTTCCACTCACGGCCATTACAGCGCTGACGAGCGCGAAGCGCGTGGCGTGGCGGGCAAAAAGAAAACAAGTGCGACTGCCGCCACGATGGCCAAGCTGGGCGCAATGCTCCAGAACGCCAGCGCGAATGCAACCAGATAGGCAAAAATTCCGGCAAAGTACTTCTTGGTGATTTGCCGGATCAACCCCGAAGCTAGATTTTTGTCGACTAACCGGCGTCCCTGCGTGGCATAGAGCCATACCCCATTGAACGGTAGAGCGCAGCCAAGAAATGTTCCAACGTAAATAAGCACCGCAGTCAGTTGGTCGCTCGGATTCCGGATGAAGGTTGCCACCAGAGAGGTGGAGAAGGGCAGGAACGAGATGCCCATCAAAAATAATACGTTTAACATGCCGAGGAGATGGTTCGAGCGATTGATGTAGTGGAACATATAGTGGTGATTGGCCAAAAAAATGCCCACCATAATGAAACTCAGCACGAACGCCGCGTAGGATGGCCATTCGGCAAGCAACATCTGGCCGAGTTGTCCCGCCAGTACTTGCTCAGGAAGTTTAATATTGAAGACGAGGAGTGTGGCTGCGACGGCAAAAATGCCGTCACTGAGGGCAACAATTCGCGTTGTGTCTGGATACGCTTTCTCATCGTCGTTGCGTTGGTCTGGGGATCGGAATCGCAGCCGCATTTTGGTACTCTCCCCACTCACCGAATGTGCTCACTTCATATTTAAATGCGAATTTTGAAAAAGCCCGCAGATCGTCGCAGCGTCGGTCTGGAAGGACCCACCCGCGAAGGCGAGGCCGTCAAGCGCGCGCTGGCGGGCAGCCTTGTCGCGCCACCCACATGCGTCGGTGACGAGGATTGGAATGTAGCCAAGATCGGTCGCGTGGCGGACGGTTGGCTCGATTCCCACTTCCAGCGCGATCCCCACGATCGCGAATGCGTATAGGCCGCAGTCGCGCAGGGCGATATCCAGGGGCGTGGCGGCGAACGCCGACATCGTGATCTTATCGAAAATTGCTTCGCTGGGAAGCGGTGCGAGCTCCGGGGTGAGTTGAAACGCCGGCGAGTCACGAAGAAAGGCCGGCCTCACATCTGCAACGCGTTTAAGACGTTGCCATGCCATCGCGGTTCGCAATTGGGTGACGCCGGCCAGCTCATTGGGCAGCGACATGTGTCTCGTGTAGAAAATCCGGACTCCCGCTGCACGCGCGCTCTCTACCACCCGGACCACCTGACGCACAACCTCGGCGCCATCAGGTATCTGATGGACAACGCCGACCTGCATGTCATAGACGATTAGAGCGGCGCGTCTGGGGTCGCAGACTTCTTCGAGCGTAACCGGAATGTCTAATCCAAAGCCGCGTTCCATTTTGAACCTCGAGTCTCAAGCGCCTTTTGAGTTCGCCTGCGATGTTTGAGCATTAGCGGCCTATCGCGCCTGTTCTCGTCAATGTGCGATCATAGGGTTCATTTACGTCAACCGCAGGCCCAAAGACCGTCTCGATTGGGAGCGGCGCCTGAACGGGAATAAAGAACCACTCGAGCAACCCGGCCTTCGTCAGCGGGAAGTCGTCCGTGTAGCGTTTGCATTGTTCGACGCTCTCGCACTCGAAAACGATTACCACTCCTGGCTCGTCGCCGCGCGCGTAGTTCTCGCGGACGATGCCGGCTTTCCAGAGGCGCCACACGTTAGCTACTTCCTCGGGCAAGTAGGGCGCGATCGTCTCCATGGTGACACCTGCTTTGAAACGATCGTAGGTAATAATTTTCATAACAACTTCTCCGTAGGTTTCGGATTCCGGCACCACAACCGGTTCATCGCAATGGTGTGGCCGTTTCCGGTTGCACCAGTGGGCCAAGTTGCTCCCTGCCCGTACCCGGTGTTACCTTTAAAATGACGAGACATTGCATCGGATTTCCCTTCTTATTTCCTGAGCAATTTCATGGCGACGTTCGGCCCCAGGCCCATGCCGTAGCCCAGTTGCACGATCAGCATCCCGGCCGGCTCAATGAACCTGGCGCTGGTCAGCTCCCCCGCATCGACAGATTCGAGGTCGAGGTCACGCAGGAGCGAAGCAACGGCGGCCTTGGCGCGCGCATCATCGCCGCAGTAGAACGTGCTGATCTGCTGCCCGCCGAGGCGATGCGAGTCAGCGGCCAAAATCTGCGCCATAGGAGGAATAGCCTCCACCACCTTGGCACCAGGGACGAGGTTGGCGATTTTCTCTGCCGCCGAAGTGGTAGTCCCCACAGCAAGCCCGCTCAAATCGGGCTTTAGGCAGTTCACGCACGTAAACAACACCTTTCCATTGATGGCGCGTGCCGCCTCGAGGGCCTCTGTGATGGCGCCCCAGGGAACCGCCAACAGGATCACGTCACCGAAGGCCACGGCGTCGCTAGGCGTGCCGCTCCGGGCCGCGGGCCCAGCTGCTTCGGTAACCGCCCGCAGTTTGGCCGCGTCCTGGGAAAAGCTGAACAAGACCTTGTGGCCCTTCGTGGTCCAGGCCTTGCCCATGCTGGCCCCCATGTTGCCGGAGCCGATAATGCCGACGTTCATGGTGCCTCCTTCTCGCGCCGGTGCAAGACGAAGGCAAAATTGCGTCCCATGCCCTGTGCATAAGCGAGGTGAATCCAGAGCATGCCATAAGGTTCAAGGAGGCGCGCGATCACGAGGCTCCCCGCGTCGATGGCCTCGAACCCGATGTCCGTGGCGAGCTTCAGCACGGTTGGCTTCTGCGCGGCGTCGTCGCCGCAGACAAATATGACGGCCCGCCGGCCGTCGAAGGTCGGATCGGCCATGATGTTGAATCCGGTCTGATTGAAGGCTTTGAAGACCTTGGCGCCCTTGGCCCACTCGGCCACTTGCTCCGCACCAGATGTCGTGTATCCGAAGGCGAGGCCCGCGAAGTCCGGCTTGAGAGGATTGGTGCAGTCCACCACCACCTTGCCCGCAAGGCTGCCGGCGGCTTTTATGGCGTCCTTAGCGGCTGGCCACGGTGTCGCCAGCACAATCACCTCGCCGGACGCGGCCGCTTCGGCCACGGTTCCAGCGCGGGCCCTCGACCCGATGGTTTTTAGAAGGTCTTGCGTTTTGGGGCCGTGGGGAGTGGGGACGCCAAAAAACACATCGTGTCCCTTGCGCGCCCAAGCACTTCCTAAAGTGCCACCAACATTGCCAGCTCCGAGAATACCTATTTTCATTATGCGCGCTCCGAGCGAGATAGCCGGAAATCGACGTTTCGCGGCTTTCCTATAATCCCCGTTGCCTCGCAGGCATTGTAAGATTTGCCAATTTATGAAACAACTACGCATAATGATGTATGATACTAACAGTATGGTAAGTATGGATGTAAAAAAACCGAAACTGGCTCCCCGGCACCACTGCCCGGTGGAAGCCACCTTGGAAGTGATCGGGGGCAAATGGAAGGTCGTCATTTTGTTCTGGCTGCGGGATCAGGTCTGCCGCTTCGGCGAACTGCGGCGCAAAATTCCCGACATTAGTGAACGCATGTTAACTCAGCAGCTTCGCGAGTTGGAACAAGACGGCATCGTCCACCGCAAGGTCTATCCGGTCGTGCCGCCCAAGGTGGAATATTCACTCACGGCCTACGGACGGACCCTCCGCCGGCCCAGCGTTCTAGAGTGTGCAAGGCTGTCCAATAAGTTCGCTGATTCTAAAAGATATTCTTGCCTTTCTGTGCGAAACTGTGCAAAGCTGGTTGCCGCAAGCCGATGTTCGAAACTAGGACATGGCCTAGGATAGGCAAGGGAGGCGGAACATGGCGAGACAGCCCAAAAGACTCACGGCGCGGACCGTCGCGACAATGAAAAAGCCGGGCCGTCACGCTGACGGGGGCAACCTCTATCTCACGATTTCCAAAACCGGCGCTGGCGTTTCCCGGCGTTGGACGTTCCTCTATTCCATCGCTGGCAAGCAGCGTGAAGCCGGCTTCGGTCCGGCCGCGGCCGTGACCCTCGGCGAGGCGCGGGAGAGGGCCGCCGGCTACCGCTCCATGCTCGCCAAGGGCATCGACCCGCTGGACGCAAAGAAGGCCGACCAGGAGGCCGCCGCGGCGCGCAAAACGTTCGGCCAGTGCGCCGATGAACTCATAAAATCGAAGCGGCGTGAATGGCGCTCCGAGGTACACGCGGGGCAATGGCGCACGACGATCGACAGCTACTGCGGCCCGATCATGGATGCACCGATCGACGAGATTGACACGCAAGCCGTGCTTGGCGTCTTGGAACCACTCTGGCAACGGATTCCAGAAACCGCGTCACGGCTTCGCGGCCGGATCGAGGCAGTGCTCGATTACGGGAAAGCCAACGGCCTGCGGTCGGGGGAGAATCCGGCTGCATGGCGTGGTCATTTGGCGCTGATCTTGCCGAAGCGCGGAAAGCTCACGCGCGGCCACCATGCGGCGATGCCCTATCCTGATATTCCCTGGTTCGTCGCCAAGCTTCGCGAGGTCGAATCCATCCATGCTCTTGCCCTCGAATTCCTGATCTTGACGGCGGCCAGGTCAGGCGAGGTTTTGGGCGTGACGTGGGAAGAGATCGACATCTCCGGGAAGGTTTGGGCGATACCGGCCAACCGGATGAAGGCGGGGAAAGTACACCGCATCCCGCTATCGGCGGGGGCGATGGCGATCCTCGAACGGATGGCCGAGATCCGAACCGGTGATCTTGTGTTTGCCGGCCGGCGGCGGGGGCGCCTATTGTCCGGCGAGGCTATGGGCGCGCTCGTAACGGGGGCGACGATTCATGGATTCAGATCCAGCTTCCGGGATTGGGCGGGCGAAGAAACAAGCTTCCCGCGCGAGATCGCCGAGCAGGCGCTGGCGCATTCGGCCGGCGACGCGACGGAGCGCGCGTACCGTCGCGGAGATGCGTTGGAAAAGCGGCGGCCATTGATGGAGGCATGGGCAAATTATTGCGAGCCAAGTGCCACCGGGAATGTGGTTCCGATGCGGGCCTGACATGGATTTGACGAACGCACGCGGATAGCCCGACGGGGCGACAAGTCGAGAACGCATCACTCGATTTCCGCGTGTCCCTCTCGATGCGCGCGGATGCTGCGCAATGGTAGATGTTATTGGTGGTTTTTTTAATCTGACTGACGACGAACGACGCGAGCTTATATCCGGGGTCCTTTCGAACGTTGACCTTTCGAAGGCTCGGCGCGCGTTGGAGCGCGCGGCCAAATCCAAACTCATTACCGACTTTGTGCAATTTATAACTAACTTCTCCCAAGAGAGGGTGCTTCGCGGGTTAATTTTGAAAACCGCGGAGGACAGGCTCCAACGCGGCGACCTGGACAAGGATGATGCCAGGCACCTAACGGAACAGCGGGACGAGTTTCTGTCTTCTTTCGACACCATAACGGGCTGGTCAAATCTGGAACACCGTCAAGTCGCCTTGACCGCTGTTCTATCGACTTTAGTGATTGCCTTGCATGGCCAAGTTCAAGAGGATTTGATACAAGGGCTGCGCCGAGATTTTACCAGGTCCGCAAACAAAGCTCGCAAGGCCGCGGGTGTCGATGAAATCATAGAATCCCGTGCGCGCATTCTTTGGCTACGGTGGGATTCCTTCAAATACAATGACCTCGGTACGGCTAAAACGATACACAAAGACGTGGTCGCG
>Ga0182015_10007986_pt1 | contig 10196 bp, 11 predicted proteins | sample 712P3MmetaG_FD_120478 | JGI IMG/M metagenome (GOLD analysis project Ga0182015, IMG submission 120478) | Permafrost microbial communities from Stordalen Mire, Sweden - 712P3M metaG | ecosystem: Environmental > Terrestrial > Soil > Wetlands > Permafrost | place: Sweden: Stordalen | collected... | reverse complement strand
TGACCGTCTTGGCGAAATCGGAACTGCCCTGACGCAGTCCTAACGCTGTGGCGAGTGTCTTCAGCGCGACGTCAACGACAGTACGCACATCATTCGCGGTCGCTGGTCTGGTGCTCTGTTCGCTGGGTGCAGCCGGATGCAACGTCTCGGGCTCGCCATCTCATGCCACCAGTACGTCAACCGCTTACATCACCACGCCCGCGGCACAGCATGAATTCAACGCCGCGCAACGCGCCTGGGTGAGTGGTTCAATTGCGCCGTCATTCCAGCAGTCGACGTTTTTCAGCCGGGCCGCATTGTTGCTGTCGATTGCGGTGACCCGTGGCGTGAGCAATGTCGCCCAATACAACACCTCAATTGTTGAATTAAAGCAATTGGCCGCGCTGCCCGAAACGGATGACACGTCATCACAGAAGTCCGAGGCTCAGCACGATATTCGGGCGCTGGATCGCTTCTTTTCAACAACAGGTTTGTACGAGTAACTCTTATACGCAAAAGAGGCGACTCGATTAACTCTGGTCCTTCTTGACATATGGCGGGATGTCTGGATGATGCTCGATGATGTGGTCGAGTTTTGCGTGTAGTTCAGCGGTGCCCGCCGCGATGTGGCGTTTAATGAACGCCTCGATGGCCTTTCGAAGCGGTGGGTAGAGAATAGTGGTGGCGATCGCCGCAATGATGACCCAGATGAGCGTCGCGACGACGTCGCCCGGAATGCCACCTGATCCACCCGCGGGCCACACCCAGCGATCCCAGAACGTCGACGCCATCACTCGACTCCCTTGTTTAAGTGTTCGTGCATTTGGGGATGTAACATCTTGTGTTTTTCCTTTAGTGACTCATGATCTGCCGTGGTGGTATGTCTGCGGCAGGTCTCGTAATGCGTGCCCTCGACTTTGCCCAGTCCACCTTTAAGTACCAAGCGTCGGCAACTCTGACACTTGTTTCGTTTGTAAATGGTGCCAATCGCTCCGAGCAACAAAAAGTCTGGAATTGAACCACCAAAACCCGACCAGAATCCATACCAAGTACCGGACTCGTCGTTGGTACCGGTGAAGGTAAGAAACCAATGAAAGATAACCACTGTGACCTATCTAGTCTGGCAAAGGAATTGATGACCTGACGACAAGTGTAAGTCCTGCGGTGCTGATTTTCGTGACAAAGGCATTCGCCAACCGCGCCATTCTTGCGTGCGAAGCGAATTGCTCTTGGCTGTCGGCAATTATTTATTCGTGGAGCTGACGAACGGGTCTACATTTCATCGTGTTAGTTTTGAGGGTTGCAGCGACCACGTACCGAGCGCGTCGAGGGCCTCCGGCTCAGTGAGCGCATTCGCCGCGTTGCGACTCAGCGCGTCCGTCCATAGCGGGAACGGTGTTTCGTGATTGACGTGATGGCCCGAAGAAGTGTGTTCGTGTTCCACCCGGGCGAGTCGCTCGGGCGCAAAATACCCCGCGACACGAATGAGCGCCGGCCACAGCCGGTGATGAATCAGTGTCACCTTTCCATCGATGAGACGACAGACCAGCACGTCCGGTGACTCTTCGAGGAAACTTAAGACGTCGTAAATTTCGTGTCCCTTCGCGTGTCCCCACCAACTGCCCTTAATTGGCTCGCCCGCAATCGCTTCGGACATCCGGGGCACTGGCCCTTTCGCCGACGCCATCACGACACCGTGCGTTTCCAGAAACCTCAGTGCTTCCTCGTTGTCCACGCTGACTCTTTCGTAGGTGCCAATGACAATCGCCGCCATGTTGCACGGCGCGATGAAAACTCTCGGGATGTAAGTATTGCCGTGCCGCGTTACACCAACCAACTTTGCCTAAAACGAGCTCCATGCTGAGGCTTCAAATAGTATGTCGGTCGACAGCATTCACAATACTGATCGGAGTCGTCTCCCAACAGAAAGGTAGACCCACATGGCCCGGAAGTTTCTTGCCGAGTTCTTCGGTACCGCGATTCTTGTCTTTTTTGGTGTTGGAGTGGCGACGCTCATGTTCGGCTTCAAATTCGATGGCGGCAGTGTGGCCGCAGGCGTGGTCGCGACGGCTCTCACCTTTGGACTGGTGTTGATGGCGCTGGCGTACACCCTGGGCCCAATATCTGGCTGTCACGTGAACCCGGCCGTGACCCTGGGCGCGGCCCTGGCCAAGAGAATCGCGCCGGTGGAGGCAGTTGGCTACGTGATCAGCCAATTTCTCGGTGGCATCGCGGGCGCACTGGTCTTGTGGACGCTCTTTAAGCAGTCGCCCGAATATCACACGTCGGTCCAGGGTCTGGGCACCGACGGCTACGCCAAAGCGTCACTCATTCACATCAACGCGGGCGGGGCGTTCTTGGCCGAAGTTGTCTTGACTGCACTCTTCGTCTTTGTCATCCTGGGCGTGACCATGAAGATCGCTAACGCGGCGACCGCGGGCATGGTGATTGGACTCTCGCTGACCGTCGTGCATCTGATTGGCATTCCTATCACCGGCACATCGGTAAACCCCGCGCGTGCCTTTGGGCCAGCGCTGATGGTGGGCGGCACCGCGTTAAGCCAGGTGTGGCTCTTTATCGTGGCGCCCCTGGTTGGTGGTGCGCTGGCGGCGCTGTTGCATCGGGCTTTCTATCCCAACGATCAAACGGTCTGACATAGCGATTCAATGCGACAGTTGACGAATGAACGTTGCGCCACCGGCGTGTGACGTCGGGTACCGTCGCCTACATCTGACTTGGCCGACCCAACATCGCTATGATGTGGAAAATTATGGGGGGCGTACGCCCAAGGCGTAGAGGGAGAAAACTATGAGTGATGTGTCGAACGGACCGGGATGGTGGCAAGCGTCCGATGGTAAGTGGTATCCGCCGGAACAACAGCCGAATTACGAAGCCTCTGCTCCGCCGCCAACATCATCGTCAAGCCCGGCACGGTCATCGGCCGGTGCATTCAAATTTGAAATGAACCGTTGGACCCAGGCCGAGCGCATTACCGCGATTGCGTCGTTGGTATTGCTTATTTCATTGTTCCTGCCGTGGTTCACGTACAAGTTCTCACTCGGTTCAGTTTCTGTTGACGGACTCTGGCACGGGTGGATGTACCTCGTCCTGCTGCTGTGTCTGGCGATCCTGGTTGATCTCGTGGCCAAGGCAAGTTTCGCGACCATGCCATTCAAGCTCCCGCTGCCCGAAGAACAGCTCTTGTTGATTGCCACAGGTGTCAATGCGGTGCTCACAGTGATCGCCTTCCTCTTGAAGCCCGGTGGTTACGGGTTCAGCGGCATTGGATGGGGATGGGGATCATTCGTTGCGCTCATCGCGGCCATCGTGGCTGCCTTCCCGACCGCCGCGCCCGCCATCAAGGCTCGTCGTATGTGACCCACGTGGTCGAACAAGCAGTGCGCTGTATGAAGTAGTTCAGGACCGGGCTTGATTGGGCCGGCGGACGCATCGGAATTCTTGACCCAGACGTACCAGGTTGGGGTGGTCAACAATCCTCGTTTGGCGCTTCGCCGGCCCACCGGATTTTCGGGGCGGATTTCAGCGTTCGAAACGAATTCTTAGGCGGCCAAACCGTTGCACGAGCCAAAGCGTCTCGCGTGGAACGGCGCTGGAAGGTTCTGCGCCAACCTTCTCACCCCAAACGGCGCGCAACTATCGAAGATCGCCCATGAATATGTCGTGAAGGCCCGACGTAAATCCTGTGTCCGGATTTCATTTTTTAATTTTTTTTTTTGCTGTTCACTTCTTCTTCTATATTTTCTTCAAATTCTTCGGGGTCCGGCCAATGAAGTACGAATAGGTCCGGGCGGTCCGCCATGGCCTCTTCGATCGCTTCGAAGTGCTCGAGTCGAAACTCGTCAAACCGGGCGCGCCAGAGCTCCGCGCCCTCGGGCGAGTCGAAGGCGGCGCGCATTCTGCTCGGACTGACGAGTTCTTCCATGCCCGGAATCTCTTTGGCGAGGTAGCGCAGTCGCAAATAGTCCTCGTAGGAGATAGCGGGGGAGTGAATCACCAAACGTTTGGTGTCGGGGATGCTGGCACGGATGCGTCCATCCTTGAGGAATGACGACGTCAAGAGCAGCGACAGGACCTGCTCTTCGGGGCTCTCTGAGAGGGAGACCAAATTGTCACCCACGGTGTCACGATCCCGGGTCGCGCCGCCGAAGCCGTCGTGCATGATCTCACCAAAACTGGCAATGATGCGCGTGAACAGTAGAGCCACGGGCCGGGCTTCCTTGATCTGCGCGTCATCGAGCGCCCCGACGAGGTGGGCGTAGGGCAGTTTGGCGTCGCGCTGCATGGCTTGGAGCGCCGTGCGCCCCGCCCACCGAAAGTCGCCGTAGCGTTCTTCGCTGTCGACGGCGCCTAATGAGGTGATGCCAAAGAGATCGACGCCGGCCTCGCCCAAGATCGAGAAGTCGCCGCGGAGCAGGTCAATCAGCAGACCGGCGAACTCGACATATATATCTGAACCCTTGCCCAGCCGTTTGCGCAGTGACGCGACCGACGGCGCTGGGGTGAGATGTTTGAAGAAGACTTCGTCGAGGACATCGCGTTCACCTCGCGGCTCCTCCTGCGCGGCTTCCGCAGCTGCCTTACGAAATTCACTAAGCCGTTCGTCCCATCGTTTGGCCATCTTGGTGATGAATTCGCGAACGAGCGATGGCTCAACGTCCGCACCCTCCCACCACAGCCGCCACGCCAACTCGTCTAAATGCTTGGATTTTGCCTTCAGTTGGGCGATTCTCAGTATCCGCTCGGCGGTGCCGGGGGCGTACGTCGTTCTCGGATCGCGCCAACTACTCGGCGTCAGGAACGGCTCATTCAGGATTCGACGCTGGTGGATACGCACCAGTTGGTCACGCGTCATGTGAAAACCGGCGAATTCCAGATAGTCCCAAACGTCCTGGGCCGTTTCACGTGACCCCGAGCGTGCGTTCTGATTCACCACAAAACTCTACTGACGAGACTCCCAAAAAACCGGCATTTGGCAGTAGAGACTTGGCCTTTGTACCTCGGGCCACCTCTTTGTCAGCGGTTCGGCACCACCGACCGAGCGCACGTGTCGCTTGCTCGGTTACTCAAGCGGTGGACCGCGACGAGTTGAGTGACGGGTGGCTACTCCAACGCTGAGTGGGCGATCCAAAAGTCAATGAGGTCTTGGCGTCCCGTGCTCGTGACCTGGGTGGAGGTGAGAGGGAGCCTTCGGTAGAGGACCAGCAGGAGCTCTGTTGATAGACCACGCAGCGAGGCAGTGGGTGATGAGGTTTCATGAGTGAGTTCGAAACCGTCGGGCAGGAACTTGATGGACCAGTCCGCATCGGCATCAGTCGTCCCCAGGTGCAGCACTTCGCCGCTGCCGCGAAGCTCTCTCACCTTGGGCGAAAAGCCACCTGCTGACTTAAGGTTGACGAGAAACTCATCAATTCCGTCGACGGCAACAAGCGGGTCAGTTTCAGGCACCAATCCCACCGCCAGGTCAAGGTCCATCCGGTGCACGAGGGTCTCGTGTAACTGTCGGCGCGACCAGAAACGCACGTGTTGGTCCTGGCCCCAGGCCCACATGGCGCAGTCCGGGTCACTGGCGCGAAGGGTCGCGACGAGTCGTGCGCCACCGTCGCGAACCCACTCAGCATTCACGGGGCTGGAATCTACGCCCAATGCATCTGAGGACACATACGAGTTCGCACCAACGCGCACTAAATGCTCGGCCCACCGGTGAATCCTTCCTAAGTGCTGGGCCAGCTCTTCAACTGACCAATCCGGACACGATGGCACCCGAGCGGCGAGTGGCGCGACCTCAAGGGTATTGGCAAAATGGTCGATCTCAACTTCGAGCACATCGCAATGTTCTACGTGATCCATTGCGAAATAGTACGTGTTGCGTGGCGTCGCGTCGAAATGGCAACCACCACGATGAGGGCTTAGATCTTAAAGCAACAGCCGTCCCAGAAGGCGACGAGTCGCTGACGGAAGACGCCGCGAAGCTCGATCTGGAGTTGGTCGGGCTGACCACTAAAACCGCTCGCGAATTTGACGTCGATATCGTCCGACGGCGCAGCCACAAAATTGTCGACATCTTTGGGAGGCTTGGTCCAGATGTCCAACATGGTGAGCGATCCCGAACAACAGTGATGGGTGTGGGCACGAACGAAGACCGCGCCGCCGTGAGCGTTCACGTACTCCTTGGCGGAGTCAGACACGATAACTTCCACAACAAAAGTGTACGACGTTGTCGGGCTGAACTTCCCTCAGGGTGTGCCGCGGACGGCCAGTAGCGCCAGAGTGGCGGCGGAGTTCAGCCGCCCCGTCGGTGCGTGAGGACGAGGGGATTGACCACGTTGGTCGGCGTGCCCGACGCGAACGACGTGATCTGGTCGAAGACGTCAGAAAACTGGACTTCCCATTCCTCCACCGTGACGTAGCCCACGTGTGGCGTGCAGATGACATTGTCCATCTTCAATAGAGGATCGTCGGCGTCAACCAGCGGTTCCACGTCAAAGACGTCAAGTGCGGCCATCCCGGGATGACGGGATTCGAGCGCCTCGACCAACGCGCCGGGAGCGATGAGTCCGGCCCGGCTGGTATTGACCAGAAGCGCAGTTGACTTCATGCGTTCGAGATCGGCGCGCGTAACAATTCCCCGTGTGGCGTCCACCAATCGCATGTGCAGTGTCAGCACGTCGGACTGTTCGAAGAACTCCTGGCGACTGGTGGCGATGGCGGCCCCGTCGGCAACGGCGCGCGCCCGCGATTCTTCGCTCGCCCAAAACACGACGTCCATGCCGAAAGCTCGACCGTAGTCCGCGACGACCCTGCCGATTCTTCCGTAGCCGTAGATTCCGAGGGTCTTAGACACCAGTGAGTGACCGACGCCATCTTGCCATTGGCCACGCTTCATTGAAGCGATTTGTTGAGGGATACGGCGCACGCCCGCGATCACGAGTCCCCACGTGAGTTCCGCGGTCGCGAGGGAAGCCGTGTCCTGGTGCAAATCGGACGACACCACGATGCCCAGTCGGGTGCAGGCGTCGACATCGATATGGGGAAAGACACTACGTTGACTGATGAGCTGGAGGTTCTCAAGTCGTTCGAGCAGGGCCGTGCGGATCGCGGTTCGCTCGCGGATGAGCACGAGGACCTCGGTCTCGCTCAGTCGCTTGGCCAATTCGTCGACGTCGTCTGTGTGGTCTCGCCACAGCGTTACTTCGTGGTCACGTAGCTTGTCAAAGCAGGCCAGCGTCGAAACAGTGTTGAAGTAGTCATCGAGGACCGCGACCTTCATAGATTGTCGACCTCCGATCCGCTTCGAGAATTTCAGATTAACAATGTTGCCGACGGCAAATTCGACCGTGGGTGAGGATACGACGTTGCGCCATCAAAATTCGGATGGAAAATTCCTGAAGAGTGCCAGGCGGCTAATTTCAAAGGTAGAGTTCGCGAATGGACGATGAACGTCGACTTCGGGCGCGACAATTAGTCGTTAAGGGCTTCCTCATCACGGCGCTCGGCTTCTTCATCTTGCTGGTGAGAGCCCTGGTCCTTAATCACTCGGTGGGCTGGCTCTGGTCGCTCGACACCATTAATGACCTAGCTGTATCTCTTTCCTGGGCGGCTGCGTCCCTGGCGTTCTGGTGGTTATGCCAGGTCAAGTTCATGCCACAGCAGGCATCGTTGATGAGCAAGGCGTTTTATGGATTGGCCCTGCAGGCATCGCTGACCGCGATTGTGCTTCTAAGCGAAGTTATCTTTGCGTTCTCCGTTGGCTATGTCGAGTGGTGGTATACGGCGACGGAGATTGTTTCGGCGGCGGGTGTGCTCCTGACGATTTTGGGCTTTGTCATGCTGGCGAGGGATCTCACGTCGGCCGGAGTGGTGGCGCACGAAACACAGTGACCCTTAGTCGCTGCGAGTCAACCGTCAGTTGCGAGCGCAGAGTGAACCAATCGCGAGCAGCAGGCAGAGTGGTGAATAGAGTCGCCGGTCCAGACGGCGAAATCGTTCGGAGTCACTGCCCTTTGACAGTCGTGAGGTGTTGGCGCTGAATCCGGCGGCACTGCGAAGCAGTAGGACCGCCGCCATTATGGTGAGCGCCCCGTTGCGAAACCCTCTGGGTATCGGCAGGAGGTTGAGCACTAAGCCGGCGCCGATCGCGAGTAACGACGCCACAGAAAAGCTCGCTCGCGGTGGGGGAACCGTATTTCGTCCGACAACTGCGTCGGCCAACTCGGCGCGACTCTGGAAGGGAAACGAAGAACCCATTGCCCAAGTGATATGTAGCACCGCCAAGGCACCCAACGTCGTACCAGTTGTTAAGGACGCCTTCGACATGAAAGTAAGGGTAGCGAACCGAAATGGCACGCCTCTTAATACGGTCCTCCCGAACGATCTGCTTGGTGAGTTCGTCGAGGCGAATCAAGTGGCGAACTCACCGGGTCGTGAAGTTTCGTATCCAACAGACACGCTTGACAACAAGTGCAGTCGTGGATAACTTTGCCGCATGCGAGGACTCTCAGGTTGAGAGTTAGTAGCTAGGGGGAAGATCACTTAGGTCCACGGACACGACGTAGTGATGAGTCGAACCTTGGTTTGATTCCGGTCAGCGGGTCTGGCCCAGTGGTGTGGTCCCGCGCTCTTGAATTGAACCGTCACGGGTTGGCATCACGCGTTGGGTAAGGACACCTAGGTCGCATTGACCATCCGTGAGCGGTCTTAATCGACGAGGAGAGGATGATCATGGAGCCAGAGGGGGCAACACCGGGGGCAGCACCAGGCAGAACGGATGATTCCGCGACCGCTCATGCTGACGCCCAGGACTTAGAGACGTTCGGTTACAAACAGGAACTTCACCGCACGCTCGGACTATTCAGTTCTTTCGCCGCCGCGTTCAGTTACATTTCGCCGTCAACCGGCATCTTCACGCTGTTCGCGTTCGGGCTTGTCACCTTGGGTGGTGTGTTCATCTGGTCGTGGCCGGTGGTCGCGCTCGGCCAGTTCATCATCGCGCTTAATTTTGCTGAAGTGTCCAGCCACTATCCCGTGGCCGGATCGGTGTTTCAGTGGACCAAGTACTTGGCCGGACGACCCTACGCCTGGTTCACCGGTTGGATTTATGTGTTTGCGGGCATCCTCACCGTCACCGCCGTGGTCGTGACCTTGCCGCTGACGATCCTGCCCGCGCTCTACAACATGGGTTGGCACCTTGACCCTGGCGCGCTGCACGACCAGATTTGGGTCGCCGCCATCACGCTCATTGTCATCACGGTGCTCAACATATTCAGCTTGCGCCTGGTTTCGCTGATCAATAACACAGGCGTCTTCTTTGAAATCGTCGGCATGGTGATCTTTGCCATCATCATGCTCATAGTGCACCGTCATCAGAGCATCTCGGTGGTGACCAACAGTGGCGGCATTCACGTGACGTTGCCGGCCTTCTTTGCCGCAATGTTCATGAGTCTCTTCGTGATCTACGGCTTTGATACCGCCTCGACGCTGGCTGAAGAAACGCACGATCCGCGGCGCCGAGCTCCCCAGGCGGTCCTGATGAGCGTGTCGGGAGCCTTCGTCATCGGTGGCATCTTCCTAGTGGCGCTGCTCATGGCGATCCCCAACCTGCACACCGCCATCAAGGATGGATGGGGGCCGGCGCAAATCATTGACGCCAACTTCGACACCTTCTGGGCGACGGTCTATCTGCTCGTTGTCTCGGCCGCCATCCTTGTGTGTTGCTTGTGCATCATGGCCGCAACCGTGCGACTCTGCTTTGGCATGGCCCGCGACAATCGCCTCCCGGCGTCGCGCACGCTCTCCAAGGTGCACCCCACGCTCCGTACGCCCATCGGTGCGTGCATCGCCGTCGCGGTGCTCGCGGCAATTCCATTGTTTAAGTACGCGGGCGCGGGCATTGTGGCCATCGCCGCCACGGCGCTGATCTACCTGTCGTACTTCCTGGGCAACTTGGCCATCTTGTGGGCGAGGGCGCACGGGTGGCCCAAGGTCGATTCGCCGTTCAAACTTGGTAAGTGGGGAATGGTCGTCAACATCCTGGGCCTCCTCTATGGTTTCGCGATGTTGATCAACTTCGCTTGGCCCCGGGCGTTCTCTAACCCCGAGCCGTCACAGACAGCGGGGGCCCTCAGCCTTGGCATTCACTTCCTCAATAACATCCCGATCCTCTATACCGTGCTCGGGGCGATCCTGATTGTTGGAGTGAT
>Ga0182015_10007984_pt1 | contig 10197 bp, 9 predicted proteins | sample 712P3MmetaG_FD_120478 | JGI IMG/M metagenome (GOLD analysis project Ga0182015, IMG submission 120478) | Permafrost microbial communities from Stordalen Mire, Sweden - 712P3M metaG | ecosystem: Environmental > Terrestrial > Soil > Wetlands > Permafrost | place: Sweden: Stordalen | collected... | reverse complement strand
GCCTTTTCTTAACGCCGACCGACCTTCTCAGGACAGAGTCAGCGAAGGTGTTCCTTTGTGGACCTTTGCGTCCTTAGTGGTTAATGCCTTTTCTTAACGCCGGCCGACCTTCTCAGGACAGAGCCAGCGAAGGTGTTTCTTTGTGGACCTTTGTGTCCTTAGTGGTTAATGCCTTTTCTTAACGCCGACCGACCTTCTCAGGACAGAGTCAGCGAAGGTGTTCCTTTGTGGACCTTTGTGTCCTTAGTGGTTAATGCCTTTTCTTAACGCCGGCCAACTTTCTCGGGCCGATGGAACATCTCCACCTCAGCCGCAGCTTTTTCCGCGCGCCGCTTCAGCCCATGTTCGTAAGCCGCCCCCACGAAAGTCTTGAACAAAGGATGCGGCTCCAAAGGCTTCGACTTGAACTCCGGATGAAACTGGCACCCAATAAAATGCGGATGGTCCGGAAGCTCAATCATCTCTACATAAGTCCCATCCGGTGTCGAGCCAGAAATCCGCAGCCCGCCTGCCGTCAAGGTTTCCTCATACTCGCGGTTGAATTCATAACGATGTCGGTGGCGCTCGCTGATCTCAAGCTGCCCGTAAATTCTGTGCGCCAAAGTTCCCGGCTCAATCTTGCACGTCCACGCACCCAGCCGCATGGTGCCGCCGAGTTCCTCGACGCCACGCAATTCGCGCAACTTGTAAATCACGCGATGCGGCGTCGCCGGATCGAACTCGCTGGAATTAGCGTCCGCCAACCCGCAAACGTTGCGGGCGAACTCGATGCAAGCCGTCTGCATCCCCAAACAAATTCCAAAGTACGGAACCTTCTTCTCCCGTGCATAGCGAATCGCAATCAACATCCCCTCGATGCCGCGTTTGCCGAAGCCCCCCGGCACCAGAATCCCGTCGTAATCCGCAAGCTGCTCTTCGTTGTCCCCGGCTTCAAGGCCCTCCGCCTCAATCCAATTCAAATTCAGTTTCAGATTGTGAGCCAGCGCCCCATGCACCAGCGCCTCTTTAAGCGACTTATAGCTGTCTTCGTATTCGACATATTTGCCGACTATGCCAATTGTTACCTCGGCTTTCGGGTTATAGACGCGGTGCACCAGCTCTTCCCAATTCTTCAAGTCACGCTCTTTGGCTTCGATGTGTAGATACCGCAGCACCAGCGTGTCCACACTTTCATGCGAAAACACCACCGGGACTTCATAGATTGACGCAACGTCCTTCGCAGTGATTACCGCCTCCTCCTCGACGTTGCAGAACAGCGCAATCTTCGATTTGATTTCCTTGGAGAGAAATCGATCCGTACGGCAGAGCAAAATGTCAGGCTGGATTCCAATGCTCAACAATTCTTTCACGGAGTGCTGCGTGGGCTTCGTCTTGAGCTCCTGCGCCGCCGCAATAAAAGGCACAAGCGTGACGTGCATAAACAAAGTTCGCTCGCGCCCCAGTTCCTGCCGCATCTGCCGAATGGCTTCCATGAACGGCAGCGACTCGATGTCGCCTACCGTGCCGCCAATTTCGACGATTGCGATATCCACATCCTGCGCGACCTTCTTCATGGCCGCCTTGATTTCATTGGTCACGTGCGGAATGACCTGCACGGTTTTGCCGAGATAGTCGCCGCGCCGTTCCTTGGCAATGATCTGCTCGTAAATGCGCCCGGTAGTCCAATTGTTATCGCGAGAAAGTTTGGCGTGGGTAAAGCGTTCATAGTGGCCGAGGTCGAGATCGGTTTCGGCGCCGTCGTCGGTGACGAAAACCTCGCCGTGCTGGAAGGGCGACATGGTGCCCGGGTCCACGTTGAGGTAAGGATCGAACTTCATCAGGTTGACTTTCAGGCCACGGCTCTCCAGCAGGCAGCCAATCGAGGCCGCCGCCAGCCCTTTACCGAGCGAAGACACAACTCCGCCAGTCACAAAGATGTACTTTGCCGACATCGCTTCCTCACCTTAAATTGTGTTTGAAATTTTGTGCAGGATGGATGCACGAGTAATTATGCCAGAAATGAACGAGCGTGGCTAGGTGGTTTTCTTGAAATCTACTCTTCTACTCTTCAGGGTGCCCCGCTCAAGCTTCGCTTGGGCGGGGTTTTCGTGAACGCGAGCTTTCGGAATGATCCCCAGTTTTTCGCGGCGCCGCGCTGTCCATTGCGATTCGATCTCGACCACTCCCTCTACACCTGTGAGATAGTGACGAAAGCTGCTCCACGGCCAATCCTCAGGCCGTTCCACCAGTCCGCGAACGACTGGGTTGCGATGGATGTATCTCAGCTTTTCCACAAATTTGTGTTCGCTCCACACGTTGAAGTCGTAGTAACGCGCTTGCCAGAACGAATCCGCGGCTCGCAGAGCAAGGGTTCGTGCCACCGACTGCTTCAGCGACTGCAGCATCTGTGATAAGCAGCCGCGTTCTGGTTCGTTGATCAACAGATGCGCGTGCTCAGGCATGACGACGTAACCGTACACGCACAACCCATAAGACTGGCGCACGCGTTCCAGTGACGATTCGAAACATGCCCGCGAATCTGGAGTAGCGAAGTTTGCCCGGCGTCGGTAGCAACTAAGGTCAGGAAATGCAGTTGCCCGGATTGCTGAAAGTGTTTGAGTCCCCAAGGCATGAGACAAGCTTAGTTGCCCATGGCGAAACTTTCTGTGACAACTGAACATCCCCGCCCAAGCGAAGCTTGAGCGGGGCACCCTGAAGAGTAGTTTGGAGGTTTAGGTTGGGCCAGCCCCGGATGACAGAATTATCGCTTCGCTCCGGTCGGGATGACAGAGTTATTGCTTCGCTCCGGTCGGGATGACAGAGTTATTGCGGGAAGGCATCGCGCAGGCAGGCCGGGAGGAATTCATCGCAGAGGAAGAGATGGATGCGCGCATCGAGCGGATGCTTAGCTCCTGATGCGTATCCGGTGGATGACGGCCGCCGCCGACTTGCCGGGCATCCGCCATCCGGGCAGCTTACTTTCTTGGCCTTCAATTGCTATCGATGCCGGCCAAACTTGGCTATTCCGCATTCGCGTGCCGGATTGACCGATCCAAAGCAAAAGCCCCGGTCTTATCCGGGGCCATGAATCGGCACTGAAACGCCGCCTGCGAAGCAATCTAAGAATAACTCTGACTGATCTTGATCGCAAGGAAATTGACTTGATCGAGCGCACGGAGGGCGAGGGACTCGAACCCTAGTGGCTGAAAGCCACTCGACCGCTTCGCAGGCGGCGTCCAGTACCCACTGGAAACACCCTCCAAGCACCACCTGCGCAAGTGATTGTATGGAGCCGCCCGGGTGAACAAATGTGACGAATGAACACGAATGCGCCAGAATTCCGTTTTGGGCATAGTGGCTGTTAACGCTTGCTCGGGATGACAATCAAGTTGAGCCACTAGCCCGCCCAAGCGAAGCTTGAGCGGGGCACCCTGGCTGAAAACCATTCCAAATATAAATAAGTAATAACTTATAGGAATAAAAATTTAACTATGGTATTCTATAAGTGAACTTACGGCAAGCGTAGCCCGACGGCCGCGCCTTTTCATTTAGAAACACAGGGGACAGCGTGAAAACTTCCGGCATGGATATCCGCGACCACAAAAAGCGAGGCCAATGGGCCGAGCTTCGTTTCATGGCCAAAGCCACCGAATTCGGCTATCAACTGGCCAAGCCCGTCGGCGACTCCACCCAATACGACGTCGTGGTCGATCTTGGCGGACGCTTCATTAGCGTGCAGGTGAAATCCACTTTATTTCAGGCGAGCAACCTGAAGCCCGGCAACTTCGTCGCCAGCCTGGTCCACGTCAGCGGCCCCAACCACCGCTACCGGCAAACCGACTTCGACTACCTCGCCGTTTACTGTATTCCTAAAGACATCTGGTACATCATCCCGTGGGCTGTCGCCTCCTGCAAACAGTCGATCTGCGTCTGCCCGGGCGACAAACAAAACCAGTGGGAGCACTACCGGGAAGCCTGGTCTCTGCTCCACGACCGAGCCCCTGCGCCACTCCGGAAGCGCGGCCGCGTCGACCTCTACGGCATCATCGAAGACTACGTTCCCCCACCCAGAGTAAGAAAGCAAAAATCAGCTTGGAACTGAGGGATTGGACATAGGAAGAAGAACGCTTACCGTAGTGCCTGTTCTGTCTGATTGAATCTCAAGCTGGCCGCCCAGTTCGCGCACTCGCTCGCGCATACCCGCGATTCCCACTCCGGCGCCTCCGCCCGATCTGCGAACCTCCTGCAGCCGGTCTTCGGGAATTCCTCTCCCATTGTCGCTTATCTCAAGTTTGAGGTGGTCGTTTTCCAGGCGAAGTTTTACGCCGGCGGTTGATGCTCCGGAGTAGCGATGAACGTTGGTGAGGCTTTCCTGCAATACCCGGAACAATACCATCTCACAATTTCGTTGGGGACGCTCCATTTTCTCCGGAAGATCACAGTCAACATGAATTCCGCTACGTTTCGCGAAGCCTTCCACAAACCACCGCGTGGCAGAAGTAATGCCGACTTCATCGAGGAGCGGGGGATGGAGCAGATATGATGTAGTTCGTATCTCCTGCACAGCTTCGTCGGCAAGGGCGTTGAGGTCATCTACGAGTTTTGACGTTTCCGGTATTTTCGCTGCCTCGCGCTCGATCAGCGACAGGGTCATTTTCAGCGCCGCAAGCGTTTGTCCCGTGGTGTCGTGCAAATCGCGGGCTATGCGGCGACGCTCTTCATCCTGAAGTGTCATCAGTCGAAGCGATAAACCGCGCAATTGCTCTTCCGTTTTCTTACGTCCCGATACTTCCGATGCTAATTCAGCCAGTGCGTCGGAAAGCTCAGCGGTACGCTCTGCCACTCGTCGCTCCAGTTCGTCGTGGGCACACTGAAGCTTTGCTTCGGCCCGTTTGCGCTCGTTTGTTTCCGCGGTGACTGCGACCACCGCGGCGTTCAATCTCAATTGTTTCCTGCGGTTTGCTTCTCCGAGCCAGATGAGAACCGCGCATACGAGAAAGAACCCGATCACGGCATGAATCTGTGAGCCGCCAACCGCCAGGGAATGGCGTGGGTCCACAAACCAATAGAAGATTCCCCAAAAGCCCATCAGGCCAGTTAAGACAGCGGGACCTGAGCCACATATCAGAGCGCAGAATGCAACCGCCATATACACGGTCGCGTAGAAAGCGACATGGCCGAGCAGCGGCTCAAGGCACCAGCGAAGCAATACGGCGAACACCGCAGCGGCAAGCGCAATCGTATAGCGTTCGACTACTTTTTGTCGTTCGGCGGAAGACAGCATCGCATTAAGGAAGATGCTCGTGACCCAATTGATGGTTGTCAAAAAACATAGCCCGTACTCAAAAGCGGTAACTCCTGCCAAGCTCAAAAAGAGGACAATCGCGTGCAGAAAACCTCGTCCTTAAATTGAGAAATGGCGCGCTACCTTTTTCATTGTTAACCCGACTCTAATGCATTCTTATAGCTGATGGCTAGATATTAGATCTTGGTAGAAGTGTAACCCCAGGCTCTATGATTCCAAAAGATCGGGGTGACGGGCATTCCGGCGGTACACTTGTTGGAAGAATAGAAACCATGTCCAGCATAACCAGACGCTCGTTCCTGGCAATGGCGGCTGCCATGGGCGCGACGGCAGCTTGGGGCAGCCCGGCTGGAACGAAGTCGCACATGGTATGGCGGGAACGCCGCGATCTTTTTCCCGAAGGGGTTGCTTCAGGAGATCCCGACAGCAACAGCGTTCTGCTATGGACCCGACGAGCGCCGGCCGACGACAGCACGGTTGCGAAGTTGAAGGTCGAAGTCGCCGAGGATGAAGCGTTCACTCGCGTGGTGGCGACGGCTGCGGTTCCTGTCTCCGCGGAATCGGACTGGACCTGCCGCGTGCTGGTGGGCGGATTAAAACCGTCGCGTGTGTATTGGTATCGCTTCGCCGATTCCGCAGGCTTTGGCAGCCGCGTGGGCAGGACGATTACCGCGCCTGAGTTGGACGACGAGCGACCCGTTCGTTTTGTTTTCGTCAGCTGCCAGAATGCGAACCAGGGTGCGCAGAATGCCTATCGAAGAATGATCTTCGAGGATGAACGCGCTGCCGAAGCGGAGCGGATTGGTTTCGTGTTGCACCTCGGCGACTTCATCTATGAAATTGTCTGGTATCCCGAAGATCGTCCCCAGGGCATGTACGACCGTCGCCTGCGAGACGTTGTCCGCTATCCGCATGGCGAAAAGATTCGCGATTTTCACATTCCGACCACTGTGGAAGACTATCGCGCCGTTTATCGCGGCTATTTGAGCGATGCCGATATTCAGGATGCGCGGGCACGCTGGCCTTTCGTCAACATGTGGGACAACCACGAGTTTAGTTGGCTGGGATGGCAATCGTTGCAGAGATTTGAAGGAAAGAACCTGCCGGCGCAAACTCGCAAAGTGGCTGCCAATCAGGCGTTCTTCGAATACCAGCCCGCACGGATAACGAAGCCTAGTGGACCGTCGCTTGATCGCTTCGATCCGCCGCAGGTGGTCGACGCGCCGGTCACTCGATTTGACGAACATGGGCTCGGGCAAGAACCCAACAATCTCGCCGCCATCGGCAGCCTCAAGGGCTACCGCGCCTTGCGGTGGGGCCGGAACGTTGAGTTGATCGTCACCGACCAGCGCAGTTATCGTTCCGAGGAACCTACCGATCAACCTGAAGCGGGACCTCTTTCGACCGATGATTTTCCTGAGTTCATCTCCCAAGATGCCATGGAAATTATGGACGCGGGGCGAACCTACAATAACGGCCGGCCCCCAGCGTCGATTCGTTTCGGCAGCGTCGAGATGGCAAATTTCTGTAAAGACCGTCCGGCGCAAACAATTCTCGGCGCCGAACAGAAGGCGTGGTTTCTGGAACGCCTGCGTAGCTCGAAAGCGACATGGAAGATTTGGGGCAACACGACCGCGACGCTTGACATGCGTGCGGACATGCAAAACTTGCCGCAGGGAATGACGAAGCGGTGGCCGGAAAGCGGTAACGCCACTTGCCCGCTAGGCGATCACGGTACCGCGTATGCAGAGCGGGGAGAGATTTACGACTTCGTCCGGGCAAACAAAATCACTGGCTTCGCCACCGTGGCCGGAGATCGCCACAGTTTCTGGGCCGGATTGGCGGCAAAGTCCCTGCCGCCGAAGCCTTTTGTGCCGGTCGGAATTGCCTTTGTGACGGGTTCGATCTCTGCCCCAGGACTGGTGGAAGCGTTTGAACATTCCTTGCCGAAAGACCATCCTCTGCGATCGCTGTACCTTGGACAAGGCCCGGGCGATCACGCGCCGCAGCCAACCGTGAATTTGCTGGTGCGGCACGGAGTTCGTTCATGTTTCGAATACGCGAAGAGCGGAGACATCGCCAAGGCGCGCGCGCTTTCAAATCCCGATCTGTCGCCGCACCTTTCGTTCATCGATATGGGAGGCCACGGTTATTCGGTCGTTCACGCTGGCAGCGGATTTATCGAAACTGAATTCGTATGCATTCCCCGCCCGCTCGAACGCAGTGACCGTCCCGACGGAGGGGCTCTCAGCTATCGCGTCAGATTTCGCACCGACCTCTGGAAAAATGGCGAAACGCCCAAACTCCAAACGCAGATTCTCGAAGGCGATCCGAAATTTTCGGTTTGATCGAAATGGTCTGGCCGATCATGCGTGGGATGGTTAGCTGTCGGGTCGCCCTATCTTACGGACGGCGTATCCGGTAGTCAACGAATGACGGGGAAGGTGTATAGCGACGGCAAAAGTGCTACACCCCTGCCTTTCCGGTTACTCTTCGGCCATCCGCTACGAAACGGCTCCGGTCAAACGTGTCATGGTGTTCCCGGCTCCGGTATAGTTGGGTGCGGTGTAATCGGAGGCGACCTATTTGGCTGTTTCGAGTGCACATGAACTGAAGTTGGAATCGAAAGTCGGCCGCGGCGTGGGTGTGCGTACTGGCGTTTGTGTCGACATGGTAGTTTATGCTGGATTTTGCCGGTGAGTGAGCCATCATGCCTGCGAAAAGTAGCGGAATATCAAGCGATTCTGCTACTCTTTCTTTGTATTCTTCCCCCAAATTACTTGGTGAATCGCCGCTTTCGGCGGTGACATTCTCTCGTGGAGGTACGCATGGCCGATGCAAAGATTGAAATCAAAGTCGGTGCTGTCTCTTTCTCCGGGGAAGGCGAGGGCAGATGGCTCTCGGAACAATTAGACAAAGTAATCGAGAAGCTGCCGCAGTTGGCAGGCGTTGCCCCATTTGAACCAGCGGCGGGTGGTGGAGGTGGGGGTGGGACACAAACTCATCACATCAAGAAGGGCAATGTCGGCACGCTTGCTGCTTTCCTGACTGAAAAGAAGGCTACGTCAAATCGCAGAAAATTCCTCGCAACCTCTGTATGGCTCCATGACAGCACTGGTAAGCCAAGAATTACCACTGGAGAAGTCAAGCAAGCACTAAAGAATAACAGCCAAGGCAAACTGGCCAATGCTTCCTCTTCGCTCAACGACAATGTTGCCAAGGGATGGTGTGAGAAAGACGGGAAGAATGGCTTCTTTGTAACAGACCCAGGTCGTGCCGAGATCGGCTGATGATAACTGCTGCACAAGCACTTTCGGCAGTTTCATCGGGATTGCGTGACCCGCTCATCTCCGAATATCAGACCATCGTCCAGAATTTCCTTGAACAACGATGGCTTCCTTCGGAGTTGAGCGGCGGTCGGTTTAGTGAGATTGTCTATTGCATTCTGGATGGCCACGCAAAAAAGAAGTTTGTCGCCATACCATTCAAACCCGCCAGTTTTGTTGACGCCTGTAAGAAACTGGAAAACAACGCCCACGTCCCACGCAGTTTCCAAATCCTGATTCCCCGGATGCTACCCGCCCTGTACGAGGTTCGTAACAACCGCAGCGTCGGGCACGTCGGCGGTGATGTTGACCCCAACCACATGGACTCGGTTGCCGTACTGTCCATGTGCAATTGGGTTATGGCCGAACTTGTCCGAGTGTTTCACGGCCTGACCATCGCTGAAGCCCAGAAGGTTGTGGATGCCCTTGCGGAAGTCAGAATTCCCTTCATCTGGTCGGATGGCAATGTGAAACGGGTGCTGCGACCCGAACTAAAGTTGCATGAGCAAATACTCTTGCTGACCGCCGTCTCTGTGCCGGATGTGAGTTCAAAGGAACTGATTGAATGGATCGAAGAAGACGACAAGGGGTACTTCAAGAAAACCCTTCGCAGGCTCCACAAGAAGCGTCAGCTTGAATTCGACGAGAAGACAGATCGTATCAAGATTCTTCCGCCCGGTGCGAAGTTCGTTCAGGATTTGGTTCGCAAAAAGAACCTGTCTGACATTTAGGGAAGGAATTGCCATGAAGAATGTTGAGGAGGTAGTGAGCAAGCAGCCAGTATTCCAAGTCCGCCTTCAGGGGGCACCGCCGCCGCAAGGATGGACAGTCCGATACCAATCAGGCGCGGAGGAGGTACCCGAATACCAACCGGGCAATGTACTTGCTCAATGGTCTGTGGACAACGAGGGAGTCACGTTCAGCTTCAGTCCCGACCCACATGATTTGGTCACCTTCGACCATGAAGCGGAAGTCGTCACAGTCGTGGAGTGGTTGCGTAAGAATGCGGGCATTGAAAGTGAAACTCTGAAGGTCGGGTAACAGGCTTCTCGCATGAAGAACTGGCTGAAGAAGCAGTACGACGACATAAAAGGGAATTACAAATGGGCATTGCTCGTCGTCTTATGGGCACCCATGGTCGCCGCCGTCAAGAAATTCCTCAGGATGATTCCAAACATGCCGGGCTGGGCTGTGTGGGCCATCCTATTTCTGCTCTCTGCCATAGCTTTCGTGTGGGTCGCTAAATTCCTGAAACGGGACGGTCAGCCCACTTTATCGCAGACGGAAGCCCCGGTTTCCTTAGTCACAACTACCACCAAGTTTGATGCTCCAACCTATTTTAGGATGGCCTACCAGAGCCCGCTGACAGCGGAGGCCGAAGCCAACATTCGGAGAGCGGCGGCTGATAATCAACCGAACGACCGTGAAGGCTTTTACGCAAAGTTCATAGGTGTAGGTCTCATCGGGGGCTGGCCCAGACATCCTAACAAAGGCTGCCCCACTCGTCGCGGTTTTCGACGAGTGGGCACTGCGAGCCTTAATCTGCTGGCTTCTCGTGATGACAGGCCCCAAAGTCGCATGATTAAG
>Ga0182015_10007983_pt1 | contig 10197 bp, 8 predicted proteins | sample 712P3MmetaG_FD_120478 | JGI IMG/M metagenome (GOLD analysis project Ga0182015, IMG submission 120478) | Permafrost microbial communities from Stordalen Mire, Sweden - 712P3M metaG | ecosystem: Environmental > Terrestrial > Soil > Wetlands > Permafrost | place: Sweden: Stordalen | collected... | reverse complement strand
GGCGGTCCCTGGATCGATCGGCTGTTCACCGCCAACCTGCCGGCCGGCGCGCACCCGAGTTTCGCCGAGATAGCGCTGCTGCGGGTGTCGGCGCACGCGGTGATCCGCCGCGATGGCACGATAACGCAGTACGTGCCGTTCGCGGCGCGCGCCTGGCACGCCGGTGAGTCGAGCTATCGGGGACGCGCGGCCTGCAACGACTTTTCGGTGGGCATCGAGCTGGAGGGTGCGGATCAGATTCCCTACACCGAGCCGCAATATCAGTCGCTGGCGCAGCTGATCAGCGCTTTGTGCCGCGCGTATCCGACGCTCAGTAGCGAGCGCCTGGTAGGCCACAGCGACATCGCGCCGGGCCGCAAGACCGACCCGGGCCCGGCGTTCGACTGGCCGCGGCTACGGACGCTCCTGGCCTGAACCCGGCTCGTCGTCGGCCGCCTGGCTGCGCTTGCGCCGCCACAGCGGCTCGCTGCCGCCATGCAGCCGTGCGAGCGCCCGGGCCAGCACGAACAGCAGGTCCGACAGCCGATTCAGATACTGCAGTGACGCCGCGCCCACGGCCTCGCTATGCGAGAGCGCCCAGCACCGCCGCTCGGCGCGACGGCAGACCGCGCGCGCCATATGACAGGCCGCAGCCGTTACACCGCCGCCCGGCAACACGAATTCTTTGAGGGGCGGCAACGCCGCATTGAAGTGCTCGGCTTGCGCGTCGAGCCAGGCCACGCGCGCCGCATCGATCAGTTGCGTGCCGGGAATCGCCAGCTCGCCGCCCAGGTCGAACAGGTCATGCTGAATCTCAACCAGGCAATCCTGCACGTTCACGCCCAGCACGCCGCTCGACAGCAGCACGCCAAGCGTGCAGTTGAGCTCATCGACGCTGCCCATGGCCTCCACGCGCAGCGTATCCTTGGAAACACGCGTGCCGTCGCCGAGTCCGGTGCTGCCGTCATCGCCGGTGCGCGTGACGATCTTGGAGAGGCGATGGCCCATGGCGCCTACTTTACTACAGGGGATTTATGTACTTCACTCCCTCGCGGGAGTGAGCACATGTTTCCGGGCGCACGCTCATCGCCAGCCGATCACGTTAAGCGCCCCCGCGCCAATCCCGGCGCGCAGAATGTTCAAGCTCGAATTGTAATCCCGGGGGATCACCAAGCCGCAGGACGGACACGCATGGGTGCGCACGGCCAGCAGCTTCGGTACCAGTTCATGGCAGCCTGAGCATTCCTGACTTGTATTTCTCGGACCGACTCGAATGAGATGCCCACCAGCCTTTTCAGCTTTGTAGGCCAGCATCGAGACGAACCGTGACCATGAGGCATCCGCAATCGAACGCGCCAGGGTCGGATGACGAAGCATATTCGAGACGTTCAAATCCTCTACTACGATGACATCGGCTCGCTTGACGAGCTCGGCGGATTTCTGATGAAGCCAGGTGTTGCGGGTGTCGGCGATCTTACGGTGCAGTCTTGCCACTTGCGCACGCACTTTATGGCGGCGAAGGCTGCCGCGCTTGCAGCGGGCAAGTGCGCGCTGGCGCCGACGCAGTTCTTTCTCGGCTCGCCTCGCAATGCGTGGATTCGGGATCACCACGTTGTCACTGCACCAGGCGAACACTTTGAGTCCGAGATCGACACCGACCGCCGATGCAACCGTGCGCTTCTCAGCGACTTCTATCTTGATCTGCAGGCAAATGAACCATCCCGAGCCATCGCGTCGGAACACGCATGAGCGGATATCAGCGTCATCGGGTAACGGCCGGTGCAAGTGCAGTTTAATTCCTCCTGGCATTCCAGCAAAACGCAGCCTCTTGCCGTCGAACTGAATACCACTAAACTCATTGAAACCGAATGCTTCCCAGCGCTCCTTTCCACGAAATCGTGGGAAGCCAGCCTTTCCACTACGCGCCTTCAGGCGATGGAAGTACCCCTGAAAGGCGTCATCCATGCGCTTCAGTGTCCAGCGCTGTAAGTTCGCTGGCAGTGCTCCCATCTCAGGTAACTCGCGCCGGCATGCGGTCAACGCTCTGCACTGATCGATATAAGTGCGTGTCTTGCCGGTCTTGCGATAACAGTCGATACGCTCCTCGAGCGCCGCGTTGTACAACTCACGCTGTGCTGCGCACAGCCGCTCCAATGCACGGTGCTGGCTTTTGAGCGGCAGCAAACGATAGCGGTAGGTCAGAATCACGGCTTATTTTCGCACAGGGGAGCCACGAACGTGAATCCCTACTACAGCACGGCGCGGCTACGGCGGAGGGCACCTATAGCGTGGCACGCACCCCGCCGTAGAACGCCTGTCCCAGCACCCGGTAGCCCGCCACGGTCTCGCTGCGGTTGTCGAACAGGTTGTCCACGCGCGCGAACAGCTGCAGCCGGGTGGTCACGGCGTAGCTGCCGAAGACGTTGATGGTGTTGCTGCTCGGCAGCGGCACCGTATTGGCATCATCGTCAAAACGCGCGCCGATGTAGCTGAGGCTGGCGCCGAGCGAGGTGTCGGCTCGCGGCGTCCAGGTCACGCCCGCGTTGGCCGAGATATGCGGCCGGCGCGCCAGCTCCAGACCCGTCAGCTCATCGATCGCCTTCAGATTGGTGTAATTCACGAAGGCGCTGAACGGATCGCGCGGCCGCGCCACCAGTTCGGCTTCAACGCCGCTCGCGCTGGTGCGCCCGACATTGTAGTAGTAACCGCCGGGCCGGTCGGTGCAGGCGAGGCCGACCGCGGGGAAGCATTCGTTGAAATCGATTTCGTTGTGCTCATGGCGGTCGAAGTAGGTCAACGAGGCGCGCAGTTGCTGCGACAGCAGCAGCTGATCGGCGCCGACTTCCCAGCCCGCGGCGGTTTCGGGCGCCAGCGTTTGTATCGGATTGGAGTAGGGCGAGAACTGCTGGTAGAGCGTGGGCGCCTTGAAGCCGTTGCCGTAATCGGCGCGCAGCACCGTGGCACCCTCGAACAGCTGCCAGGCTGCGGCCAGCTTGATCGAGGTGTGACCGCCGAACTGCTGATCGTCGTCATAGCGCACGCCCCCGGTCAGCGTCAGCTGCCGCGCCAGCGTGCTTTGCCACTGGCCGTAATAGCCGCTGAGGCGATCGCGCCCCGTGACCGGCATATTGGCCGGATCCGGCAGCGTGTCGGTCGTGAGCGTCGTGAGTTCGGTCTCGGCGCCGTAGGTGAATTCATTGGTGGCGTTGGCCTCGATCACCCCCTGGTACTCCAGGCGCGTCGCATCGCCCTGGGCATAAAAACTCTCCCCTGGCGAAAACAGGTAGAGGTCAGGATTAGTCGTTGCCGGGGTGTACAGCCCATAGAAGCGCCGGTCGCTGTCGCTGGCGATCAGCGCCAGGCGCTGCGTGACGTGTCCCTCGAACAGCGAGAAATTGACGCCGGCATAACCGGCCACCAGGCTGTCGCGGACGAATTCCTCGGTGGCCGTCAGGGTGTAGTCCGGCGGCGGGTAGTCGGCGATGTCGCTGCGCGATCGGACGTAGAAGCCGCGCAGATCGACGCTGACCTGATCGCCAGCGTGCAGGCGCAGGTTGGCGGTGGCGGCAACGTTGCGATCCCCATCCGGCTCGAAGTCGACGTTGCTGGTATCGGCCACCGAAATGCCTCGGGTATTGTAATAGTTGATGGCACTGCCGTAGTCGAGCGGCCCGGCGGTACCGTTCAAGGCCGCATTGACCTGTGAGGTGCCGTAGGTGCCGCCCTGCGCTTCGATGCGTGGGGCGAAGGCGTCGGGACCGCCGCGTTGGGTCAGGATATTGACCACGCCACCGATCGCGTCGCTGCCGTAGAGCGTCGATTGCGGGCCGCGCAGCACTTCGATGCGGGCGATGTTGTTCACCAGCAGGTCGCCGAGCACGGGCTCGCCATCCGGCGTGCTCGGGTCGTTAATGCGTACGCCGTCGATCAGCACCAGCGACTCCCCCGGTTCGGAGCCGCGGATGTAAAGACTCGTGGTCTGGCCAGGCCCGCCGTTGCGCGACACCGCCAGGCCCGGTATCTGCTCGAGAGCGTCACTGAGGACCAGGGTCTGCCGGATGTCCAGGTCAGCGGCAGTGATGACCGATATCGAGCTGCCGGTCTTGTCCAGCGGCTGCTCGGTGCGCGTGGCCGTGACCACGACCTGCTCGAGGTCGGCAGCCGCTGCCGCGGACGGTGCCGAATTGTCGTCCGCACGCGCGAGCTGGAGGTTGATCATTGGAGCGAGGATGGCGATGAGTACCGCCGTACGATGAGCATTCATTATTGCAGCCCTTCCATGCACGCCCGCATGGCCCGAAGCGATGGACACCCGGAGGCTGCGAGGGATGGAAAGGCGAGGCGCATTGCCCCAGCCCGAGACGCCCACCGCGCGATCCGGGAACAAGCTCGCCAGGCCGGTCTCCGGGCTTGCGCACGCGGCCCTTGCGGGCCAGCTGCATCGCCTTCCCACGCCTTGCGGGCGCAGTGGCTAGTGACGCAGTGTCGTATCGCTTACCGTTGCGGGGGCAGCGCCGGAATGGCGCGAAGATCGCGCGTCACCGGCTTCCCGAGCACCTGACGAGGGACGGACTTTAGGCAAGCGCAGCCGCCCGTGTCAACGCGAATTGGAACATGAGAAAGTGCGGGCGACGACTTGGGGGAGGACACAGGCCCTCGGGGGAGCCGATTTAAATCAGCGTTGTGACGCGGTCGGCGTTCCTGATCCCGTTCTGTGATGTACCCATCGCAGCACCACCCGGTCCTCTGTTCCAATGTCGGTAGGCCGATACAGCCCCCTGGTAGAGGCCCTGATGCGATCTCAAGTCGTCGACTTCAACGAGTACAAGGCCCGTAAGGCAGCTGAAAAACGGGAGCGCGTCCTTGCGCCCATGCCGCCGCGCCAATCTCACACTTGCAGTATGAACTGGGTCCCGGATCCTGATTCCAGCGACTGCGGTTGCGTCACCGGGCAGGCACGGTGGTTCCAATCATGACTCGGCAGCCCTGATCAGGCGCTATGCGCTATGGGTATGTGAGCCGGCGTGCAGCGCCCATAGCCTGCCCAGCCGCGCGTACGCGGTGTTGCTCGACAGGCTGACCTTCTCGAAGTCCCGTTCCGCGTCCGTGGCACTTTTCATCCGCAGCTTCGTGATGCCGAGCAGCAGGCGCGCTTCGTCGGCGGACTTCAGGTTGCCCTTGGCGATCCCTTTGTTGATCGCGGCCAGTGCCTTGTCATTCTGGCCGTAGCTCAGGTAGGCGGCCCCGACCCGCAGATAGGCGTCGCCGGTCGCCGCCTCGGCGGCGGCGTTCTCGCTCGCTCCGAGCTGGGCAAGATCCGCAGTGGCACGCTGCTTGGCTCCATCGAGCAGATGCTGATAGCGATCCTTGTCACGCTGCTCGATAAAGACTTTCTGGGCAAATGCCTTTTCCAAGACCGCCTGCGTCTCGCCCGGATAGCCCTGGTCCAGGGCCAGTTCGGCCATCTCGGCGTAGTCCGTCGGGCGCTTGAGCACTCCGACATCGTTCATCAGGCGGTAGACATTGAGCTGCAGATGGCCGTCCTTGATGTCCATGCGCGATAGTGGCGCGAGCGCGTTAAGCCAGTAGTTGGGTTCGGGGTAATAACTCACCAGCTCTTCGATGACCTTGCCCGCGTCGGCGTTGTCATTCACCTTGACGTAACAGTTCCACTGAAATTCGAGCAGCTTCTCCTCGGGTTTGTTCTGATGCTCGACGACCTGCTGGATCGTGGCGGCGGCGCCCTTCCAATCCCCGAGCTTGCTCTGGGCATCGGCAATCGTCATATAGGTGTCGGTGTCGGTGGCGCCGTGCTTGACCGCCTGCTCGCCGACGTCCACGGTCTTGGCGTAATTCTTCTGCGTGAAATAGCTGCCCATGACCGCCCGCAGCCAGTTCTTCTGCTGCTCCGCCGTGGCGTATTGCGACTGGGCGGCGGCCTCCAGGGCCGGCGCCGCGCTCACGAAGTCCTGCTTCTGGACATAGACGAATCCGAGCATCTGGTTGATGACGAAATTGTCGTACGCGCTCTTCTCGCCCGGAGTGGTCTGCGCCTCTTTCAGGCTCGCCAGGACGACGTCCCAATGTTTTGCCTGCAGCGCATCCTGTGCCGCCTTCAGCGGCTTCGCCAGTGCCCGGCTGACCGTCGGGCCAGAGGGCTGATCCGCGGCCGCGGCGACGCCGGATACCGCTACGCCCAGACACAATGACGCGAACAGGACAGCGACTCTAAAGGGGGTGTGCATGGTGATCCTCGGTGTGGCTGCGTTGTTCAATGTTGCTGCGTGGTTCAATTTGAATCCTCGGCCCATCATGGGGTTGCAGTAATCCAAGCAAGCGCCGTACCAGGTTCCTGCACTGACCGGGGCGATACTCGATGCCAGTTATTGTGGTTGATCAGACAGTGCCTTACGCGCGGCGTCCGTCGTCGCGCGAATTTTTACAGGACGCACGGTGATCGACGCTGCACTAACGAGGTACAGCCGGGCGGTGTCACGCACCGCCGTAGTGATATGGTGGCTCGACAGCAGATGAAGACGACGCAAGACAATTTACTCGAGCCGGAGTCGCCGGCGGTTCACGCCGCCGGGGTGTCGCAGGAGCCCGCGCCCCAGTCCGCGCCGCCAGCGGCGCCGAGGCCGGCAGCGGCACCAGCGCCGGCATCGATTGCGGCGGCCGCGCAGCCGCCGGCGTTGCAGGACGGGGACTATTACCTCGAAGGCGGCCGCATGGTATTTACCGCGGCATATCATCTGCGGCGCGGCTACTGCTGTGGCAACCGCTGCCGCCATTGTCCCTACCAGGACTGGAAGACATAGACCGATCATGGCATCGAAGGAACTGCAGGCCGCGCTCGAGGCCGCTCGTGCCGCGGCCGAAGTCATCCAGGGGTTCTACCGGCGCAATGCCGCAGTCACGCTCAAGGCCGACAAGTCGCCGGTGACTGAGGCCGACGTACGTGCGGAGCAGGTGATCCGGGAGATCCTGAGCGCGCGTTTCCCCGGCTATGGTTTCTACGGCGAGGAGACCGGCCGGCATGCGATGGATGCCGACAACGTCTGGCTGGTCGATCCGATCGACGGCACCAAGTCGTTCGTGCGCGACTGCCCGTTCTTTTCCACGCAGATTGCGCTGCTGCGCGCGGGCAAGCTGGTACTCGGCGTCTCCTGCGCCTCCGCTTACGGCGAGACCGCCTGGGCGGAGCTGGGCGGCGGCGCGCTGCTGGATGGCCAGCCGCTGCGTGTGAGTGCCGTAAGCGAGCTGGGCGGGGCCATTCTCTCGACCGGAAATCTCACGACGCTGGCCGCATCGAGCGCGGACTGGTCACGCTTCGGGGCCTTGGTCGGCCGGGTCAACCGGCTGCGCGGCTACGGGGATTTTCTGCACTATCATCTGCTGGCTCGCGGCGCGCTCGACGCCGTGTTCGAATCGGACATCAATATTCTCGACATCGCGGCGCTGAGCGTCATCGTGCGCGAGGCCGGCGGCAGCGTCACCGATCTGGCGGGCGGCGAGCTCGACCTCAAGACCACCAGCATACTGGCGACCAATGGCGCGCTGCACGCGCCGATACTTGAGGCTATGCGGCGATGAAGGCGCGCCGCGGCGGCGCGCCGACGGCGCAGATCGGCGTCAGGTACAGCGCCGAGAGCTCTTCGGCCGTGAGCACTTCGGCGACCGGGCCGAGGCGGTAGCGGCCGTCGCCGTAGAGCAGCAGCGCACGGTCGGCGTAACGTTCGGCGAGCGTGGGATCGTGCAGCGTGGCTATCACGCTGGCGCCTGCGCGGCACAGCTCGCGAAACACGTCGAGCACCTCGATCTGATGGTGTGGATCGAGATGATTGGTCGGTTCATCGAGCAGATAAATCTGCGGCTGCTGGGTCAACAGCGACGCCATGGCCGCGCGGCGCTGCTCGCCGCCCGAGAGCGTTGCGACCGAGCGGCGCGCAAAGTCGGCAAGGCCGACGCGCCTGAGCGCCGCGCGCGCGATCGCCAGATCCTGCTCGCCTTCACGCTGCCAGAACTTCAGGTGCGGGTGGCGGCCGATCAGCGCCGATTCCAGTGCACTCAGTGCCAGCGACTCTTCCCGATCCTGCAGCAGCAACCCCAGGCGCTGCGCGATCCGGCGGCGCGGCATGGTGGCGAGGTCCTCGCCCTCGAGCAGCACCTGGCCGCTGTGCGCGGGGTTCAGACCCGCGAGCGCATGCAGCGTGAGCGTCTTGCCGCTGCCGTTGCGGCCGAGGATGGCGAGAAATTCGCCGCGGCGCACGCCGAGCGACAGGTTCTGCACCAGCACGCGCTCACCGGCCGCGATCGCCAGGCCGGTGGCGGTCAGGGATTCCGGGGATGCGTTGATGGCCATACCCTCCAGGGCTGCAACGACTAAGGCTGCAACGACTAAGGCTGCAAGCGCTTCTAGGGCTGCAAGCGCGTAGCGCTCCAGCGCCCGCCCTTGAAGCCGCCGCCGTCCGGTGCCAGCGTGCGCGTCCAGCGCGCCCGATCGTGTAGCCGCGCCGCGCCTTCGACCCAGAGCTCCACCGCATCCACCCACAGGTGATAGCCGCCCCAGTGCGGCGGGCGCGGTATCGGGACACCGAGATCGGGCGCAGTATCATCGCTGCTGGTCGGCGTCGGCGCGCCAAAGCGTCGTGCCGCAGCGTCGGTGGCTCGTATCAGCTCGGCGCGCGAGGCGATCGGCGCGCTCTGCTCGCTGGCCCAGGCGCCGATGCGGCTCTGCCAGGTGCGCGATGCGAAATAGGCGTCGCTCTCAGCCGCCGTGGTCAGCGTCACCCGGCCTTCGAGCCGCACCTGCCGGTGCAGCACGTCCCAGTACATCACCACTGCGGCGCGCGCGTTGGCACCCAATTCGGCGCCCTTGCGCGACAGGTAGTTGGTAAAGAAGGTGATGTAGCCGACATCGGGCCGGATTTCCTTGCACAGCACGACGCGCGCTGCCGGGGCGCCCTGCGCATCCACGGTGGCGAGCACCATGGCGTTGGGGGTGGGCTGCACATTGTCGCGCGTGGCCTGCGACAGCCAGTCCGCAACCAGCGCCAGTGGCTCGGGCGGCAGTTGATCCGGCAGGTGTTCCTTGTGTAGAGGCATCGGCACATGGTAGCCGCCCCGGGCACCACGTGCATCGGCCGGGCGGCCGGCTGCGCGATTTGACGGCCGTGCGACTTGCGGCCTGCACCGCTATGACTATACAAAGAGGCCTCGCATCCGACAGGACCATTGCCCATGACCCTCGATGAGCTACGCCGCCATCTCGATGAGCTGGACCGGCGCTTGCTGCAAACCATCGCCGAGCGGCAGGCGACCAGCCGCGAGATCGCACGCGTGAAGCGCGCCACCGGCTATCCGACCCGCGATTACGCGCGCGAGCGCGACGTGATCATCGGTGCGCGCAGCAATGCCGAGCAGATCGGCGTCTCGCCGGATGTGGCCGAGACCGTAATACGGCTGCTGATCCGCTCCTCGCTCACCACCCAGGAGCAGGCCAGCGTCGTGGCGCACGGCAGCGGCAGCGGCCGGCGCGCCCTGGTGATCGGCGGCGCCGGCAAGATGGGGGCCTGGTTTACGCAGTTCCTGCGCTCGCAGGGTTTCGACGTCCAAGTGGCGGATCCGAAGGCCGCGGCGTCCGGCGTGAAGAGCGTCGCCGACTGGCGCGAGCTGCCGTTGACGCACGACTACATCGTCGTGGCCGCGCCGCTGGGGGCGACCAATACCATCCTGCAGCAGATCGCACAGCTCAAGCCGCGCGGCGTGGTGTTCGATCTGGGTTCGCTGAAATCGCCGCTGCGCGCCGGGTTGGAGGCGCTGCGCACGGCCGGTGTTGCGGTGACTTCATTACATCCGATGTTCGGGCCGGATACCGAACTGTTGTCGGGTCGGCACGTGATCTTCATCGATCTGGGCAGCGCCGCGGCGCTGGCTCAGGCGCGCGCCCTATTTGCGCCGACCATGGCCGAGCAGGTGATCATGGGGCTCGATGAGCATGACCGGCTGATCGCCTATGTGCTCGGTCTGTCGCATGCGCTCAATATCGCCTTCTTCACCGCGCTGGCCGAGAGCGGCGAGGCCGCACCGCGGCTGGTGCAGCTCTCCAGTACCACCTTTGATGCGCAGTTCGATATCGCCAGTGACGTGGCGGCGGAGAGCCCGGAGTTGTATTACGAGATCCAGCGCCTCAACGACTTCGGCGCCGAATCGCTCAAT
>Ga0182015_10007982_pt1 | contig 10199 bp, 7 predicted proteins | sample 712P3MmetaG_FD_120478 | JGI IMG/M metagenome (GOLD analysis project Ga0182015, IMG submission 120478) | Permafrost microbial communities from Stordalen Mire, Sweden - 712P3M metaG | ecosystem: Environmental > Terrestrial > Soil > Wetlands > Permafrost | place: Sweden: Stordalen | collected... | reverse complement strand
TGCCCAGGCGCCCGACTTCATCGCGCGAGCGAACGTCCACGCGCGCCGACCAATCGCCCGCGGCGACTTCATCGACGGTGCGCGATAGCCGCGCCAGCGGCCGCGTGACGCGCGCCGCGATCCACCAACTGACGATGATGCCGAGTAAAATTCCCGCGCCACCCACCAGAATCGCGAGCGAACGAATGAAAGTAAGTTCGGTGACAAGATCGCGCTCCGACCAACCGACCAGGAAAATTCCCAGCAGATCGCCCCCGCGCCCGCGCAGCGGAATGGCCGAAAACGCCTCGCGATCGGCGGGATCGGCCGACCAGACGATGACTTGCGAATCGGGCGCATTCTCTTGCTGCACGCGGGTGACCAGAGCTTCAAAATGATCGGCGCCGGCAACCGGGCCGGCGGCATCGCTAAGCGCGGCGGCCGCGAACGAAGAATCGAGATTGGTATAAAGCAGCGCGCGCATTCCCGCGGGCAACACCAGCGTTCCCAGAAAATTATTGTCCAGGCGCTGGCCGCCGAACACGTAGAGATTTTTCCCTTCCACCGGCACAACGCGCACGGCGAGCAGGCCGAGTTGCACGCTGTCGGCCGTTTCCACGCGCGCGAGGAAAGCACCCTTGCCATTCCAATCGGATTCGCTGGCGATCCAATCGTTTTTATATCCGAAGCGCGCCGGCCATTCGGCGGAGGAAACCAGCGCGCTATCGTCGGTGGCGAAATCCAGATAATCGAGATCGAAAGATTTCGCCAGACTCTGCGCGTCGTTCACGTAGATCGAAGAGTCGGCGCCGGGGCGGCTTAAATCGAGCGCCATGCGCAACGTGGCTTCGCTATCGGCGATGGCGGAGATGCGCTGCGCGACCACCTCGCCGCGCTGCGCGAATTCCGTCTGGAATTGCGCCAGCAGCGTTTGCGAGCGCTGCGTTTCAAATTGCTCGAAGGCGCGGCGCGTGGAAACCGAAACGCCCCAGGCCACCAGCGCTACCGCCGCGCCAACAGTCAGCGTGAACGCGAACAAGAGTTTGACGCGGAAGCTCATTGTGTATTTGCCGCAGCCGGAAGATCGAGCCACGCATCGGCCAGGCGCAAATCGCCCCAGCGCGGCGCCATCCAATCGCGCAGCGCGGCACCCAAACCCCAATTTTCGGATTCGTGCGCGAGCGGGACGATGCGGAAATCCGCAAGCGCAGCGCGCTCGGCGGCATATTGCGATTCGGGATCGGCATCGGACGCAGCCGCGGACGCGACAGGCGACCCAGGCCGGGCTAACGCCGCAAGCACATACGCGAGCGCGGCTGACGGATCAGGCTGCGCGATCGGAATGCGCGCGACGCGCGCGTCCGCGGCCTGCGTGCCGGCCGCAACGGCTTCGGCCGCAACTCCCGCTGCTCGCAAATCCACCACCACACGTTCCGCCACGGCTCGCGCCTCCGCGTCTTGAGAATCATAGACCAGGACGAGCGGCGCCGTTGGCCGAACCGCAGTGGCCCCCGTCTTTACGGCTGATGGCGGGCCCGCGGGAAACAGAAACGCGTATCCCGAAATCCAATCGGGGAGCAACGCTCCCGCCGCGATGGCCTGGCGCTGCAGAACAACGTTGGCAATTGCGTTGCGATCGATCGCGGCGGCGATGGCTTCGCGCAAGAGCGCATCCTGCGCCGCGAGGCGCTCTGAATCAAATGCTAAGACGAACAAATCCATCGGCTGCGACGACCAGGTGCGCACGCCGCGCTCAGCCGCGAGCCGCATTTCGGCCGGCGCCAATTCTCCTGCGTCCGCCAGCCCAAATTCCAAGTCGGCCTCGATGCGCGTCGAATCGACGCCGAGCGTGACCGTCACGCGATCGACGAACGGGCGCCCGGCCCAGCAGCGAGCATTCGCTGCGAAGGTGGCTTGCGCGGGCTGCGCATTGAAATTCCAATGATCGGGGATAAAAGGTCCAGTGCCACCGAGCGTGCCATCGGCGGCGACGCGAAAAATAAAATTTCGTCCCGTGGCCATTTCCTGCGGGAGACCGGGCATCGATTCGGCCGATTCGATCGTGAGCAGTTCGCCCGCGCCGCTCACGCGCGCGTCGCTGCCGAATTCGCTTGCGACGACGGGCGCGAGCGCCGCGGCTGCAATCTCCGCCGTGAGCGGCGTGCCGTCGCTGAATTGCACGCCGGGCCGCAATTGAAATTGCCAGCGTTTATCGCCGCCGCCAGACTGCCACGTCACCGCGAGCGCGGGCGCGACGCGGCCCTGGTCATCGAGGCGCAAAAGTCGATCGAACACCAGCGCATCGAGCTCTTCCTGCGCGCGGGCGATCTGCGCTTCCGCCGGCCGCACGCGCGGGTCGAGCGTGGTCACGCGTTCGCGCAGCTCCACGCGTAGCGTGCCGCCGTATCGTGGGCGCGTGGAGGCAATCGCCAAAGTGAGAACACTGAAAAAAATCACAGCCGCGCCGGCACCAGCCAACGCCGCTCTTGCGAAGGCCGGCCGACTAGCGGCCGCAGACGAGCGAAATTTCATAGATCTCATCGTCTCCGGTCGCAAGATTGTGGACCACCGCGAGCGCGGCGGACGAATTCGGCTCGGCTTGCAACGACATTACGGGGCCGGGCAAATCCAGCGCGGGACTCGCGGGGATCACCGTGCCGTCGCCCGGTTCAAAAACGCGCACGGAATCGGGCTGCGTGTAATCACCCATGCCTGCCGCAAGGATCTCGCCGCTGCTTTGTCCGCACACCGCGGAAAAATCCGCGCGCTGCGAGCCAAGCAGCGAACTTGGCGCGTCCGAAGTAGCAAGCGCTGCCGCGCGACACTGCGGCTGCGAAGCCGCAAGCGGCATGGCCAGCACGCACGCTTGGCCGCCCGCAATCGCTGTGACAGAGGCTGCGCTCCATGTGAGCGTGCCCTGCGCGTCGCGCAAGGCGTCGCCGAACGGCGGAAGCGCGATTTTGAAGGTGCGCTGCGCGTCGATCACGCTGGCCGACGCGCCATCGCTGACCAGCAGCAAAAGATTCGGCGAAGCCGCTGCCGCACTGCGCGGCGATCCAGGCATCGCGGCGGCCAAAACGTGTTCCGCGCCCGACCACACGAGCGCGCTGCGCAGAGTGATTCCGGAATTGTCCGCGGTTGGCGCGTCGGAGGCGCGCGGCACAGCCATCAGCACCACCGAACTGCGATCACCTTGCTCGATTTCGGCGATCCAAAGAAAACCCTCGGTATTTTCCGAAAGCGTGATCGTAGCGCTCGCGTCGGCCTGCACCGCGCTTCCGGCGTCCGCGCCTACGCGCAGCCCGCGCGCGCCAAGTTCGCCAAGCAGCGCCGCGCGCACCGCATCAACATCGCCCTCGCCGAGCGACGAGCGATTGCGCACTTCAACTTGCACGCGCATCCCCGCGGAAATATTCCCCGCAACGCGGCGCGCCAGTTCGCGCGCAGGCGCCTCGAACGGATTCGCGTCGCCGCCCGCAGCGGCGCGCACTCGCATCGGGCCGAAACAAAATAGAAGAATTAAAAGAGCCAGCGAATGTTGGATCGATTGCGTGCGGCGGGCAATGCGTTTGTTGCGCTGCATCCAGGTTCGAGAACGGCAGTCTCCGGCGCACAACGCGACGAGGCCGAACACGCGGCCGAAGATTCCGTTGGCGCATCATAGCATATCGATTGCAGCGCACGTCGCACGTCGCGTGGCGCAGATCGCTGCGCAAAATTCGCTCCGAAAACCGCCAGCCGGGCAGCTGTTTTGGCCGTTCGCAGGGGCGGCGGCTCCTGTCCCCGGCTCTGGCAGCTGCCCGCAGGGGTGCGTGGCTAGCGGCAAACTTGTGGCGTACGCCGCGCGCGATCGGCGCTCGCATCAGCGCGTGCTTCAGTGGCCCGTGCGCCGCGCAACGCCGCGCGATACGCGCGTCCGCGCGGCGACCAGGCGATGGCATTGCGTAGCCACGTAAACATCGTACGCAACCAGCGCGGTTGTGCCCGTCAGAAGCAAGCTCACAAAGAGCAGTGCGATATTCCTCACGTCGTGCATGGAGCTACCTCCCTCTTCATCCGCCACGCGCGCGCCGGGCTTGCGTTGGCGTGGCGGCGAATTCATGCGGCGCGTGCCGAAGTCTGCTGCGCCACCGCTCGATTCGACACTTGCGGCGCTACGGCACGCCGCGCTGCCGGCGCAGTCGCCGGCATCAGATGAAACACCGCGCGCAGCGCCGACCACGTCAGCGCCAGCGCCAGCACCGCCGACAGCAGCAACCCTTCCACCACCATCGACCACCCCATCAAGGCATCCATCGCAGTTCCCTCCGCGCTTCCTGGCGCCGCACCATCGTGTAACGCCCCGCAAGAAAGCACGCCGCGCTCCAGGCGACATCTTGCTGTCGGTAAAGGGTTTGCATATTTGAGCCTGCGGGATCTTCGTGTGGCCCCGGACACGCTGTGGCTCGGCAGCCGCGGTGGCGTCGCCGTCAGGCAGTCCCTCCGCGGCGTCTCTGAACTCTCCGGAAGTCTGTCGGCCGCCTGTTCGGGTATACTGCTCAATTCAAGGAGCTACGTTGCTGCGCAATCGCGGAGTCCGAATCGGGAAGCTCTTCGGCATCCCGATTTTCCTGCACACCAGCTGGTTCGTGATCTTTGCGCTGATCACGTTTTCGCTGGAAAGCCAGTACGCGGGGGCCCATACCCAGTGGACCACGCAGCAAAATTGGGGCCTGGCCGTGGTCACCGCCTTGCTCTTTTTCGGCTCCGTGCTGTTCCACGAAATGTCGCACAGCGTGGTCGCGCGCCACTACCGCATTCCGGTTGTTTCCATCACGCTATTTTTCTTCGGCGGCGTGGCGGCGCTGAACCGCGATCCCGAGAACGCCGTGCAGGAATTCAACATCGCCGCGGCCGGTCCCGCATCAAGTTTCGTCCTCGCCGGATTATTTTTCCTCGCGACGCTCGCGGCGCCCGCCGATTCGATGGCGCGCGCGGTAACCGAATATTTGTCGGTGATAAATTTATCGCTCGCGGTATTCAACTTGCTGCCGGGATTTCCGATGGACGGCGGCCGCATCCTGCGCTCGATCGTCTGGGGCTGGACGAAGAGCTTCACCAAAGCCTCGCGCCTTTCCGCGCGCACGGGCCAAGTGATCGCCTCCGGCATGATCGGCCTCGGCGTGTTTTCCGCGATTCGCGCCTGGCGCACGCCCGATGGCGACGTGACCAACGGCGTTTGGCTCGCGCTGATCGGCTGGTTCCTGCTCTCAGCGGCCAAGCAAAGCTACGCGCAAGCGGAAACACGTACCGCTCTCGAAGGATTGTTGGTCTCCGACATCATGACGGCCGAGCCGGCAACTGTGGGCCGTGAAATCTCGCTGGAAGATTACGCGCGCGAAGTGACGCGCAGCGGACGCGGTTCGCATCTGGTGATCGCGCACGGCCAATTGGTCGGAATGATTTCAAGCGACGCGCTGGGCCGCGTGCCGCAGCAAGATTGGAACGTCACATCGGTGCAGGCGGTAATGACGCCGCGCCACAAAATCCCGTGGGCTGAACCCGGCGAATCGGCGCTCAAGCTGCTCGATCGCATGCGCAGCGTGGGCATGGCGCAGATGCCGGTAATCGCCGACGGCAGCGTAGTCGGCATGGTCACGCGCGAATCGATCGTGCGGGCGCTCGAGCGCCACAATCAGATGGCCCACCCTACCGGCGCGTAGCGAATCCGCGTCTCCGCACCGGATCCTAAGAAAGTAAAAAGGTCAGCGCAGGAGTGCGTTTACCTTCGTCATTTGTGCCGCAAAGGTATTCGGATCGTATGCCGAAGGATTCTCGAGCAGTTGAAACAGTCCGTTGATCGCGGCGCGAATGTCCGCGGCGTTCGCTGGCTGCGCGTTGCGGCTCGACGCGATGTAGAGAGAATCGAGCGCCATCGCCGCTTGTTCGGCGGCGCGTTCGCCTTGGCCAGAAATTTCCTCCCCGTGGCTGGATATTTCGATCAGCAGGCGCTCGGTCAGCGCGCGATCATAGGGCTGCGCTTGGATGCGCGCGACCAGACGATCCGCCAGCGCTCGCGCGCTTGCGGCCGTGGACGCAACGGCATCGCGATCCGGATTGAGCACGCTCATCTGCTTTGCGAGCTGCGTCATCTGCGCGTCGAGCTCCGTCGCGGTCGGGCCATCCACCTCGTGTGCGAGAATTGCGAAGACCGCGTAGCGCGATGCGTTCCACGGCGGATCGCCCGGCCTGCGTCCTGGGTAGCCGCGCTCCTGCCGCCAGCTTTGCTCCGGCATCGTCAAATCGTGATGGCACGAGAAACATTGCAGCTCCGAAAATTCCGGCCAGTTCGTTCCGTGCGCGCGCCAAGCCACGCGATCGAGCGCGGCGCGCAACTGCACGGCTTGGCCCGTGGCCCAATCGCGCACGCCGAACCACGGATCGTCCGCTCCGGCTTCCGGCACGCCGGGCGCGGATTCGCGCGGTGTTTTCCAGTGGCGCGGCATCACCGCGGAAAACGAATCGAGCTCGAAATAAAGATCGGGGTGGCCCGCGGCGAGCATTTCGTGATCCACGAATTTTTCCTGCGTGCCCAGATGGCACGTCAGGCACTTTTCCGTGCGCTGCACCAGATCCCGCGTGTCGTACATTCCCGCGGCCACGGATTGCGCGTGCGTCCAGCCGCGCGTAGTGTGCGGGCCGAGCCACGCCGACGCCGGACCGTGGCAACCTTCGCAGCTCACGCCGTCGCTCAGGTCGAATGTCTTCGCGCGCGCTTCCGGCGCGACGTCGAGCGCGTGGCACGCCAGGCACTTCGGCGCCTCTTCCGATTTGCCAATCCCCAAAATGCGTCCGATGCGTTCGCCGATAGGAGACGTGAGCGCGTTGTAAGCACGCGAATGCTTGTCTTGCACCACCCAGATGCTGTATTCGTTCTGAAAAATGCGCGTGTCGGCCAGCGGCTTCACGCTGCCGTGGCAACTCGTCGCGGCGCATCCGCCGGGGCCAACGTATCTTGAAGGTTCGACCGTGGTGCCGGCGGGGTTTCTAGCGGCAATCGACGAATCGCCCGGCGCCGCGCGCACCGCAGGACTCGCAAAGATCGCAGCCGCGATGGGCAGCGCGAATATCGCAGCGGCCAGCAGAATGAGGCGAAAATTCGGCAGCCGCCGGCCGTCGGGACTCATTTTCATCCAGGTCTCGATAACAAAGCGCGGCGCGAGCGGCGCAAAATCCGCCGCAACGGCCGCGACGATTTCGTCGTTTGCTTATACTTTGCGTGCGCAGCGAAGTCAACGCGGCTTCGCCCAGCCCAGCCGCGCGGTTACCTCTTTGGCGGCCCCACAATAAATACCGCCGCCACCCGTAGACCAGCGCCGCGCGGTTTGTTATACCGTTTTGCTCTGGCACTTGTCGGCGCGGTACCGCGACCCCGATTTTCCGGGCCGCCGGGAGCGCGGCTTTGATCTTCGAAGAACTGAAAGCCATCCAGCGCGAACACGGCTACATTTCAGTCGAGGAACTGACGGCTCTCGCCGCGCGCATCGACGTTCCCATCAGCCGGCTGCATGGCGTGGCCAGCTTCTATCCCCATTTTCATTTATCGCCGCCGGCGCGCGCCGAAGTGAAAGTGTGCGGCGATATGTCCTGCCATCTGCGTGGCGCGTGCGAATTGAAATCTTCGCTCGAGCGGCGGTTCGCTGGGGCTCCGCCTCATGACGTCTCGATTCGCGATGCTTCGTGTCTGGGCCGCTGCGATGCCGCTCCAGCGCTTTCGATCAAAGATCGCATTTACAGCGGCGTGAGCGAAGCCGAGGCCGATTCCCTCGTGCGCATGGCGCTCGCGGGCGCGGAGTTGCCGGAAACGCCGCGCGCGGTGCGCCGCTCCGATTGCACTTCCGATCCTTACGGCGGCGCCGAAAAATACGGCTGCTTGCGCACACTCGCACGCACGCGCGATTGGGATGGCGCGCTGGCCACGCTCAAGGCCAGCACTCTGCGCGGCATGGGCGGCGCCGGATTTCCCACGGAGATGAAATGGTCGCTGGTGCGGCGCGCGGCGGGCGCGGAGAAATATGTGGTCTGCAACGCGGACGAAAGCGAGCCCGGCACAATTAAGGATCGCTTTATCCTGACGAATCTGCCGCACCTCGTGATCGAAGGCATGATCCTCGCGGGACTGATCACCGGCGCGCGCAAAGGCATCCTTTATATCCGCCACGAATACGACGAGCAGGAGCACATTCTCGCCGAAGAAATCACGCGCTGCCGCCGCGAAAAACTCATCGGCCGCGGCGTGCTCGGCAGCGATCTCGATTTCGATCTCGAACTTTTCGTCAGCCCCGGCGGATACATTTGCGGCGAAGAAAGCGCGCTGCTGGAAGCCATCGAAGGCAAACGCGCCGAGCCGCGCAACAAGCCGCCATTTCCGGTCGAGCAAGGGTTGTGGGGCAAGCCGACCGTCATCAACAACGTCGAAACCTTCGCCAACGTGCCGCAAATTTTAGCGCGCGGCGTGGATTGGTATAAATCCGCGGGCGCGGGTGAATCGGCCGGCCTGAAATTCGTGGGCGTCAGCGGACGCGTCGAACGGCCCGGTGTTTTTGAAGTGCCGATGGGCACGCCGATTTCGGAATTGATTTTTCGCTACGCCGGAGGCGTGCTCGGCGACCGCCAGCTCAAAGCCTTTGCGCCGTCGGGGCCGTCATCGGGTTATTTGCCGGCATCGATGGCCGATTTGCCGCTCGATTTTAAATCGCTGGCGGCGGCCGGATCGATGCTGGGTTCGGGCGCCATCGTGGTTTGCGACGATCGCACCTGCATGTTGGACATGGCGCTGAATTCCGTGCGCTTCTATCGCAACGAATCCTGCGGCAAGTGCGTGCCCTGCCGCGTGGGCTCGCAGAAAATGACCGATCTGCTCACGGGCTGGACCGAAGGCAAGCGCAGCGATTGGGCCGCGGATTTGGAACTTGTGCGCGAACTTTCCGAAGCCATGCGCCTCACCTCGATTTGCGGGCTTGGCCAAATCGTGCCGGCGCCGATTGAATCCGTGCTCAAACATTTCCGCGAAGAAGTGGAAGCGCACGTGACGCGCCATGAATGCCTGGCCGGCGTGTGCTTCTCTGAAAAATCCGCCGCGCTGCGAGCGACGCCGGCATGAGCGCCACGCCTCTGATCGAGCTCACGATCGACGGGCGCAACATTTCCGTCGCGCCGGGCACCACCGTCTTCGACGCCGCGCGTATGAACGGCATCGCCATCCCCACGCTGTGCCATCAGCAAAACGAAACGCCGGTCGGCGTTTGCCGCATGTGTGTGGTCGACGTCGGCGCGCGCGTCTTCGCCGCGTCCTGCGTGCGCCCGGCCGAAGCCGGCATGGTCGTCAGCACGTCGTCTGAGCGCGTCACGGCGGCGCGCAGCACGCTGCTCGAATTGTTGATGGCCGATCATCCTTCGCCCTGCGCGCGGCAGCAGCAATCGGGCGATTGCGAACTCGAAACGTTGGCGCGCGCGGCCGGCATCGGCGTTTCGCGATTTCCGCGCCGCGCGCCGCGCCCGCAAGACGATTCCTCTCCGGCCATCGCCGTCGCGCACGACGCCTGCATCCTCTGCGATCGTTGCATCCGCGGCTGCGGCGATATCCGCCACAATTTTGTCCTCGCGCGTATGGGCAAGGGCGGCGCGACCGACATCGCCTTCGACGCCGCCGCGCCCATGGGCGAATCCACCTGCGTTTCCTGCGGCGAATGCATGGTCTCCTGCCCCACCGGCGCGCTCACAAATAAATTCGTGGTCAGCACGGCACTCGGCGCCGAACACGGCGCCACTAGCGCGACCACCGAAGAACTCCTCGCGCTGCCCGTCTTTCAAAACGTCTCCGGCACGTTTCTGGAACTAAATAAAAACGCGGTGATCAAGCGCCGCTTTTGCAAAGGCGAAATCGTTTGCCGTGAAGGCGATTTCGGCTCGACGGCCTTTTACATCCTCGACGGCAAAGTCAGCGTTTCGATTTCAAGCCCTATGGCCCACGTAAAAACCTCCGGCGGCGAGCGCGGATTTTTCAGCCGCCTCGGCAGTTTCCTGGTCGGCCGCGCGAGCGATCATCGCGCGGAAGACGTCACTCGCCGCTCGATTCCCATCGACGCGCCGGTCGATCTCGCTTACGACCACCCCGTCGCCGAACTCGGCGCCGGCGAACTGTTCGGCGAAATGACCTGCATGAATTTCTATCCGCGCTC
>Ga0182015_10007981_pt1 | contig 10199 bp, 11 predicted proteins | sample 712P3MmetaG_FD_120478 | JGI IMG/M metagenome (GOLD analysis project Ga0182015, IMG submission 120478) | Permafrost microbial communities from Stordalen Mire, Sweden - 712P3M metaG | ecosystem: Environmental > Terrestrial > Soil > Wetlands > Permafrost | place: Sweden: Stordalen | collected... | reverse complement strand
CGGCTCGGACAAGGCCGGCGTCCACGGAGAGCACGCCTTTTTGAAGCCCCCCTTCTACCCCGGTCATGAGGTCGTCGGTGTCGTGGCCGCAGTGGCAGGCGGCGTGGGCAACGTCGGGGTCGGCGACAGGGTCACGATCGAGCCGACGCTCCCCTGCGGGCATTGCAAGCCTTGCCGGACCGGAAAGGAGAACCTCTGCGAGAATCTGCAGTTCTTCGGCTGCGGGTACCGCGAGGGCGGGATGGCGGACCTCTTCTCGGCGCCTGCCGCCCGCTTGCACAAGATCCCGGACGAATTCACCGACTACCAGGCGGCACTCATCGAGCCCCTCGCTACGCCGATTCATGCCGTGCGCCTCGCCGGCGACCTGAGGGGCGCAAAGGTGGCCATCTTGGGCTCTGGGACGATCGGGCTGCTGGCTCTCACCGCCGCCCGCCGCGCCGGCGCCGCCACGATCGTGAACACGGACCCGCTCGCGTCAAAGCGCGAGCTAGCTATCGCGCTCGGGGCTGACGCCGTTGTCGACTCCGGCATCGAGGACCTCGCCGCCGCGGTGAGAGGCGAGCTCGGCGAGAGCGCGGACTTCGTCTTCGACTGCGTGTCCTATGAGGCCACACTCGGCCAGGCAATAAAGATGGCCATAAAGGGGGGGACGGTGGTCGTCCTCGGCGGCCCCCGCAAGTTCGCTTCCGTCGACCTGCCGGTGATTCAGGAGTTCCAGATCCGCATCCAGGGAGCGGCCACTTACCGCTGGGAGGACTTCGACGACGCCATCGCCATCATCGGCAGCGACAGCTTCGACGCTAACCGCTTCATCACGGCCACGTTCCCGCTCCCGCGCGCCGCTGAAGCCATTTCCGCTATCTCGTCGGGCCAAGAGGTCAAGATCCTCGTCGTGGCCGATCCCAGCGGCCGCTGATGCGGGAGCCATTGTCCGCCTGAGGCTAAGTTGCACCCCGAGACTTAGACGGCCGGTTCGCATCCGACGAGGTCCTTCCTGCTCGTCGCGTCCTCGCCTTGGTCAGTGATCGCCAGGACACCTCCACTCGGAGGTGTCCTGGCGATGACCGGGACCAGTTCGCAGCTCTCGGCCGATGGCGCGCCGGGCTCCGCGACAGCACGTGTCGTCGCGGTGGACCTTGGCGCGTCGAACGGGCGTGTGTTCGTCGCCGAGGTCGGCGAGGATCGCTTCAGATTCGCCCAGGTGCACTGGTTCTGGAATGGGGACGTCCGCCTCGATAGCCACCGCCACTGGGACATCCTGGGCCTTTACAGAGGGATCCTCGACGACGTGCGCACCGCGGGTCGTTCGGAACGCGTGGACTCGGTCGGGATCGACTCCTGGGGTGTCGACTACGGGTTGTTGGACGCGGACGGGATGTTGCTCGGAAACCACCGCGACGACCGGACCCGTCCGGTCATCGACCCTGTCGTGACAAGCGTCGGGGCTCTCGAGCTCTACCGTCGCTCTGGAATAGCGGCGCTGCCTTTCAACACGCTCTTCCAGCTCGTCGCGGCGCGCGACGAAGCTCAGTTCGTGCTCGCGCGGACGCTGCTCCTCACACCCGCTCTGCTCGGGTACTGGCTGAGCGGATCTGTCGGATCCGAAGAGACGATGGCCTCGACGACGCAACTGCTCAGGATCGACGGATCGGGATGTGGGCTTCGAGCTGATGGGAACACTCAGTATCTCTCCGCGCCTGTTCCCGCCGATCCGCGGGCCCGGAGAACAACTCGGACCGCTCCGGGGAGAGGTGCTCACAGAGACGGAGCTGGAGGGCGAGGTGCCCTTCACAGCCGTCGGCTCGCACGACACCGCGTCCGCGGTCGCAGCCGTGCCGGCGGCGGATCCGAGCTTCGCCTACATCTCGTCTGGGACATGGTGCCTTGTCGGTGTCGAGCTGGACCGGCCGGTGCTGAACGAGGAGAGCCGCGCGGCACAGTTCACCAATGGACGAGGCGTCGACGGAGTGATCCTCTACCACCCCACCGTGATGTGCCTGTGACTCCTACAAAAGTCGGTGAAGACCTGGTAGCACAGCGGGGCATCGAGCACCATCGAGGAGCTGGTCTCCGCCGCGGCCGGCGAGGAGCCGCTGCGCAGCGTCTTCGAACCCAGCGACGCTGTCTTTTGCCCGCCCGGCGACATCCCCTCTCGCGTCGCGCAGGTATGTCGCGAGAGCGGTGAGCTCGTTCCCGAGACGCCGGCGTAGGTGACCTGCTCCATCCTCGACAGCCTTGCGCTCGCGTACAGGCACACCTTGCGTCTTGGCGCCGAGCTGTCAAATAAGCGGGTCGAGGCGATCCACATCATCGGAGGCGGTGTCCACAACGCCCTTTTGTGCCAGCTCACAGCCGACGCCTGCGCGCTGCCGGTCGTGGCGGGCCCTGTCGAGGCCGCGGCTATCGGCAACGCTCTCGTGTAGGCCCTAGCGCCCGGGTGCTTGGCCCAGGGACGTTGGGCGGCCCGCGCGATCGTCGCATCGCGCAAGGAGCTTCTCCACTACGCGCCCTCCCAAGGCGAAACCGCACGCAGGCAGGACGCAGCCGAGCGCCTCAGCGCCCACAAAGGCCGGTAGGCCGTGTCGAGACCTGAGCTGAGCTGCGTTACCCGAGATGCAAGTTTAGAAAACGATTTATCTAAGCGATAAGCTTTCAAGATATTGCTGCGCCACGACCAGGATTGCAGACGAGACCACATGAGTAACATCGAGCAACAATGACCACCATCGTCGACGTTGCCCAAGCTGCCGGGGTTTCCACCGCCACCGTCTCGAGGGTGCTCAACAACCATCCCCAGGTCGATGCCCAGCTCGCCGCCGCTGTGCGGAAGGCGGTCAAGGATCTCGGCTACCGCCCGAGCCGGGTCGCGCGCAGCCTGCGCACCCGCACCAACAGGGTCTGGGCGCTCATCATCTCCGACGTTCGCACCGGGCCGTTCTTCGGCTCTGTCGTGCGGGGGGTCGAAGACGTCGCCTACGAGGCAGGCTACTCGCTGTTCTTGTGCAACACCGACGAGGACCAGGCCAAGGAGGCGTCCTATATTGAGCTCGCCGTGGCTGAGAACGTCGCCGGGCTGATCCTCACGCCTTCGGGCGCGCGCACAGACCTTTCGCCGCTGTTGAACTACGGCATCCCCGTCGTGCTCGCTGACCGGACGCTTCCCTCTGAGCAGGCTGACAGCGTGCTCGTCGACAACGTCTCGGGTGCCTGCAAGGCCGTCAAGCACCTCTTGGCGGGCGGCTACGAGCGCATCGCGTGCATCACGGGCCCGCTCACGACCACGACCGGCTACCAGCGCCACGTCGGTTACTGCAAGGCCCTCGAGGAGGCGGGCTTGCCCGTCGACCCCGCACTCGTGCGCGTAGCGGACTTTCGCGAGCTCGGCGGTCAGATCGAGATGCAGGAGCTACTGACCCAGCGCAAGCGTCCCGACGCCGTTTTCGTGACTAACCACCTCATGACCGTCGGAGCCCTGCAGGCGATCGACCAGGCGAAGCTCGCCATCCCGGGAGACATAGCGGTTGTCAGCTTCGACGACATGCCGTGGTCATCGCTGCTCAAACCCTCGCTCACCGCCGTCGCCCAGCCGGCTTACGACCTTGGCGTGGAAGCGGCGAGGCTCTTGTTGAGCCGTCTGGAGGGCTACACGGGCGCCGCGAGGACGGTCACGCTATCGACGACCTTGCAGGTACGCGGCAGCTCCGCGCCGAAGCATCACGCCCGCGCGAGGCGCTAGCGGTGCTTCGGGCGCGAGTACCGCTGGAACAGACTCGAGAGAGGAACTGCAGATGCTGAAGGACATCGACCCGCTGTTGACGCCGGAGCTGCTGTTTGTGCTCGCAGCGATGGGGCACGGGGATGAGATCGCCGTCGTGGACGCCAACTTCCCCGCCGACAGCGTGGCCGACGGCACCTGCCACGGCCGGGTCGTCTCGCTAGCCGGGATTTCGCTTCCCGCCGCGGTCGATGCGATCCTCTCGGTGCTGCCTTTGGACGAGTTCGTCGAGGCACCAGTGCGGACGATGGCAGACGCCAGCGCGCCCGAGGAGCTTGCCGAGGTCCAAAAAGAGGTCCAGGCAATAATCGACTCCGACGCCGGCCGCCACTGGCCGATGGACGCCTTGGAGCGCTTCGCCTTCTACGAGGCCGCCCGAGGGTCCTACGCGGTCGTGCTCACCGGAGAGCGCCGGCTCTGCGGCAACGTCTTGATCAAAAAAGGGGTCGTCCCCCCGACGAACTAGCCGGGGTCTCGCCCGAAGGGTCCAACTACCTTGGTATCGACGCTAAAGAGGCCGGGGCTGCGCCGTAGTGCGGGCGGCGCGGCAGCGCCGGGGTGCGGTGGGGGGAACGCTGGTCGTGCTCTGAGTTGCGTGCCGGCGCCAGCCCGGAGGCTGCCGACCATGACTGGCGGCCCCCGTCGAAGCGGTCAGGCGGCGAGCTCGTACTCGTGGATGAGCCCGCCGAGGAGATCGGTGCGGCGGACACGGTGTCCTCTGCGAGGGAGCGTTCTTCGCTGCGGCGGAGTCAGGTCGAGGCTGCGGTGCGGTCGACTCCGGTTGTAGTACTCGATGTACTCCGCTACGACCCCCTCGAGGTGACCCTTGGCGACCACCAGCAGGTGGTCGAGGCAGTCCTCTCGAACGGTGCGCACCCAGCGCTCGGCGAACGCGTTCGCGTTGGGGGTGCGCACGGGCGTGAGGTCGTCCCGGCGTTCTACATACTCACGTATGTGTTACTATCGTATGTATGCAAGTAGACCGACTGTCGATCACCATGGATCCCGACCTCGGCAAATCCGTCCGTGAAGCCGCCGCCCGATCGGGCTCGAGCGTCTCAGCCTGGCTCGCTGCCGCAGCAGCGGACCGGCTCCGCAACGAGTTGCTTGGAGCTGCCCTTGACGCGTGGGAGGCAGAATCGACCCCATTCAGCGACAAGGAGCTCGACGCAGCAGCGCGGGTGCTCGGAGTATCTCGACATGCTCGGGGCAGCGCCGCCTGATGGCGCTTGTCCTTGACGCCGGAGGGCTGATCGCGGTCGACCGGCTTGACCGGGCAGTCGGCGCAATGCTCCGTGTGGCCCAGCAAGAGAAGCTTCCGGTACGAACGAGCGCGGCAGTGGTTGCACAGGTGTGGCGAAACGGATCACTCCAGGCGAACTTGGCGCGTGTACTGGCCGGCGTTGACGCTGCAACCTTTGATGGAGCCACAGGAAGGTCAGTCGGCGAGATCTTGGCGCTCAGCAAAGCGGCTGATGTGGTCGACGGCCACCTCGGTCTGGTCGTGCAACCTGGCGACACCGTGCTCACGAGTGACGCCGAGGACATTAAGAAGATCCTCGCTGCCCGCAAAGTTGCTGCGACGGTGCGGCGAGTCTGAAGCTTTGCCCAAGACGTCTCCCGACCCGCGACGAACTGGGCGGTCAGGGACTAACCGGACACGATTCCATCAGCTCGCAAGCGTCCGCCGCGCCTTGGCGTGAGCACCCTTCGCATTGCGAGTCGTGGCAACCGTCTTGATGGCGCTCCAATACGAGCCCTCCGAGGAGGACGACCTCGAGATGCCGCGTACGCATGCGCTACGCGCACGAGCGCGCTCTCGGCAAGTTCCCGAGCGCGCCGGCTACCTACTGGGTCCAACATTCATTGTCTCCTGGAGATGGTGAGCCGCCAGAGCAGATCGTCCGCCTGTCGCAAGGAGGTCGGCGGAGGCGCTCATCGACGTCGGCAGTTCACGGACCTCAATACGGTGCCCCTGTCGACGATGCGTCCCTTGAGGAGAGACGCCGCTGCATCCCGCGATACCTGCGGCGATCACAAGAACGTCCAGCGCCAACTTTGTGAATGAGCGCACGATCTGAGTTTCTCATAATCGCGATGCCAGATCTTTCCTCGCGCCTTACCGGATCTGACCGAGCGTCACGTTCACTCGCCGCTCGGGGACCAGTCGTTGATCCTCGACGTCGGCCCTCCAACGCGAACCCCCGCCTTGGCCTCGACCAGCCCTTGTAGCTTGGAGCCGTGAAGGCATTCGCCTATCTGACAGCGGACCCCGTTCAGGATTCGACGATGTTTTGGAACGACCTTTCCTGAGGTGACCAGCACGGAACGCGCGTCGGTTTCCTTGCCTCGAAAGCGCTCTCTCAGGATTGCGACGATTGCAATAGCACTTGTGGGAGCGATTGCGGTAGCCGTTACTGTGTACCGTGTCGCGACTGGTTCCGAAGCTCCTCTCTTGAACAACGGAGGTTCCGGAGGAGCTGCGTTCTGGGGTGGAAACACGACCACGCCCGATCAGGTCGTCGATTTCCCCGTAACCGTCGAGAACCCGGGCTCGCATGCCGCCGTATTGCTGTCCGCGACGCTCATTCCAGTTCCGGGCTTTCCAACTCCAAAGCTCGTCCATTTGGCTGTCCTCGATGAACACAGTCAGCTCGTCACCTCTGCTGTGGGCTGGCCGGTGTCGTTGACAAGATGCTCGGTGGGCCCCACAGGGCGTTGCGCCGGGAAACGCACGACCGAGATATTCCGAGCCAACCACTTCGGGGATTCGTTGTGCTTCCGCATGACCGCCACGGGCACGGACCCCTTCTGGACATGATCGAGTATGGCGTCGCGAGATCGCGGATCGGACAGTATGCGGCCGCTGGCGTCGCGCTGCGATACCGAGTCGGTACTGATGCCTACGATGTCAAGCTTTACGCTGGGGAGCTCGACTGCGTCGCTCGATCACGAAGCGCAAACTGCAATACAAACAGATTCAACTCAGAATTCAGCCGGTTACTGCCCGGCGGTTGAGAATTTCACTGGCAACGCCCTCCCCTTGTGGACGTGCCCGGACTGCGGAGGAGCTGTCACCAACCCTCGCCACGTCCGCTGCGAGGCGTGCATCGCCGCGGACCCTGCGCAGACGTCCGCGTTCAGAGGCAAGCGGAACACGGCGATGGCGGCACGGAAGCGAGCCCTCACCGAGTGGGACAAGGCTCATTCGGACACGGTCTACGACCCGGAGCTGTTTCGGCGGGACTCCTGCCGCGGCTCCGGACGGTACCGCTTGGCGAGGTCATCCAGGCGGCCGGGTGCTCCAAGGCGTCCGCATCTGACTACCGGCGGGGGAAGCGGAGGCCGCACGTGTCGACCTGGCCGGCGCTCGCCGAGTTGGTCGACGCGAGCGACTGATGGCGGCCTGTCTTGCTGCTCGAAAGAATCTTCCTCCCGACTGTTGCGAACTGGGGCCGCCGAGCGTCTTTAATGACATGAGAAGCGCCATCCCTTGACTTGGCCAGGTCTTTTCGCCGGAGGTAGAGCATCATCGTTTAGGGGTGATTCTCTACGATGCTCTAACAGCACCGTATGCAACAAAACGGCAGTTCACAGGCCTACGAGCGCGGACGACGGTGTGAGAATTCAGGACATCGTTCGCAGGTGTCCGCGCGACATGGTTCGCACCTCTGAGGAGGTGCGCGATGTCGATGGCAAGGCTCGCGATCACTGCGGTGACGATCGAGGGCGCTCGAAAAGCGCCGTCGCCGCGGAAGGAAATACACCGCCAGATCGAGCTGCTCACTGCCGAGTGGAGATCGCCGTGAGACCTGAGCGATTTGTCGCAACACACTGGACCTTCCCGGTAAACGGGTCAGCCCCCAATGACCGCGCCGACCGAGAGGCTCAGCTAAGCGCGGAATGGCTGATCTGGTTACCGGCGGTCAGCCCATCGACGTGTCCAGGTGGGCGCGCTCAGATACCGCGACTGGGTTGCGACCGGCCAGCCCGAGGAGAGCAAATACGAAGGACACGATGGCAAGGAAGACCCAGCCAGTGTCGAAGCTCGTATGAGAGACAAGGTGTCCGAAGATGATTGGGATGAAGAAGCCACCTATTGCGGCCAACGTGATCATCAGACCCGTTGCCGTACCCACGTACTGGTGTTCGATGTTGCAGACTCGGGCAGGTACCGTCAGCCAGGGGGCGAAGCCGAAGATGAGGAAGAAACCGATTCCGATCCCGAGCGCCCAGAGCGCCCCAGCCGGAACCACGGGAATGAGGACCAGCAGTGCGGCAACGACGATAAGGGGCCCAACGACGAACATTCGCAAATTCCTGCTGCGGTGGGCCCAGTACCCGCCGAGCACGCTGCCCGGGATGCCGGCGAGCAGGATGAGCGCGGACAGCAGTCCGCCGGAGGACGAGGCGAAGTGCCGTTCGAGTGTCGCGTATTCGGTGAACAGCTGCGAGGTTGTGAAATACGCGCCGTAGCCACCGAGAAGTGAAACGCCGTAGACCCATAGATCTCTGCTCGCGAGTGCGGTCTGGATTGCGGTGCGGTCAAACCTGGCGCCGCCGAGCGACTGATCGCCTTCCGGGATTTGGAAGGCGATGATGGTCGCCAGCATGACGAGCAACTCGAAGATGCCGGCCAGGATCAGTGAAGTGTGCCAGCCATGATGCCCAGGCTGATTATGGCGAGCATGGACCAGCGATGAGAACCACCCTCGAGGCCGCGTGCGGAAGTCATGTTCGTCCCCTTGCCGGCAGGGCCACCCGGGTGGCCACGCTATAGGTGAATGACTGCCGGCCGTGTCGCAGGACTGCTCTACAGCTGACTCCGCGTATAGCCTAAACAAGTGCGACGCCCCCGCACTGGCTGCTGCCAGGGCCCGTCCGGCGTCGAGAACTGGGTGCAGGCCCAATCCGGGGTGCGCCGGCATTGCCAACACCGTCTCCTCGGCATGCCGGGGACGCCGCTCTCCACGACGAAGCCGGGGTGACGCAAGTGGTGGCGTCGGGTGGCTTCGTGGGGCGGCAGGACGAACTCGCCATCCTCGGTGAGCGGTTCTCCGAGGCGGCGAGGGGCCGACCCCAGGTCGTCTATCTGGAGGGCGAGGCCGGCTCAGGCAAGTCGACCCTGCTCTCTCGGTTCCTCGGGTCGCTTTCGGACGCGGCGGTCCTCCAGGCTGGCGGCGACGAGGACGAGACGCTCCTTTCTTACGGGGTCGTCGAGCAGCTCGATACCGATGCGGCCACGGACCCGGGGGACGACCCGATGGCTGTCGGCGCCCGTTTGCTTGATCTCGTCGACCGCCTGCAGGCCGACGACCGGGTCGTGGTGTTGGTTCTGGACGATCTGCAATGGGCCGACCGTCCCTCGTTGCGAGCGGTGCTGTTCGCGCTCCGGCGGTTCCGCGCCGACAAGGTGCTCATAGTCGTCTCGGCCCGGACCGGCGCGCCGGTCGATGCCGGATGGGCTAGGTTCGTCGGCGGCGACTCGCGGGCGATGAGGGTTCGCTTGGGCGGTCTCGAGGCCGGCGATCTCACCCAGCTGGCCGCTGCCCTGGGTCTTGGGCAGCTGTCACATCGGGGAGCGCGCCGGCTGGCGGCACACACGGGAGGGAACGCCCTCCACTGCCGGGCGCTGCTCGACGAGATTGGCGTCGCGGCATTGAACGAGAAGGACGAGGGCTTGCCGGCGCCGAAGGAGCTGTCGTCGGTGATCCTCGCTCGTGTGGCCGCGCTGTCGACGGCGACGCAGGCGTTCCTGGCGGCGGCGTCGGTGTTGGGCCACCACGCGTCCAGGGCGACGATCGCATCGGTCGCCCAGCTGTCCGGCGCCGGCGACGAGGCCGACGAAGCCGTCGCCTCGGACCTGCTCGAGGCGGGTCAGATACCCACCGAACTGGGTTTTCCGCACCCGCTGTACCGGGCCGCCATCTATGACGATCTCAGTCCGGCAGTCCGCCGGGGGCTGCATGCCCGCGCCGCGGCGGTCGTTGTCGGCGGCCAGCGCCTGGCCCACCAGGTGGCGGCCGCCGTGGGACCGGACGAGGAGCTGGCCGGCGAGCTGGAGTCGGCCGCCGTGGCCGACGCCGAGCTTGGCGAGCTGGTCGCCGCGGCGTGGGCGTTCGAGCGTTCGGCCTACCTGTCGCCCGAAGCCGGGCAGCGGGAGCGACGGCTGCTCGGCGCCGCTGGAGTCCAGCTCATTGCGGCGGACAACGCCGGCGCGGCGCGGACGCTGGCGGCCTGCCATGCCAGCAGCGCCCGCCGTGACGCGCTGTCCGGGCTGCTGGGTGTCTACACCGGATCGGCCGACGCCGAGAACCGCCTGTTAGCGGCATGGGAGAGCCATGATCCGGGAACGGAGTCGGAGATCGGGGCGCGGGCGGCGACATCGCTGGCGAACTGGATGGTCATCTCCGGTCGCTCG
>Ga0182015_10007979_pt1 | contig 10201 bp, 15 predicted proteins | sample 712P3MmetaG_FD_120478 | JGI IMG/M metagenome (GOLD analysis project Ga0182015, IMG submission 120478) | Permafrost microbial communities from Stordalen Mire, Sweden - 712P3M metaG | ecosystem: Environmental > Terrestrial > Soil > Wetlands > Permafrost | place: Sweden: Stordalen | collected... | reverse complement strand
GCATCGTGGCCGTCCCGCACCTCGGAGGTCTGCACCATCAATACGTCCGGATTTGATTTCCGGTAGCGACAGCTGGGCGTTGAAGAACGGGTCGCCGCCGACAACGAGTGCATCGAAGCGCTGCTCAACAAGGGTTGCGAAGGCTTTATCAAAGTCGCCTTCGCTGCTGGCGTAGACGAGGAAAAGGGCCAAATCGGCGGATCAGACGTCGTTTGGAACGCCGGGGGACGACGGAAACGCCAGGAGCACCGCGCAGCCCGCCTGTGGCTTCCGGGGAGCCCCGCCGTTTGCTATCGTCTACGCCGTTCCAGAGTTGATCTGGGGAATGTCGGTTCAGACAAACCGATCCAGCGCTCCGGATGTAACGGCGGCGAATGGAGGACGCGCTGGAACTTGCACACAGTCGCGACGATGGAGAGCGGGTCCATATTGCGCCCGATATCGCAGCATGACGGATAATGGCCGTACCCTTCAACAACCGCGCGATCCAGGATTGGCGACCAGAGTGCACGGCGTATTTGACCAACCCAATCAAAAAAGAGGTGCTACCGCAAGCGATTAAGGAGCGTTCCATAGTCGCGCCTCCGTCATCAAAAGAGGAAAGCAGCCGGAAGGACACGATCCTTGTGCGTGCGAATCCTAAATTTGCAGACCTGATCACCGTGTTTCTGCAGAACTGCAGGCAGAATGTCATCGCGATGCTGGACGCCTTGGATCGGGGTGACTTTAAGACCGTGGAGTTTCTGGGGCACGGCATGAGGGGCGCCGGGGGCAGCTATGGATTCCAGGCCATCACTGACATCGGCGCCGCCCTTGAGCAGGCGGCCGAGAGCGCCGACACCGACGTGTCGCGCAAGTGGGTGGGCGAATTGTCCAGGTACCTGGATCGTGTCGAGATCATCTCCGACTAGCCCGTCACACGATTATGGGAGCTGGGTTCTGGCGAGGCAGGCGCGGACGCGTGCGGTGAGCTGCGGGATCGAAAACGGCTTGGTCACATAGTCCGTCACCCCCGCTTCAAAACTGGCGCGGGTGCTGGGCTCATCGGTCATGGCGGTGAGCATCAGCACAGGCAGGGGCTGAGTCTCGGGCTTGGCGCGGAGCGTTTTCGTGACCGCGAGGCCGTCCATGCCGGTCATCTTGTAATCCAGCACTACGAGGTCCGGCATGTGCTCGTCGATCATCCGGAGCGCCTCCGGGCCGCTTGTCGCCTTGCTGACCGTGTACTGATCGTCCTCCAGCGCGCGAACGACCATCGTAAGCGTGTCGGGCTGGTCATCAACCACCAGGATGTGAAAGCGGCGCTGCGCGACGGCCGTCTGGAAGGGGTCCGCCGTGACAAACGGCTTCAAGGTGAAGCGCGGCTCCAGGACAAGTTCGCAGCCTTCATACGCGCAGAAGACATCGAGTCGCGTCCCGCGTTGTAAGGCCAGGGTGCGGGCCTTGCGCTCGATGTCCGCGACCAAGTGGTCATTGTGGCTCGGATCGTGGTGGGTCAGTGCGACCCGCCGAACGCCGGCCGCCGCGGCAATTTGCACGACGTAGTCGTACGTGCTGTGCCCCCAGGATTTCTTTTGGCCGTACTCCTCGGGCGTGTACTGGGCGTCGTGGATCACGAGATCGGCGTCGGCCATGAATATGGCGTGCCGGCGGTCTCCCTCGTGCAGGATGGACTCGATGAGGCCCGGCTCTGCACCGGCGCGCCAGAGCTCATCGGAGAACGGCTCGTGGTCCACCAGGTACACCACCGCCACGCCGTCGGCTTCCACTCGGTAGCCCAAGGTCATGGCCGGGTGATTGAGAAATTGCGTCGCGACGCGCGCGCCGCCGATTGTGTGGATGCCCTCGGTCAGATCGTGGTAGGTGATCGCGGCCGGCAGCTGGTTCAACTCGATGGGGAAGTAGGTGAACTCCATCTGGCCGGCCAGCACGTCATGCAGCGTACCGCGGCTACCTTCCGGGCCATAGATCGCGACGGAGTTCCCTTTGACAAAGGCCGGGCTGAAGAACGGAAAGCCTTGAATGTGATCCCAGTGCGTATGTCCGAGGAGAATGTTCGAGTTAATGGCTTTCTTGCCTTGGGCCATCAACTCGGCGGCCAGCCGGTGCGCGCCGGTGCCGCAGTCAAAAATCAGAAGGTCGCCGTTGGCAGTGGTCAGCTCGACGCAGGAGGTATTGCCGCCGAAAAAGTTCGTGTCCGGCCCGGGGGTGGCGATCGACCCCCTCGTTCCCCAGAAACGTACTCTCATGAACCTGCGGCTCTCTTGCGTGAGGCATCGTCCACGGAAGACGATCATAACCACTACGGGCTTTATAGGCTATTCACTATTGCTCGCGGGATAGGCCCCGGTCTTTGTTGAACTTTGTGAAGCGGGCGTTGCCGTGAATGACGTTAAGCGGCCTTCGCGTTTTGGACAAGAGCGCAGTTGTTTGTTTCCTTTTCGCAGTGAGCGGCAAGCGCGGCCCGCAAGGCAGGAAGTTGCTTGTAGGCTTTCAGCCTGCGAAAGCCCAGCTTTCTGGGGTACAGCAGCGGCGTCTCCCGTGAGGCGGCGCGGCAGAGTTTGACCGATACGCGCGCCCGAAATTCTGCGGCTGTCGCGTCTGGTACGGGCGGTCCCCGACGACAGTCTGCCGCGCGGGAATCAGACTCGCCCCGGTCTGGGAATCGCCGACGAGTCATACTTTCGGGGATTGGGTATTAATCAATCGTTAACCAATTAGGATCGAGGCTTACGGAGGACGACGAATCGCAAAGGCAACCCATGCAAAGCCTCACATTCCGCTGCCCACGGACCGGACTGAGGTTTCACTCCGGGATTCAGATGGATCGACGCACCCTCGCTACTATCCAACCTGTGAAGCTTACGCTTTCCTGTCGATGTTGCGCGCAGACTCACCAATTTCCCATCAACGATGCACAATTAGCCGACGCAGAGTATGGCTACCGTGACGCGGTGCCGCTCACGCAACAAGTCTTATCTGATTATTAGGCGCGGACTTGCGGCGGAGTTTTGAGACACGGTCGTGCGCGCCATCAAGAACAATGGCGCCCTGACGGTCGGTTAATCGACAACTGTCTTCTCGTTTTCAAAAGCATTGCCGTGGAGCGGCACATCTACCTCATTCTCAAACATGATATTTCTCGCAGTTGCGGGGAGATCTACGGCTTAATGCCGTCCCGGCGATATTGCCGGATGCGTTGCGCAGCTGTCCCTACCGGAAACGGCGCGCACGCCTCATGTGGCCTGTCGTTGCGCGAGAAGGTGATCGACGTATCGCGACGCCTCAGTAAGAGCGCCCTGTCGCTCCAAGTGGGTGCCGGTCGAGGCGATTCGATTACCTTTGGGATCCAAAATTGTGACCTGATAACGGTCGTCGCTCTCGTGGTGAAGTACAAGCTCGTACCCGTGATGGCTATGTGTGCTGGTTGTCATCTCGATCTTCTCCATGAGACATGGGCAACGCTCACAATATCCCCGCGATGCAATCCGCCTTTGCGGAAAAGACCGGACTTGTCCGAGCATACTACGGCGTGCCGCAGACGCGACTTCAAAGACTTCGAGGATCGTGCCGTCCGTGTCCGCCGCCGCACTTCGCTTTCCTGCAGTTGCCCACCGGATTCTGTGATAAATTTTGCTTCCCTTTTGGATTGGAGGTCTCGATGCCAATCCACAAATTTAAGATCGGCCAGATCGTAGAGCTCTCGCCCGCCTTTACTCGAAATATTCCCGGCGGGGTTTATAAGATCACCAAGCAACTGCCAGAGCGCAACGGGGAGTTCAAGTATCGGATCAAGAGCATCAATAAACTGCACGAACGTGTCGTGCGGGAAAGCGATCGCAAAGATCGTAGGTGCTAATCGCAACCCGCCTACACCCGCGCTACGCTGCGCTCTCAAGCCCGGCCACTGACGTGCGCAGAGCTTTCTTAGCGCATTCGAATCTTTAGAATCCAAACGTCGAGTGAAATAATACCCAGACAACCGCAAGCACGACCGCGCATCCGACCACGATAAGCACTGTTTTGCCGCTTGGGTTGCTCGATGGCAGATTGTCGTTGATTGACCGCGGGCGGGGTATGTTTAAGGGCCGGTGTGGCGCATCATTATTCGTCATCGAAACCTCCCATGATGCGAATTAAATTTTGTTATCGAGCTGATATAGGTACGATCTTCGACTTTTGTTAGAAATCATTGGCATTGTGTATAAGCGCATAAGTTCGTTTTTGCGGATAGAGAGGCCACGTGAGATGATGTTTACGATTGAGTTCTTCCGCATTCGAAAAGAAGACGACGCGCACGCCACGCTCGCCCGTGTTACGCACATCGCGTCTGATCTGGAAAGCGCAAAGGTGAAAGCCAGGTCGCTCTTCAATGTAGGCACTTTGGACATGCCGCAGAACCCCGATGGCCTGCGAATTTTGGACGAAGATGGGAATGAGGTGTTCTTTTGGACGCCGGGGATAGACGATTCCTAGGTCATGGCTTTTTTTCCGCGCGATCAGTGCATATATATTGTTTGACCCCTAACCGAGATAATAAATCGATCAACGCCAGAATGGGCGGGAGTTTTGTTTTGCGAAATTGTCGCCACACAGGAGAAATTCGTCATGAATTCAGATCAGGCCCAACAACGGGCAGAAAGAAATTTCAAAAAAGAAGAGCGCGCCCAGGACGGCCGAAAGGCGATGATCGAATACGAAGCTCAAGCTGTCGCCACTCGCAAAAAGACCGAACGTTTAAAAGCACTTCGATTAGCTAAGGAAGCCCAGGCGCAGACCGACGAGCCGCCGGCCAAGGTGACCAAGCGGCGCCGCGTTTCTGCGCCCGTGAAAGAAGCGAACGATGACCGCTAATCCGAAGAACACGCGAGTGCAATCGCGGTTGGAGAAGATTGCGCGGGAGAATGACAAATTGACGGTGGGCTACGAAGCCCAAGCAAAGATTATCCGTGGAAAGACCGCGCGATTGAAGGCTCTCCGGTTGGCCAAGGAAGCGAGCGAGAAGAAAAACTCGGACGCTTAAGTTTTCCGCGCACTCTTGTGCTTCTCATTCGGCGTCCCATATAAAATAGATGGGCCAGCAGTGGCTTGTCCGATAGCTGCCCGTAAATCGGGGACCTACCGAAGTCTCCGTTATCTCCGGTTGGTAGCGCTGGTGCCGTCGGCAGGCACAATAACCTTTTAAGTCAGAGTTGCGTTCGGCGCGGGTGCTCTTAGCACCCGTGCCGGTGCGTCTGCATGCTGGTTGCGGCGCGCGCTCCTCTCATAGAAAGGTGAAAGTCATGCAAGTTCCTTCAATCCTCCAGGCCGAACCGCTGAAGGATGACAAATTCGGCGCAGTATCCAATCGTCAATCCAGCTTCGGGATGAGGTGCCTTGAATGCAGTGATGAGCTGGTTGCCCCCGAATGGTCCGAGTATCGGAATGAACGGCAAGTCCGTCATCTTTGGCACTGTTGGGAATGTGACTTCCGATTCGAGTCTCTCGTCTCGTTTCCTGCCGTCACCAAGTCAATGAGGGAGATCAAGGCAGGGAACATTATTTACACGCCCAGCCGAGGCGCAAGGAAATGCGGCGCTAATCCTTCAGCTTCGCGCATGCCGGAGTATTGAATGGCGCGGACAAGTTTGAATTGCGGCTGGCGTTAGCCGCCGTCGGTGCTTGACGACCTATCAGCCGGCCTGGATGCCAGGGCGCCGGATCAAGGCGCGGTTCAAGTACGGCCGTCCGCATCACAACGGTCGGTCATGAGAACAAAATGAGAACGTTCGGCCGGAGAGTCAATCGGGATGTGCGAAAAATTTAGGGCGGCATCCCTCGCGGAACTGATGCCACAAGCCATTCGTTGCCCGTGTAACAAGGGAGAATGCAATGGCCGGCGATAACCGCACACCAGACAAGATTATAGGCGAAGTGAAGTATGCCAAGGATCAATTCGAGCGCACGACGGGACACCAGCCGGCGCACGGTCCGGGTGCTCCTCACGAGAAAGAAGATTTGAGAGCCAATCCCGACCGCGACCCCGCCAAGAAGAAGACCGGACAGTTTTGACCGCTATTGAGCGGAGCAGCGTATGAGTGGGTGTGTGGACGAGGGGTTTGGCGGGAGCATTGCCGCGAATTGGTGGAGTGGAGTTACATAATCTGCAGTAATGAGTTGCTACGTGTCGATCCAAGTTGATTCCGCGTGTTGAATGACCGAAACCGCGAGTATCGTCCCGAGGCCGAAAGCAGAGTCGGCCATTCCCCCAAACCTACTTAATCAGTTCGGTTGCAGCTCGGTTGCTCGTAGCAGAGCGGATGTTGGCTATTTTTCTTGGTTGGCGCACGGATATAATACTCCTTGGTTGATCGCTTGAGCAGGAGCGAAGGATGGCGCGCAAGTTTCAAAATATTCTCGAAACGGTCGGAAACACTCCTGTCGTCAAGATTAATAGGCTCGCGCCTCCGGATGCGAATCTGTACGTCAAGATCGAGGCATTCAATCCCCTCGGCTCCGTCAAGGACCGTCTGGCACTCGGCGTCATCGAGGAAGCCGAGCGCTCCGGGCAGCTCAAGCCAGGGCAGACGGTCATTGAGGCAACGAGCGGAAACACCGGAATCGGCCTTGCGATGGTGTGTGCCCAAAAGGGCTATCCGTTGGTGATCACGATGGCCGAGACGTTCAGCGTAGAGCGGCGAAAGCTGATGCGGTTTCTCGGCGCCAAGGTGGTGCTCACCCCGGCTGCGCAGCGTGGTATGGGCATGGTGGTAAAGGCCGCTGAGCTTGCTAAAACCCATGGCTGGTTCCTAACTCGCCAATTTGAGAACGAGGCCAACCCCGATATGCACTCGCGCACCACTGCGCGCGAAATCATCGCGGATTTTGCCGGCGAGCGGCTCGACTTCTGGGTCACCGGTTACGGGACCGGCGGCACGCTCAAAGGTGTCGCGCGCGTCTTGGCCAAGGAGCGTCCCGAGACCAAGATCGTTGTGTGCGAGCCTCAGGACGCGCCGTTGCTTGAAAGCGGAGTTTCGCAACAGCGGAACCCTGACGGTTCCGCGGCTGCGGCGCACCCCGCGTTCAAGCCCCACCCTATGCAGGGCTGGACCCCCGATTTCATTCCGAAGCTCACCGCGGACGCGGTGGACATGCATGTCATCAACCGCATCATCCCGATCGCAAATGCCGACGCGTTACGCTGCAGCCGCGATTTGGCGCAGAAGGAGGGGATTTTTGTCGGCATCACCGCAGGTGCGACGTTTGCCGGCGCCTTGCGCGTGTGTGCAGAGGCACCGAAGGGTGTGACCGTGCTCTGCATGCTGCCGGACACAGGCGAACGCTATCTGAGCACGCCATTGTTTGCGGATATTCCCGCTGATATGAGCGAAGAGGAAATTGCAATTTCGCGTTCCACACCGATCGCTCAGATGGTCGTTTGAGCAACGCCCGTGTGCTTAACCTGAAGTTGAGGGATTGCCATTTAATGCATTTAAAATAGAATTCGGCCGGGAAGCGTCGATTCACTAAGCCAACACCTGTCGCGCCGCTTGGGTGCTGACGACAAATAACTCGGGATTATGCGTAGTCCTGACGCCTCATTCAGTATCCGAATGCTCGGCTCGAAGCTGGCTGATCGCGGTGACGTGGACCGCGCACTCACCATATTCATTCGCAAATACATCGCCGCTTCTCCGGACGAAGACGAACCAAATTCGCGCCAAGATTGCCGCGCCCGAGACACCGGAGGGTCGATTCTACTTCGCCGCCTTTTATCGAAGTGATGTCGTAATTGGCTTTACAATGTTCGGCTATTATCCGCGAAGCCGTTTGGTGGTTGTGGATCACTTGGTCATTGACGGCGACCAGCGCAGGGGGGCGGCTTTTTACGTCTTCGCGCAGCTACTCCAGGACTCGATTCATAGCCTAAACATCGAAGTAGATTTTATAGCCGTGGAGCTTGAAAAGGGTACCGCCGCCCGGAGCTCCAGGAGGCGATCCGAACGTACAGCCGAAATAAAAGCCAGCTCGGCGAACGGTCAGGCAGATTGACCGAAAGCCGGGGCACCGTTTATTTTTTCACCGTCACGCCGGGCGCGGAAGTGTCGTTAACTAATCATTAGCCAATGAGGATTGACCCTTGCCGACATAACGACTCGGGAAGGTCAAATCATGCAAAGCCTCACATTCCGCTGCCCGCGAACCGGACTGACGTTTCACTCCGGGATACAGATGGACCGACGCACTTTCGCTTCCATTCAACCAGTAAAGCTAAGCCTCTCCTGTTCGTGCCGCGCGCGGACCGACCAGTTTTCGATTAAAGATGCTCAATTAGCGGACGAAGCCCACGCCTTTTCCGGCGCGGGATCGCTCATGCAGCAAGTCCTGGCCGTTTATTAGTCGAGGAAGGGGTGAAGTGTCTCTACGGACGCTAACTGTGCTCCGCCGCTATCGCAGTCGCCTAGTCAAAAATGACCTCATCGGATTTCGGAGAGACCGACGCGAGGCGGTCTCTCCGTTTGCATCTCGCCGATCACTTTGCAATGCCTGAGTCCGCTTCTGGCCCGCAACTGCCCCAACCGCGGATGGTCGGCCCGGCTGCTTTCAGGGGTAATGCCGCCGCGCCTCCGGCGAGGTGTCGAGGCAGTTCGTGACCCTAAGCAGACATGGCTTCAGTTCGAGAGCCATTTCTCCGATGTCTAAAATCCACTAAACTCTGTAGCTTTGAAGTAGGAGATGTCGAAGTCATCGCTCTGGGAACGGGCAGTAAACACGCTGCCGACCGACGATACGTCGCAGAGCGAGGCGCCGCCGGGAGATAAACACGATGCTAAGGACGCCCCTCTGTGAACTGTTCGGTATTGAGGTTCCAATTATCCTGGCTCCCATGGGCAGCTGCACGTCTGCGGAGCTCGCGGCTGCCATGTCCAACGCAGGCGGTCTCGGCAGCATCGGGACGCTGTCCCGCGCCACCGCCGCCGTCAAGCGTGACATCGACGTGCTACGAACCCTGACGCGACGGCCTTTTGCGATCAACCACATTCCGCAAAGTCTGGACGCCGAGGCGTTCCACTACACGCTGGAGGCGCGGCCGGCCGTGATCTCTTTCGCTCTTGCTGACCCGGGTGATCTGGTGCACCAGGCCCACGATGTCGGGGCGCGCGTGATGGTGCAGGTCACAACAGTTGCTCAGGCAGTACAAGCCGCTGAGCGAGGTGCGGACGTGATCAGTGCGCAGGGCAGCGAGTCGGGCGGCTATTGCGGTGATATCAGTACGATGGCACTCGTCCCGCAAGTCGTTGACGCAGTGTCGCCCATTCCCGTCGTCGCCTCCGGTGGCATTTTCGACGGGCGCGGCATTGCGGCGGCATTCGTGCTCGGCGCAGTAGGAGCCAATCTCGGAACTAGGTTCATCGCGTCAACGGAAGCTCCCGCCGCAATAGAGTGGAAGCGGGCGATAACCTCAGCCCAGTCGGAGGATGCAATAAAGGCTGATGTTTTCAACGACATCAGGCCTCTTCCGGGCACGGCGGGTTACGGAACGGTCCTGCGCTCGCTCCATACAGCTTTCTTGGATGAGTGGAGCGCCAAGCGAGAAGAGGCGCGCTGCGAACGTGATCGACTGAGGAGTCAGATCGTCTCGACGACCCAGGCAGGCCGTCAACACGAGTGCCTACTCACGGCAGGTCAGACGGTCGGCGGCATCAATGAAATTCTGTCGGTAAGCGAGATTATGCGCCGACTTATGGCCGAGACCGAGGCCGCGCTGTCGAGCGTGGCGACGCGTGGCAAACAAATGAGACACGAGCCGGCAAAGTTGCCGCACGACAGCCATCCGCGAGTCTCGGACGTTCCGACGCCGTTTGAATTTCCCGAGCCAGATAGCCTCGGCGGATAATAGCGTGCACGATCGCTATTGGTTGGCTGCAAGACCGTCTTTGGAGATCACTGAAGGACACATCACCGCCGCCGAAGCGAGGTTAGTGCCAGACCCGGACCAGTCAAACAATGTTCGCTTGTGGCCCTCAGCGGACATCGAGATGGCGTCCAGGGATGTCCGCTTTCAGGAGTCTAGCTGCCGCGCTGGGCCGATGGTCACCGAAGCAGTTCATGACCCTGGCTGTGTAAAAACGCATCGCCTGCTTTGATTCCCGGGATAGGATTCTTGCGCGATTTGCGGGAGGATCGGATGAGGCGCTTCGTTGAGGGGATCGATCGCGGG
>Ga0182015_10007978_pt1 | contig 10201 bp, 16 predicted proteins | sample 712P3MmetaG_FD_120478 | JGI IMG/M metagenome (GOLD analysis project Ga0182015, IMG submission 120478) | Permafrost microbial communities from Stordalen Mire, Sweden - 712P3M metaG | ecosystem: Environmental > Terrestrial > Soil > Wetlands > Permafrost | place: Sweden: Stordalen | collected... | reverse complement strand
TGGACGACTGTGCAAAGAGTCAAGTCCTATCAAAGAGGCAAGTGACTACCCTCGACTGTACGTCTGGTGCGTTGTTCCTGGTTGAATTCGTGTAGTATACCGGCCCGAATAAATTTAGGAAACATTAAGTGAGGTTGTCGCTATGCGTAATTTACTGCTAGCTGTTTGCATCCTTGCGGTCCCCTGTATCGCTTCCGGCCGGACGAATAAAGCCGATTGGTCGAATCTGAGTACGCTCCTATCTGGTCAAAAGATTCAAATTGTCGAGGCAAACTCCACAGCCCATACCGGAAAGTTCGTCAGCTTTTCGGACTCTGCAATTTCGTTCAGCGATAAATCCGGCGAGCAGTCCGTGCGAAAAACAGATGTCCACAGCGTCGTGTGGATGAAAAACAATCACCGTTTGCGCAACACTTTTATAGGGGCGGGTGTAGGCGCAGGCGTCGGGGCCGGCGTCGGCGCAATCCTAGACCACTCCGACAGTCATAAAGGCCTGGGAAGTGCTCCGTTGGCTGCGCCGATCTTCGGACTGCTCGGATTGACAATCGGCTTTACTGTCGGCGTCCTCTTGATCACCCACGAAACGATCTATCACGTCAGTCCTCACTAATGCTTGGCTTATTCCTTAGAGAGCGGGCAGTCGATGCGAAAAAGCGCGTCCTGTTGGCGGCGGGCAGAGCGGGCGGCAAAGAAGCGGTGGGCGAAGGTAAGGAAGCAGGCGAAGAAAGCTTCCAGCTAAAACTATCTTAGCCGCCTGACTAGTCCGTTGTAGCGTTAAACTTAGAATCCGGCAAGTTTTGCTTGCGGTACCGCCTTCGTGCAATGCGAAGATAAGAATGTTGCGTACCTTCCGCAAGGAGGGCTGAGAGGACTATGAAGGTAGTAACGGATCTGCGGCCGGAGATCGAAAAGGTCTTTGCGAAGCATGAACGGCATTTTCATATCGATGAAGAGATCAGTAAGGACGTTCATGGCGACGAGGCGGGGATTCAAAAAGCTAAAGACCTTCGAGCGGAGTTCTACTACCTGAAGGAATACATCGTGGGGGATGAGGAGACGATTGAAGGAGATCGCATAGAGGAGCTCAAAGAACAAATTCATAACAAGTTGGCGATGGGCACAAATACGGCAGGCGAGTTCGATTGGTGGTGGAATGAGGCGAGCGGCCGGTCCGAAGCCGTCCTACGCGATGTTCTTCGAGCTTTGGACAAAGCGAGTCCCGAGAAGGGTGCATGGTTTCGTTATGTAAGCTACGCATGGAAAGTGGTGAGGGAGTTAGTCTACCTGGCGATCGTCCTCGGCGTCTTCTCGGTCGCAAACTCAAGATTTGAAACGGTCGTAATAGGCATGCTCATACTGATCTACAACGCGATTATAGGAGCGAGAACAGTTGAGGGGTTTAGCTTTATTCACCTGAATGCTGCGGTTCGACAAATGTACGGAGAAATAGGTCGAAGCCTCCGCTTGAAAGTGTCGGTTTCACCCGAGAAGAAGGCAAAACAACAAGAGACTGAGTTAGCGATCGACTTTTTCATACAAGGCATTTCTATTCTATTGGGGTCACTCATCGCGCTTTGGAAGATCGTGAACGCTGTCTTTCTCTAGAGGAAAACTCGCGAAGTCAGATTTTCCCCGCTTTGAAGAATTGCACGTGCCGACATTTACTGCACGTAAACGCTTCCACTTTAATGCCTCCAGCTGAGTCTTCGGCGTTATTCATCACTCGCCTGAACTGTAGTGTGGCACTCGGGTTCGGCTTACCGAGCTGAGCCGTCGTGATGCAGCGGTACATGAGGTCGAGAAGGTCGTCGCGTCTTGCAGAGAGAGGTTCTGGGTGAAAACCGCATCCGCTATCGGACATTAGAACTTGCTCTGCAATCGGGCATGCCGGTTGGTGATCTGTCGGAGCTTCTCCAAAGCCATGAATGCTCCGTCGAGTGCATGAGCGAGTTCCCAGAGCGCCGCGTAGGTCTTTTCGAGTTCGGTCGGCTTTTTGACAGGCAATCTGAGCGGAGCGAGTTCGAGCTTCTTTTTGGTCTTCACCCAATGCTCCGCTTAACTGCGGCTTTAAGCTGGTCCATGTCTTCCGGATTCTGGCCCCCGCCGTGGTCAATGAAATATTTGTATTGGACAAAGGGTAGGCTCTCCAAAAAATCGTTGAGGTAAGCGTCTTTGAATGTTTCAGCCGTCGCCGGCTCGGTGAAGGCGAGGAGCTTCTCCCAAAAGCCTGACGCGGATCTCGACCGATCGCCGCGGCGTGTTTTCGTGCCACCAGATACCGGCGAAAATATCCATGAGCTGATTGAACTCGTCGTGCGAGAGAAGCATTGAATCTGTTTCGGTCTTGGCCGGAGAACAACCTAAGAGCGGGATGGCGGCAAAAGTCCGAAGTATTTCCCTACGGTGCATAATTCCTCCAATTCGAGCGTGGCTTGAAAGTAGTAGCGCTCGACCGCTTTCTTGTGCCAGTAGAAGCATTCCCAATACGGGTCGTCGTTCCGCCATCGCTCATGCAGTTGAGCGAGCGAGAGCAAACGAAAAACACGGTCCATGCTTCTCGAATAAGCCCGGACGAAAATCAAGTCAACGGTTATGTAAAACTCGTTTTAATGAACGCGGCAGGAAAAGTTACGGAGCGTATTAAAAGATTTATTTGGGGGAAACGGCGCGGCTTTTTTGCTTCAAAGTGAAGTGGAACTGAATGACCTCGGTCGATTCAGTTTTTCCAGCAACCAGTCGAGCGGAAAGTTTAGCCTTGTACCTAGCTTCGTAGACGCTCTTCGGAATTACGGAAAGAGTTTCTGCGGTGAAATAGGGCTCCCCGTCGCGGCCAACTTTTTTCGTAAGCCGGTAAGCGCTGGCAGAGTGGGAGGGTACATCCTCTTCTTCGCTATCAATCAAGATATTCCTGGTATTGCGCAAATTGAGAAGCGAGGTCACATAGTGTTCCGTGATACTGAGATACGCCACGCCTTCGTAGTCTGCTTCGATATAGAACGAGGTTTCGTCGATTTTGTATTTCGTGGCTGACTGAAATTGCGGAGTGGGCAAGTTGACGAATTCTACCGTTCCCTCTTCAAGTGGTCTTTGCTTAAACGTGGTCGTAATGAGCGCGATGATCTCGGCCTCGGGAATGACGAGCTGTGTTTGTTGCGGGTTGATGTCCTCGAAAGAGAGCGCATTATCTTTGACAAAGTCCCAAAGCGTTCGCCAGAGCAGAACATCGATCTTATTTTTGCGAATATCCTCCACTAGGTCGGGATGGAAGTTATCGCCGTCTCTGAAGTCACCGTCATTTGTAATGAGAACAACTTGTTTTTGACATTTCTTTGCGTACTCGATTACGAAAAACCACGTCACGACATCGCGGAGTTCTTCGCCTTTATCGCTTGCAGGGCGAATACGGTGGACGCCGCGGCGAACCACTTCCTCCACGGAGAAGGGTGTGTAGTCTGTGAGCACAATGGAGGGCGGACATCCTTCTGGATTGAGGAGACGTTCCTTGAAGAGCTGCACTTCCTTTTCGATGTCGGGACATTTGAATGGGGGAAGTTTAGAAAACGCATGAGCCTCAAGAGATTCGTAGGCATCTTAGGCCTTTTTAACTGCTAGAGAAAGTTTGTCGCGGTATTTCTTCACCGTCTCTTCGAGAACGGGGGCGGGTATTACAAGGTTCGATTTCGTTCGTCGCAAATAAGCATACAACTCGACCAGCCCATGGGCCGTGAAGAAGTCACGAGGGTGGCCGTGAAAGAAGGTGTCGTATTGGTTCGTGTCGACGATTACGTCCATGGCGATTGGAAATGATACCACTCGCCGTACGGAGGATTCTTATCTGACGATTTCTAGGAGCATTGCGCACGTCCAGTGCGTGAGATAGCCGTGTGCAATTCCCCATCGCGCTACGTCGATCGCGTCGTCGGCGTTGTCAGGCGAACCATTGTTTCCCAGTTCGGCCAATCTTGATATTGCCGTTCGACGAGTTCCCGGAAGATTAATGCCTAATCGCCCTGCAATTCCCGCAACTCGACCACCCCGGATGGCAATCGCAACCGCAAACTTCAGTACCATTCACCCCGAGAACACGTTGCAGTATCCTTCTTAATGTATCTAGAGAGGGCTGCCTTTTGAGCCCCAGCAACCGAGCCACGCAAAAGGCCACGGTGCTAGCCTCGAAAGAGGGATGCGGCCTACAGGGGCAAAAACCCACCTGAGCGTCTCCCAAACTCAACTTTCGAGGGCGTCTCTCCATCAGGAGGCATGATGTCTTCGCATAGCGATTCGTTTGTATCGTCAGGAACTTCTCCGACGGATTCAACCGGGCTGGATTTTCGTTGCGAGAACCATGGCAGCGTCTTTTTGCTTTATCCCCTCACCACCTCAGCCCATTCTTGGGTCGCAGAAAATCTCCCATCAGATGCTCAGTGGTTTGGCAACGCTGTGGCGATCGAGTGCCGGTATGTCTGGCCAATTCTCGAAGGCATCCAGAACGACGGATTGGTGGTGCAATCGTGACCGACACGAAGCAGCCTCGCGCTCTTACAAATCCGTTGGCCGTCAAGTTGTTGGCACAGCGGCTCCGCCAGGAGCTAATGATTGGATACCAGTCGGAGGACAGTTTTGCCGTGATGTTGGCGAGCCTCTGCGATGTCGAGCTGGTCGCTAGGTACGCCAACAGGACTCATAGACCACGACAAACCCAACCTGAGCTCAGGAGGGGAATATGGAACTGACCGAAGACAAAAAGAAGGCATTCGCAGAAGTTCGCAGGACGCTATACGTGCGCTTGAAGAATTTCTCCTTTACTGAAGAAATGCTCGACGACAAATCGTGTTTTCAGTTGGTGACTTTGTTGTTCTTGGTGGTCGGGCATACAAACTACCTTTCGACCATGACCTGCACCTGCCGGACGATGGAAGAACTGTTCGGGGACGCGTTCTACGACCGGGTAGAAAAACCTGAAAACATCGTCCGGGAAGGCCACGAGCCCAAGCCCGTGGTTCACTGAGGTCGCTACGAACACCACGTGCTCAAAAAGATGATGGAATTCGAAGGCGAGTTGACCTTTGAGCGATACCTAGAATTCTGTTATCTCGGTGACCCGGCGAAGGACGAGTTCCTGCTTGAGGACTTTGCAGAGTTCCAACGGGCCATGGCGGAACTTTCAGGCGAGGAGGATGCCAAGATCCGTGCGACCCGTGGACGTCGCGAATCAGGCGATACGGAATGGTGTCGGCAGTGCTAGGTTCAAGATCAGCCGGGAGCAGGCTGACAAACTTCGGAAGATCGAGGCGCGGGATGGGAAAGAGGCCGGGTTGACATTTTTACTGAAACTTTTGCGCTCAGAGCGCGTCTAATGTACAGTACTCTCAGGACGTAGCTTAAAGTAACACTTGACATTTCATCGAAACGCGAGTACGATGTTTCTAGGCATGCCGACGCCACGTTGGTCGGCAAATCGAAAAGAAAGGCAAACCACCGTCTAGCAGTTAACTGGCTTAAAGCCTAAGACTTGCGCATCCTCGCTGTATGGGTGCCACGTGGTTCCACAGGTACCCCAATGAAAATAAACTCCGATATAGACCTTTGCAAGACTGCTGGCGTGTCGCCTCCTACGTCTGATGCACTGTCACGCCTGCCTGAGACCCTCGAATCGACCGCTATCGTACCCGTCGAAACGGGAATTATTCCCGCTTCCCCTACCGCTTCACCTACCGCTTCGCCTGCCGCCGTTGACCTGCCGACCGAAGAACTAGTCAGGATTGCCGTCGGCACGTTCCAGCGTCTTCAGGATTCGATGCCGTACATTATCGAACTGCGAAAGCGGTTCAAAGCCGCTCCCCGTGGTAATGCCAACATCGCAGGTTGTGATACGTGGGAGAAATTTTGCAGGACCCACCTACATCGAACTGCGTCCGCTCTCCGTAAAGCTCTTCAAGCGGAACAGACGCCACGCATCCCGAAAAACGAACCAGCGGAACCAGACAAGCCTGCGACCGCAGAGACGCCGACGCAGGAATTGAACGAAACGTTTTTCGTGATTCGCCGCAAGTCCGAAAATGATTTCTACAAATATGCCAGCGCCTCCCCACCATTTACTGAATTCGCCGATGCTACCCGATACGAAACTACGCAAGCAGCAGAACAGAATGCAACCTTCGACGGAGACATTGAGTGGGTCAAGGTTCAGGCATCGTACTCGCTGACCGTGGAGCCGACCGAGACCGACCCATGGGATGAAGTTCCCGACAAGGCGGCAGCGTGAATTTTAATATTCAACCAATCGGCGTAAACGAGATGGCTCAGTTTGTTCGCCAGCACCACTACTCGGCCGTGATGCCTAGAATAACCAAGTGTGCATATGGCGGATTCAAAGATGGCGACTTGAAGGCGGCGGTGAGTTTCGGATTCGGTTCTAGACCCCTGCATACAATCAAGGCGATATTTCCCGCATTAGGGACGCAGGACTATCTAGAAGTTGGTAAGTTGTGTTTGGACGATAGTGAACTTAAAAATTCAGAGTCTTGGTTCCTTAGCAGGGTGTTCTCCCGTCTCCGTAAAAGCAACCCGAGTTTAAAATTGGTTTTCAGTTGGTCAGACGGCTTATGGGGAAAGCCAGGATACGTATATCAGGCGACAAATTTTCTATACGGCGGCTTTATATGGACGGACGCATACCAGATGGCAGACGGCAAAAGGCTGCACCCGTTGCAGATTCAAAGTTTCTTAAGGACTCAAGGCATCAGGACGATAGAGAGAACGAAGCGTCCGACGCTTGAAACATTGGACAGGATTGGTTGGAAACATCTGAAGGGGAAACAGTTTCGATACGCCTACTTCTTGCAGGACTTCGACAGGCAAAGTCCATTCACGTGGGGGAGAAACTATCCGAAAACACCAGATTGCGAGTGGTTGATACGTACCGCTAACGGATGGATACCGACAAATAAACCAGAATTCACAGGGACGTGGATGTGGTGGATCGTTTTCAGATGCACGGCGGTGATCGAATGATTCCATACATCCGAACTAAGACTGTCGCCGAGACCGACCCGCTGTGCGCGGCGCAAGGTGTGGCGTCATGACCATTCAAGAACGATGCAATGCAATCGCGGCGGCGCTCGGGCTTCCCAAGCCTACACTGATTTGCAGCTACGCCTACATAAACGCCGTGGACGACGTGTGCTTGTATCGCTCTTCAGGTTGTGGCGTGGAACAAAACGTGAAAATTGTCGATCACGTGGTGGGGCCGCTGGCACGGACGGAGTGTAAGTCATGACCAGCCATTTTAGGCATTGTCCGAGGCATCGGAAGCCGCTTCCTTGCGCACCTCAAGGTCACCATCGCCAATGTCCTGATGAAAGGTGACTGTGCGTTAGCAGCGAAGCCTGCTCAGACGCCATCTGCGATTGGAATTGCAAAAATCTCCCGCTGCTATTCGTGCGCAGAAGTGGCGCGACAAACAGAAGCAGCAAGACCCGGACACGGATTCCATTGGCTCGGGAATCGTCGCGGCAACTCACCGATTCAACCTTGAAGCGTCGTCCCCGACGTATTCAACGGCCTATCGCGATTTGCTTGTTTTGTTGGACCGACGTTACGGAAAGAACCGTGACACGAACTCAAATGCGGTGAGGGCGGAACTCTCTGGCACATATACGTTGCCCGAGTCGCAACCTGAACTCAACAGGTCCTACCATGTTACCAGGGGGCAATGTGATTGCCGGGGTGGCATAGGTGGTTCGCCCTTGCTTACTTGATGGGTAAGATACAGTTCAGAACAATTCGGAGGATATGCGTTAGGTGTGCGTGCTTCTGACTGAAACTGAACGGCTTAACAGCGCGTACCGTAGATAATATAATTTTAGAGTCAGTGCCTCCCGGCACAACCTAAGCCGCGACAGGGACTCGAGAAGAGCGTCGCAACTGGATCAGATCGCGCCGTCGAGCGTGCTCAAACATCTGATTCGGGGTCACGAACGGTAGTGGCATCAGTAAGCCAGCGGAACCGCTAGCTGAAATCCATAAGGCCACGAAGAGTACAGGACTCAATTCCTGAACAAGCTGAAATCAAATAAGGCGCAGAACTGCGTCTGGATTTTGGTTTGTTTATGGATTTTTTTGCATCAGCATGCGCAATGGGTTCTAGCCAAACTGAACCATTGCGACAAGAACCCGTCAGGATACCCTTCCCGGAGCGACACCAGCAAAGCGGAAACGAGGAAAGTCCTTGTCACGCAGAACTGGTCAAGACGGTCATATCGAGAAATCAGGAAGATGGTTTGTCGTGAGATTTTGGAAAGACATTCCAGGGGAAGACAACCGGATGCACGTCCGTGAGCGTGTGTGTCCAATTTCTGGTCCCGGTTTGTTGTCCAAGAGCGAACGCAAACGGAAAGCGAGGGAAATTATCCGAGCGAGCGGTGCGGACTCCGCCGAATACTTCAAAGAAGTTGTGAAGCAGGACACTGGAGTCACGTTCCGTGAGCAATCTGAAATATGGCTACAGCAGCTGCAAACTCGCAGGCGCAAGCCAATTCGAAACAGCTACGCGGTCACCATCCAAGGGGCTCTCGACAAGTAGGTTCTTCCAGCGGTTGGAAGTGTGCCATTGGCGAGCGTGGATAATCTGTCCGTGAAACCGCTTATCGAAAAGATGTCATCGGCGGGGCTCAAGCCACGAACTGTGAACAAGTACATAGAGCATGTGAAGCAGGTCGTGGAGTCGTTGAAGGGTCCAAACGGCGAACCCATCCATAACAGGAAATGGGACGTCGAGACGATGGACCTTCCAATCGTTGAGCATGCAGAACAGAAACGTCCATCCCTCAAGGCAAACGCAATCTCAGACCTCATCAAGCAAAGCAGCGGTCAGGAGCAAGCACTGTACGTTCTGCTCGCAGCTACTGGTATGAGGATTTCTGAGGCGTTAGCACTAGAGACCCGTAATTTCACGAACGACGGTCGAACCATCGTCGTTGAGCAACAGGTGGAGAAAGATTCTGTCCGGCTCGTGAAATATCTTAAGACTGCCGCTGCCAAGAGACAGGTCGATTTGCATCCAGACATCGCAGAGTCCCTGCAACGCTACACAGCCGGAAAAACTGGTTTGCTGTTCCATACGGCGAACGGCACACCGCATCTCTACGGGAATCTGGCCGACCGCTGGTTTACGCCTCGTCTCATCAAAATGAAATTGGATGAGGAAGGGATGGGCTGGCACTCGTTCAAGCGATTCCGCAAAACATGGTTGCGCGGGCAGCGTTGTCTGGAGGACATCAACAACTTCTGGATGGCTCACAAGCCCCAAACCATGTCCGAGGTCTACTCCCATCTTCACGAGGATTTGCAACTGCGCCTTGATGAAGCCTACCGAGTAGGTTACGGATTCGCACTTCCGACTGCGAATAGTGGTTCAGTTGTACCGATTGTCCCGAAATCACAACGAAAAACAGCAACACAAAAAGCAGCGTAAGTGATTGCGAGAGCGGGAATTAAGTTGGTGGACGTGACAGGGTTCGAACCTGCGACCCCCTGCTTGCAAAGCAGGTGCTCTCCCAGCTGAGCTACACGCCCCCTGCAACTATATGATTCTAATATCATTCTAATTGAATTTCTTGAGAATGACTACCTGCTCTGTTTGCAGATGGTCTCGCAAACTGATCTGGCCACTCATCGCGTGGAACCTGCACGTGTAAGATACTTACAACGATTTCCTGAACAGCTTTAGCTTTGATTCTCGGTCCATTCGGTCCATGAGCGCACTTTTTCAAAACAATTCGAGCGTTGGATAAAGCCTTCGGCTCGCCACCGAACGATTGGGCATGTGCAGTGAAAGTCGCGCGCGGAAGTTGTTGAGGGGACGGCGCATTTCGGGAATGAATGCTGAGTCAACACCCAGCGTCATAAAAACGTAGTAGTACTTTGGGACTTCGGATCGACGGAAACGTTGTTAGTGGCTGCGTAAGATGACATTTCGAGCCGCGAGCGAACCAACAGAAGCGTTTGATTCGTGCCCGAATGCCCGGCCAAGCCCACACTTATTATAGATGAGCGCGCCTGCCTCGTGAGCAGGTGACCGGCCTGATTTGTTAGTCCAAGAGAAGTGAGAGTTGTTATATCACAGCCATGGGCTGTGAAGATGGATTTACTCCCCAGGGGCTACAGGCCGCCGGGGCAGGCGGCCTGTAGCCGAGTGCCG
>Ga0182015_10007976_pt1 | contig 10205 bp, 12 predicted proteins | sample 712P3MmetaG_FD_120478 | JGI IMG/M metagenome (GOLD analysis project Ga0182015, IMG submission 120478) | Permafrost microbial communities from Stordalen Mire, Sweden - 712P3M metaG | ecosystem: Environmental > Terrestrial > Soil > Wetlands > Permafrost | place: Sweden: Stordalen | collected... | reverse complement strand
CGGGCGCGCTGCCGGCTTTGCAGGGTGAGACATCGAGGGTAGGGTCAAGGTCGCCATAGGCATTTGGTCGTACAGAACATTCTAAATCAAAACGATATCTGCATGAAAACTTCCATAATTCGGCTTGGTTCGTCTAACCTATGTAGGAGTTTTGAAGTAGGAGTTTTGAACTCCCGCCAGCCTGCAACGGTAAGCTCACGGAGTGGAATGACGAAGAACGGCAAAATTGAAACCGGCGCCCCGGAGACTTCTGAAGCCGGTGACGGCTCCGTATCTAAGGCCGGAAATCCCCGGCCGCATTGGTGGATTGATATCGTCGTCGTACTGGTCCTGATGTCCATCATTTTCGGGCTGTATCAGCCCGTACGTGTGGATGGCACCAGCATGTTGCCCGTCCTGGAAGATCAAGACAAGCTCCTCATCAACAAGTTCGTGTACCGGTTCAATGACATTCATCGTAGTGACGTGGTGGTCTTCTACTACCCGCGCGATCACTCCAAGAGCTACATCAAACGAGTGATTGCGCTACCGGGCGATGATCTCAGCATTAATCACGGCAAAGTTGTGGTGAATGGCGTGGCTGTTAAAGAGAACTATGTTCCTTTAAAATATGAGGACGAACGCTCGCAACCGGAGATGCTGGTTCCGCCGGGTGAATACTTTGTTATGGGCGACCATCGCTCTATCTCAAGCGACAGCCGGGACTTTGGCCCAGTATCGCGAGACCTTATCTACGGACGTGCGGCATTCGTCTTCTGGCCGGTAGACCAGGCTGGGATGGTACGGTAAACAGCCGCAAGTTCTAACTGTAATGAACGATGTTGGCGAAAGTGGTGGGAACCAGGCTGGCGCCTCCCACCAGAGCGCCGTCAATCTCTTCCTGCTGCATGAGCGCGGAAATATTCTCCGGCTTGACGGAGCCGCCGTATAGGATGCGTGTGTTGTCGGCAGTCTGCTGGCCGCAGCAGTGGCTGAGTTCGTGGCGGATGAGCGTGTGTGCCTCAGCGGCGACCTCTGGCGAGGCCGTGGAGCCGGTGCCGATGGCCCAGATGGGCTCGTAGGCAATCACCAGGCGGCGGGCCTCTGACGTGGAGATATTGCGCAGCGCCGAGCGCACCTGGGTGCGCAGCGTCTCTTCGGTGCGGCCGTCCTCGCGCTCGGCGAGCATCTCACCCACGCAGACGATGGGCGTAATACCGTGGTTGATGGCCGCCTTCAGCTTGAGGTTTACTCGCTCATAGGTCTCATTGAAGTACAGGCGCTGCTCAGAGTGGCCCAGCAGCACGTGCCGGCAGCCGATGGAGACCAGCATGGTGGGCGAGGTCTGGCCGGTGTAGGGGCCTTCATTGAGCCAGTGCATGTTCTGTGCGCCGGCGCGGACATTAGTACCGGCCGTGCCTTCAATGACGTAGCCGAGCGAACTCATGGTGGGGAAGATGAGGATCTCGTCGCGGGAATGGTCTTCCACCAGCGGAAGAAATGCGTCCAGGAAGGCGAGCGATTCCTTGGGTGTTTTGTACATCTTCCAGTTGCCGGCGATGATGGGCTTGCGCATGAGGCTGGCTCTCCACAGGAGCTTATGGTCTCAGGAGATTACGGGGAACGGTGCGCAGATGGCAAGAGGGTTGGGCGTTATTCGTAAGGCTCACTTTGACGAGAGCGCCGCCACGCCCGGCAGCACCTTGCCTTCCAGAAATTCCAGGCTCGCTCCTCCGCCAGTAGAGATGTGCGTCACTTTGTCCGCCACTCCTGAGTTGTGCAGAGCTGCGACCGAATCTCCACCGCCAACGATAGAGATGCAGTCCTCATTTTTGGCGATAGCGCGGGCGATGGCGTTGGTGCCCTTGGCAAAGGGCGCCAGCTCGGCCACACCCATGGGGCCGTTCCAGACGATAGTGGCTGCCTCGGCAATTTCGGTGGAGAAGAGCTTGATGGTCTCCGGGCCAATATCGAGTGCCATCATGTTTTCAGGGAACGGACCGCCGCCGGAGAAGAGCTGCGTCTTGGCTTCCGCGCTGAACTTATCGGCGAGGCAATGGTCAACCGGCAGCAGAAACTTGACCTCGCGTGCCTCGGCTTTTTTGAGCGCCGCTCGCGCCACGTCGAGCTTGTCGAACTCCACCAGAGACTTTCCGGTGGACTGTCCCATAGCGGTCAGGAACGTGTAGGCCATCGCGCCGCCGATCAGCAGGGAATCCACCTTGCCCAGCAGCGCGTTGATGATTTCAATCTTGTCAGAAACCTTGGCCCCGCCAATGATGGCGACGAACGGGCGGTTGGGCTCATTCACGGCTTTGCCAAGGTAGGTGAGCTCTTTTTCCATCAACAGGCCGGCAGCGCACTGGCCTCCCTGCTTTTTGATGAAGTGCGTAATGCCTTCCGTGGAGGCATGAGCACGATGTGCGGCGCCGAAGGCGTCATTGACGTAGATGTCGCACAGGTCAGCCAACTGCTCGGCAAATTCCGGATCATTGGCTTCCTCGCCCGGATGGAAACGTAGGTTTTCGAGCAGCAGTGTCTGCCCGGGCTCGAGATTGTTGGCCAGCTCCAGCGCGATAGGGCCGACGCAGTCCGGGCTGAAGGCGACGTTCTCGTCGGGGTCGATCACTCCGTCCAGTAGGGTGCGCAAGCGCGTGGCCATAGGGCGAAGGGTGAGGGTATCCAAAACCTGCCCTTTGGGGCGGCCCAGGTGCGCAGCGAGGATGACCTTGGCTTTGCGGCGCAGCGCGTACTCGATGGTGGGCACAGTTTCGCGGATGCGCGTGTCATCCGTGATGGCGCCATCGCGGGAGAGCGGCACATTGAAGTCAACGCGGATGAGGACACGTTTGCCGGTCAGGTCTAGGTCGCGGATGGAAAGCTTGGGCATCTTTTGTGTGCGCTGCATTCAGCATAGCAAGTCAGGCGGTCGTTGGTAGTGGTGCAAATCTCCGGTTGAGCAAAGCGACCGCGATGCCCATAAACAAAACCAGTGCGAGAACACCGTTAAGGAGGTTGAACGGATCGCGCGAAAGCGGTGATGCGTTGCGCGTCAATGGAAGCACGAGGAAGTTCATCACACCGTAGATGGACAGACCATAGAGTGCACCGCAGAGCACTGGACGCCGAAAAAACACGACAACACGTTGCGCCACAATAACGAACACAGTAACCCAGCAGGCAGCGATCAGGTAGTGCAGCGCAAGCCCCAGCATTGCTGTGCGGAAGCCGCCGCTGAAGGCGGAGCGCCCGATGAGGTGGCTGGCGATGCTCTCCAGCAACCGCACAGCCGGAACGTGGAAGCGCAGGCCGTAGTAGAAGAGGGCATCGCTGATGTCGAGCGTGCCACAGACAACGAGCGTGAGACCTATGGCTTTGGCGACCGAGCGATGCGATGCTGTTGGCATGCAGCGATTATGCCCGATGATCTCTGCCGAGGTGAAGCAAGGTTCCATGCACAATAGAGGGATGTTGATTCAGCGGCGATATTTCATGAGCCTTGCAGCAGCGGGTTGCCTCGCGGCGCTGCCGGTTTTGTCGCAGTCTGTTTCCGCTCAGAAGACGCAGGTGGTGATGCTGGGCACAGGCACGCCCTATGCCGACCCTGACCGCTCCGGGCCTGCAACGGCAGTTGTCGTGAACGGCACGCCCTACCTGGTGGATTGTGGGCCAGGCGTGATCCGGCGCGTGGCCCAGGCGCACAAGAACGGCGTGGAAGGGCTCACGCCGCAGAAGATCGGCATAGTGTTCATCACGCATCTGCACTCCGATCACACAGTCGGATATCCGGATGTTATTTTTACGCCAGCGGTGACGGGCCGGCCTGGGGGTTTGGAGGTTTACGGACCGAAGGGATTGGACGCGATGACCAGCTCCATCCTGAAGGCATGGGAGAAGGACATCGACATCCGCTTGCATGGGCTGGAGCAGGGAAATGCGAAGGCCTACGTAGTGCACCCGCATGAGATTCGCGCCGGCGTGGTCTACAAGGACGCCAATGTGACGGTCACTGCCTTCCCGGTCAAGCATGGCACTTGGGATGAATCGTGGGGATATCGCTTCGATACTCCGGACAAGAGCATCGTGATCTCCGGCGATACGTCGCCGACGGACGAGATCGTCAAGCAGTGCCACGGGTGCGATCTGCTGATCCACGAGGTCTACAGTGTGGTCGGCTTGAATTCGCTGGCGGCAGAAAAGCGCGAGTACCACCGGCGCTTCCATACCTCTACTGCTGAGTTGGCGGCAATTGCGAACATGGCGAAGCCCAAACAGTTGGTGCTCTATCACGTGCTCTTCTGGGGCACGACACCGCAGCAGGTGTTGGATGAGATAAAGACGGCGGGCTACACCGGCAAGGTCGTGCTGGCGAACGATCTGGATGTGTTTTAGGAGAGCACGGCTTCGGCTTCGATCTCTACGCGCCACCTGGGATTGAGCAGCGTGGCCACGACCATGGTCGCTGCAGGGCGAATGGTCGCGAAGACTTCGCCGTGCGCGCGGCCAATCTCTTCCCAATCCTCGGCATGCGCGATGAACATGCGCGTGCGCACCACATCCTCAAAACGCGCGCCCGCCTGCGTGAGAGCTTTCTCAATCAGCGTGAGGACATGGCGCGTCTGGCCTGCAGCGTCGCGTTCCTCCGCACCCACCGGTCCAGTGCCCGAAACGTACACTACGTTGCCGATGCGAACGGCACGCGAGAACCCGATGATGGGCTCGTAGGGTGAGGTGCCGGCGATGTTCTGGCGATTCGACATATAACTCGATGCTATCAGCGGCTTAATTGGGGCAAGAGCTGGCAGTGACATGGCTTGAATACCCCTGTTAACCAAGCGGTCTGCCATTCGTTGATACGAGTGTAGGAAGTTCAAGGCCGCCAAGGCGAAAAGGATGAAGCCCAGATGAAAGTATTGAGACGATTCGTGTTACCTACATTGCTGGTGGCAATGTTGCCCGGGGCAATGCAGGCTCAGGCCAAAGTGGCGCCACAGGTGCCGGCCGCCATACCCCAGACACCCAGTGAACTTGGTGCCGCGCAGGCCCAGCTGATGTCGCTGCTGCGCGTGAGCCCGCAACTGGCAATCGTGGTGTCCAGCGATCCTTCGCTGCTGTCGAATACAGACTACGTGTCCCGCAGCAACCCGGAGCTGGCGCAGTTTCTGGTGCAGCATCCGGAAATCATGCGCAACCCGTCGTTCTATCTGTTTTCTGACCTCCGGCAGCCGGGTCAAAAGTCGTACGACATTCTCGAGCCAAAAGAAGGCTTTGAGCGGCATTATCAGGACCCGCGCAGCGCCTCTGAGCGAGTGATGAGCGACGTAGCGCCGCTGGTGGCGCTGGCGATCTGCGCCGTCGTCGGCATGTGGCTGATCAAGCTGCTGATGGAAAGCCGTCGCTGGAAGCGCGTGTTTACAGAGCAAAGCGCCATTCACGGGAAGTTGATCGACAAGATGTCCTCTACCCAGGAACTGATGAGTTACATGGAGACGGACGCAGGGAAACGATTCCTGGAAGCGACTCCGATCAACACCGAATCCGGCAGTCAGCGCATGCCCAACGTAGTCACAAGAATCCTCTCCACCACGCAGGTGGGCGTAGTGCTGACACTGCTGGGCGCCGGCCTGCTGGGGCTGCGCAACAGCGTGGGCGACGGCGCCACGGCCATGCTGGTGCTGGGAATCGTTGCGCTGATGCCAGGGCTGGGGCTTATGCTGTCGGCAGGACTTACCTGGGTACTCGCCAAGAAACTTTCGCTGATTGGCGACGCACCTGAACACAACGCCGCAGCTGCACTGGATCTGCGTGAGCGGCAGTGAGCGGCCATGTCGTGGCCGGGAAGGCGAGAGCGAAATGACGACGATTTGGCCACAAGCCGCTCCCGCCGCCTTGAACGAGGCCGTTACCGCGGAATTGCCGATGGATAACGGCGCGTTCGCAGGCTTCTATGAACGCACGGCGCGACCGCTGTGGGCTTACTTGGCGCGGAGTTCCGGCGACCAGGCTTTGGCCGACGACCTGATGCAAGAAAGCTTCGTACGCTTTCTCTGCGCGGATGCACCTACGGATGGCGACGTCGAGGCCCGGCGCTATCTGTTCCGCATCGCCAGCAACCTGCTACGCGATCACTGGCGGCGTCCTGTGGCGGCTTCGATTGAAGACATGCCGGAGATGGCCTTCGCGGCGGCTGACACAACTGCTGGTTGGGATGCCCGGGCGCAGCTTGCGCCAGCATTGGCCAGCCTTCGTCCCCGGGAACGGCAGATGCTGTGGCTGGCGCACGCGGAAGGCTACTCGCACCGCGAGGTTGCGGAGATCATGGGCCTCGGCTCGGCGAGCATCCGTCTGCTGCTGTTCCGTGCGCGCCGCAAGCTGGCGACGCTGCTGGAGAAAGGAGGCCGGGCATGATTTCCTGCTCACGTTCCGATGAAATTCAGAAGACGTTGACCGCAGGCCGCTGGCCGCTGGCGGCCTCCGCTGACCTCCGCGAGCATGTGAGCGGATGCCGAAGCTGCGCGGAGCTGGTGCGTGTGGGCGCAGCCTTCCAGCAGGATCGCGCGGCGATGGTGCAGGCTAAGCGGCTGGATTCCCCGAGCTTGCTCTGGTGGCGCGCGCAGTTGCGCCGGCGGCAGGCGGCGCTGGAAAAGGTAAGCCGCCCCATGTGGGGCGCGCAGGTGACGGCGATGGTGCTTGCCCTGTGCGTGGCTGTTGGCTTTCTGTGGTACTTGCTGCGGGATGGCGGCCTGCAGGGAACGCTGAGGTCAGTGATGATAGGCTTCGGCATCACACCGCTGCTAGGCATGGTTACGCTGCTGGCTGTGCTGATGGGTGGAGTGGTGGTTTACCTGACGCTCGAGCGCGAGTGATGTGTCCGTGCTACAAACCCTTCTTCACAAGAAAGAGGATCAGGTCCTTCACGCGGCTGGAGTAGCCCCACTCGTTGTCGTACCAACTAATCACCTTGCCGGTATTGCCGACAACCTTAGTGAGCTTGGAGTCCACAATCGACGACAGCGGATTACCGCGGAAGTCCGTCGACACGAGCTCTTCGTCGGTGTAACCCAGAATGCCCTTGAGTGCGCCTTCGCTGGCAGATTTCAGCGCAGCATTCACACTCTTGGCATCGATGGGCTTCGCGGCCACGAACGTCAGGTCAACCACGGAGACGTTCGGCGTCGGCACGCGAATCGCAAAACCATCCAGCTTGCCATCCATCTCCGGGATCACCAGCTTGAGCGCCTTGGCAGCGCCGGTGCTCGAGGGAATCATGCTGAGCGCGGCAGCACGGGCGCGACGCAGGTCCTTGTGTGGGGTGTCCAGGATGACCTGATCGTTGGTGTAGCTGTGGATCGTGGTCATGATGCCGCTCTCGATGCCGAAGGTGTCGTGGATCACCTTGACGATGGGCGCGAGGCAATTGGTGGTGCAGCTCGCATTGGAAATCACGTGATGCTTGGCTGCGTCGTATTTGTCTTCGTTCACGCCGAGGACGATGGTGATGTCTTCGTTGGAGGCCGGCGCCGATATGATCACCTTTTTCACCGTACTGCCCAGGTGCGCCTTGGCCTTGGCCGCGTCGGTAAAGAAACCCGTGGATTCCACAACCACTTCCGCGCCGACGGACGCCCAGTCGAGCTTGGCGGGGTCGCGCTCGGCGAAGACCTTGAGGGGCTTGCCGTCAATCACAATGGAGTCGTCCGTGTGGGAGATCTCGTGCTTCAGATTGCCCAGGATGGAATCGTACTTGAGCAGGTGGGCCAGCGTGGAAGGCGTCGTGAGGTCATTGACGGCGACGAACTCGATCTCCGGGTTGCCCAGCGCCGTGCGGAAGACGTTGCGGCCAATGCGACCGAAGCCGTTGATGCCAACCTTGACTGCCATTCGTGAGGACCTCTGTGGAAAGAAATGAGCGGGCAGGGAAAGGCTCCATGCGGCTGCGCTCCAACCTGGCGGCCGCGCCCTGACGTATTGAGGCTACCAAAGCGCTAAGGGCAGCGGCAAACTATCTCCGCCGATAAACGGGCGCTGCCGCAGCTCTCCGTACCCTCTTTGGTGCATCGCTTTTGCGACAGCGGTAGCGGTGTGTTACAAACCAGCTATGCGCGAATGGTTGCGCGATAAACTCATGAGACGACGTTCCCGACGTGGGCCGAACAATTCGGAGTCCACGGGCAAGATTGGGCAGGAAATACCTGCGAACCAACCCGCACCGTTGCGGCCAAATTATCCTGACGCTCCAGCAGCGAAGAAGGCTGAGCCGGACAGTGAGCCTTCGACACTGAAGATCGTGCACGAGACGCAGCCCGAATCATTGGGCACGCCTCCTGCGGCGGCTGAGGCTGTCTCGGCCAAGTCGCCGCGCGGCTATGTGGTGCTGACCATCGGCCTTCCCGGCTCGGGCAAGACCACCTGGTACAAGCGCCGCGGCGTCACTCCGCTTTCGAGCGACATGCTGCGCACCATCCTATTTGATGACATCACCGACCAGCGTTACCAGGGTCTGGTCTTCAGCACGCTGCGCAGCCTGTTGCGCGCTCGGCTGATCGCCAAGATGCCGTGGAACTATGTCGACGCCACAAACCTGAGCCCGCACGAGCGGCGTCAGTGGATCAAGATGGCCAAGAGCTTCGGCTACGAGGTGCAGGCCGTATTCTTTGACGTTCCTCTGGCCGTCTGCATGGAGCGCAACTCCAAGCGCGAGCGCCAGGTCACGGACGACGTGATGCAGAAGATGGCAGAGCGTCTACGTCCGCCGGTCTTCAAGGAAGGCTTTGACAAGATCACCGTGGTGCGCGTGAAAGGCTCAGGCGCGACGCCGGCAGAAGGTGCGGAAGCTGCACCCTAAGCGGTGATCGAAGGTTAGCAAATAGCATTCTTAAGTATCGCTAAGCAGCTTTCCAACTGTAGCTGGGAGTTTCGATGGCCACCCAGAGCGTGGAGTTCGCAAAGGTGAGCCTCACGCCAGCGGGTGGCCGCGAGATATTGCACGAGATCTCGCTGCGCGTGGAGCCCGGAACCACTACCGCTCTGCTGGGGCGCAGTGGCTCAGGCAAGACGACGCTGCTGCGCACTGTAAACGCTCTCGTAACGCCGACAGGCGGGCGTGTGCTGGTGGGGGAGAGCGATGTTGCGGCCGCGGAGGTCCTCCCGCTGCGCCGCAGTATCGGCTATGTCATACAGGAAACAGGCTTGTTTCCGCACATGACCGTCTCGCGCAACGCGGCTTTACCGCTGTTGCTCTCCGGCGAACAGAGCGCCGAAGCGATTGCGCACAGAGTCGAGCAGATGCTGTCGATGGTTGGACTCAGCTATTCCGAACTGGGTGCGCGGTATCCGTGGCAGTTGAGCGGCGGGCAGCGCCAGCGGGTAGGCGTGGCCAGAGCTCTGGTTTCGGATCCCAAAGTCCTGCTCATGGATGAGCCCTTTGGTGCGCTCGACCCGCTCACGCGCGCAGAGATGCAGACCATGCTGCGCGATCTGTTGCGCGGTGTAGGCGTGACCACGCTGATTGTCACGCATGATTTGGATGAGGCGCTGTACCTTGCCGACCACGTGGTGCTGCTCGAAGACGGCCGCGTCGTCGCCGATCTCACCGCGAGCGAGGTGCGTGCGTCCGAGATCGATGCAGTGCAAAAGTACGTTGCCGCAACCTGCCGGAACGATGCCGCATGAACGCCTTCCTGCACGTGCACGGCGCTGAGATCGCTCGGCTCACCTTCGAGCACCTTTGGCTTACCGCGTTCGCGATGTTCTTCGCAGTGGGCATCGGCGTGCCGCTGGGGATCCTGCTCACGCGCCGCCGCGCGCTGGCGCGTCCAGTGCTCGCTGTCGCCAACATCATTCAGACCATCCCCAGCCTCGCGCTCTTTGGCCTGCTGCTGCCGTTGCCGTGGCTGGGTGATCGCGCCGCACGGCTGGCCATCGTAGCCCTCACTGGCTACGCACTGCTGCCGATTCTGCGCAATACCTATGCAGGAATTCTGGCCGTCGACTCCGCTCTAGTCGACGTTTCCAATGCACTTGGAATGAGTGATTTCCAGCGCCTGCTGAAGGTAGAGCTTCCGCTCTCGGCCAGCGTGATACTGGCAGGCGTGCGGACCGCCACAGTGACCTGCGTCGGCGTAGCGACCATCGCCGCGGCGGTGGGAGCAGGAGGTTTGGGAGAGCTGATCTTCAGAGGGGTGGCATCGGTCGATAACAGCCTGGTGCTCGCCGGGGCGGTGCCG
>Ga0182015_10007975_pt1 | contig 10207 bp, 12 predicted proteins | sample 712P3MmetaG_FD_120478 | JGI IMG/M metagenome (GOLD analysis project Ga0182015, IMG submission 120478) | Permafrost microbial communities from Stordalen Mire, Sweden - 712P3M metaG | ecosystem: Environmental > Terrestrial > Soil > Wetlands > Permafrost | place: Sweden: Stordalen | collected... | reverse complement strand
TGGCTGCCCATCAGGCCAAGCACATCAGCAGCACCGACCTTGTACAGCCAGCTAAGGCCGCCTAGCCTTATCAACCAGTGACGCCTGCCGAGCGAATTTCAACATTGCTCGGGACATTGCCCCTCGCCCTTGGGTGGCTCTCTTTTTATCTTGGTCACGGTCATTGCTGCCGGCTTCGCCATCTGGAATCTGCGCGGCGAGCGGCTCGCCGACGAGATGCAGAACACGAAGAACCTCGCCGTCGTGCTCGCCGAACAGACGACGCGTTCGTTTCAAGCGGTCGATTTGGTGCTGCAGGAAATGCAGGCGATGGTCCTCGCCGCGGCCATCGAAAAACCAGACCAGTTCAAGCTTCGGATGGGCACGGAGGAAGTTCACGATTTCCTTGCGGGGCGAGTGAAGAGCCTGCCCCAGGCCAACGCCGTCGCCTTATTCGACGCCGCCGGCAGACTCGCAAATTTTTCTCGTCCGTGGCCGATCCCCGTCATGGACGTCTCGGATCGCGAGTATTTCCAGTTTCTACGCGACCATCCCGCTCCTGTGCCGTTCATCGGACCGCCGGTTCGGAGCAAGGTCAGCGGTGCGTGGACGATCACGATCGCGCGCCGCCTCAGCGGGCCTAACGGTGAGTTCTTCGGCATCGCCGCCGGCTACGTCGAAGCCCGTTATTTTGAGGATTTCTACAAAGCGATCAGCAGGGAAGCCGGCGAGTCGGTGAGCCTGTTCCACCGGGACGGCACGCTTCTCGCACGCCATCCGCATATCGAGGAGATGACCGGCGAAAAGCTTTCGACCGCCTCGCCTTGGTATGCGCAGGTCGCTAATGGCGGCGGCACCTATCATACGCCGGGCTACATCGGCGGGGTCCCGCGCATCATCTCCGTGCAGCCGGCACGCGAGTATCCGCTCGCCGTCACTGTCGGTGTCTCAGAATACGAGGCTCTCGCTCCCTGGCGCCGCCAGTCGCTCCTCATCATGATCGGCGCTGTTGGCGCGCTTATCGGCTTTGCCATCCTCGTCCGTGCCCTAGCGGTCCAATTCCGTCGGCTTGAGCAGCGAAGCGCGGTTTCGCGGCTACGCGCTGACCTCGTCGGACTGGTTCTGGGAGACCGACGAGAACCATCGTTTCACTCATCTGTCGGATGGAATCGGAGCGTCTGCCGACGACCGCGCCGCCTATATCGGCCACAATCGCATCGAATTTGCCGCGGATGCCGAGAGCGATACGGCCAAATGGGAAGAGCATCTCGCGATGCTGAACCGCCACGAACCCTTCCGCGAGTTCAGCTACCCAAGAAAGGGCGCTGACCACTCAGAAGCCATCGCATCGGTGAGTGGCGATCCCTTTTTCAGCCGATCGGGTCGGTTCCTGGGTTATCGGGGCACGGCACGCGACATCACAAAGCAGGTAATCGCCGAACGCGGCTTGCGCGCCGCGAAAGAGACGGCAGAAGTGGCAAATCTGGCCAAATCGCAATTCCTCGCGAACACAAGCCACGAGTTACGCACCCCGCTCAATGCCATCATTGGCTTTTCGGAGATGTTGGTGCACGGGCTGGTGGGGCCCCTTCGGCAAAAACAGAAAGAATACATCGGGCTAATTCACCAGAGCGGTCAGCACCTGCTCAATGTCATCAACGACATCCTCGATCTCGCCCATGTCGACTCCGGAAAGTTCGAACTCCACGAAGACGGCGTCGACCCGCGCTCCCTAGTCGAGGCCTGCATCTCCTTGTTGAAGGATCGTGCGAAAGCCGGGGGCCTTCTGCTATCGACCGAGATTGACACGGATTTGTGCCCGCTCGTCGCCGACCCGACTCGGCTGAAGCAGATCTTGCTGAACCTGATATCCAACGCCATCAAGTTTACCGAGCCTGGCGGATCGGTTGTGGTTAGCGTCCGACGCAGTCCACAGGCACCGTCTTTGAGGTCAGTGATACCGGTCCGGGAATGACGGTGGATGAGATCGCAACCGCCTTGGAACCCTTCGGTCAAGTGGATGCCAGTCACACACGGCGGTATGAAGGCACCGGCCTCGGGCTGCCCCTGGCGCAACGTCTCGCGGAACTGCACGGCGGTTCACTCCATGTCGAAAGCGAGAAAGGGCGCGGCACGACCGTAACCGTGCGCGGTCACCGCGCTGGCGAATTAGCGGGTATATCCCGGACGGCCACATAGCGTCATCAGCGCCGCTCCGACTTGATGTCGGTCAAAGGTCTACAGCTTGACGTCTTGAGCCGACCGATCGCGGTCCCGCGGACGTCCGTGCCGGCGCGAAGGCGTCGTCGGAGCCGAGGTGGGGTAGCTTAGCGTGACACCCAGCTCTTTCGTTGCTAGCGGCCGAAATCCACCGCATTCGTGTTCGCGCCGCACAGCAGCACCGCCACCCGCTCGTCCTTGGCCGGGTGATAGCGCCCCGACAGCAGCGCTGCCAGCGCCGCCGCCCCGCCCGGCTCGGCGGCGATGCGCAGCGCGTCCCACAAGCGCCGTTGCGAGTCCCGGATTGCGTCATCGCTAACGAGCACCGCCTGCGCCACATAAAGCTGTGCGATCGGGAACATCAGCCCGCCGACCCGGCGCGGCGCCAGCGAGTCGGCGGCGACGCCGCCCGCCGGTGCATCGACCGGTCGGCCGGCTTTGAGCGCGTCGTGCAGTGTCGGCGCCGCTTCAGGCTCGACCGAGACCACCCGCACGCGGCCTTCGTACCAAGCGGCGATGCCGCCGATGAGGCCGCCGCCGCCGGTCGCGACCAGGAGCGTGTCGATGTCCGGCCGGTCGGCTTCCAATTCGAGCCCGACCGAGCCCTGGCCGAGCAAGGTCTCGGGCTGGTCGTAGGCGTGCACCGGCAGCGCGCCGGTCTTGGCGACATGCGCCTCGCTCGCCGCCAGTGCGTCGGCGTAGACTTCGCCGGTCACCACCAGATCGGCGCCATAAGCGCGGATGCGGTCGAGCTTCGCGGGCGAGGTCACTTTCGGCACGAAGATCGTCGCCTTGACGCCGAGCCGCATCGCCGCAAACGCCACCGCCGCGCCGTGATTGCCGCCCGACGCCGCGACCACTCCCGCCACCGGGGCGGCGCGGGTCAACAGGTTCGCGAACGCGCCGCGCGACTTGAACGAGCCGGTGTGCTGGAGGAATTCGAGCTTGAACGCGAGCGGCCGCGCCTCGAGGCCGAAATCGCCGGCGGCGACGGTGATGACCGGCGTGCGCCGTACATGAGGCCGGATCAGCCGCTCGGTCGCGGCAATGGCATCGCGAATGACGGCTTGCATTGCGGGCGCACCATGGCATGATTAAGTAAATTAGCCAATTCCCTAAATGATCATCGCCACCGCCCTTCGCGCCTTCGCCAATGATCGCCGGCTGCAAATCCTCCACTGGCTCAAGGACCCGCGTGCGCATTTCCGCGAGCAGATCGATGGCGATTTGGTCGAAGACGGCGTTTGCGGTCTGTTGATCGCCGAAAAGCTCGGCATCAGCCAGCCGACCGTGACCGAGCATATGAAACTCTTGGTCGACATCGGCGCGGTGCGGGCCAAGCGCATCAAGCAGTGGACATTCTATAAGCGCGACGAGGAGCGCATCCGGGCGATAAAGTCGGCGATCGCCGACACGGTGTGACTGAGGTTGCGATGGCCGATACCGAACATGCCGATACTCTACTCGACGCGACCGGGCTCCTCTGCCCGCTGCCGGTGCTGAAGGCGCGCCGCGCGCTGCGCGCGGTGCCGGCCGGCGGCGTTCTGCGCGTGCTCGCCACCGACCCCGGGGCGGTCAAGGATTTCGAGCATTTCTGTCAGACCACGGGCTGCGAGCTGATCGAGACCAGCGAGGAGGCCGGCGGGGTCTTTCGCTTCCGGCTGAAAAAGCCGGGTTGACAGCGCCGCCGCGATTGCCATTTTGATGCGGTCATGACCGACGCCCTGCGCTTCCTGCGACGACGAATTTGCTAGCAGCCCTGTGACGGGCTGCCGACGGCGCGCCCTTGCCGGCACGCCGCGTTTGTCGAAGCCTCGAACAGCAGGGTGTTTTCCGATGACCCAGAGCGTCATCGCCCGCCGCGAGATCGGCGGGCATATCCACGAAATCGATACCGACCCGGACCGGCTCGATCGCGCGCTGATCCACGACTTCCTGTCGCGCTGCTCGCATTGGGCGCGCGGCATCCCACATTACGTGCTCGATCGCGCGATCGCCAATTCGTGCTGTTTCGGCCTCTACCGCGACGGCGAACAGATCGGCTTTGCCCGGGTCGTCACCGACGCGGCGACCTTTGCCTATCTCGCCGATGTGTTCGTCGTCGCCGAGGCGCGCAACGCCGGGCTTGGGCGGTTCCTCGTCGAAGCGATCCTCGCGCACGAGCCGTTGCAGGGCCTGCGCCGCTGGCACCTGGTGACGCGCGACGCCGCCTCGCTCTACCGGCGCTGCGGCTTTGGCGATTTGCAGCAGCAGCGCTTCACCTATCTCGACCGCTACAATCCCGACGCCTATGCCGAGAAGGCGGACAAGGCTGCGGCCAACTGAGCCGCTTGGTATGGTGCCGCCGCAAACCGGGGAGGGTCTCATGACGGCATTGATCACGACACCGCGGCTGCTGTCGGTCGGCGGCGGGGCGCTCGGCGAATTGCCGGTGCTGATGACGCGGCTCGGCCTCAAGCATCCGCTGATCGTGACCGACCCGTTCATCGCCAAGAGCGGCATCCTCGACCGGGCCGCGGGCCTGCTTGACGGCGCGAAGATGGCGTGGGCGGTATTCGAGGACACGGTCTCTGACCCGACCACCGAGGTGATCGCCCTCGGCGTCGCGCGCCTCGACGAGGCCCGCTACGACAGTCTCGTCGCGATCGGCGGCGGCAGCCCGATCGACACGGCGAAGGGCATGTCGGTGCTGCACGCCAATGGCGGGATGCTGCGCGACTACAAGGTGCCGAACGACATTCCGAAGATCGGCCTGCCGATCATCGCCATTCCCACCACCGCCGGCACCGGCTCCGAGGTCACGCGCTTCACGGTCATCACCGACACCGAGACCGACGAGAAGATGCTGATTGCTGGGCTCGCCTGCTGTCCGACGGCGGCGATCGTCGACTTTGAGCTCACCCTTACCATGCCGCTGCGCCTCACCGCCGACACCGGCATCGACAGCCTGACGCACGCGATCGAGGCCTATGTTTCGAAGCGCGCCAGCCCCTACACCGACGGCATGGCCAAGAACGCGATGGGGCTCATCGCCAGGAACATCCGCACCGCTTGCGCCGACCCGCAGAACCGCGCCGCGCGCGAGGGGATGATGCTCGGCGCGACCACCGCCGGGATGGCGTTCTCCAACGCCAGCGTCGCGTTGGTGCACGGCATGAGCCGGCCGATCGGCGCGTTCTTTCATGTACCGCATGGCCTCTCGAACGCGATGCTGTTGCCCGAGATCACCGCGTTCTCGGCCCCCGCCGCGCTCGACCGCTATGCCGATTGCGCCCGCGCGATGGGCGTCGCCGAGGACGGCGAGGGGTCGCAGGCCGCGGTCGCCCGCCTGCTCGACGCGCTGCGCGCGCTCAACGCCGACCTCAAGGTGCCGAGCCCCAGGGATTACGGTATCGCCAAGGCCCGCTACGACGAGCTGCTGCCCACGATGGCGAGCCAGGCGATCGCCTCGGGCTCGCCCGCCAACAACCCGCGCGTCCCGTCAAGCGAGGAGATCATCGAGCTGTATCAGCGGGTGTACGGGTAAGCCCCTCTCCCGCTTGCGGGCTTGCGGGAGAGGGAGGGGGCCCACGCCGTAGGCGTGGGAGGGTGAGGGTCAGTCTAGCTTCACCTGGATCTCGCCGTCCTCGACCCGTGCCGGATAGGTCTTGAGGTCGTCGATGCAGGGCGGGGCGGTGGCCTTGCCGGTGCGCGGGTCGAAGCGGCCGGCATGCAGCGGGCATTCGATCTCGCCCTTGTCGAACCAGCCGTCCGACAATTTGGCGTAAGCGTGGGTACAGATGTCGTCGGTGGCGTAGATTTCGCCGTCGATCTCGTAAAGGGCGATTTCCTGGCCGTTGACGATGACGCCGACCACCTCGCCCTCGGTGAGCGCGTCGCGGTCGGCGGCCTTGACCCAGCCATTATCGGTGCTCATCGGCGATGTCCCGAGTGTGTCGCGCCTAACCCGCCGTCGTGTCGGGCGAGAACGCCTTGAAGGCGATGATGGTGAAAGTGTCCTTGATCCCCGGCAAGGCCTGGACCTGCTCGGTGACGAAGTGGCCGATATCTGCGTGGTCGGCGAGGTAGCACTTCATCAGCAAATCGTATTGACCGGAGGTCGAATAGACCTCCGAGACCTCTTCGATGCCCTGCACCGCTTGATCGGCGACCCCGTAGGCCTGGCCAAGCTCGCATTTGACCATGATGAAGATCGTCTTCATGCGGACCCTCTCCGACGAGGCCGCCGATGATACAGGCTTTAGCCCTGCCCGGCGAGCCGGGGTGCGCGGGCGAGAAACGCCGGCAAATGATCGCCAAAGCCGCGCGCGCTCGGCGCCTCGTCCCGCTCGCGCGCGGCCGGTCGTGGCTGCGGACGTTCGCGCTGCGGAAACGGCGTGACATTGGCGTCGGCCGCGATCGGAACGGAGTGCTGGCGCACGGGGTGCCGTGGCTCGGAGGGCGCTTTCGACTCTGGACGCGCCACCGGTTCGCTTCGGCGCGGGCGGCGCTCGGCGCTCCGCGACGGCCGCGATTTCTCGGTCGACGGGCGGCCGGCGGCGGGACGACGACCGCGCGGTCTCGCCTCGAAATCGAGCTCGGCGGTCTCCAACCCGGGAATCGTCACGGCGGGAATATCTCGGCCGATCAGCTTGGCGATCGCGGCGACCGACTTGCCGTCCTCGGGAGCGGCGAGCATGAACGAGCGCCCGTGCAGCCCGGCCCGGCCGGTGCGGCCGATGCGATGGACGTAATCCTCGGCGTGGTAGGGCACGTCGAAGCAGAAAACGTGGCTGAGCCCTTGGATGTCGAGCCCGCGCGCCGCGACGTCGCTGCACACCAGCAAGCGGATCTCGTCTTTCTTGAAGCGCTCCAGTGTCTCGGTGCGCTTCGGCTGCGGCATGTCGCCGTGCAGCGCGGCGGCGTCGAAGCCGTGCTTGCTCAGCGACTTGTGGAGGATGTCGACGTCTTTCTTGCGGTTGCAGAAGATGAGCGCGTTCTTGACGTCTTCGGAACGGATCAGCCGGCGCAGCGCCTCGCGCTTGTCCTCCGGCTGCAGCACGACCAGCGACTGTTCCACCGTAACCGCGGCCGATGCCGGCGGCGACACCGACACCTCGACCGGCAGGGTCAGAAACGCGTCGGCGAGGCGGCGAATCTCGGGCGGCATCGTCGCCGAGAAGAACAGCGTCTGCCGCTGCTTCGACAGCAAGCCGACAATCCGCTCGACATCGGGGATAAAGCCCATGTCGAGCATGCGGTCGGCCTCGTCGATGACCAGGATGCGCACGTCGGACAACAGGATCTTGCCGCGCTCGAACAGGTCGATCATGCGGCCGGGGGTGGCGATCAGCACATCGACGCCGCGGTCGAGTTTGCGCAACTGGTCGGCGAAGCTTTCGCCGCCGATCAGCAGCGCCGTGGTGAGCTTATGGTGTTTGCCGTAGACCTCGAAGGCGGCCTCGACTTGCGTCGCCAGCTCGCGGGTGGGCTCGAGGATCAACGAGCGCGGCATCCGCGCCCGGGCGCGCCCGGCGGTCAGCTTGTCGATCATCGGCAGCGCGAAGCCGGCGGTCTTGCCGGTGCCCGTCTGCGCGCAGCCCAAAACGTCCCGGCCGCTCATGACGTGGGGGATGGCTTGCTGTTGGATCGGCGTGGGGGTGGTGTAGCCGGCGTCTGAAACGGCCCGAAGAAGCTCGGGCGATAGTCCAAGTTCAGAGAAATCCATTGAGAAGTGGTTGCCTTACTTAAGAATTCAGCGGAAATGTCCGCTGTTGCTTTAATTGGGGAGAGACTGCGGAAAGTCAATTGATTTTACGATTACAGCCATGTCCTCCGGACAATGCCGGGCGTCATTGGCGCGCGACAGCCTCAGCGGCGGCGGAATTGCGGGCGCGCCATCGGCGGCGGCGCGGAGCTGTCCTTGTGGCGGAAATTGATGCGCCCCTTGGTCAGGTCGTAGGGCGTCATCTCGACCGTGACCCGGTCGCCGGCGAGGATGCGGATTCGGTTCTTCTTCATTCTGCCGGACGAGTAGGCAAGGGTTTCATGCCCGTTGTCGAGCTTCACGCGGAATCGCGCATCGGGAAGCAGTTCAAGGACGGAGCCTTCGAATTCGATCAGTTCTTCTTTGGCCAAAAGCATCTCCTCTCGGGGTTTCCGAAAAATGGGGGGTCGCCGCGGCGACCCCCCATCATCCTCGGCCTTACGCCGATTTCAAGTTGACCGCGGAGACCCGCCCACGTTGGCCCTGCTCGAGGTCATAATTCAAGGTCTGGCCTTCCTGCAAGCCGTCCATGCCGGCCCGCTCGACCGCGCTGATGTGGACGAACACGTCCGCACCGCCCGTCGTCGGCTGGATAAACCCGAAACCCTTTTGCGCGTTGAACCATTTGACTTTGCCGGTAGCCATAACCTTTAGCTCCTCATAGACACAGCACCATCGCGCCAGTGGCGCGACGCATCGGACATCGAAGGGATCGGAGGACGAAAACCGGCGCCCGTTGGTGTTTCCCGGCCGAGCGAGGCAGTCAGCCGAGCCCACCCGGGCCGACAAAGGGTAGGTGGGGGCTGCCGGGGAATGTGCAAGATGGGGCGAGCGAGAGACGCTCCGGAGGGCGGAAAAGCCCGGCGAATTCCGCAATTCGATCTTCCGCCCGATGCGTCGGCGGCGGATTATGCTCCGCTCATCGCCTTACGCTCGCTACACATCCAGATCGTGGGCGAACTTCGCGTTCTTCTGAATGTAGTCGAAGCGCAATTCGGGGCGGCGGCCCATTAGGGTCTCGACCAATTGCTCGGTGCGGCGGAAGGCTTCGGCCGCGGTCTCGATCGTGGCGTCGGCCGCGTCGCCGGACGGCAGTTTGACGCGCAGCACGGTGCGTTGCGCCGGATCCATCGTCGTCGCCCAGAGGTATTTCGCCGGCATCTCGCCGAGGCCCTTGAAGCGGCTGACCTCGACCTTGCCGCGGCCGTTGAACGTGGTCCGCATCAGCTCTTCGCGGTGCGCGTCGTCGCGCGCGTATTGCGTCTCGCTGCCCTGGGTCAGCCGGTAGAGCGGCGGCAGCGCCAGAAAGAGGTGACCGGCATCGACCAGCTTCGGCATCTCGCGGAAGAAGAACGTCATCAACAGCGAGGCGATGTGCGCGCCGTCGACATCGGCGTCGGTCATGATGATGACCCGCTCGTAGCGCAGCGCCTCTTCCTTGTAATGCCCGCCGGCGCCGGCGCCCAAGGCGAGGATGAGGTCGGACAGCTCCTGGTTGCCGCGCATCTTGTCGGCCGAGGCGCTGGCGACGTTGAGGATCTTGCCGCGCAGCGGCAGGATCGCTTGGGTCTCGCGGTTGCGCGCCTGCTTGGCCGAGCCGCCGGCGCTGTCGCCCTCGACAAGGAAAATCTCGGTGCCGGCGGCGCTGTCGCGGGTGCAGTCGGAGAGCTTGCCGGGCAGGCGCAGCTTCCGGGTCGCGGTCTTGCGCGCCATCTCCTTCTGCTGGCGGCGCTTCTGGCGCTCCTCGGCGCGCTCGCAGATGCGGTCGAGCAAGAGGCGCGTCGTCGCCGGGTCGGCGCCGAGCCAATGGTCGAAATGGTCGCGCACCGCGTTCTCGACGAGCCGCGTCGCCTCTACCGAGGCGAGCCGTTCCTTGGTCTGCCCCTGGAATTGCGGGTCGCGCAGGAAGAGCGACAGCAGCATCGCCGCGCCGGTCGTCACGTCCTCACCGGTTGCCTGGACGATGCGCTTGTTGCCGATCAGCTCGCCATGCGCCTTGAGGCCACGGACCAGGGCATTGCGCAGCCCGGCCTCGTGCGTGCCGCCTTCGAAGGTCGGGATGGTGTTGCAATAGGAATGGCAGAACCCGTCATCCTCATCCTCGGGCCAGGCGACCGCCCATTCGACGCTGCCGCCGTCGGGGAAATTGACCTGCCCCAGAAATGGCCGCTGGGTCAGCAGCGTTCGCTCGGCGAGGCTGGCGGAAAGGAAATCGCCGAGCCCGCCGGGGAAATGCAGCCGCGCCTCTTGCGGCACGCCGTC
>Ga0182015_10007973_pt1 | contig 10213 bp, 7 predicted proteins | sample 712P3MmetaG_FD_120478 | JGI IMG/M metagenome (GOLD analysis project Ga0182015, IMG submission 120478) | Permafrost microbial communities from Stordalen Mire, Sweden - 712P3M metaG | ecosystem: Environmental > Terrestrial > Soil > Wetlands > Permafrost | place: Sweden: Stordalen | collected... | reverse complement strand
CGATCCCGTAGTCGACGCTGTAGATCAGGTTCCGCTCGATGGTGACGTATCCGCATCCGTCGCAATAAACACCGTCGGCGTCGTAGGACTTGCCCTCACCCGCATTGTTAATTCCGCTGATGTTATAGATCGTGTTCCCGCTGATTTCCCCGTACATGGCCTCGTCGTAACCGACGGGACCGACTCCCTCGTATCCAATCGCCCCTGTGACCAGCTGTCGCCGGCATCTCAGGGGGTGAACGGATTTAGAAACGGACCCGACGATTCCAATCGATTAGGGGAAGGAATCAGCTTTGCTCCCCGATGTACCAGGGCGCACTTACCGTGAAGATGTGTTCATTGCCACGGGCGAGCAGTACCCATTCCAGTAGGCGGCCACGCTGATTGTGGAGAAAATATTCATACCATTTGTCCTCCACCAGCTCGGGGATGACCACGACGATGCTGCGAGTGGGATGTTTTTTCGAAAGGTCGAGAACAAACTGAACGATAGGAATAATGACAAAGCGGTAGGGCGAAGGCAGGGTGTGAAGCTGCGGCGGTTCCTTGCCCGCCGCGCGAAAGGGTTTCTCAACGTAGTGTTCCCAGTCGTCCTGAAGTAATTCTGAATGCTCGTTGGGCTCCACGTGCAAGGCGATCACTTCCGGGGAAAGCCGGGCGGCGAATTCAATTCCCTGGCGGGTGATGTTGCTCCAGCGGTCGATGGCAATGACCGCAATTGGATGCTGGCTGAGACCTTCCGCGTCGACGGGAACCTTGCAGGTGGTCAGCAGCTTCACGTGGTGGTAGTGACGGCGGACAAGGGTGAAGAGAAAAATCGTCAGGGGAATGAAAAGCAGCGTTATCCAGGCGCCTTCCAGAAATTTCGCGACCAGCACAACGGCGGTTGTAATGCCGGTGACGAGAGCGCCGAGTCCATTCACCAGCGCGCTCTTCAACCAGTGTGGACCGCGATTCTTCCGCCAGTGCATGACCATACCCGCCTGGGAAAGTGTGAAGGCTAGAAAAGCGCCGACGGCATACAGCGGAATAAGCCGGTCGGTGACGCCGCCGAAAAGAATGAGAACGCCTCCGCAAAGCACCGCCAGCACAACGATGCCATAGGTGTATACGAGCCGCCGCCCGCGGTAACCGAAGACGTGCGGTAGGTAATTGTTTTGCGCGATGGCGCGGCAGAGGCGCGGAAAATCGGCAAAGGCGGTGTTCGCGGACAGAGAGAGAACGACAAGGATTGAGCCGATGGTCAGATAATAAAAAAAGCTTTTGCCAAAAACCGCGGCAGTAAGCATGGAGAGAACGCTCTGATAACCGGGCTGGCCCGGATCGGTGGCGGCGATTCTGTAACTCTTTACGAGATAAGAGATTCCCGCCAGCAGCACCGCCAGTAGAAAAATAATCACGGTGAGCGTGCGTTGAGCGTTCTTGACTGTGGGCTCTTTGAAAGCTTTAACGCCATTGCTCACAGCTTCCACGCCAGTTAACGCCGTGCAACCGCTCGCAAAAACCTTCAGCAGCAGCCAGTAGCCGACGGCTTCCGTTATTGGCGGCGGAGGCGGAAGAGCAACCGCCGGTGTGGGATGCCCGCCGCTGAGGAGCACGCGAACAATGCCTGCGACGATGGTGATGAGAAGTGTGCCAACAAAAAGATACGTAGGGACCGCGAAAGCGGTGCCAGCTTCGCGCACTCCGCGGAGATTGAGGATGGTGATGACGATCAGAATGCCCACGCACAGAGAAACGGTGTGCGGCAGTAACGACGGAACCGCCGAGATCAAAGCGCCGACTCCCGCGGAAATGCCCACTGCGGCCGTCAAAATGTAATCGGCGAGGAGCGCGGCCGCAGCCAGCAGACCGGCAGGTGCCCCAAGATTGAAACGAGCCACGGTGTAGGATCCACCGCCCGAGGGGTAAGCGGCGATGGTCTGGCGATAGGAGAAGTAGACGATCACAAGCAACGTGATGATGGCCGCGCTGATGGGAACGACATAGCGAACGCCAAGCAGGCCAAGCGGAATCAGAAGGCTGAGGGCGGCTTCTGGGCCGTAAGCAGCCGAGCTAAGCGCATCGAGGCCAAAGATCGGGATGCCCTGTGTAGGTCCAATCTGCTCGGCTCGTTCGTCGCTGGTGCGGATCGGTTTGCCGACAACGAGATCAAGTATGTTCATCAGCGATGGTGTCCAACCGCTATGCACGCCAGGGGAAAAAATCGAGTGTTCGAGGACAGCCGAGTCGGCTGTCCCTTCGAGGTTGTTCCGGCCTCTATTTTCCTCCGAGCTTCTCGAAGAATAGGCAGATGGTTTCGATGCCGTGGTGGAAGTTAGGGATGTGGAACTTTTCGTTAGGCGCGTGCAGGTTGTCGTCGGGCAAGCCGAAGCCCATCATCACGCTGGGAATCTTCAAACCCTGGTAGAAGTCGTTGACGATTGGGATGGACCCGCCACTGCGGATAAACACGGTTTCTTTCTTGAAGGTATCGTGCAGCGCTTCCGTAGCGGCCTTAATGTAGGGATTATCGGTGCCGACGACGCAGGCCGGGCCTTTGCTGTGTACTTTGATTTTCGTCTCGATGCCCTTGGGCGTGAGCTTTTTCACGAAGTTCGTGTACCTCTTGAGAATGTCGTCGGGGTCCTGATTGGGCACAAGGCGCATGGAAACCTTGGCTGCGGCTTTCGCGGGGATCACGGTCTTGGCGCCAGCCGCGATGAATCCGCCGGGCATGCCGTGGACCTCGAGCGTGGGTCGCGCCCAGGTGCGATACAGAACTGAGTAGCCCGGCTCGCCTGTCAGAACTTTGGAGCCGACTTCAGTCTTGCGGTAGTGCTCTTCGTTGAAAGGCAGGTGCTTCCAGGCTTTGAGTTCGTCTTTGCTGGGGGCCTTCACGTCCTTGTAGAAGCCGGGGATCAAGACGTGGCCTTTCGCATCTTTCAGCTTGCTGATGATTTCGATGAGAGCGAAGAAAGGATTGGGAGCAGCGCCGCCGTAGACGCCGGAGTGCAAGTCGACCTTGGCTCCGACGGCTTCGATTTCGGTATAGACCAGGCCACGCAGGCCGACGCAAAGCGTGGGCAGGTTCGGTGCAAAGAGCTCGGTGTCGCAGACCAGCGCGAAATCGGCCTTCAGCTTGGCTTTCTGCTTGCGGACATATTCGGCGATGGACTCACCGCCGACTTCTTCTTCACCTTCGAAGATGACTTTGACGTTGATCGGCAGAGTGCCGTTACGTGATTTCAGCAGCGATTCGAGGGCCTTTACTTCCATCCAGAGCTGGCCTTTGTCGTCGACTGCGCCGCGGGCGTAAATGTTGTTATTGCGCTCGGTGGGCTCGAAAGGCGGCGTCTTCCATTCATCGAGAGGGTCGGGCGGTTGCACGTCGTAATGCGCGTAGCAGAGCACTGTGGGCTTGCCTGAGGCGTGCAGCCAGTCGGCATAGATGAGGGGATGGCCCTTGGTGGGGATGACCTCGACGTTTTCCAAGCCGATGCGGCGTAGTTCATTGGCAACGAAGTCGGCGGCTTTTTGAACGTCAGGCTTGTGCTCTTCAAGCGTGCTGACGCTGGGAATGCGAAGAAGATCTTTGAGTTCGCTGAGGAAGCGCTGCTGATTATTGCGGGCAAAATCGACTGCGGGGGAAGCCATGAGCTGGTCCTTTCTAATGCGCAACACTGCGGAATGATGGAGTTGAGAAAACGTCCCAGTATACCCGAAGGAAGCAGAAGGACTTCGCCGGTTTCGTGCCAAAAGGCCTCGCTGCGCTCGGCGGATAGCCGAGGCCTGCCCTGAGCGAAGTCGAAGGGGCGGCTGTCCCCACATGGGCAAGGCCTCGCAGCTAGTTGGCGAACCTGGCTGGGGAAAATGGGTTGAGGTCGTACTTGCAGCTCGCGTCTGTGATGACTTCCGCCATGACCTGCGCGGTGATGGGGGCGAGGAGAATGCCGTCACGAAAATGGCCGGTCGCAACGTAGTAGCCGGGCGTGGCGGTGGGGCCGAGAATCGGCAAGCAGTCAGGAGTTCCGGGTCGCAGGCCGGCCCAGTCTTCGAGAATCTTCGCGTTCCGCAGTTCTGGGACCAATGCAACGGCAGCGCGGTGCAGGCGCTGAATCGTGCCGACGTCAGTGCGCTTGTCGAATCCCGCTTCTTCTACCGTGGTCCCGACAATGATCCGTCCGTCGCTGCGCGGGATCAGGTAAACCTGGGGCGCGCGAATCACGTGTTTCAGCAATGTGCGCGACGGCGCGATCAGGCACAGCATTTGTCCTTTGACCGGGCGGGTGGGGAAGGCGTGGGGCGCGATCTGTCCGGACCATGCCCCGGCGCAATTGATGACTTTCGGCGCTTGGAACGACGTCTTGGTTGTGGTAACGCCCACGACGCGGCCGTCGGCTTGATTCACGGCGGTAACCGGATCGGCGGAGGAAAAATCAACGTCGTGATGTTTGGCGGCTTTGAGCGCTGCGGCGGTGAGCGCTCGTGGATCGACGCTGCGCTCCTTAATATAGTGGAACGTCGGATGCGTTGCATCAGGAGCCATCGCGATTTCTTCTGGGTCGAGGCTACTCTCGTTGAGATCGAATTTCTGATCAAGAGTCAGCTTCACCATGGCTGGCTCCAACTCGCTCAGCTCTGCTGGATACAAGGCTGCGGCCTGCAGCTCCGGATGGCGAATATGTTTGGAAGACAGAAGGAGAATCGTACCCTGATCCCTCAGATCAACTTTCATGTGGGATTCCACCTCCAACTCACGCACAAACTCCGGGTACATGCGGGCACTGACTGTGGCGAGCGGTTGTAGAGCGCCGGGCGTTTCAAAGAGGCAATCCACCAGCATGCCGCCTGCGGCAGACGAGGCTTCCCGACCGGGCTCGCCACGTTCGACGACCAGGACACTTGCACCTTTCTTGCGGAGTTCAATCGCGAGCGAGAGGCCTATGATGCCGCCACCGATGACGATTACATCCCAATTCTTCATTCCCGCATTGTAGAAGACTCATCGAGCTGGGAAGCATTTCTTGGCGGCGCAAATTGGGAGACAAGGCTTGCCGGTTGATTCATCGAGGGTGTTACTTTCGTGACCCTTCCGGCATACCTCTTGTTATACGATCCACGCCTCCAGCCACCTATAATCCGTTCAAACCCGCAGAAAAACAGGGAAGCGCGAGCGTCGCCTTCCTACGGCGATGGAAGGGGTTCGTGGCGAAGGCTATATCGAAGTCGAGTACGAAAGAAGCGCACAGTGCGGCGGCCGCATCGGTCTGGCTCTATGGGCCGTGGCTTGATCTGGTGGTGGGTTGCAGCGCGTGGTCGGCTCCGCTCTTGCTGCTTTCGTATTTTTCCATCGCTTCCAGCACGCGGGCCTGGTCGGTCGCCTTTTATGCTTTGGCGCTCTTCTTCAACTATCCGCACTACATGGCGACGATTTACCGGGCCTATCGTCGTCCCGAGGATTTTCAGAAGTATCGAATCTTCACCGTATATACGACGGGGTTGATTCTGCTGACGGTATTACTCTCGCACTTCTGGCTGGGCATTCTTCCGTTTATCTTCACTCTTTATTTGACCTGGAGTCCCTGGCATTACAGCGGACAGAATTACGGTTTGTTTATGATGTTCGCCCGCCGAGCCGGCGCGAGCCCCAGTAAGACAGAACGCCGCGCGCTTTACGGCGCCTTTATCACGTCTTATTTTGTGCTTTTCCTAGGCTTCCATTCGGGACCTTCCCCGGACCCCTTGTTTATTTCTCTCGGAATTCCGTTGCTAGTGGCCCGATGGGGACAGGTCGGGTTGGGCACAGCTTTTCTGGCACTCTCGGTCTTTAGTCTGTCAGGGCTGGTACGGGCTATCGGATGGCGAAAACTGGTGCCATGCCTGACGTTATTCTCATCGCAGTTTCTCTGGTTCCTGCTGCCGACAGCGATGTCGCTGATCTTCCCTAAAGGGATGGAGATCCCGCAAAGCCGCTATAGTTCCGGCGTGCTGGCGGTGATGCACTCGGCGCAATACCTTTGGATCACGAGTTACTATGCGCGACGGGAGGCATCGGAAGCCGTGGGTCGAAGCTGGCGTCCCTGGGCTTATTTCGGAGTGCTGGTGGCTGGAGGAATCGCACTGTTCGTTCCCGGACCATGGCTGGCCAGTCGGGTGTTCCACCACGATTTCAGTGCGAGCTTTCTCATCTTCACTGCACTCGTGAACCTTCACCATTTCATACTTGACGGCGCAATTTGGAAGCTCCGGGATGGCCGCATCGCATCACTGCTGCTTAATTCGCGAGATCGCCTGGCTGGTGTTGTCTCTGAGGCGGGAGGCGGGTTCGCAGCGGCATGGGAGTGGATTTCAGGAAGTACTGCGCGTGCCCATGGTCTACGGGTTGTGGCCGCGTTGCTGCTTCTTGCCTGGGGGACGGTTGACCAGGCGCGCCACTACCTCGCGCTCCACTCTGAAAATGTGAGCGATCTGCAGCGGGCTGTGTTGCTCGACTCGTTTGACAGTTCCTTGCAGACGCGCCTAGCGCATCGAGAGCTGGAGGATGGCCATCCCCAACAAGCCGAAGCCGCGTGGAAAAAGGCGATACAGTCGAATCCGGCCGATCCTGCGCCACGGCAGGCTCTGCTGCGCTTTTTGGTTGAACATAAGCGCTTCGATGAAGCTTTCGACCTGACTGAGGCGTCGCTCCTCTACACTCCGAGGGACACGAATCTTCTAATGGATCGCGGGCTGCTGGCACTGCGTCGCGGTCATCCGGATCTGGCGGTGGAGAGCTGGAAGCGGGCGATTGCCATCGATCCTGGACAGATGCTCGCGCAGCTTTATCTTGCAAACGAACTCGATCGCGAAGGCAAGGCAGGGGATGCAGCTTTGCATTACAAGGCATTTCTGGGCAGAATCGCCCAGCAGCCGGCGGAAAAACGTCCGGAGCCGGAGAAGGTCATTGCGATTGCGCTGCGCATGGCAGATTGCCAGGCACGAGCGTCGCAGACGGCACAGGCTATTCAGTCTTACCAGTTGGCGGCAAAGATTGCGGCTCAGACCAAACAAACCAAGCTGGAAAGCATGGCCAACGTGAACGAAGCGGCGATTCAAGGGGAAACCGGTAAAACGGCGGAGGCGCTACCGCTCTATCAGCACGCTTTGCAGTTGGATGAATCGATTGCCGACGGGACCTCGACTGCCGAGGATTGGTTTGCTTATGGCCGCTTTCTGAACACCGCCGGGTTTCCTGAACGGCTGGTTTATGCCTGCTTCGTGAAATCGAGCAGCATGCAGGATTTCTTGCCGGACGCGTCGCAGCGCCAATTGCTGGCCGATGACAGCAAGAAAGCAGAAAAACTGGTTGGAGCAGAAGCAGGCGCCATCCATCGCGATCCCGAAGCCCTTCTGCGGGAAGCCCTGACGCTCCGCCGTTAGCGCCGGTGGCAGATCCTCGTCTTTTTCCTCGTCTCTTCATTTCGGGCTAATGAATGAATCAGTAGCGTATTATCACAGGCCGTACCTACCTTGCATCCTATGAACTAATTGACAGTACTGGCCTTGTGCTAAACAATTGAGGGAACCCAACGATCAAGGGCGGTTAATTCTGGGAGGAACCATGGCGGAAGAAGGCGAACAGATACCTATGGAACATACTGAACATCAGTCAAACACAGGAAAGTGGATTCTGCTTTTCCTGGCGATCATCGTTGTTGCGGGGGCGGTCTATGGGTATGTGAGCACGCAACAACACGTCGATAAATTGACCAAGGATTTGAGCGACAGCCAGTCGCAAGTGGCGGAACTGAAGAGCAGAATGCAGACCGCGGAAGCCTCCGAGGATGCGCTGGCTCATCAGGTGGGTCTTACGAAGAAGGAGTTGGCTCAGCGTGCAGCTGAGCTTCAAGCGCAACAGAAGGCCACAGAATCCCGCCTGGAGAAAGAAACGAACGAAGAGAAAGCGCAGCTTGGGCAGGTAAGCGGGGAGGTGTCCGGGGTCAAGACTGACGTGGGTGGCGTCAAGACCGAAGTTGCTTCCACCAAGGCTGACCTGGAAGCCACCAAGGCGAGGCTGCAGACTACGGTGGGCGACTTGGGCGTGCAGAGCGGATTGATCGCGACTACTCGCGGCGATCTGGAGACCCTCAAACATAGAGGCGACCGCAACTATTACGAGTTCACCCTGCTGAGGGGAGCGAAGCCGCAAGCGGTGGCTACGGTGAGTCTTCAGCTCAAGAAGACCGACTCGAAGCACGGCAAGTTCACGGTGAATGTAACCTCCGATGACAAGACCATCGAGAAGAGAGACCGCACCGTCGCCGAACCGATTCAGTTCTATGCGGGACGCGATCATCTTCTGTTTGAGTTGGTGGTTTGGAGCGTGGACAAGAACAAAGCTGCGGGCTACTTAAGCACGCCGAAGAGTGCGCCGACACCGGTGACTGCCAATTGAACGGAGTGCTTTTCCCGGCGGGTGGGCATGTGGCGCTGCAGATCGCGCTGCGCACCGGAGTGATCTACCTTGTAGTGCTGATTGGGGTGCGTCTCAGCGGTAAGCGCGAAGTCGGACAGATGACGCCGTTCGACCTCACGCTGCTGCTTCTTCTTTCCAACTCTGTGCAGAATGCCATGACTGGGCCGGACACTTCGCTGATCGGCGGCGTAGTAGCGGCTTCAACGCTATTGTTGCTGAACTATCTAGTAGGGAGTATCTCCGGCGTCAATCGCGGATTCCGGCGTTTGGTTGAGGGTGAGCCGAGCTTGCTCATTCACGATGGGAAACCCATCGAAGCGCACATGGCGAGAGAGCACGTCAGCATGGACGAACTACAGCGTGCGGTGCGTGAGCACGGCATAGGGCAGTGCAGCGATGTGGCTCTAGCTGTTCTGGAAGTCGACGGCTCGATCAGTTGCCTGAAATACGATGAGATTAAGCCGGACGCTAATACTCACCTTGTGCGGCGAAGATTCATTCAAAAGAAATGATCCCGGCGGGTCACTCGATTGGCACGAATTTCACACAGACGGGCTCGGCTACATCCAGAACCTTGCCGGTTGGCGTAAGGCGTCCGGTTTCTCGATTGATGCCAAAGACGACGATATTGTCTGATTTTTCGTTGGCCGCAAATAGCAGCTTGCCTGAAGGATCAATCTCAAAGCTACGGGGAGTCGCGCCGCCGGTGGGAGCAAACTCGACGGGCGTTAAAGTCCCTTTTTTCGCGTCAATGGAGAATACCGCAATGCTGTCCTGTCCACGGTTCGAAGCATAAAGGAACTTGCCGGAAGGATGAACCTCAATCTCGGCGTCGTCATTGTGTCCCGCAAAGCCTTTGGGGAGAGTTGAAATCGTCTGCAGTGGATTTATGAGACCGGCTGCACGTTCGTAGGCAAACACAGAAACCGTTGACCCCATTTCGTTGATCACATAGGCGAACCGGCCGTTCGGATGGAGCGCGAGGTGCCTGGGACCCGCTCCCGGATCGGCCTTAGCATATGGCGGGTCGTTGAGAGTGAGCGAGCCCTTGGTTCTATCGAATTTGTAGACGAGCGTTTCGTCCAGGCCGAGATCGTCCACGAGGGCAAAGCGGTTGTCGGGCGATAAATCGATGGAGTGAGCGTGCGGCCCTTCCTGGCGTTCCGGATTTGTGCCGTGGCCGGTGTGCTGCACAACGGCCGAAGCCTCACCCAGTCGGCCGTCTTCAAGCACTGGGAATACCGCGATGCTGCCGCCGGTGTAGTTTGCCACCAGAACGTACTTTCCAGTTTTGTCCACCGTGATGTAGCAAGGATCGGCGCCTCCGGACGCGACTTGATTCAACAATGTTAGTTTTCCGGTTGCATGATCCATCGCGAAAGAGCTGACCGCTCCACTTTTCTGGCCTTTGTAGTTGCCGACCTCATTAACTGCGTACAGATAGCGATGGTTCGGGTGCACGACGAGGAACGATGGGTTAATCGTCTCTGCCGCCAGGCCGATGGAGGTTAGCTTCGCGTTCTCAGAATCGAAGCGATAAGCATAAATCCCCTTACTTTTGCTGCCTTCCTCAGTGTAGGTACCGACATATACGAAATACTTGTCCTTGTGGGGGGTGGGTGCGGCGGCTCCAGCGCAAATGGCCAAGAGCACAAATACGAGGAGGAGTGCGACAGTTTGGAGAATATGTCGGGTTGAATTCATCGCTCTATAAAAGCGCATCTGATGGGTATGACGCAAGCGTTGGTTATTTGGTCAGCACCACAGGCAATGGCT
>Ga0182015_10007972_pt1 | contig 10214 bp, 9 predicted proteins | sample 712P3MmetaG_FD_120478 | JGI IMG/M metagenome (GOLD analysis project Ga0182015, IMG submission 120478) | Permafrost microbial communities from Stordalen Mire, Sweden - 712P3M metaG | ecosystem: Environmental > Terrestrial > Soil > Wetlands > Permafrost | place: Sweden: Stordalen | collected... | reverse complement strand
GCTGCGCTCAAGATCCGTGGTCGCGAACAGATGGTTCATGAGCTCGGTGAGGTCAACGCGATTGGAGCGCGGCACGATGACCACACGCGTGGGGTTCTCGTGATCCGACTCGTCGTTGAGCGCATCCACCATCGGCAGCTTCTTCGCGCGCATCTGCTCGGCGATCTGCTCCTGCACCTTGGTGGGGGACACCTGGTACGGGAAGGCGGTGATGACGATGCTGCCCTCCTCTATCTCCCATGTGGCGCGCGCCTTGAACGTGCCGACGCCCTTGTCGTAGAACTCCTTGAGGTCCGCGCGCGGGGAAATAATCTCGGCCCCCGTGGGCAGGTCCGGCCCCTTTACGAACTTCATGAGCTGCGCGATGGTGGCCGCGGGCTCCTCGAGCAAGTGAATGCAGGCATTGGCCACCTCGCGCAGGTTGTGCGGCGGGATGTCCGTTGCCATGCCGACGGCGATCCCCGAGGTGCCGTTCAGCAAGAGGTTGGGCAGGCGCGCCGGCAGGAACACCGGCTCCTCGAGCGTGCCGTCGAAGTTGGCGGTCCAGTCGACCGTGCCATCCGAGAGCTCGCCCAGCAGCACGTCGGCGTACCTGGTGAGCTTCGCCTCGGTGTAGCGCATGGCGGCGAAGGACTTCGGATCATCCTGCGAGCCCCAGTTGCCCTGCCCGTCGATGAGTGGGTAGCGGTAGGCGAACGGTTGCGCCATGAGCACCATCGCCTCGTAGCAGGCGGTGTCACCATGCGGATGGAACTTGCCCAGCACGTCGCCCACGGTGCGCGCGGACTTCTTCGCCTTGTTGACCGCCGAGAGCCCGAGCTCGCTCATCGCATAGGTGATGCGCCGCTGCACCGGCTTCAGTCCGTCCCCCAAGAAGGGCAGCGCGCGGTCGAGGATCACGTACATCGAGTAGTCGAGGTACGCCTTCTCGGTGAAGGTGGAGAGCGGCTGCCGCTCGACGCCTTCGAAGTTCAGCTCCTGGTTCTGCGGCGGTTGGCTCATCCCTGCACTTCCGCGAGGTTGCCCTTCTCCTCGAGCCATTCGCGGCGGTCGGCAGCGCGCTTCTTGGCGAGCAGCATGTCCATCAGCTGATCGGTGTTGTCCTTGCCCTCGATGGTGAGCTGCACCAGGCGCCGCGTGCGCGGGTCGATGGTGGTCTCGCGCAGCTGCGAGGGGTTCATTTCGCCGAGACCCTTGAAGCGCGTGACGGTGGGCCTGGTGCGCGCGTTCTCCTTCTCGACCTTCTTGAGAAGTTGATCGCGCTCGGCGTCATCGAGCGCGTAGTGCACCTGCTTTCCCGCATCGATGCGGTACAGCGGCGGCATGGCGACGTACACGTGGCCGTTCGCCACCAGCGGGCGAAAGTGGCGCAGGAACAGCGCGCACAGGAGCGTCGCAATGTGCTGCCCGTCCGAGTCCGCGTCCGCCAGGATGCACACCTTGTGGTAGCGCAGCTGGCCCAAGTCCGCGGAGCCCGGGTCGATGCCTAAGGCGATGCTGATGTTATGTACTTCCTCGCTGCCGGCGATCTGTCCGGCATCCAGCTCCCAGGTATTCAGGATCTTGCCGCGCAGCGGCATGATCGCCTGGAAGTCCTTATCGCGCGCCTGCTTGGCCGAACCGCCGGCCGAGTCGCCTTCGACCAGGAACAGCTCGCAGCGGCGCGGTTCCTGGCTTACGCAGTCGGCGAGCTTGCCCGGCAACGCAGGTCCCCCGGCGATGCGCTTGCGCACGATCTTCTGGGCAGCCCTGGCGCGCTCCTGCGCGTTGGCGATCGCGAACTGCGCGATGCGCTCGCCGGCGTCCGGATGGCGATTCAGCCACAGCGCCACTGAGTCGCGGATGAAGCCTTCCACCAGGGCTGCGGCGTCGCGGCTCCCCAGGCGCTCCTTCATCTGCCCGGCGAACTGCGGCTCGTTCATCTTCACCGACAGCACGTAGTTCGCCTTGTCCCACACGTCCTCGGGCGTGAGCTTGATGCCGCGCGGCACGAGATTGCGGAACTCGCAGAACTCGCGCACCGCCTGCGCCACGCCGGCGCGCAGCCCGTTCACGTGGGTGCCGCCTTCGATGGTGGGGATGAGATTCACGTAGCTCTCGCCGATCGCGACGGGCGCATCCGGCGCCCAGCACAGCGCGAAATCCACCGCGTCGTCATCGCCGGCACGCGTCGCGGTGATGGGTTCCGCCGGAATGCGCTCGTTCTTCTCCAGCTCCTCGATGAGGTAGGCGCCCAGGTCGCCGGTATAGAACCACTCGTCCTTCTCGCCGGTCGCTTCGTTCTTGAAGGTGATGCGCAGGCCGGGGCACAGCACCGCCTTGGCTTTGAGCATGTGCTGCAGCTGCGGGACGGAAAACTTATCGGAGTCGAAGAACTTCGGATCGGGCCAGAAGCGCACGGTGGTGCCGCTGTTGCGCGCCCCGACGGTGCCGATCTCCTCGAGCTTCGAGGTGATCCTCCCCTCCTTGAAGCCGATGTTGTATTCCTTGCCGCCGCGCTTGATCCAGCACTCGAGGTGTTTCGAGAGTGCGTTCACCACCGAAACGCCGACGCCGTGCAGGCCGCCCGAGAACTTATAGGTCTTGTCGGAGAACTTGCCGCCGGCGTGCAGCCGCGTGAGGATCAGCTCCGCGCCGCTCACTTTCTCCTTCGGGTGAATGTCGACCGGCATGCCGCGGCCGTCGTCGGCAACCTCGAGCGAGCCGTCCTTGTAGAGCGTGACGTTGATCTCTTTGCAGTAGCCGGCGATCGCCTCATCGACGCTGTTGTCGATGACCTCGTGCGCGAGGTGATTGGGACGCTGCGTGTGGGTATACATGCCCGGCCGGCGCCGGACAGGCTCAAGGCCGCTCAGGACCTCGATATCGGAAGCGGTATATGACTGACTCATCCGGTTGCGCGGCTGTCCATGATGAGCGCCGCTGGGCGCGAAAAACTTTCGCACCATCGGGCGCGGGCGCGCGCGATCTTAGCAGACGCCAGCGAGCGCGAAATGGTGGGTTACGAACGCCGCCAGGACAAATCAGTAATCAGCGCCGCGCGCAGCGGCGCAGGCACGGCCTCCAGTGTATGGCGGTAGTGCTCGTGATCGACGCCGGCACCGAGCGCGGCCCCGGCACGCAAGGCCACGATCATCGCCGGCGTGAGCTCGAAGCGCAGGAAGTGCACCGCGGAGGTCTTCTCCTCGTTCTCGCGCTCGAGGTCCTCGTCGGCAATGGCGAACACCCGCGGCTGACCTGCCACCTGCACCCAGCAACGCTCCTCGATGCCCTTGAGCTGCGCGAGTGCCCGTGCCCGCTCGGCCGGCTTCGGAAACTCGATAAGCAGCGTCACTTTCCAGTTACTGCCATCCGGGATCAGCGGGTTGTAGGCAGCCAGTTCCTCCACGATGCCCGCGGGCTCAAAGATGCGCTCGGCGCGCAGCATTTCCTGCACCTGGTACTGCATGGTCAGACGATCCTCGAAGCACCAGGTAACGTTAGGTCCCACCGCGAGCCGCCGCGCACGTTTGTGCTCGAGCACGCGAGCCCGGAACGCCGGTCGTTCGCGTGCGTACTCTTCGAGGGACATCAGATCCGTAGCCGCAAGTTTGCTCATCTGATCGCCCGCTGCCTCACAGGCCGTAAGCGATGCGCAACAGCCGCAGCGGGTGTTCGGGCGCTCGCGCGGACTTAAGGCCGCTTTCGATCTGGCGCCCGGCCATGGGGCAGTCGCTCGCGTAGTGATCCGCCTGCGCCGCCTCTACGCGTTGCACCACAGGGCGGCCGATTTTCACGGACGCGGCCCGAAAGCGCTGCTTGAGGCCATAAGTGCCGTTGTGGCCCGAACAGCGCTCGATTGGCTCGACGGTCGTGCCCGGGACCAGACGCAGCGCATCGCGGGTCTTCAGGCCGAGGTTCTGCACCCGCAGGTGGCACGGCACGTGGTAACTGATTTTTCCCAGCGGCGCCTTGAAGTCGGTGCGCAACAGACCCGCTTCGTGACGCAGCATCAGGTACTCGAACGGATCGAACATGTGCCGGGCCACCCGTTGCACGTCTGCATCCTCCGGGTACATGAGCGGCAGCTCCTGCTTGAACATGAGCACGCAGGAAGGGATCGGTGCGACCAGGTCGTAACCTGCGGCCACCGCCCGCGCGAGCTGCGGAATGTTGGCTTCCTTCAGTCGCGCGACGCCTTCGAGGTCGCCAAGCTCGAGCCGCGGCATGCCGCAGCAATGCTCCTGCGCAAGCAGCGTAACTGCGATCCCGTTGTGCGCAAACACGGCGACCAGATCCTCATCGAGTTGGGGTTCGTTGCGATTGCCATAGCAGGTCGTGAAGAGCGCAACCCGGCCTGTGGTCGCGGGCGTCGCCGTAACCTCATCACCGGCCGCGGCGCCGCGCGGCTGATCCGTCGTGCCGAGGCGCGTCAGGCGCTTGCGCGCCGTGCGCGCGTAATACTTTGGAATGGGCGCGGTGCGATCAACGCCGAGTGTCTTCTGCAACAGCGCCCGGCCGGGCTTCGAGGCGTTGACCGCGTTCACGATCTCGACCAGCACCGGGATGCCGGCGATCGCACCCACCGCATCGGTCGCTGCGAGAACGCGCTCGCGCACAGCGATTCCCTCGCCACGGGCGCGCACCGCCTTCGCGCGCAGCATGAGGTGCGGAAAGTCGACATTCCAGGGATGCGGCGGCACGTACGGACACTTCGTCATGAAGCACACGTCGCACAGGTAGCAGTGATCGACCACCTCCCAGAAGACCTGCGGCTCGACGCTCGCGACCTCGCCCTGCGCCGTCGCGTCGACCGCATCGAACAGCGTCGGAAACGCGTTGCACAGGCTAAAGCAGCGGCGACAGCCGTGGCAGATGTCGAATACGCGCTCGAGCTCCTTCTCGAGCGCGCTTGAGTCGTAGAACTCAGGCGTGCGCCACGCCAGCGGGTGCCGCGTCGGAGCCTCGAGGCTCCCTTCGCGACCGCCCGTGGCCGGACCCGGTCCTGGCGGGGTGCTCAGATGCCGTCCAGGGCCTTCTGGAAGCGATTCGCGTGCGAGCGCTCCGCCTTGGCGAGCGTTTCGAACCAATCGGCTATTTCGCCGAAGCCCTCTTCGCGCGCGTTCTTCGCCATGCCCGGGTACATGTCGGTGTACTCGTGCGTTTCCCCGGCAATCGCGGCCTTGAGGTTCAGGTGCGTCTCGCCGATGGGAAGTCCGGTTGCCGGGTCGCCGACTGCCTCGAGATACTCGAGGTGCCCGTGCGCGTGTCCGGTCTCGCCTTCGGCGGTGGAACGAAACACCGCGGACACATCGTTGAAGCCCTCGACGTCGGCCTTCTGGGCGAAATACAGGTAGCGGCGATTGGCCTGCGATTCCCCGGCGAAGGCGTCCTTGAGGTTCTTCTCGGTCTTGCTTCCTTTGAGATTCATGGCTTTCCTCACTTAGACTCGGTCTAACGAAGCGCGACTGTATCGCCGGCGCGCGAGCGACGTCAACCTTGCGCGCTTGCGGGTCGCGTGACTTGCGTTGACCCTCGAGCGCACGGCTGTGTAACGTTGCCCGCCCTTTGGCCAACGCGGAGCATGAGGAATTGGCGCGCAATAACAAACCTCCCGAATTCGAACAGGCGCTGGCGGAGCTGGAAACGCTCGTCGCGCATCTGGAACGTGGCGATCTGCCGCTCGATGAGGCGCTGAAGAGCTTCGAGCGCGGCATCGCGCTCACACGCCACTGCCAGGCAGCGCTGCAGGCTGCACAAGCCAGGGTCGAGATCCTGATGAAGCGCGGCGGCGAATCCACGGTCGAGCCTTTCCGTGAGGCCGCAGAAGACGCGGACGCCGATTCCGGCGCGGCGCCGGCCGGCGAATGATGCGCTCCGCCGCAGGCGTCGCACCGGGCCCGGGCGCGCTCTTCGCGGAACGCGTTGCCTCATGCCAGGCCCGCATCGAAGGCGTGCTCGATCGAGCGCTGTTGCTGCGCGACCCGGGCACGCAGCGCCTGCGCGAAGCGATGCGGTACAGCGCGCTCGGCGCCGGCAAGCGCGTGCGGCCGACGCTCGTCTATCTGACCGGGGAATCCCTGGGCGCGCCGCTGGCGCGACTGGATACGCCCGCCGCCGCGGTTGAACTCATCCACGTCTACAGCCTGGTGCACGATGATCTGCCGGCGATGGACGATGACGACCTGCGCCGCGGACGTCCCACCTGCCATCGCGCCTACGACGAGGCCACCGCGATTCTGGTGGGCGATGCGCTGCAGGCGCTGGGCTTCGCCGTGCTGGCGAACGAGCCGATGGAGGGCATACCCGCCGCCGTGCGGCTGGAGATGATCCGGGTCCTGGCGCGTGCTACCGGCACCGGCGGAATGGCCGGCGGGCAGGCGGTGGATCTTGCCGCGGTCGGCCAGCGGCTCAGCGTCGCCGCGATCGAGGATATGCACCGGCGCAAGACCGGCGCGCTGATTCAGTGCAGCGTCGTGCTCGGCGCCCTGGCGGCCGGGGTCACCGGCGGGGCTGAGCTGTCGGCTCTGCAACACTTCGGCGCGGAGATCGGCCTCGCTTTTCAGATCCAGGACGACATCCTCGATGTGGAGGGCGACCCGGCGCTGCTCGGCAAGTCCACCGGCGCGGATGCCGCACACCTGAAGCCCACGTATCCGAGCACCGCCGGGCTGCCCGCCGCGCGTGCCCGCGCGCTTGAACTGCGTGATGCGGCGATCGCCGCGCTCGCGCCCCTGGGAAAGCAGGCTGGCGCGCTGACCGAGCTGGCGCACTTCGTGGTGAGCCGCAGCAGCTAGGCGCAAACAGCGCCGCTAACGCGACTTTCTGAACAGCCCCGCGGCCCGTGTACACTCACCGCAGATGAGCGTTCCGCTGGACAACTACCCGCTCCTGCGCGCGATCCAGTCCCCGGCGGATCTGCGCAAGCTCGCGCCGGGCAAGCTGCCGGCGCTGGCGCGTGAACTACGCGAGTTCCTGATCCACAGCGTCAGTACGCGCGGCGGACATTTCGCCGCTGGACTCGGCACCGTCGAGCTGACGATCGCCCTGCACTACGTGTTCGACACGCCGCGTGATCGCCTGGTGTGGGATGTCGGCCACCAGGCCTACCCGCACAAGGTGCTGACCGGCCGCCGCGACCGCCTGCACACCATCAAGCAGGACGGCGGACTCGCGCCGTTTCCGGCGCGCGCGGAAAGCGAGTACGACACCTTCGGCGTCGGCCATTCGAGCACTTCCATCAGCGCGGCATTGGGCATGGCCGTGGCCGCGGCCCGCGCCAGCGAGGACCGCCGCGTGGTCGCCATCATCGGCGACGGCGCGATGACGGCGGGCATGGCGTTCGAGGCGCTGAACCACGCCGGCTCGCTGCCGGCGGATCTGCTCGTGATCCTGAACGACAACGACATGTCGATCTCGGAAAATGTCGGCGCGCTCTCCAATCACTTTGCGCGTGCGCTCTCCGGGCGCGTGTATGCGCATCTGCGCGAGGGCGGCAAGAAGGTGCTGAGGCAGATGCCGACGGCCTGGGAGCTGGCGCGCCGCTCGGAAGAGCACCTCAAGGGCATGGTGCTGCCCGGCACCTTGTTCGAGGAGATGGGCTTCAACTACATAGGCCCCATGGATGGGCACGACGTCAAGGCGCTGGTGCGCACGCTGCGCAACGTGCGCAAGCTGCGCGGGCCGCAGTTCCTGCACGTCGTCACGCGCAAGGGCAAGGGTTACGCGCCGGCGGAGGCCGACCCGATCAAGTGGCACGGGCCCGGGCCGTTCGACCCGGCGAGCGGCACGATCTTCAAGGAAAAGAGCAGCGGCCCGAGTTACTCGCAGGTCTTCGGTCAGTGGCTGTGCGACATGGCCGAGCGCGAGCCGCGCATCATCGGCATAACGCCTGCGATGCGCGAGGGTTCGGGGCTGGTGGAATTCTCACGGCGCTTCGCCGACCGGTACTTCGATGTGGCCATCGCGGAGCAGCACGCGGTGACCTTCGCTGCGGGGCTGGCGGCGGAGGGGCTGCGCCCGGTGGTGGCGATCTACTCGACTTTTCTGCAGCGCGCCTACGATCAGCTCATACACGATGTGGCGCTGCAGAACCTGCCGGTGGTGTTCGCCGTGGACCGCGCGGGACTGGTGGGCAGCGACGGCGCGACGCACCAGGGCAGCTACGACCTGTCGTACTTAAGATGCATTCCCAACATCGTGATCATGGCGCCGGCGGATGAGAACGAGTGCCGGCAGATGCTGTACACCGCGACCACGCTGCCCTCGCCCGCCATCGTGCGCTACCCGCGCGGCACGGGTCCCGGAGTGCCGGTGGTGGCGGAAATGAGCGCACTCCCCGTCGGTAAGGCGCAGCTGCGGCGCGAGGGCAAGAGCGGGCTCGCGCTGCTGGCGTTCGGTGCCCTGGTGGCAAGCGCGCAGCAGATCGCCGAAGCACTCGATGCAACCCTGGTCAACATGCGCTTCATCAAGCCGCTCGACGAGGACCTGGCGCTGAGCCTCGCCCGGCGCCACCGCGCGCTGGTGACCATCGAGGAGAATGCCACGCTGGGAGGCGCCGGCTCAGGCGTAGGCGAGCTGCTCGCCGCCGAGGGTGTGCAGGTGCCGTTGTTACAGCTCGGCATTCCGGATCGCTTCATCGAACACGGTTCGCGTGACGGCTGCCTCGCCGCCGCGGGCCTGGATGCGGCAGGACTCACCGCCAGCATCGAGCGCTGGTGGGCCCTGCAGGCTCCCGGGCGGCTGCGTTCGGCCGGCGGGGCCTGACTCTACTTAATAAGAGGGATACCGCAGCGCCCGGCGATGCGCTGACAATCGCGGTGCGGATTTGCCCACCTTTCCTGTAGGCTTTCACCCATGACTCCCCCCGTCGCCACCGCCAAGATCGGGCGTGCCACCGTCACCGAGGTTGAGGACGTGCAGGCGCGCGCCGACACGCGCCGCCTGCCCATCAATAGGGTCGGCATCAAGGACATCAGCCACCCGGTGCGGGTCAGGGACCGTTCCGCCGGTGAGCAGCACACCATTGCCACCTTCAACATGTACGTGGGCCTGCCGCATAACTTCAAGGGCACCCACATGTCGCGCTTCGTGGAAATCCTGCACGCCGAGCGCGAGATCTCCGTCGAGTCTTTCCGCGCGATGCTCACCGGCATGACGCAGCGCCTGGAAGCCGACACCGGTCACATCGAAATGAGCTTTCCGTTCTTCGTGATGAAAAAGGCGCCGGTATCGGGCGTCGAAAGCCTGCTCGACTACCGCGCCAGCCTCATCGGTGAGCACCGGCATGGGCAGACCCGCATGTGGCTGCGCGTGACCGTGCCGGTGACGAGTCTGTGTCCGTGCTCGAAGAGGATCTCCGACTACGGCGCACACAACCAGCGTTCACATGTGACCATCACGGCGCAGCTGCGCACCCACATGTGGATCGAGGAACTGATCGAGATCGCCGAGAGCGAGGCGTCCTGCGAGCTGTACAGCATCCTCAAGCGCCCGGACGAGAAATTCGTCACCGAGCGTGCCTACGACAACCCGAAGTTCGTCGAAGACATGGTGCGTGATGTCGCCACCCAGCTCAACGCCGATGAGCGCGTGGCGGCCTACGTCGTGGAATCCGAGAATTTCGAATCCATACACAACCATTCCGCTTACGCGCTGATCGAGCACGACAAGGACGCCTGAGCCGCTTGAACCGCCTCCCCGCGGGCACGGCGGTCAGCATGAAGTTTTCTTAATACCCTCTTCATGACCAAGAGAGGGCCCACGCTCTAACTTCTGACGCGATATTCGCAAAGAAACATCGCATCCGAGGAGAGAGCGCATGAAGATCATCACCGCATTCGCCGCGATCGCCATTGTGGGCTGCGGCGCCGCCGTGGCGGCCGATCCGCCGGCCACGCCGTCGGCCATACCGGTGAAGCACCCCTCCCTCAAGGCCTGCAACGAACAGGCGGATGCCAAAAAGCTCGCGGGCAAGGAGCGCTCGCGCTTCGTGCTCGACTGCAAGGCCGGCAAGGCACCCGGACCAGCGGCGTAGCCGGCCAAAGTCACGTCTTTGGCCGGCGGAAACGGAACCACTGTCCGCCGAAATCGCTTCGAAGCGATTTCGGCCGATCAACTGATATGGCCTGCAGGTGTCAACTGGCGCAAGCGTATTGCTCGCGATGCTGCGCTGGTGTTTGGAGCTTGTGATCTGAGACGCACCGGACGGGGAACGCGACACGCGGAGCTTATAG
>Ga0182015_10007971_pt1 | contig 10215 bp, 13 predicted proteins | sample 712P3MmetaG_FD_120478 | JGI IMG/M metagenome (GOLD analysis project Ga0182015, IMG submission 120478) | Permafrost microbial communities from Stordalen Mire, Sweden - 712P3M metaG | ecosystem: Environmental > Terrestrial > Soil > Wetlands > Permafrost | place: Sweden: Stordalen | collected... | reverse complement strand
ACATTCTCAGCGGCGACACACTCGCGGAGGTCGCTGCCGGGGGCGATCGAACGAATCCTGGCGGGGCAGGATCGGGCACCGGCAGTGGTGGCCGCTACGGCAGCGGTCAAGGCACTGGCTTGAATTCAGAGAGCACCGCGGGGGGCAGCGGGCGCGGCACCAGCTCAGGCCCGGGGCTGGGAACGAGCTCCGCAACCGGCCGGGGGAGCGGCGCCGGCGCTGCCAGCGCGCCTGGCGAGGGCGGTTTCTCAGGCATCACGATTCAGGGAGGTCAGTACGGCAACGGCAATACCGGCATCATGCTGTCCAAGAACGACCCTGGCCGTCAGACCTCCTACACTATGAACATTTCTTCGACCGGCGGCAGCGGTGGCGGGCTCCCGGATTTCGGCATCTTCCAGAATGAAACGGTGTATACCGTCTACTTGGACATGCGCGCCAACGACGATGATAATGCTCCTTTCTGGACACTGCAGTATGCGGTGTTGCAGCCGCCGGCCAGCGATCCCAGCAGCAGTGCGGGGCGAATCCAGGGAACGCCCACCCCACCCTATGCCAAGCTGAAGGAAATTCCGGAGTTCACTTCAGAAATAATGAGCAAGTACAGGCACCGGTTAATCGTGGCATCGGCGATCATCGATGCCAGTGGGAAGCTCGATCAAGTGTCGGTGAAGCAGAGTCCGGAAAGTGAACTCGTCGGCCCGTTGGTGGAAGCGCTGAAAAATTGGATGTTCGAACCGGCACAGATTGACGGCAAGCCGGTGGCTCTCAAAATCCTGCTCGGGATTCGTCTTGCAGCTTCTCGCTGAGCCTCCAGCAAACCCGCAAATTGTTATTCCGCGTGCCCAGCGTTTACTCTATTGGTAAACTAACCGATCCATCAGTTCGTCTCCCGCAATGCTCGAGCAAGCGCAACCCCGAGTGACAACTAGATTGCAACAACTCTTTGGTTCCTGGTGGACCTTCGCCACGTTGCAGGTGCTGGATCTGCTGACGACACTGGCCGTATTCCACGCCGGCGCGTTCGAAGCCAATCCGCTGGTCGCCTGGCTGATATCGCATTTCGGACGCTTTGGCGGCGTGCTCGTGAGCAAGTTGATTCCCGTTCTAATTGCCGTGCGCGTGAAGCGACTGATCTGGGTGGCGAACCTGTTTTATGTCGGCGTGGTCTGCTGGAATATAGTCATTCTGATCACTTTGCTCCTAAAATCAAGCTCGCCTTAGATTCTTGCTTCTCCTCCCGATCAAGCGACTGGAAGAAATCGGGCAGAATACGCACCCGTTGGTATTCGAGTCCAGTGTCGGGCAGGCATGCTGCCCAGGCAGGGGCGGCCGGTCGGGCGTTTACTGCGCCATCGCCTCCATACCGGGTTTCTCGTCGTAGGACACCGTGACCGTCCCCGGCTGGCGAATCTCGCCGCGCAGCAGTCCTTCATTGAGAATCTTTACCGAATGGGCCGTAAAGCCTCGGCGTTCAAGCCGAGGATATAAGGCCCTTGTTTTTTCCCTTCCGTTCGTTCTAGAATTATTGCCGTCCACAAGACCTATGGCCGGGCATGGCCAAAAGAGAAGCCTCTTCGTTGTCCTCCGCTGAAATAGGGCGGTTGTGGGAGGAACCCACCGAAGAGATCGGACCAACATCCGACTCCGTAGGAATCCTCGCCGTTTGCGGCGGGGAGGATGTCAATTCCTTGTAAACATGTAGTAGTGGTGGTGGCGGTGTGTGCTGCCGCCATCTTGGTCTCAAGTCCCGTCGCTCAACAGAGTAACGAACCTTATGCGGGCGACGGTTCTCCCTGCAGCAAGGTCTTAGGCAGCTGGCTTGGCGCGGCAACGCGCAGCGATCCTGCGACTCGGTCGCCGGTCTGAGTGATCAAGCCATTGCGCGCGCGCCAGGTTCTTGAGGAAGACATGGTCGGGTTGTAGAATTCCTCAGCTCGCCGGTCGCAGCACCTTTATGGGTATGGATGGGAATCCGGACCTTGGTTCTGGCTTCTGGACCCAGGCCCTCTCCACCATCGAGGCGTCGACTTCGACAGCCACTGATCTCTGCAGCATTTGCACCGACACCACGAGCTTCCAAATATTCCTCTTGCGCAGCAAAATCCCTTCAAGGCCCTGCAGAGGACCGGCTCTGAGTTGAACCCGGTCGCCACACTTTAGAAAAGGGTGAGGCTCCGCCTTAAGGGGGCTTCCAACCATTCTTCGGATCGCCTCAACTTCGGAGTCAGGGATCATAGACCTCTTCCCGCCAAATCCCAGCACGCTGTGAACCCCGGGAATGGTGAGGATCGGCTGCCAGCGCTCGAGCGGGCAACGGAGGAATACGTAGCAGGGGAACAGTGGGAGGGACAACTTCTTATCCCGATCTTTCCAGCGGTGAACGGCGACGTAAAGCGGAAGGAAGGCGTCGAAGCCTTTGCCGGCCAGAGCGCGAGCGACGTTCTTTTCGTGCTGGTGGCGGGTATATACCGCGTACCAGCCTGCGTCTACCTCACCTGCCGGATCGGGTCCTTCGAGGTACGTCATAGCTTTCCTCCAGCTGATGTTCGTTCCAAGCCGCTAGAAGTTCGGCGGGCGTTCAGCGCTGCGATGTTTTGCAGCTCAGTCTAAGGAGACCTGGTTCTATCCTATGCACCCGGAGTGTCAACCCCAAAATGCTGGCGGACGTCATCAAGAAAAATTCATGCAATGTGCAGTTTTGCACTTTAAAGTGTGGCTGTCCATGGCCGAAATCGGCCCTGGACAGCCACTTTCGAGCCATTGCTTGTTTCGTAGTCCTGTATGAACTCTATCAGATCTATCAGCAGCAGATCGCCGAATGCGACACCGCGTTGACGGCCCATTTACAAACCCTCGATGTCAGGGTGGAACCCGGAAGCCGACCGCCGACCGCCAAGGCCAACAAGAGAGCCGGCGGCAATGCCCCACCCGTCTTGATCTGCGGGGAGAGTTATACCGCATCAGAGGCACGGACCCGACGCAAATCATCGTGCCATGGCTTGCTGCTAGATAGGCGAGATCGCCGGGCACACATTTCCCAGCGAGAACAGATCATGATGCTATTCGCCCTCGGGAGCCCGTGAAGGGTGACGGCCACAACGTGTTGGTCGATGGGCTGCTGATGAGCCCAGGGAGTGAGAACGATAAGTTGCCCCCAGCTCCTGATTGTTGGTGGGTGGACGCCCAGATGGGTCAGGTTTGGTTTGGGTTTTGAGAAACGCTGCTTCGCAGCGGCTGAAGAATGACACTTCACCCTTGCATCGTGGTGTAAAGGTTTCCGTCCGTCCCTTGTGCAAGAATTCCGGGATAGCCAATGCTACGGGTGTTGCCATAGATTGCGGGGTAGTTGTAAAGCGGGGCTTCGGTTTGGGCTCGCGCGCCTACCGGGAGAACTGGTGCGACAGTTGCGACCCAAGAAATACTAATTCCAGGATCCGCATCCGTAAAGAGACTGTGCGCTGGCTCATGACTTCCCTCCATCTTGAAGTTGTCTTCGGAACGTTGTTTCATTCGTAGTCTCTATGCTCTTCCCGCTGTTTTTTAGACTTTAGCCATTTCAAAGGCTGCTAGTCGTTCGCTAACGGTCGAGGAGAATCAATCCTTTGCGACACGAATTCTTTCCACTCCTGGCCGCAGAGCGCAGCCAGCAGATAAAATACAACCGCCAACAACAGCAGGGCTTTCAGCCCAATCACGAACGAAACATTCTGTGCGAGCCCACCGGCGACAGCGCCGACGATGTTGCTTCCGAAAGCTTCTGACTTGTCTTCGCAGCGTCGAAACGATTCCGTAAATATGACTCCCGCAAAAAAGATCGGGAAACCGTAAGCACCTGCCAGAAGCGTACCGACGACGCGGGAGCCGAATGGCAACTCTGACCACGCGATCATGTAGATCGCGATCAAGCAGACGATCAGCCCTGCATAATACATCACTAATCGCTCGGGTTTTTGCCACTCTACCCAGAAGTTCGCGACGACCAACACGATCAGAATCGCGGACAGCGCAACGCAGTTCACCCACCAGGTTGCGCCAAAGTACAAGGCCAGGCGGCTAACCATCTGTGTTTCCAGAAGTAGAAATCCGGCCCCCAAAAAGAAAAAGTTCCACGTCGAGATTTTCGCAACGGAAAATTCCCCGCGTGTCATGACTAACGTCATCGCAAGCAAGATGAGCGAAATCGTCAGGTATGCGCGGGGAATTGAGTGCCCTCGATGATAGACATAAGGCCAATTGTCCGTCGCCAGTGGAGGCGGCGTAGCGTCGGGAGAGAAGGGCGGAGGGTGTGCTGTCACAAACGCAGCCAGTTCTGGCCGTGCCGCCCGCTGCCACAAGCCTGGGTCGTTGGCAGCCAGGAATACCGTCGCTGGAAGCGTGCCAATCGATCCAATCTGTGGGACAGAAAACACAACCGGGGGCCGGCCAAAGAGATGGTCGAGGGTCGCATAGAACCGTCCTCCCATCCAACTCCAGGCGCCGCGCAACTCGAACTTTAAGATGAGAACGCCCGTCGGTTTCAACAGGTTTTTCGCCTCTCGAAACGCTTCCTCGGTGTAGACATAGTTGTCCAGACGCATGTTGCTGTAGCTCGAAGACTGGGTGTGGGAATCAAGCAGGCCAAAAATAACGACGTCATACTTCACGCTCGCCTGGCGAAGGTAATTACGCGCGTCGTTCAAGATCAGATGGACTCGAGGCGAATCGTAGGGATGGTCAGGGTGGAGTTCCTTGCCGAGCTCGTAAATCAATGGATCGATTTCCACGGCATCAATCTCGCTCGCGCCATTGCGGAGGGCCGCAGCGGCATCATTGCCTGCCCCGGCACCGATGATGAGAACTCGGTCGCGACCCTCAACGAAACGAAATGGAACATCGTAGGAACTTTGCGGATACTCCTGTTCCGTGCCGGGGTGGCTGGCCAGAAATTTAGGCGTTAGGTTGGCGATCGACATGTATCCGGTGTTGTTGACGAGAATGTCGTATCGCTGCTCGCCCTTATCATTCACTTGGAGCTTCTGGTAGGGAGACCAATAGATTTTTGCGGTCCCGGAATATGCATGGTGAAGAAGAATGAGGCTGGCAATGAACAACACCAGACTGGCCAAGCCAAATCGGTTCGAAGGATCACGAATCAAGATCAGAAGAAAAAAAGCGACTCCCAACCAAATGACAGGAGATGAGTGAAGGGCGGCGAGAGCAGCGAAAAACCAAATGCCCGCGAGACTACCTGCTAGATTTGCAGTGTAAGCGCTGACCGGATTTCTTGCCGCGTCCAGGTACGTACCAACCCACTGGCCGAGCGGAACCATCGTCGAGACTACCAAATATATAAAACCAGTCATGAACACTGCCGAAGCGGCGAAGGCTATTAATGGCGATTCGCGGGACGACCCTGCAAAGGCAGACCAAAGTTGAGCGTCGTTTGAATATGAAAGGGCCGATGATACCCCTTCCAGAATCGACTTCCACTGAGGTACAGGAAGTTCTATGAGAATAACGAGACACGCGATCGCTCCGGCGTCAAACAGCTGACCCTTCTTCCGCCCGGCTCTGTAACAACCAAGACCGAATCCAAGAAAGCATGCGATCAGAGCGAGATTCTGAAAATACGCGAACACCCGAATCTCTGTCCCGCTCCACCGAATGAGCAGAATCTCGACAAAGAGGGCAGCGAAGCTAACCAGGAAAAGCGGGAAGAAAATCCTTTCACCAGGTTTGTTTTCGGTAGAAAAGAAACCGAGAAACGCTCGTATGTCTCTGTTGCGCTTTGAATCTACCGAGCGAGAAGAGCGCGAAGCGTTCAATCTAGGTTAACCGGAATTTGCCAATTTCGATTTTATAACTCGCACATTCTACGCTTTGACTCTACCGCAGACAACGAACGTTGGTACCAAATTCGCTTGTTCCTGCGGTTTGCTTTCTGATCTCTCGAAGTTTGCCCGCGACCTGTTTGAAGTGCCGATTCGTCTCTTGGGACAAATTCAAGGATCACTTCATATTGCTGGCCGATTGACGGCAGAGGTAGCTAAGCTCACATATTCTGAGGCAACTTGTAGTCTCACTCAGCCCACGCCCGAAGCTATTTATGTGCGTTTCCAGTCAGTGGAATGTTTTGGTTCGTTCGGCGGCCTGCTGGGTCAGGGCGCTTCGCCCCCTAAAATGAAGAAGAGGGGTGCGAAGGCATTGAAGGTGCGGGCCGAATACCAAGCGGCGACCCAAAACGAGCTGCTATACTTCGCGCCAGTTACCCTCTTCGGGGTGGAACGAATGGACCGCCTTTCACAGGGCAATCAAAAGGCGTTTCTCCCAGATTCGTCGCGAACGGGTCGCGCAAAAGCACCGCTGGCGCGCGGACCGCGAGTGTCCTAAAGCAGGGCCCGAACTTGTTCGGCTGTCAGCGTCTTGCCCTCCACTAGAGCATTTGCAACCGCAGTGATCTCCAGCAGGGTCACTCAGTGGTCTGCCCGCGATACGGCCGGAGTGCGCGCGCCATGAATCCAAGTCCACCCACAAATAGGATCAGCATCACGAGCGTATTGAATAGGCTCGTGGGTCGAAAATAGATGTGCATATTGGCAATGACGCCAGCGAGAATAAAGAGTGCGCCGGCGACAGTTAGAAGCCATCCGACAAGGCTTCGACCGTTCCAGAAGAGTATGCCCACTCCAATCAGCATCGGCAAAAGCGTGATGCCGAACGTGTTTCCTCCGTAGAAGCTCCAGTAGGAACCGACCACACTGACCTGATTGCTAAGAAGATACCCTCCCACACAAGTCAAGGCGAAGCCGATCAAGAAGTGGCCGAGCCCGCCCGGCGTTCCACCCACATCCCTGAAGGACCGACTTTCCATGCGCTGGAGCATATCAGAACCCTCTCCCCTGCGTCCTCGAGATTGGTTGTGGCGCGCATCTTTGGCAGTCTTATTACGCTTGGTCACGCGTCGTCATCACTGTTTGTAAGATTCCCCATCGCCCTCAGTCACATCGGTTGTCGCCGCCCCATCTGTGGCGGCGCCCCCCTTGCCAGTGGTGAGCAACTTATCCAGAACCGGGATATTCATGCGTTGCGTTTCCACGAAATCCACGCCGTCAACCGTTAGTGTGAACTCTGAGTTGTCTGCTCGGTCGATGTATCCCTTGTTTCGAAGATACCAGGTCGTGAATTCCAAATACTCGCGCGGAAACCCCATGCAATTCTCGATGTCGACAAGTGAAACTTCCGGCTTGTAAGGGTTTGTGCGGCGCTGAAAATATAGCACCGCCAGCAACGCCAACCGCCGATTCAACTCACCCTCCATCTTGTCCATAAAATCAACCCACGATGATAGGGGGGCCGGAGCGGATACGTCGGTTCTGCGAGTCGCATCGTATTCGGCGCGGCGCTCTGGATTGGACAATACGTCATAGGCTGCCTTCAATAGGAAGAATTTTTGAGCATCGCCGGTGTCCGGGTTGTCCGGGTGAAAGCGCCCCGCCAGAAATCGATAAACGCGGTGGATTGTGTCGGGGTCTGCATTGGGGCTGATTTGAAGGAACTCGTAGTAATCCGGAATGTTCATGATCCCTCCAGGAACGCTTTTCTCTTAATGGATAATAGCGCGGAGTCACTCGGACGTAGACGCCAATTTGCGTTTCGAAGTTACCTTTAGAATGAATACGATAGCGCAACCCAATAGCGGTGCTCCGATTTCCTCGCAGCGGTTTCGCTCCTGTTTCGCCGAATTTCCCGCTACGCTTCGGTTTGTGCTTCACGACTTTCACCCCATGACGCTGCGGAATGGCCGAGAGCCCTTCCGCCATCCTGATGGGCTTTTTCGAGCCGAAATACGATGGGTTCCGTGCTCTCGCACATCTTCGAGACGGGGAAGCAACGCTCATCCCGCGCAATGATTACCCCTTCTCGTCTTTTGCCGACCTTGCGCGCTCCATCATGACGGCATTGCCCACGTTGTCGCCGCGATTGCTGGCCTATTTCGCGGTTGCTGCCGAGTCCCGACTCTGAAGGGTCGAGTTGGTGCGCAAGAGAGCCCCCCACGCTCCAAAAGTGCTTGACACCGCCGACACATTGTTAGAGATGGCGATTTCTCGAGAGGTGGCAGGTCATTCAATTTTCAGAGGAGATACGCTTAGCCGCTGGGGTCGGTTTTCGGTACTGACGATTGAAGGCATTTCAGGCGCGTCGCAGATGGCGGTCACCGCTTTTGCGAACTCGAATTTCGCAAGTGCCTAGCGACGGGTTCCAGATCATTTCGGGAAATCGCCAAGAGCAGTTCCTGGCTAACATTATCGGCGGAGTATTGGTCATCAGCAAGCAGGAGCGGAATCGCCGTGAGCAACGCCTGGATTTCCTTCCGGACTCGAGCGAGATCCTGCTCTTTTTGGCTCAGAACGATGTAAGGATTTTTCACGAGTAACTGTCCTACATTCGACAGCTTACACCCGAAAATCGCGGTTAGCACTCTGTGGAAATTAAGAATTTCTCGAGCTGGAAATGCAGCCCAAGATCGAGCGTACGTCCCGCCACGATCCATCGATTTCGGGCGTTCGGTTCCAGCGTGCCGGGCGGGATGGGTTTGCCGTCTGCTGCACTTGCCGCGCATACCAGCAGCGTGGCTCCGCATGCGAAAGCTCGGTAAAACGACCCTGAACTCGGGTACACCATCGCATTTTTGTTTCGATGCCCACACCTAGCAAGCAAGTTTTTTTTCTTATCTGATGGCACGCGCCACTGACGGCTGGTCACCATGCACACAGCGAGTCGGCACGGTTGCAGTTCCGCATTACCCCGGGGGAATAGTGTCTGCGCTCCCTTCAGTACCTCAGACTCCGCGCGATTTCGTAGACGTTCGCAGCAGTTGGTTTCCCCTTTCGCCGCAAGAGAAAGCCCTGCCGAGGCATGCACTTCGACCGCTGCTCCGATGTCATGCGTCATTAAACTACATTCCGCGTGGTTCATTGGTGTGATACTCGATTTGTCTCTCGCCAAAGAACTCCCCGACGTCGTCGGCAGCTCCAGTGAGATGCAGGCCCTGACGACTCGAGTGGAGACTCGCGCGATCCGCAGGCGGTTGGAATGTAAAGATCAGCCGGCCATTTTGCTCGCTTGCGTAGGCAAGGCGGGCTCTTTCCTTTCCCGCCCCCTCGATTCGCACGCCCTCTCCATCTTCGACCAGCCTCATCTCCGCCCTCTGCCGCCACCAGCGATTCACCTCACCCGGAGTCGTTATCCATACACCCGTTTTCTTTCTCAGACTCGCCAAGTGGGCCAGCAACTCCTGGAAGATGCTCATCTCCCGGGCCTTCATGACATAATCCGGATGAACGAGAAAGCTCATGAGTCCGTGCTTTTCCATGATTAGATCGATCTGCCGTCTCCAGAGACTGATGGAATAGTCATTGAGAATGTGAAACAGCATGTAATCTTGAGTCGTGGTGACGGGAAGCTCCAAAATGTTGCCGATGAAATAGGGCATAACCGTGCAGCAGCCGCCGTGTTGTGGGTCTAAGTGCGCCACATTCGGAACCGACATGTCGTAGGAGAACTGGAGTGCGTCGTACCACTGTTGTTTTCGATACAAGACGGCTGCTCGAAACCCCTCGGCCCCGTACTGTTTGCCGTAGGCATTGATCTTTGCGGCACGGCGGAGAAACTGTTCGCGATCTTTGTACAAATGACCGTCATGGTTCAGATCGTGAATGACCACTTCGAAGCCACGGTCACGGAGGGAGTTTAAGAACCCCGCGCTCACGCCATAGCGCTCTTCCGGAACGATCTGGAATGATGCTTTGATTCCAAACGAGTCATCGACGTCCATCAGAGTCGAACAGAAATCGTACCCTGATTGGGTTTCGACGTCGTGGGTCATGATGGCGCAACTGGGGGCGCCTTCCGGCCAGAACCAAATAAATGGAATTTTTCCAGCGCCCTTTGAGCGAACGGCAAATTGCAGCAGCTGTGCGGTTAGATTCTCTACCGAACAATCGACCGGCCACCGCGGGAACGACATTTTCTCCCAACCGTTCAAATGGAGCTTCTTCAAATAGCTCCGCAGCGCAAATGGAAGCAGGGGCCGCGCCAGGTAGTACGTCCTAGCCAGTGCCGTCATGCCTCCACCATTTTCCCGGGTGTCTACATAACGTTCGCACCGGAGGTTGTCTACCACCTGCTCTAAATCGAATGGCAGGTACATCACTCCTTCTTCAATGCGCGTGT
>Ga0182015_10007968_pt1 | contig 10217 bp, 9 predicted proteins | sample 712P3MmetaG_FD_120478 | JGI IMG/M metagenome (GOLD analysis project Ga0182015, IMG submission 120478) | Permafrost microbial communities from Stordalen Mire, Sweden - 712P3M metaG | ecosystem: Environmental > Terrestrial > Soil > Wetlands > Permafrost | place: Sweden: Stordalen | collected... | reverse complement strand
CTGGTCTTACTTGTGGCGCAATGTCATACCTCATGTGTCGGACATTGGACGGTGCTTGGCCCCCGACCTTGGGGGCATGGGGCGCTCCGGATCACCTCTAGACGGCGGGTTCCGTTTCGTCGACCATGTTCGTTACCTCGACGCCTGGTTTGACGCTGTCATCCCAGAGGGGCCGATTGTTCTTGTTCTCCACGACTGGGGCTCGGCGCTCGGTTTTTACTGGGCCCATCGCCATCAGTTTCGTGTCGCGGCGATCGCGTACATGGAGGCGATCGTATTGCCACGTCGATGGGCAGACTTTCCAGACGGCCGGGGAGAACTGTTCCAGCGCCTCCGCTCACCCGAAGGCGAGCGTTTGGTGTTCGAGGAGAATTACTTTGTCGAGACGGTGCTGCCACGGAGCATCCTCCGACACCTTGACGACGAGGAGATGGAGGCCTACCGGATGCCCTTCCGGGAACCCGCAACGCGATTGCCAACCCTGGTCTGGCCCCGCGAACTGCCCATCGAAGGCGAGCCGCACGACGTAGTCGAGATCGTCGAAAACTACGGCGACTGGCTCTCTCAGTCTCCGATCCCCAAGTTACTCATCAAGGCCGAGCCAGGAGCACAACTCGCGGGGCGACCCTACGAGTTCTGTCGCTCTTGGCCGAACCAGCAGGAGACCTCGGTCGCCGGCAGCCACTTCGTCCAGGAAGACTCACCTTCGGAGATCGGTGCAACTCTCCGCGCGTTCTTAGCCCGTTGTTGAATGTACATACGTCGGCCCTTTTCCATCGACGAACCTGCGGCGAAGTCACGTAAGCATGCAGCAGTCCCATCCACTGGGACCCAATGTCTAACAAGCTCACCCGTTGGCTCAACGACTTTCGAGTGCTTTCACTATGTCGTGCTACTGAAATTCCACTCGTTGTTCCACCAATGCTCTACTTCAGCAATCTCCTAGGCTTGAAGAATGTCCATACACAAAGTTCATTCCCACGAGTATGAGGTGCGGTGCCAGTGGAGTGGCTCAACCTTCGTCGGGTATGAGGGATACGAGCGAGACCACGTGGCTTCGGCGCCCCCAGCCACACAGCAATTGGAACTCAGTTCGGATCCGGCATTTCGAGGCAATGCAAACCTTCTCAATCCCGAGCAACTAGTGGTGCTTGCTGCTGCATCGTGCCAGCTATTGAGCTTCCTTGCCGTTGCTGCGCGGGCCCGAATCGATGTGATTCATTACGAGGATGAAGCGGTAGGAGTGATGCCCGAGAAGGATCTCCCGATGCGGCTCACATCGATCTCGCTTCGTCCGACCATTCGCGTCGCCGCGGGGACCTCGGTGGACCAAGTCAAGCATCTCGTGGAGATTGCCCATCGCGAGTGTTACGTCGCCAACTCACTTCGCTCCGAAATAGTCGTTACACCGACTGTCATCATTGACGACTAGTCCGACGTTTGAAGTGGAGTTTATTGCTCCAAATCCCACTGCTCACCAAAGAGATGCGCGATTCCCGAATTCGTGCCATTCAAATCCCGCATTGGGTCACTGGAATGTGCCGCGGATCGCGAGGAGACAAAAACTGGCGGCCGAGGCGAGTAAAAGAACCTGCGAGGACTGAGATTATATTTTTTGTTCTTGAGTTCTCACTGGTTTTCGTTTCGACAATGAGTAAATCAAATGAAAGTTAGACCTAGTTCACCGGTCACTGAACTTCGGTCGATTGACATGTTCGTTCATCTTCCTAATTGATCAGTCTCGGAGAGGACAACGCACTCCACGAGGTGCCACCATTGGATGTCGACAGTAAGTGGCCGATCGAGAGAGAAGTTCCGGTCAGGCAGAGGGCGATTCCGTGCGACTGGGAGGTAAATACATACGACAAACTTTGGTGGCAACTCACCGTTCCCGCAAGAACCAGGTCTCGACCGGAATTAATGATTCGGTAGATTTTCGTGTTTTTGGGTCCCGGTCCCTGGTCGAAGTAGGCGAGCGAACTCGACACCGGGTCAAAATTGCCGCCGCCAGTGTTCGAGTACTCAGGCGTCGGAATCACCCTCCACCGGACTCCGCCATCGGTCGAGAGTTGGAAATTGGCCAACATTCCTGTGGGACACTTGGCCCAGATTGTCAACGAAGATGTCGCGGTCAGGTCGCACGTGCCGGGACTGACCATGCCAGTGTGCGAGTTCTGCGTGAAGTTCTTCGCGTCGTCGTGGGAGGTATCAAGCAGACCCATTTGCGTGACGTCCAGCCAAACATTGGAACTGTAGGCGCCGAATAATCCAATCTCGAGGCCGTCTGAATAGCCGGGGATGTTCCGACCTACCCAATTTTTTGCGGCCAACGTCGATCGCGCCAACTCATAGTCTTGGCAGGGCAATGTGGTGCCGTGACAGTGCGCGGTCACGGCATATATCTCGTTCATCGAAGCTTCGAAGGCGAAGATGCTGTCGCCCTTGGCAATCGTTTCCTTGTGCCACGTCTTGGCGCCATTGAACGTGGCGTAGAGCACTGAGGGATGGTTGTAGCCGAGGTCATCGTCTCCGCCACCGAGCAGTGCGTAGCCCACGTTGGCGTTGGCGAACACCAAGCTGGTCAACATCCCGGTGGCCATTACTGGATTTGGCGGAATTGGCGGCAGCGACACCGATGTGAAGTGAGACCCGTTATCGGACGTGCGCAAGAGGCGTAGGCAGAGGATCTTTGAGCACTTCGTTGACCCCACGACGTAGATCACATTCGACAGGCCGGCTCGCGTCAGCGAGAGCGGTCTGAAGCCGCCGGGTTCGCTCGCGCCAACGGGGGAGCTGACCGTCAGGAAGGACAGTGCGAAGATAACCACCAGCAGGGTGGCGAGCAACGGTTTGGATCTAGCGGCCACGTGCTTCACGCCTTCCCTCTCTTGATGGTGGATCCTGCCTAGCACCGGATGGTACCCAGGCTCCCGCACATCTTTCGTCTCACGAGTGATTTGTCGCTAAAGAGTGAATATTTACTGGCCACATGCTGCGCGCTCTGGTATTATTTAGTTAGGTGAACTAATGGAAACTCTAAATAGCAAGGAAACGGCCGCACGACTGCGGCGCGCGATTACCCTGCTGAATCGCCGTTTGCGCCAATCCTCACTGGGCGGCATCTCTCCCGCCCAGGCGTCGATGCTCGCGTCAATCGAAAAGATGGACAATCCGTCGTTGGGCGATCTCGCCATTGCCGAGCAAATGAAGCCGCCGTCCGTGACCCGTCTGGCCCAGTCAATGCAGGAGGCCGGACTCATTGTCTGCGCCCCGGACTTGATTGACCGACGTTGCACTCGAGTCCAACTGAGCGCGCTCGGAAAGAAGGAGGTCGCCGCGATCCGCAAACGCAAGACAGAGTTCTTGGAGGCGAAGTTGCTTTCCCTCTCTGACAGCGATCAACGTACGGCTGAAGACTTGGCCGACTTCCTCGAGCGCTTGATGGAAGAGTCGTGAGCGCCGCACAACGATTCTCGTCCAAGACCTTTGCCGCGCTCAGCGTACGCAACTTCCGTCTGTTCTTCGTGGGCCAACTCATCTCCGTCTCGGGAACCTGGATGCAGTCGGTGGCCCAGGGTTGGTTAATCCTCCAACTCACTGGCTCATCCGTGGATTTGGGGTTCGCGGTGGCGCTGCAGTACGTGCCAATTCTGTTTTTCGGCACCTATGGCGGACTGGTGGCCGACCGTCACGAGAAGCGGCGGATTCTTTACTGTACCCAGTCGGCGGCCGGCCTGCTCGCGCTCACGTTGGGACTGCTCATGACGACGCACCACGTCACCGTCGACACGGTCTTCGTGCTCGCGGGCCTGTTGGGCTTTGTCAATCTCTTCGACGTGCCGGCCCGACAGGCGTTCGTCCAGGAGATGGTTGGTCGTGACCTGATTGCCAACGCCGTGAGTCTTAACAGCGTGTTGATGAACTCGGGTCGCGTCATTGGTCCAAGCGTGGCCGCCGGTCTCATCGCCCTCGTCGGCACCGCCGCATGCTTCTATACCAACGCGGCCTCCTACGTTGCCGTGATAGTCGCGCTCGCGCTCATGCGTCGCGGCGAGCTACTGCCGATGCAAATCGTCCAGCGTCTGCCGGGTCAGCTCCGTCTCGGGCTGAAGTACGTGTTTGAAATCCCCCAACTACGAAACATCATCGTCGCGGTGAGCGTGGTGGGCACGTTTGCGTTCAACTTCACCGTGACGCTGCCGTTGCTGGCCCACGACACGTTCCACCAGAAGTCGGCGGCGCAGTACGGAATCTTGATGGGCTGCATGGGGGTGGGCGCCGTCATCGGCGGACTCTCAGTGGCGCATCGTTCGCGGCCCACACCAAAACTGCTCGCCTTGCTCGCGGTGGCGTTCGGTTTCTTCATGACGTTGGTGGCGTTTGCACCCACCCTGCTCTTGGCGGAGCTGGCGCTCATACCGACCGGCGCCTGTTCAATCGCGTTTGCGTCATCGGCCAACTCGACGCTGCAACTCAACTCCGGTCAACAGATGCGTGGTCGCGTGATGAGCCTCTACAGCATTGCCTTTCTCGGCACCACTCCCATTGGCGCACCGCTCGTTGGCATCTTGATCGCGGCGACCAACCCGCGCATCGGCATCTTCTTGGGCGCGTTCCTGACGTTGCTCACGGGACTCTGGCTCGTACTGGTGCTGCGACAGACCAACCGCAGCGAACGCGTGTTGCAGGCGGTCTAGACCTTCTGGGGCTTGGGCTCTTTGGGCAGACCTAACGCGCGTTCGCCAATGATGTTTCGCTGGATCTCCGCCGTGCCGCCCCAAATGGTTTCTGAGCGAGAGAAGAAGAATGACGCCTGCAACTCCGAGACCGGATAGTCGGCCCGACCCCGTCGGCTGCCCGCGAGCGGACCGGACATCTCACCCTTGCCGGTGAGTATCTGGGCCTCCATGCCCATGACGTCGAGGGCCAGTTCCATCGTGGCCCGGTGGGTCTCGGACCAGAACATCTTGTTGCACGCGCCGAGCAGGGCGGCGTCGTGCGTGTTGTTGAGCCCGTCGGTCAGCGAGCGGTACCCGTTGATCTGCATGATCTTGACTTTTTGCCAGGCTCGCACCAGATCGTCGCGCGTGCGCTCGTCCTTTATCTTGTTGTGGCGCACCGCTTCGGCGACGATGAGCTCCCACTCCTTTAAGAAGCGCCGGTAACCCGTAGTCGACGACGACCCACGTTCGAAGCCGAGCGTGGTCATGGCGACCTTCCAGCCGTTATTTACCCCGCCAATGACGTTGCCCTTGTTGCACTTTGCGTTGGTGAAGAAGACCTCGTTGAACTCGGCCGACCCGTCGACCTGGGTGATCGGGCGCACGTCCACGCCGTCTTGGTGCATGGGCACGAGCAGATAGCTAATGCCCGCGTGCTGGGGAGCGTCGGGGTCCGTTCGCGCCAGCAAGAACACGTAGTCGGCGTGCTGGGCCTGGGTGGTCCACACCTTCTGACCGTTGATGACCCACTCGTCGCCGTCGAGCACGGCACTGGTCTTGAGACTGGCGAGGTCCGAGCCCGAGTTGGGCTCGGAGAAACCCTGGCACCAGCCGGTCGTGCCCGCCAAGATGCCCGGAATGAACTCTTTCTTCTGTTCTTCCGTGCCCCACTGGAGAATGGTCGGGCCAACCAGGGTGTCGCCAAAGAAGTCGGCGCGCATCGGCGCATTGGCCTTGGCGAACTCCTCGTTGAGCACCACTTGCTGGAGCAGGGAAAGTCCCTTGCCGCCGTATTCTTCGGGCCAGCCGGCGCAGATCCAGCCGCCCTTGAAGAGCGTTTCGGTCCAGTTCTGGTTAAAGTTGGCGTGCTCCTCTTTGCTCATGGTGAATCCGGGGTCGAACCAACCTGGCGGCAGGTTCTCTTCTAACCATTCGCGAATTTCGACTCGGAACGATTCGGCTGCTTCGGGGTACGTGAGATCCATAAATGGCAGCGTAGTCACCGAAATTGGGGCCGTGATGGGCATTTGTGCCTTTGCGGCAATTAGGAGAGAATGGATGACTTCGCCGAGACCGAAAGTTGATCCGTGTCTAACTCCTTGCGCCACACCATCGAGGAGACGAAGGCGTCCTGGGCCCGCTCCAAAGCACTCGTAATCCCGCCACACATTCGCGCCCGAGCGGCGCAACCGGGCAAGTACCGCATTGCCTTCTTGCTCTATCGCGGCAATCCCCAGTGCGGCGGACAGGGTGTCTACACCCGCCACCTCACTCGTGAGCTCGTGGCCCTGGGCCACAGCGTGGAGGTCTTTTCCGGACCTCCCTGGCCACTCCTCGATGAGGGCGTGGGCTTCACCCCGATGCGCGCCCTGGACCTCTACCGTGACCCCGATCCCTTTCGCTGGCCCGCACTCTCGGAATTCACGTCGCTCGCCGACGTAGCCGAGTTCATGGTGATGCTGAGCGGTGGGTTCGGCGAACCGCTGGCCTACTCACTGAGAATCCGAAAGTTACTTAAATCCCGGCGCCGTGATTTTGACATCATTCATGATGACCAGTGCATCGGACCGGGGATCCTGGGCCTGTACCGTGACGGCTGGCCGGTATTAGAGACGCTGCACCATCCAATCACCGTCGACCGGTCAATTGCCCTGGACCACGCCGATACGGCGTGGAAGCGATACACGACCCGCCGCTGGTTCGGTTTCCTGCGCATGCAGGTGCGCGTGGTCAAGCAACTACCGGCCGTGCTCACGGTCTCGCATAACTCCAAGATCGACATCAACGCGCAGATGCAGGTGCCGCTGGATCGATTGACCGTCGTGCCGGTGGGCGTGGACCACACGGTGTTTAAGCCCTACGACGACGTCGTCAAGATAAAGGGTCGCCTGATGGTCACGTCCAGCAGCGACGTGCCCATGAAGGGCCTCGTCCCACTCCTGGAAGCCATTGCCAAATTGCGCGCCGAACGCGACATTGACTTGATTGTCATTGGTCGACCCCGAGAGAAGGGCCGGGTCGCGATGGCGTTGGAACGCTTGGGCCTCAGCGACATCGTCACGACGATCTCGGGGGTGAGTGACGAACAACTGGCCCGACTCTACGGCGAAGCCGAGGTCGCGATCGTGCCCAGCCTCTATGAAGGTTTTTCACTGCCGGCGATCGAGGCCATGAGTTGCGGCGTAGCCGTCGTCGCGACGACCGGCGGCGCGCTGCCCGAGGTCGTGGGAGTGAGCGGCGAGACCGGTTTGCTGGTTGAACCCAACAGCCCCGATGCGTTGGTGGACGCCATTCGCCAACTGCTCGACGATCCCGCGTTGCGCCAACGCCTGGGCGCCGCGGGGCGTGAACGCGTCATTGAACGATTCACTTGGCAAGTGACGGCTCGCGGCACCGCCGCCTGTTACGACGCCATTCTGAAGGGCCGACCGTTGCCCGAATCGATGACCTTCGAGTAATGCTCACCGCCAACTACGACCAGTTGGGTCTCAAAGACGGTGACAAGATTTTGGACCTCGGTTGCGGATTCGGTCGCCACGCCTTCGAGGCGGCCCGTCGCGGCGCGGTAGTCGTGGCCCTGGATGCCGGGCGCGATGAAGTCGACGGCGTCTCGGCCATGTTCGGTGCGATGATCGTGGCCGGCGAACTCTCGAGCGACACGTCCTTTACCGCGACGGTGCAGGGCGACGCGTTACACCTGCCCTTTCCCGACGCAACGTTTGACCGGGTCATCTGTTCTGAAGTGCTCGAACACATTCCCGACGACCTGACGGCGATGCGCGAACTCACCCGGGTGCTGCGACCCGGCGGCACGATGGCGATCACGGTGCCGCGCTTCGGACCCGAACTGATCAACTGGGCGCTGTCGGACGAGTACCACAGCGTGCCCGGCGGTCACATCCGCATCTATCGCCGTTCGGTCTTGCAGTCGCGACTGAGTTCGGTAGGGATGTCCGTGACGGGACATCACTACGCCCACGGTCTGCACAGTCCCTACTGGTGGCTCAAATGTCTGGTCGGCACCACCAACGACACCAACGTCGTCGTGAAGACCTACCACCGGCTGCTGGTCTGGGACATCATGAAAAAGCCCCGCCTCACCCGCTACGCCGAGAAAGTGTTCTCGCCGCTCATGGGAAAGTCAATTGTGGTCTATCTCACCAAGCCAGTCCTCTCATGACGATCTCGACGAACTTCATGTCGGGCGTGCCGGGCGTCTTGAGCGACGAAGAGATTCGCCGAACGGGAGATAACCTCGCGGCGCTGCAAACAACGAGTGGTCAGATTCCGTGGTTTGAGGGCGGGCACTGCGATCCGTGGAACCACGTCGAGTCGGCCATGGCCCTCACCGTCACTGGTCACCGTGACGAGGCGCGAGGGGCGTACGAGTGGCTGCGCGACCAGCAACTGGGCGATGGCAGTTGGTTCAACTACTACCTCGGCGAGCGGGCCAAGGACACGCGTCTGGACACCAACGTCTGTGCCTACTTGGCGACCGGCGTCTATCACTACCTGCTCGCGACGGGTGACGTGGACTTTGCCGCAGCGATGTGGCCCTCGGTCGAGCACGCCATTGAGTTTGTGTTGCGCTGGCAACTGAGTGACGGCACGATTCGCTGGTCGCTGGACGCCCTCGGTCGCCCCGAGTCCTATTCGTTGTTGACCGGATCTTCTTCGATCTTCCATTCGTTGCGTTGTGCGGTATCGCTCGCAGAACGCCTCGACGTGCAGCGACCGTCGTGGGAGCTGGCGGCCGGACGACTCGGTCACGCCGTTGCCCACCACCCCGGAGCGTTCGCGCCCAAGAACGAGTTCGCGATGGACTGGTACTACCCGATTTTTTCTGGCGCGCTCGGCGGCGCCATCGCAGAAAAGCGCATCCGTGATGGTTGGGAGCGTCACGTCATGGATGACTACGGCGTGCGGTGCGTCTCGACGAGTGACTGGGTGACGGCTGCGGAAACGGCCGAGTGTGTGCTGGCCCTCGACGCGTTGGGTCTCACTAGTCAGGCCCTCGATCTTTTTGCCTGCACCTCTCGCCATCGCCGTGAGGACGGCAGTTACTGGACGGGACTGGCCTATCCCGATCGAGTGACCTTTCCCCATAACGAAACCACGTCCTACACGTCGGCGGCGATCATCCTGGCGGCTGACGCGCTCACATCATCGTCACACGCGTCGGGACTCTTTCGCCACGGTTCACTCGCCATGCCGGTTTTCCTCGCCGAAGCTCGCTGTCCGCTCGTTACGAAGTAGCCACGCGTCGCAGTACTCGTAGCGAACCTTCTTGAGCGACGTCGACAAACTGTCCGTCCGAGAGCGCAGCGTGGTAGATCTCGTAGGGCGCCTGACCCCCGTCGGCCGGATCGGCGAAGACGTCGTGGATCATGAGTAGACCGCCCTCCACCACCTTCGGTGTCCACGCCCGATAGTCGGCCCAGGCCACCTCGAGTGCGTGGCCGCCATCGATGAACAGAAGGTCGAGGGGTTGGTTAAAGTGCCGAGCGACCACGCTCGAGTGACCGACGAGACCGATCACGGTCTGCTCTAGTTGGGCGTTGCTAATTGAACGCTGCCACGTGGGCAGCGTGTTGAGTCGCCCATCAAGGGGATCTACCAGCGTGACGTCGAAGTGCTCCCACCCTTCCTGGTTCTCTTCACTTCCGTGATGGTGATCGAGCGAATAGAGCACCGAGTTCGTCTCTTCGCCGGCCGCCCCCAGATAGATCGCCGACTTGCCGCACCAGGCGCCGATCTCTAACCAGGTGGCGCTCGGCACTCGCAGTCCGTGTTCGAGGGCCAGCTCAAAGAGTGTCAGCCCTTCGTTTCGCGGCATGAAGCCCTTGACGCGATCCGCGAACGTCAGCAACTCTTCGCGACGGTTCAACCGGTGACCAACCTCACCATCGTGTAAATACCGAGACCCACGAAGATGAGCCCGCCACAGAAGCGGATCCTGGAGAGCGGCACCCTGCGCACGAGCATCTTGCCGCCGAAGACGCCCACGAACGTGACGCAGACCAATGCGAGCGACGCGGCGAGGAAGACCTCCAAGGGTTGGTGGGTCTTCGCGCTCAAGTTCGCGGCCTGGATCTGGGTGAGGTCACCCATCTCGCCAATGAAGATGACGGCGTAGACGGTCGTAATCTCGCGCCAGCGCGAGGCGGTCTGGGCGTGCTCTCCTTCGCGCTCGCCCTTCTCCTCTTCCTTCTTTTCGGGCACGAAGAGCAAGTAGACCCCGCCGCCCAGAAAGAGCAGTCCGACGATGAAATTCTT
>Ga0182015_10007967_pt1 | contig 10217 bp, 9 predicted proteins | sample 712P3MmetaG_FD_120478 | JGI IMG/M metagenome (GOLD analysis project Ga0182015, IMG submission 120478) | Permafrost microbial communities from Stordalen Mire, Sweden - 712P3M metaG | ecosystem: Environmental > Terrestrial > Soil > Wetlands > Permafrost | place: Sweden: Stordalen | collected... | reverse complement strand
GACGATGCCAGGGAAATGGCTGACCGTGCGCAGGAACGGGCCGATCGCGCGCAGGAGCGGGCCGACCTGGCACAAGAACGGGCCGAGGAGGCACAGGGACGGGCCGAGGAGGCACGGGACTGGGCGGATGAGGCGCGCGACCGGATCGACGAAGCGCGAGACCTAGTCGACGAGGAACGCAACGATGGCGACCCGGAGGCGCAGAAGCAGGCCAACCGGGAACTTCAGCGGGCCGAGCGGGAAGCTGACCGGGCTGACCGGGAAGCGGACCGGGTGCAGGAGCAGGCCGAGCGGGTGCAGGAGCAGGCCGACCGGGAACGCGAGCGGGCTGACCGGGAACAGGAGCAGGCTGACCGGGAACTCCAGCGAGCCGACTGGGAAGAGGGACAAGCCGACCATGGGCAGCGGGAATGGGCTGGCGATGGCCCCGGCCGCCAGCGCCATCCAGGGCCGGGCATGCGCCCGCCACGGCCTCAGCGGCCGCCGCGGGCAGCTCGCCCGCCGCGGGCGCCCTGGCTGCCTCGCTGAAAGCGGCGGTACCGGGCCGCAGGCGGCTGGCTACCCAGTGCCGTCCTGCGGCTCGGTGCCGTGCTGCAGTCCGGTGCCGTCCTGCGGCTCGGTGCCGTCCTGCGGCTCGGTGCTGTCCTGCGGTCCAGTGCCCTGCTGGCCGCCCAGGCCGCGAAGTTGCGCTACCTCGCCGCGTAGCCGGCGGAACTCCTCGGCCAGCGAGGAAAGATCGGGGTGCGCGGCTGCCCACTCCGCCTGACGGGCGGCCTTGTCGGCGGTCAGCTGCTTCTCCTGGTCGCGCAGCCGCGCCGCATTCTCGAAGTCCTGGGCTTCGACGGCAGCTTCCTTGGCGTGGCGGGCGCGGGCGATCTCCTGGTCGATGTCGCCCACATCCGCCCCGGCGCCCACCCGCTGTTCGATGGCCGACAGGCGCGAGTCCATCGCGCCAAGACGGCCGAGGATCTCAGCCAGCCTGCGATCCGCCCGGCCAGCCCGGCCGGAGACCGGCGCAGCGGGCTCAGCGTCCGGCTCCTCCTTGCCCTGGTATCCGTGCAGCAGCTCGATGACCTGCTGGCGGACCCGGTTCAGGTCGGCGCCCAGCTTCACCAGCACCTGCGCGGCGACGCCCTCGCCCTCACGGATCAGCCCCAGCAGGATGTGCTCCGTGCCGATGTAGTTATGACCCAGCTGCAGAGCCTCCCGCAGCGAGAGCTCCAGCACCTTCTTCGCCCGCGGCGTGAACGGGATATGCCCGGACGGAGCCTGCTGCCCCTGCCCGATGATCTCCTCCACCTGCTGCCGCACAGCCTCCAGGCTGATCCCCAGCGACTCAAGTGCCTTGGCGGCGACGCCCTCACCCTCATGGATGAGGCCGAGCAGGATGTGCTCAGTCCCGATGTAGTTGTGATTGAGCATCCTGGCCTCTTCCTGAGCCAGGACCACAACCCGCCGCGCCCGGTCGGTAAACCTCTCGAACATCTCGTCGCTCCCTCACAGAGCGGTCGGGGAGGCACCTTGTCTCGCCCCGTCCCTTCCGCATGCTAGCCCGCGCGCCGGACGACGTTACCCGAGCCACGTTACCCATGGGATATGTCGCACATGTAAAACGTTCCCCGAGCGCAGGGCGTTCATCCCATTCAACCTGGGCGAACCGGGGACATGTTCCCGGGTACGCCGCGAGCGAACGCCCGGCGAGATCAGCCAGCGGCGCACCGCACGAACTCAGGCGGTGCGCCGCTGGCTGGAAAAGCTGCGCTGTAAGCGATCAGAGGGCCGGGCCCGGGGCCACGGGCGTGCCGCGCCTCTCCCCGGATACCTCAGTGAGCGGCCTCGTACTCAGAGATGATCGTCGCCGGGATGCGGCCGCGCTCGCTCACCTTGTGTCCCCGCTGCCGCGCCCATGCCCGGATCTCCGCGCTGCGCTCCCGGCCCGGGCCGGTACGTGCCCTGCGCCGACGTCCGGCAGCACCTGCCCGGCGGGCGTGATCGGTGTACGCGCTGAACTTGTCATGCAGTTCCTTGCCGTGCGCAGTGCACACGTCGATCTCGTACGCAGTTCCCTCAAAGGAGAACGAAACCGTCTCCTTACTCACGACCTCGCCATCGTGGGGAAGGTCGCAGACGACGGTCGTTGTAATCTTTCGAGCCATGGGATCCAGCCCTTCCGCTGCAGGCAGCCTATTAAGGTTTGCCAAACATATACCAAGACCGTTGCATCTGACAATTCACGCCGCCGAGAATCACGAGATGAGTTGCGCCGAGTATGAGAATGACGGCATTCTGGAAGGCTTTAGTAACTCTCCGTAATCAGCATCGGATCCGTCTCTACAATGCTCGCGTCGCGTCGCGCGTAGCGCCGGGACGGGTTACTGACGAGGCCGGCAACCGGGGTGCCCAGTTTCGGTGGGCGGGTCATTGCTCGTCTCGGCATCGGGGGGCACGGCCGCACTGATCCCAGCATCCGGAATCTGGTCGTTGACTGAAATATCGGCCGACGGCTCGTCATCATCACCCGGTCTGCGCGCGCCCATCTCATGCTTGAGGAACGCGCCGATCGCGATCAGCAAAGCGGCGCAGACGACTAGCGGAGGAGTGAGTACGGCCAGGTCCCCTAACACTCCGCTCCTCCTTCGCGTTGGCCGCTGGCTTCGCGTCAGCCGCTGGCCAGGCCACCTGGCCAGCGCCCGTGGTGCACCGTGACAGGCTCCTTCGCATTGTCACGTACCGAACCTCGCACGGCTGCGCCGGGGGGGAGCATGCGGAAACTACGCATCCGCCCGCCAGCATGGCAATATCGGAGCCTGCCCGTGCCCAGCACGTTAGACAGAGCGGACCTCCTTTGTTCCACGCCGACCTGCACATCCACTCCAGGTTCTCCCGGGCCTGCAGCCGGGACTGCGACATTGAGCACCTCGCCTGGTGGGCGCTGCGCAAGGGCATCACGGTTGCCGGAACGGGGGATTTCACCCATCCCGGCTGGGCAGCGGAGCTGAAGGAAACGCTAATACCCGCCGAGCCGGGCCTTTTCCGCCTCCGCCCGGAGATGGCCGACCGGGTGCGGCGCACATCGCCGCGCAGTTGTGGTCACGAGGTCCGATTCATGTTGTCGGCGGAGATCTCGACGATCTACCGCGGCGGTGACCGGACCAGGAAGGTCCACCATCTGCTGTACGCGCCGACGTTCGAGGCGGCGGATCGCATCACCACTGCGCTATCGAAGATCGGAAACCTGGCGTCGGACGGCAGGCCCATCCTTGGGCTTGACTCGCGCCATCTACTGGAGATCACGCTTGACGGCGGACCCGGCTGCTATCTGGTTCCCGCGCATGTTTGGACACCGTGGTTCGCCGTGCTCGGCTCCAAATCAGGCTTCGATGTAGTGGCTGACTGCTACTCCGATCTGGCCGCAGAAGTGTTCGCCATCGAGACAGGGCTCTCCTCGGATCCGCCGATGAACTGGCGGTGCTCGTCGCTTGATGCCTATCGCCTGGTGAGCAACTCGGACGCGCATTCACCGCCGATGCTCGGTCGCGAGGCGACCACGTTCAGTACCGACCTGGATTACTTTGCGATGGCCGGGGCGTTGCGCACCGGTGACGGGCTGATTGGCACGATTGAGTTCTATCCGGAGGAGGGCAAGTACCACCTGGACGGGCACCGGAAGTGCGGCGTGCGCTTCGAGCCCGCGCAGACCAGGGAACACGGCGGAAGCTGTCCCGGATGCGGTAAGCAGGTGACGGTCGGCGTGCTGCACAGGGTGGCGGAGCTAGCTGACCGGCCGGAGGGCTATCGGCCTCCGGGTGCGCCCCGATTCACCAATCTCGTGCAGTTGCCGCAGATCGTCGGCGAAATCCTGGCGACCGGCGCGAAGAGCAAGAAAGCCGGGGCCGAAGTTAGCCGGCTGGTCGCCGCGCTGGGCCCGGAGCTCGGCATCCTCGGTGACATCCCGGTGGGTGATCTCAGCCGGGTGGGCGGCACGGTGCTGGCCGAGGCGATATCGCGGCTGCGCCGGGGCGAGGTACGCCGGGAGGCCGGGTACGACGGCGAATACGGGGTGGTGCGGCTCTTCGGTCCCGGCGAGCTGGACCGCTCCGCCGCGCTCTTCGAGGTGACCCGGCCGGGGCCGGCCGGCCAGGTCCCCGGATTCCGGCCGCGACAGCCCGGGGCGCCGGCCGCGCGGGAAGCCCCGCGGCCCGGCCCGCTGGCCCCGGCCGGGCTGCCGCGGCCCGCCGATCTCGACCGGGACCAGCAGGCCGCGGTGCTGGCGGACGGCCCGCTGATGATCATCGCCGGGCCCGGCACGGGCAAGACCCGCACGCTCGCGCACCGGATCGCGGCCGAGATTGCCGGCCGCGGTACCCCGCCGCAGTCGTGCCTGGCCATCACCTTCACCCGGCGGGCGGCCCGCGAAATGCGCGAGCGGCTGGCCGTGCTCGCCCCGCGTCAGGCCGGCCAGGTCACCGTCACCACGTTCCACGGCCTCGGCCTGATGATCCTGCGAGATCATCCCGGGCTGGCCGGGCTGGCCGGCCGCTTCCGGATCGCTGACGACGCGGCCCGGCTCGAGATCGCGGCGGAGCTAGCCGGCTCGCAGCGCGATGGCCGGCGGTTGCTGGCCGGCGCCGCCAGTGACCCGGCGCAGCGCCAGCAGCTCGTCAAGGCGCTGCTGGCGCACGACCTGGTGGATCTTGACGGCCTTATCGAGCTTCCGGTCACGCTGCTGCGCGACCGGCCCGAGCTGGCAACCCGGCTGCGCGGACGCTGGCCGCGAATCAGCGTGGATGAGTACCAGGACATTGACGCGGCGCAGTACGAGCTGCTGCGCCTGCTCGCAGGCGACGGCTCCGGGCTGACCGCAATCGGGGACCCTGACCAGGCCATCTACGGATTCCGCGGCGCGGATGTGGGCTTCTTCCTGCGCTTCGCCGCGGACTACCCAGGCACCACCACCCTGCGCCTGACAAGGAACTACCGGGCGACCGGCGCGATCGTGGCCGGCGCGATGGCGGCCATCGCGCCGGCCACGCTCGTCCCTGGCCGGACGCTGCGGGCCGTCCGGGCGGCAGGGGCGCCGATCGCCTTCCACCAGGCCGCCGACGAGCAAGCGGAGGCGGCCTGGATCGCAGCGGCCGTTGACGGCCTGCTGGGCGGATCGTCATTCCACTCACTCGACAGCGGCCGGGCGGATGGTTATGGCCTGGACGGTATTGACCTGTCAGATGTGGCCATCTTGTACCGGACCGATGCGCAGGCCGGCCCGCTCGGCCAGGCGCTAACCCGCGCCGGGCTGCCGTTTCAGAAAAGCTCACACGACCTGCTGGAGCGCAGGACCGGTGTTCCGGGCATTGTCAGGGAAATGCGCCTGGCGAGTGCCGGCGCCGCGGACGGCACCCGGGCCGCGGACGGTGCCGGGACCGGCGAGGGTGCCGGAGCCGGGGCGACCGGAGCCGCGGCCGAGGGCGGATCCAGCGCGGCAGGAGCTACCGTGTCCGGCCGGCTGCGCGCCGCCGTGCGACGGCTCGCGGCCATCAGTCCGGGCAGCGCCGCTGCCGTCGACATCCGGTCGGCCGGCCAGGTACTAGCGCCGCTGGCCCGCCGCTGCGGCCGTGACCTGGAGCGGTTCCTCACCGAGATCTCGATTGGCGCGCTGGCGGATGCCCTGGATCCGCGGGCCGAGGCAATCACGCTGCTGACCCTGCACGCGGCCAAGGGCCTGGAGTTCGATGTCGTCTTCCTGGCCGGCTGCGAGAGAGGGCTGCTCCCGCTCCGGCTTCCCGGCGCGGGGCCGGCCACCGCCGCGGACCTGGCCGAGGAGAGAAGGCTGCTGTTCGTCGGGATGACCCGGGCGAGAACCCGGCTTTTCCTGACCTGCGCCGCCCGGCGCGCCAGGCACGGCGGGGCGGCGGCGGCAGGCCCGTCGCCATTCCTGGCCGCGATAGATCCCGTGCTGCTCGATCGTCCGGCAGTGCCCCGGCCAAGGCGGCCAGCCGGCCGGCAACTCCGGCTGCTCTGAGCCCGCTAACGCCCGGTGCCACCGCGATCTCGCTGCCGCAAATTCCGCGGCCGGCTCGATTGCCACAGTTAAAACTTCCGTCATTCTGGATAGCGGCAGACTCCGGCTCGATTAATCTGCAACGCTGATACCCCCGCCGCCGCCCGCACCCGCGAGGCGACGGCAGCAACCGCCGAGTTCCTGGTGCGCGACCGCGTTCCAGGGAGCCGGGGACCCATGTTCTCCCCCCGGGGGTGAATCGGCGGGTCGCGGTCGCATCTCGCGGCCCGTCCCGCTGTAGGGCTACTCCGGCCCGAACCCGTCAGCTAACCCGGTAGGCGGCCTAGGAGAGGAGACTCCACGTGGAGCGCTTGCCCATCGGCAGGCACGTCGCAGGTATTTCACGGGGGAATCGTGCCCGTGTCAGGTCAGGCCGGGCATGGAGTCGGGTAGCCATGCTGGCCGGGGTGGCCACGCTGGCCAGCCTGGCGCTGCCGGCCGGGGCGGTCAGCGCAGCGCCGGTCTCCACGCCAGCGACCATGAAGGCCCTGCTGGCCAGGGCCGGCCGGCTATCCAATCAGATCGACAGCCTCAGCGAGCAGTACGACGGGCTCAAGATCCAGCTCACCCAGGCCAAGACCGAGGCCAGGATCGCCAGCCAGACCGCCGCGCGGGACGAGAAGCAGCTCACCGCCGGCCAGGTCGCGGTCGGGCAGATCGCTGCGGAGGGCTATATGACTGGCGACGTCAATTCGACCCTCCAGCTGCTGCAGAGCAGTAACCAGCAGTCATTCATCAACCGGGCGTCGATCATGCTCCAGCTTCAGCAGGAGAACGGCGACAGGGTGACTGTCCTGGCCGCGGCCGAGGACGCCGCCCAGCGGGCCCGGCTGACCGCACAGCAGGAAGCCCGCCGGGCCGCTCAGCTTGCCACCCAGATGAACGCCAAGGTGCAGGCGATCCAGCGCCGGGAGACCGTGCTCAACGGTGCTGCGTTCACCCAGGCCATGTCGATCTTCAAGCAGACCGGCCAGTATCCCAACTTCACCATCCCGGGTAACTCGGTCGGCGTCCAGGCACTCCGGTTCGCGCTGACCAGGCGCGGTGATCCCTACGTCTGGGGGGGCGCCGGGCCGGACGATTTCGACTGCTCCGGCCTCGTCATGTGGGCCTACGGCAAGGTCGGAATCAGCCTGCCGCACTTCACCGGCGATCAGTGGAACTCCGGCCAGCACATCTCACGGAGCCAGCTGGAACCAGGTGACCTGGTGTTCTTCTTCCCCGACATCAGCCATGTCGGCCTGTACGTCGGCGACGGGCTGATGCTCGACGCGCCCACCTTCGGTCAGCCCGTGCAGATCCAGCCCATCTTCTGGAGCGCCTACGTGGGGGCCGTGCGGATCGTCGGCTGAGCCACGCCCGCTCGCCCGGCCGACCCACGCCTCTTCCGGCCGGGCGAGCGGGACCAGTGCCCGCGGCTCACTGCAGCCGGACGCGGCTCACTGCGGCCGGACAAGCGGGAACAGGATCGTCTCCCTGATGCTCGCGCCGGTAAGCAGGATCATCAGCCGGTCGATGCCCATGCCCATCCCGCCGGTCGGCGGCATGCCGTACTCCAGCGCCCGCAAGAAGTCCTCGTCGAGTTGCATGGCCTCCGCGTCGCCGCCCGCGGCCAGCACGGACTGCGCCGTCAGCCGCGCCCGCTGCTCCACCGGGTCGGTGAGCTCCGAATAGGCGGTCGCGATCTCGGTGCCGAACGCCACCAGGTCCCACTTCTCGGCAAGCCTGGGATCGCGGCGGTGCGCCTTGGTGAGCGGCGCCACCTCGACGGGGAAGTCGCGGAAGAACGTCGGCAGCACCGTGCGGCTCTCGGCCAGGTGCTCGTACATCTCGAGCAGTACCTGGCCCCGGTTCCAGCCGGCCTCCAGCAGGACGCCGGCATGGGCAGCCAGCTTGCGGAGCCGCTCCTCGCTGGTATCCGGCGTGACTTCCTCGCCGAGTGCCTCGGATACCGCTCCGTGTACCGTCTTGTGCTGCCACTGGCCGCCGATATCGTGCTCGGACCCATCGGGCCTGCGCACGACCGTGCCGCCCAGCCCGTCCCGCGCCGCCGCCTGGATCAGCTCCCTGGTCAGGGTCGCCATGGTGTCGTAGTCGCCGTAGGCCGCATACAGCTCGAGCATGGTGAACTCGGGATTGTGCGAGGAGTCCGCGCCTTCGTTACGGAAGATCCGGCCGATCTCGTAGACCTTCTCGATGCCGCCGACTACCAGCCGCTTGAGGTAAAGCTCCAGCGCGATGCGCAGGTACAGGTTCATGTCATAGGCATTGATGTGGGTGACGAACGGCCGCGCGTTCGCGCCGCCGTGCAGCACCTGCAGTACCGGTGTCTCTGCCTCAAGGAAGCCGCGCTGATGCAGTTCCTCGCGCAGGGACCTGGTCACGCTGCCGCGCAGTTCTGCCATCCGGCGTGACTCCGGATTGACGATCAGGTCCAGATAACGCTGCCGTACCCGCGACTCCGGATCTGAGAGGCCGGCGTGCTTTTCCGGCAGCGGCCGCAGCGCCTTGGCCGTGATGGCGAACGAGTCAGCGAGTACCGAGAGCTCGCCGCGGTGTGAGGTGATGACCTCTCCTTCCACGCCGATATGGTCGCCCAGATCCACGTCTCGCTTCCAGGCCGCCAGGGCTTCCTCGCCCACCTGGTCCAGCGAGACCATCACCTGGATATCGCCGGTGCCATCCCGGACTGTGGCGAAGCACAGCTTGCCGCCGCTGCGGTAGAGCATCACCCGGCCCGCGATGCCCACCCGCTCGCCGGTCGATACATCCGGTCCCCGATCGCCGAAGCGCTTCCGCAGGTCGGCGATGGTCGCCGTCCGCGGGAAGTCCGCCGGGTACGGCTCGCTTCCCGCGGCCCGGATGGCGGCGATCTTCGCGAGCCGGATTCGCATCTGCTCGGGCAGGCCGCTCGTTCGCTCCGGCAGGCCGCTGGCGCCGGTGTCGTCCGCTGTCATCTGCCCGAGGTTACCGGCGCGCGACCGCCGGCCGCGACACAGTTACCGCCGGGCAGCGGCGGACCGCTGCGCGCGGCTGATGCCCGCGCCGGTGACCGGGCCGGCGGCTGACCGGCCGGCGGTGCCGGCGCTAGCCGTCGGCGGTGTTGCGCTCGAACACCAGCCGCAGGCCGATCAGGGTCAGCCACGGCTCGTATGCGTCGATCAAGCCCACCTCGTCGATGACCAGCGGGGCGAGCCCGCCGGTAGCGATGATGGTGACCGAGTCCGGGTCGGCGGGCGCGAGTTCGGCCGCCATCCGCCGGGCTATGCCCTCGATCTGGCCGGCGAACCCGAAGATGATGCCCGACTGCAGTGCCTCGACCGTGTTCTTGCCGATGACGTGATTCGGGCGGGTCAGCTCGACCTTCAGCAGCTGCGCGGCGCGGCGCGAGAGCGCGTCGACGGAGATCTCGATGCCCGGCGCGAGCGCGCCGCCGACGAACTCGCCCCGCTCGCTGACTGCGTCGAAGTTCGTCGAGGTGCCGAAGTCGACGACCACGGCAGGGCCGCCGAACAGATGGACGGCAGCGAGCGCATTCATGATCCGGTCGCTGCCGACTTCCTTGGGGTTGTCCATCCGCACCGGCACGCCGGTCTTCACTCCCGGCTCCACGATCACCGCCGGGATGTCGCCGTAGTAGCGGCGGAACATCTCCCGCATCTCGTGCAGGACCGACGGCACCGTCGAGCACAGCGCGATTCCGGTGACCTCAGGGTCCTTGAGTTGAGTGCTCTGCGCGAGCAGGCCCTGCAGGATGACAGTCAGCTCATCGGCGGTGCGGTCGGGGACGGTCGCGATCCGCCAGTGCTCGGCCACCTCCTCGCCATCGAAGATGCCAAGCACGGTGTTGGTGTTGCCCACGTCGATCGTCAGCAGCATGGCGGTTTCACTCCAGCCTCCCTGGCCCGGTTGGGTGATGGCGCGAACTGCCGCCGGGTAATCATTGCGGGCCGCCGATCAGGAGCGGCATGTTGTCAATCAGCCTGGTTGAGCCGGCCCGGCCGGCCGCCAGCAGGATGGCCGGTCCGCGGTAGTCATCTCCGATCTCATCGAAGGTGACCGGATCGACCAGCGCGAGGTAGTCCGGCCGCAGCGGCGGGTCGGCCGCAGCCGCGGCCTGCAGCACAGCGTGCGCGGCGGCCAGGACCATGCCGCGGCT
>Ga0182015_10007966_pt1 | contig 10223 bp, 9 predicted proteins | sample 712P3MmetaG_FD_120478 | JGI IMG/M metagenome (GOLD analysis project Ga0182015, IMG submission 120478) | Permafrost microbial communities from Stordalen Mire, Sweden - 712P3M metaG | ecosystem: Environmental > Terrestrial > Soil > Wetlands > Permafrost | place: Sweden: Stordalen | collected... | reverse complement strand
GCTTCCGGCTCGCTGATCACCTTCGAGGGGTTCCAGAAGGTCTGGAAACGCGACGAGGACAAGGACAAGGACATGACGCTTCCGGCGCTCGCCGAGCGCGACGCGCTCACGTGCCTCGAGATCGCGTCGGAGCAGCACTTCACGCAGCCACCGCCGCGATACACCGAGGCGACGCTGATCAAGGAGCTGGAGGAGCGCGGTATCGGCCGTCCGTCGACGTACGCCGCCACCATTGAAGTGATCCAGGAGCGACAGTACGTGCGCCAACTGGAGCGCCGGCTGCATCCGACCGAGCTCGGCAAGACCGTCGACGCCGTGCTCCGGCAGAACTTCCCCGAGATCGTCGACGTCGCGTTCACCGCCGACCTCGAGAAGCGGCTCGACTCCGTGGAGGAGGGCACCCGCGCGTATGAGCCGACGGTGCGCGAGTGGTATGAGCCGTTCGCCGAAACCCTCGAGCGAGCCGAGCGATCGATGGAGCGAGTCCGCGTTCCCGCACGTGAAACCGGCGAGGAGTGCCCGGAGTGCGAGATCGGGCGCCTCGTCGTTCGCGAGGGGAAATTCGGTGAGTTCGTCGGCTGTTCCCGTTTCCCCGAGTGCAAATACATCAAGGACCGCAAGACCGCCGAGGCGCTGGCGACGGGCGAGATGTGCCCGCGCTGCGGCAAGCCACTCGTGACCCGCCAGGGCCGGCGCGGACCCTTTGTGGGGTGCTCCGGCTATCCGAGCTGCACGTACATCAAGGGCGACAGCACTCCTGCCGAAGGCGAGGCCGAAGGTCCCGCGGAGGAGCTCGGTCCCTGCCCGCAATGCGGCAAGCCACTGCGCCGCCGGTCCGGACGGCGCGGCAGCTTTGTCGGGTGCACCGGATACCCCGACTGCAAGTACATCCAACCCGGGGCACCCGGCGCTCGTGTCGCCGGCCCCGCACCCGAGCCGACCGGCGAAGATTGCCCCGAGTGCGGCAAGGCGCTGGTCACCCGCAAGGGACGCTACGGGCCGTTCGTGAGCTGCTCCGGATACCCGGCGTGCAAGTACCGACCACCCAAGGCCGCACTGGTATGACCGGCGCGCACGCGACCACGGTCGTCGCGGTGCAGCGCGGCGGAACAGTTGCGGTCGCCGGCGACGGCCAGGTGACCGTCGGGGACATCGTGATGAAGGCGCGAGCCTCGAAAGTGCGGCGGCTCTTCCACGGACAGGTCGTCTGCGGCTTCGCCGGTGCCGTCGCCGACGCGCTGACGCTGTTCGACAAATTCGAGCAGCACCTCGACAAGCACCAGGGCAACCTGGTGCGCGCGGCCATCGGTCTCAGCAAGGAATGGCGCACCGACAAGTACCTGCGCCGCCTGGAAGCGATGCTCATCGTGGCCGACGCCAACCGTATCCTGCTCCTGAGCGGCGACGGCGAGGTGATCGAACCCGATGATGGCGATGGAGTCGTCGCGATCGGCAGTGGCGGCCCTTATGCGCACGCAGCCGCGGCGGCACTGCTCGGCAGCACCGACCTCGGCGCTGAGGAAATCGCGCGGCGCGCCCTGCTCATCGCGGCGCGGCTCTGCATCTACACCAACGACAACATCACCGTGGAAACGCTCGAGCTCGCCACGCCGGCGCCCGCTGCGCCCGTCACGGCGTGACGAGCGCCGTGGCCGTCGAGCCCACCAGCGCCTCGGAGACCGACGAGGCGCCGCACGACCTGATTCAGGCGGTCGCGGGGGAGACGCTGCGCCCGGCGGAGGTGGTGCGCCGTCTCGACGAATACATCATCGGCCAGCACGAGGCGAAGCGATCGGTCGCTATCGCGCTGCGCAACCGGGTGCGCCGCCGGATGCTCCCCGAGGACATGCGCAACGAAGTGCTGCCCAAGAACATCCTGATGATCGGACCAACCGGGGTCGGCAAGACCGAGATCGCCCGGCGGGTGGCTCGGCTGACCGAGTCGCCGTTCATCAAGGTGGAGGCGACCAAGTTCACCGAGGTCGGTTACGTGGGCCGAGACGTCGAGTCCATCCTGCGTGACCTGCTCGAGCAGACCATCACCGAGCTGCACGAGGACCGCGTTGCCGAGGTCGAGCCACGGGCTCGTGTCCTCGCCGACGCCCGCCTCGTCGAGACGATGCACGACGCCAACGAGCGTCTGCGAAGCTCCCGGGCCCTGCCTGGCGAGGACGCTCCCAGACCCGACGATGTCGCCGCCGAAGCTCGCCGGGCCCGAGCTCGCCGTCGCCGCATCGCCAACCGGCTCGCCGCCGGTACTCTCGAGGACGCAAGTGTCGAGATCGAGGTGGAGGAGCCGTTCCAGCCCGCGTTCGAAGGATTCACCGGCACCGGCCTCGAGGAGGTCGGCGTCTCGCTCTCAGACTTCTTCAGCCAGCTCGCGCCGTCCCGCAAGCGCAAGAAGCTCATGACGGTCGCCGAGGCGCGCGACGTGCTCATCGACGAGGAGACCGATCGGCTCATCGACATGGACCGCGTCTACGACGACGCCATTCATCTCGTCGAGGACTCTGGTGTTGTCTTCATCGACGAGGTCGACAAGATCTGCGGCCCGGCGTCCGACCGCGGACCGGATGTCAGCGGTGAGGGCGTCCAGCGCGATCTGCTCCCGATCCTCGAGGGCTCGACGGTGCATACGCGGTACGGGCCGGTGCGCACCGACCATGTCCTCTTCATCGCGGCAGGAGCATTCACCGCCGCGCGCCCGAGCGACCTGATCCCCGAGTTCCAGGGTCGCTTTCCGATCCGGGTCGAGCTGAAGCCGCTGAGCGAGGACGACCTGGTGCGCATCCTCACCGAGCCCGGCAACGCGCTGACCCGGCAGTACGCCGCCCTGCTCGGCACCGAGCAGGTCACGCTCGACTTCACGCCGGACGGCATCCGCGAGCTCGCGGCCCAGGCGTACCGTGTCAACGAGGAGGACGAGAACCTCGGCGCCCGCCGGCTCTTCACGATCATGGAGAAGGTCCTCGAGGACGTCTCATTCGGCGCCGAGGAGCTCGCCGGGACCACCGTCATCGTCGACGCCGCGTATGTCGGCGACCGGCTCGGCGATCTGGTGCTCAACCAGGACCTGCGCCGGTACGTCCTCTGATCTCAGGGGCTCGGGTGTAGCCGGAGGCCTGGGCTGGTACACTCCGGTCATCTCACACGTCCGGTTTCACGCGGCCGGCGGGTGCCCGGTGCCCCCGGGTCGCCGCCGCGGTTCACCCCGGACGGAGGCACCACACCACCCCAACAGGAGCGACCGCACATGCCGGCAGTAACACTGCGCCAGCTGCTGGAGGCCGGAGTTCACTTCGGTCACCAGACAAGCCGGTGGAATCCCCGGATGCGCCCGTACATCTTCACGGCGCGCAACGGGATCCACATCATCGACCTCGAGCAGACTCAGAAGCAGCTCGATGTTGCATGCGAATACCTGCGAGACGTCGTCGGGAGCGGCCAGAAGGTCCTCTTCGTCGGCACCAAGAAGCAGGCCCAGGACGTCATCGAGGAGGTCTGCCGGAACACCGGGCAGGCCTATGTCACGCATCGCTGGATGGGTGGCATGCTCACCAACTTCACGGTCATCCAGCGCCGGCTGCGCCGGCTCGCCGAGCTCCGCGTCATGCAGGGGAAGGGCGACTTCGAGCGCATGAGCGGCAAGGAGGCCAACGACGCCAAGGACGACCTCGAGCGCCTCGAGAACAACTTCGCCGGCATGGCCGACATGAAGCGGCTTCCCGGCGCAGTCTTCGTGATCGACTGCAAGAAAGAACACATCGCTGTCACCGAGGCGAACAAGCTCAACATCCCGATCGTCGCGATTGTCGACACGAACTGCGACCCCGATGACATCCAGGTCGTGATCCCCGGCAACGACGACGCGATGCGCAGCTGCCGTCTGATCGTCAGCGAGATCGGCAAAGCGATCGCCGAAGGCCTGCAGATGTTCAGCGAGCGCGAGCTGCAGGAACGGCAGGAAGCCGAGCAGCGTGAACGCGAGGCGGCCATCGCCGCTGAGGCAGCGGCAGTCGTCGCAGCCGAGCAGGCCGCTGCAGCCGCCGCGCATGCAGACGCGATCGCCGCGGAGCAGGCTGCGGCCGCACCCGCCGAGGAGCCGGCAGCCGTCGGCGCGCCGGCTCCGGAAGGGGAGACCGCAGGCTGATGGCAGACGTCACAGCGGCAATGGTCAAAGCCTTGCGGGAGCGCACCGGCGCGGGCATGATGGACTGCAAGCGCGCGCTCGTCGAGTGCGACGGCGACATGGACCGGGCAGAGGACTGGTTGCGTGCAAAGGGATTCTCCCGTGCAGCAGCAAAGGCCGGACGGAGCACCAACGAGGGCATCGTCGACGCCTACATCCACCAGGCGGGTGGGATCGCCAAGCAGGGCGCGCTCATCGAGATCAACTGCGAGTCGGATTTCGTCGCCAAGACGGACGACTTCAAGCAGCTCGCGCACACGCTCGCACTCCAGGTGGTCGGAATGGCGCCGCAATACGTACGCCGAGAGGACGTGCCCGAGGACATCGTCGACCGCGAGCGGGCCGTCTACCGCGAGCAGGTTCAGGGCAAGCCCGAGAACATCGTCGAGAAGATCCTCACCGGCAAGCTCAATTCTTTCTACGCCCAGATCTGCCTGCTCGAGCAGCCGTGGATCAAGGACGACAAGAAAAAGGTCGGTGACCTCGTGACCGAGGCGATCGCGAGGCTCGGCGAGAACATCTCAGTGGCCCGGTTCGCACGCTTCGCAGTGGGCGCCGAGAGCACCGAGAGTGACGGGGCGTCCGCGCCCGCGGCCGAGTGAGCGTCGGAGCCAGCAGCGTGGAACTTGCCGCCATCGAGGGACGCGCGAGTGACGGGCGTCGCCCCGTCTTCGGCCGGGTCATCCTCAAGCTCGGCGGCGAGGCGCTGCTCGGCGAGGCTGGGTACGGCATCGAATACGGCGCGGTCCGCCATATCGCCGAGCAGCTGACGCACATCGTCGAACGCGGCGTGCAGGTGGCGATCGTCGTCGGCGGTGGGAACATCGTGCGCGGCACCGAAGCCGCCCAGCACGGGATCGACCGCGTCACCGCCGATTACATGGGGATGCTCGCGACGGTGATCAATGCGCTGGCACTGCGCGACGCCATCGAGCAGTTCGGCATCGACTGCCGGCTGCAAAGCGCGATCGCGATGCAGCAGGTCGCCGAGCCGTTCATCCCGAGGCGCGCCATCCGGCACCTCGAGAAAGGACGGCTCGTGATCCTCGCCGCGGGCACGGGAAACCCGTTCTTCACGACAGACACGACCGCGGCGCTCCGCGCGGTCGAGATCGGTGCCGATGTGCTGCTCAAGGCAACCAAGGTCGACGGCATCTACAGCGCGGACCCCAACAAGGTCACCACCGCGACGCGCCTGCCGAACCTGACGTACCTGGACGTGCTCAACCGCGGGCTCGCCATCATGGACAGCACGGCGGTGACACTCTGCATGGACAACCGCATGCCGATCATCGTGTTCGACCTGTTCACACAGGGCAACATCGAGCGCGTGATCCTCGGTGAGCAGATCGGGACGCGCGTCGACGCGGAGGGCGATCCCGAGTGAGCGATCGCGACAAGACGGACGACCCCGAGCAACAGATCGCGCAACGCATCGCCGATGCGAACCAGCGCATGGAGAAGAGTGTCGAGGCGCTGCATCGCGAGCTGATGACCGTGCGCACCGGGCGTGCGTCGCCTGCGCTGCTCGAACGCCTTCACGTCGATTACTACGGGTCTCCGACGCCACTTCAGAGCATCGCGGGGATCAGCGTTCCCGAGGCCAGCATGCTCGTGATCCAGCCGTATGACCGCACCTCGCTCGGTGCCATCGAGAAAGCGATCCAGAAGAGCGACCTCGGGCTCAACCCGAGCAATGATGGCCAGGTGATCCGGGTCGCGATCCCGCAGCTCACCGAGGAGCGGCGCAAGGACCTCGTCAAGGTCATCCATCGCAAGGCCGAGGAGGCGCGCGTCGCAGTGCGCAACATCCGCCGCGACGAGGTCGACCATCTCCGCCGCGTCGAGAAGGAAGGTCACGTGAGCAAGGACGAGGTGGCCACGAAGCTCACCGACGTGCAGAAGATCACCGATCAGTTCATCGCCCGGATCGACGACGCCACCCAGAGGAAGGAGGCTGAGATCCTCGAGGTCTGACCGAGCTGCGCGCCGAAACGGCGGAAGCCTTCGGGGCGTTCTGACCCGAGCCCCACAATGCAGCGCCCACCCGATCCCGCCGCGATCCCGCTTCCCGCAAGGCCAGACCTTCCGCGGCACGTCGGCATCATCATGGACGGCAACGGGCGATGGGCCAGGCAGCGACATCTGCCCCGCGTCGCGGGCCACCGAGCAGGGGTGCGAGCGATCCGGCCGGTCATGGAAGCGTGCCACCAGGCGGGCGTGCACATCCTCACCCTCTACGCGTTCAGCACCGAGAACTGGCAGCGGCCTCGCGGCGAGGTGACCGCGCTGATGCGCCTGTTCGGAGAGACGATCGACCGCGAGGTCGGCGAGCTCCACGAGAACGGCGTCCAGATCCGCGTGCTCGGCGACAGGTCTGCCCTCAGCGATTCGCTGCAGCGGAAGGTGGCGCAGGCGGAGGCGCTCACTGCGCGCGACACCTCGGCGATCCTCAACGTGGCCATCAACTACGGCGGTAGGCGCGAGATCGTCGACTCGATTCGCGAGCTCGCGGTCGCCGGAGCCGATCTCGCCGCACTCGACGAGACGGCGATCAGCGATGCACTGTACACGCGCGGGCTGCCGGACCCCGACTTGATCGTTCGCACCGCCGGCGAGCTCCGGATCAGCAACTTCCTGCTCTGGCAGGCCGCATATGCGGAGCTCTACGTCACCGATACGCTCTGGCCCGACTTCGGCGAGGCCGCGATCACCGATGCGCTCCGCGACTACTCGAGCCGCGAGCGCAAGTTCGGCGCCATCCCCGAGCCGATCGAGCGCGTCCCCGCCCACGCCGGCAGCGCGCAGCACGCCATCCCGACGGAATGAACCTCGCGCTCAGGGTGGTCTCGGGGGCGGCGCTGGTGGCGGTCATCGCCGCCGCGCTCTGGATCGGCACGCCCGCAGTCGCGGCTGTGGTCGGAGCGGGGGCGTTGGCGGGGGCCTGGGAGCTGCGCGGTCTGCTCGGGCGGATGGGCCCGACCCCGCCGGCCTGGCTGATCCTGCCGCTCAGCGTCTGGCTCGGGATCCGCTTCGTGCTGCCCGCCGCCGACATGGCCACCGACTGGGCGCTCGCCGCGACGGTGGTCGTTGGGCTGCTGGCCGGCGTGCTGACCCGGCAGAGCTTCGCCGGCTGGGCGCTCGCGGTCGGCGGGGCTGTGTACGTTGGACTCTGCCTGGGATTCTGGGTCGCGATCTACCGGTGGCACGTCCCCGACGCGAATCACCTTGGGTTGCGGCTGGTTGGCCTTGCCCTGGCCGGTGCGGTCGTGGGCGACACGACCGCGTACTTCGTGGGCTCCGCGATCGGCCGCCACCCGTTCTTCCATTCGATCTCCCCGCGCAAGTCGCTCGAAGGCGCGGTGGCGGGGGCGGTGGCCTCAATCCTGGTGGGCGCGCTCGCCGGGCCATGGCTCATCGGCATCAGCGTCCCGGTCGGCATCGGCCTCGGCGCGCTCATCACGGTTGCCGCCCAGGGCGGTGATCTCGTCGAATCCGCGATCAAACGCGAGGCCGGCGTGAAGGACTCGGGAACGCTCATCCCGGGCCACGGAGGCCTCCTCGATCGGGCCGACAGCATTGTCCTGCTTGCCCCGGTCGTATATTGCTATCTGAAGCTGATCGCATTCCCGTAACCCCGTGGAAAGCGGTGGCGTGGTCTGATCTACTGCGAACCGAGGCATCTGCGCACAAGTGACATTCCCCACGCCCCGCCGACGTGTCGTCCTCCTCGGCGCGACCGGTTCGATCGGCCGTCAAGCGTGCGACGTCATCGCCAGGTTCCCTGAGCGCTTCGAGTTGGTGGGCGCCGTGGCGGGGCATGATGCCGCCGCGCTCGACGCGATCGCCACCCGCTTCGGCGTTGCGCGCACCGCGCTCGTCAATCCAGACCCTTCGGCCACGTTGCCCGACGGGTGCGAGAGCGGCATGGACGCTGCCTGTGAGATCGCCGCGATGGACGCCGACGTGGTCTGCGTGGCGATCACCGGTGCCGCCGCGATCCGGCCGACCCTGGCCGCCATCGACGCGGGGGCGAGCGTTGCCACAGCGACCAAGGAGGTCCTGGTCATGGCGGGCGAGCTCGTCAAAGCCCGGGCCGCGGCCACGGGCGCTCGCATCATCCCGATCGACAGCGAGCACTCGGCGCTCTGGCAGTGCCTGCGCGGCGAGGACCCGGCATCGGTCTCGCGACTCGTGCTCACCGCGAGCGGCGGGCCGTTCCTGCGACGTCCACTCGACACGTTCGCTACGATCACTCCGACTGAAGCGCTGGCGCATCCCACCTGGAACATGGGTCCGAAGGTGACGATCGACTCGGCCACGATGATGAACAAGGGCCTCGAGGTCATCGAGGCGCACTTCCTCTTCGACACGCCGTACTCGTCCATCGACGTCTCGATCCACCCGACCAGCATCGTGCACAGCTGGGTCGAGTTCCGTGATGGAGCGGTGATCGCGCAGATGGGCGTTCCCGACATGCGCGTGCCGATCGCGCTTGCGCTCGCCGACGGCGAGCGTCTTCCCGGCGTGGGGCCGCACCTCGACCTTCGCGATGTGTCGCCACTCGAGTTCCTGCCCGTCGACGGCGCGCGGTTTCCTGCTGTGGCGCTCGCACGGATGGCGGGAGAACGCGGCGGCCTCGCCCCGTGCATCTTCAACGGAGCCAACGAGGAGGCGGTGATGGCATTCACCGCGGGGCAGTGCCGCTTCGACGAGATCGTGCCCCTGGTCGGTGCTGCGCTGGAAACCTTCGGCGAAGGTGATGCGTCGACGCTCGACGGCGTGCTCGCGGCCGATTCGTGGGCGCGCGACTTCGTCCGCGCGAACACCACAGACGCGGTGGCGGCGCTATGACGCAGTTCCTGATCTACGCCGGCGCCTTCATCCTGGTGCTCGTCTCGGTGATCACCGTCCACGAGTTCGGGCACTTCGCGGTCGGCAAGCTCTCCGGCATCAAGGTCGAGGAGTTCTCGATCGGCTTCGGCCCCAAGCTCTACTCGCGCACCGTCGGCGAGACCCTCTACGCGGTTCGAGCGATCCCCGCTGGCGGCTTCGTGCGCATGGCCGGGATGCTTGGTCTCGTCGGCGAAAGCGATGCCGGAGAACGCAACTTCTACCGCGCGTCGCGCCCGCGGCGGTTTGCGACCGTCGCCGCGGGAATCATCGCCAACTTCATCTTCGGCGGATTGATCTTCGCGATCGTGGACATGCAGCCGACCCCGTACAGCTACGCGTCTCACGCCGCGGCGGGCGTTGCAGGCCTCAAGACGGGGGACACGATCCTGGCGATCAACGGCCACCAGATCCGCCAGGACAACGCCAATGACGTGACCACCGATCTGCACAACGCGACAACGACGAGCGCCGGCAACCCCATGACCGTGACCTATCGGGCCTCAGACGGCAGCACGCACACGACCACGTTCACACCGACGCTGACCATCTCGAACATCCTCAACAACCCGGCCGATGTCGGGGGCGGCAAGCTTCCTGCCGGTGGCCTGGCGGTGACCGCGATCAACGGCGCGCCGGTCGGCACCGGTGACCCGGCAGCGCTGCTCGGCAGCGGTTCACCGGTCAAGGTCAGTGGCTTCCTCGAGAACGAGGATGGCTCGCCATCCCAGGACTTCACCAACGTCACCGTGAGCGGCATCACGGACGGCTACCCGACCAACAACGCGATCCACACGGCCTGGATCATGGGGGTCGTCCCCGGCTACGACGGCGAGAGCCCGCCGGCAGCGGTCGCGAGCGGCTTCAGCGCGATCCCAGGCTTCGTCTGGGCTGAGGTGACCGGCATCTACGGCCTGATCGTGCATCCGCCCCAGGGCGGCATCAACGGTCCGCAGGGTTTCACCGGCCCGGTCGGCATCGCCCAGGAGACCGCCACCGCCACCAATAACGGCTTCCTCGGACCCAACGGGCTGCTCTGGTGGATCGGGTTCATCAGCCTCAACCTCGGCTTCGTCAATATGCTGCCGATTCCGTTTCTTGACGGCGGCAAGCTCCTTTTCATCGCGATCGAATCGGTGCG
>Ga0182015_10007965_pt1 | contig 10224 bp, 6 predicted proteins | sample 712P3MmetaG_FD_120478 | JGI IMG/M metagenome (GOLD analysis project Ga0182015, IMG submission 120478) | Permafrost microbial communities from Stordalen Mire, Sweden - 712P3M metaG | ecosystem: Environmental > Terrestrial > Soil > Wetlands > Permafrost | place: Sweden: Stordalen | collected... | reverse complement strand
TCGAAGACAAGGCCGGGATTGGGGGGTGCGGCGGTGTTATGCGCAGACATAGGTGACCTCCAAGTCACGAGCGGGGATCGGTTGGGTTTGATGAGCCCGGGGTAAGGCAGGCAGAGTGTAGCACTTGAGCGGGAGCAGGCGCCAGAGAGAGATCGAAGCGTTCGAGGCAGGCCCAAATGCCGACTGTTGATCGCGTCCGCCTCCGGGATGTTAACTGTGATCTGGCGCACGGCCAGGTGTATTGAGCGATGCGATAAAAAGGCAGGCCCCTTCTGGTTGGGAAGGGGATTAAAGTAGAGATTCCTCGTCTATTTCAGAAAACCATTTTCAGCAAGCTATTTCAGAAAGCGAGAAAGCTATGGCTACGGCTGCAGGTGCGGGTGGAGTTGTCGACTTTCAGGCTGCGTGGATGGATTTGGACTTGCCGCCAGCGGTGCGCGAGGTGCTGGGCGCGGCGCGGCTGGTGAAGACGCCGGAGACGCGGGCCGACCTGCTGGATTGGTCGCTGGGCCGGAGTTCGGGGGAGACGGACTGGACCGCGGGCAATCGGGACGATCACGGGCAGTATGAAGTGGTGTTTCAAGCGCCATGGTCGTATCGATTTGTGGAGGCCGTGATTACCAAGGCGCGGAATGGGCTGGCGATCAACTATCCCGACCCGGCGATGCGGAGGCGCGACCCGGACGCGATGGTGATTGGCGACAGACTGCCGACGGACAAGCCGACGTATGAAGAGCGGTTCGGGGAGGAATTCGAGAAAACGCGGCAGGCAACGCTGGACTGGCTGAAGACGCAGGAACTGGTGGCGATGCCGTTTTATGCGGGGACGGATGCGCTGAGGTATGGGTCGGTGTTGATTGTTCCGCGGCAGGCGGCGTTTTTTGCGGCGGCTGTGGGCGATTTGCAGGGGATGATTCCGCGGAGCAAGGTTCCGGCGGATTTCAAGGTGACGGGTGGGGTGCTGTTTGTTGCGCCGCCGTTCAGGCATACGCACTTTGGCGGGCGGCAGGTGGTGGTGCACGAGCGGCTGGAGACGCACCAGGAGATATTTGCCTACAACCTGTATCCGGGACCGAGCGCGAAGAAGGGCGTGTACTCGATGCTGCTGGACAAGGGCGAGCGAGAGGGCTGGACGACGAACCATTGCGCGGCGGTGGCGGTGGTGACGCCGTATGAGAACCAGCTGGTCCTGATGCACGAAGGGGCAAGCGGCGGCGGCAAGAGCGAGATGACCGAACACATCCACCGCATGGAGGATGGGCGGCTGCTGATCGGCAAAAATGTGGTGACACACGAGGAGCGGACGCTGAATTTGCCGGAGGCTTGCCACCTGAGGCCGATTGCGGACGATATGGCCTGCGCGCATCCGAGTTATCAAGGTGGAAGCACGCGGGAGGATGGCGAGGGGACGCGGCCGCTTCACGGGCGGCTGACGATTGCGGACGCAGAGAATGGGTGGTTTGTGCGGGTGGACCACATTCAAGGTTATGGAACCGCGCCGAATCTTGAACGGCTGTGCATCGATCCGCCGGAGCCGCTGGTGTTTTTGAATCACTACGTTGTTCCGGGCGGAACGTGCCTGACTTGGGAGCATATTGAAGATGCGCCGGGGAAGATGTGTCCGAACCCGCGGGTGATTCTGCCGAGGCGGATGCTCGAGGACATTCTGGACGGGCCGCAGCGGGTGGACGTGCGCAGTTTTGGAGTGCGGTGCCCGGCGACGCACCGGGAGAACCAGTTGTATGGGATTCTGGCGATGATTCATGTGCTGAGCCCGGCGCTGGCGTGGTTGTGGAGGCTGGTTGCGCCGCGAGGGCATGCGAACCCGAGTATCCAGACGCAGAAGACGGTGGGGATGGAGAGTGAGGGCGTGGGTTCGTATTGGGCGTTTGCGACGGGCAGGCGGGTGGACCAGGCGAACCTGCTGCTGAGGCAGATTGTGGAGACGCCGGAGACGCGGTACGTGCTGATTCCGAATCAGCACATCGGCGCGTGGAAGGTGGGCTTCATGGCGGAGTGGATTGCACGCGAGTATTTGGCGCGGCGGGGGAGCGCGAAGTTCGGGCAGGACCAAGTGCGGGATGCGCCATTGTCGCTGCTGGGGTACATTCCGCAACAGCTAAGGATTGAGGGGTTCATGATTCCGCGGGTTTTTTTGGCGGTGGAAGAACAGATCCAGGGCGGGATGGATGTGTACGAAGAGGGCGCGCGGCAGTGGCGGGAGTTTTTTGCGCGGGAGCTGAAGCAGTTTCAGGTGCCGGACCTCGATCCGCTGGGGCTGAGGATTATTGAGGCGTGCCTGGATGGGGCGCACCAGGAGGATTATCGGCGGCTGATTCCGCATCCGATGTTTAGGGATGAAGGGTGAACGACAGGGAGAAGGGAACAGGGAACAGGGAGGGCGGCTGTTCGCTCAGGCAGCAGCTAAGTCTGTGCGGATGGGGAAATGCGCGAGGGCCCGAACTAAAGGTGCGACTCTCCGGCTATGATGTTTTTCATGATTCCAGCATTGAGTTTCTCGCGACTATTCCGCGTGTCGACTGCGATTCTTTTGCTTTCGGTTCCTGCGTGGGCAAAGGACGCGCCGCCGCTGCAGACGATCGACTGGCCTGCAAGCGGGACGGTCGTAGTGCGTTTTACGTTTGGGAAGTTCAAGGACTTGCCAGGAATGGGCAGTTTGCACGCGTACGTGATGGACACGACGGCGCAGAACCTTTCGCCGAGGCGGATTGCGAACGAGGAATTCAAGGTGTACCTGTTTGACAAGAACAAGGTGCGCATTGGGGAAGACGCGATCGGGTTGAGCAACGTGGGGCCGGGCGAGACAGTGAAGTTCGAGACGACGGTTACGACTTCGGGTGCGCCAGTGTCGGTGTCGCTCGAGGAAATTGCGCAGGCCACGAAGACAATTACGATGACGGTGAACTCGACACCGCAGGGCGCGATGTTGAAGCTGGATGGGACAGAAGTGGGGACGACTCCGCGCATGATCACGGTTGGCGCGGGCAGGCATACGCTGGTGTTTACCAAGGAAGGGTTTGCGGCGGGGACCTTTCCATTGGAGATCAGCAGGAACGATGTTTCCGGCGGGACGGTGAGCTTTGAGCTGGGTGCTTCGGCCTTTGACTCAATTGAAATGCGGGACGGCAGCGTGCTGAATGGGGATCTGGTGTCGATGGAGGGGATGGATGTGGAGATTCGCGTAGGCGGCGTTCTGCAGCACATCGACCGGAACAAGATCAAGCGGGTGATGCTGGTGGTGCGGTCGGCGCCGGTGCAGGATCTGCCGGGGGCGGCGAATCAGTAGGAGCGATCGGGTCATTGATTAGGCAGACCGGGAGGATTGTCCAGGCTGATGCAGCATCCGATCTTCCTGGACGAGGGTTGATGGCAAAGGTCAGCGATCCAGATGCAGGAGAGATTTATGTTGGTTGAGCACTGTACTCATATTGAGTACAATAGGACTCAATATGAGTACAACGGTTACAGGAACGGGTGATTTGCTTTTTGGGCAGATTCGCGGGGGTGTTCTTGGTCTTCTCTACGGACATCCCGACCAGCCGTTCTACATTCGGGAGATCTCGAAACACGTTGGAAAGAGTACGGGGAGTGTGCGGCGGGAACTCGCGACCCTCTCGAAGTTTGGATTGGTTGAGCGGTCGGAATCGGGCAGGCAGATCTATTTCAAGGCGAACAGCCAGCATCCTGTGTTTGCGGAACTTCGAACTCTGGTGGCAAAGACGGTTGGTGTTTTCCAGCACATTGTATCAGCACTGACGCCTGTGGCAAACAGAATATCGCTGGCATTTGTTTACGGATCGATGGCGCGAGGAGAGGAAAAGGCGGGCAGCGATATCGATCTAATAATCGTCGGGAAAGTAACTCTCGATGAGGTGCTGGCGCAGTTAGTTCCTGTCGAGGGTGCAGTTGGCCGGCAAATCAATCCGACGGTCTATTCTTCAGATGAGTTCAAGCGAAAGCTGGAAGGCGGAAATCACTTTCTGCGGTCGCTGGTGCGTGGAGAAACGGTGCCTTTGATCGGGGATCTGGATGAGTTTAGAGAAATGGGCTGAGTACGGTTGGCTCAGGGTCGAACCGACGAGCCGAGAAGAGATAACGGGCTTGCTTGGGATTGTTTTCCGCGACCTCAAAGACGCTCAGGTTGACGCGATCTCCGCAGATCGTCGCTTTGAAGCGGCGTTCAATGCGGCGCGCACGGCGGCAAATGTTGCATTGCGCGCTTGCGGTTATCGCACTGCGACGCAGCTGGGACATCACTTGAAGACAATCGAATCGCTGGAACTCACCATTCGAGCGGATCCCCGGCTGGTTCAGAAGATGAGGGTGTTCTCGAAGAAGAGAAACGCGACGAGCTACGACTCCGCCGGGAATGTTTCGGATCAGGAACTGGAAGAGATCGTCGGTGTTGCGAACGAACTTCAGGAGATCGTGATCGCGTGGCTGCGGGAGAATCATCCCGAACTCACGACGGCAGTTTAGTGCGGGTATGAGCTGGGAGCGCCTCTCTTCCCTTGCTCGCCGGTTCTTGCGGGTTGGGATTGCATTAAGGCGCGCCTATCGTTGCAAGCTATTTTTAGAAGGATCGTATGGCTGCCGATCTGCGCCAATTCGATGTGGTGGTTTTGGGTGGTGGGGCGGCGGGGCTTATGTGTGCGGCGGTGGCGGGGCAGCGCGGACGACGCGTGGTGCTGCTTGAACACAACGGGCAGGTGGGGCGGAAGATTCTGATCTCGGGCGGGGGGCGGTGCAACTTTACCAACCTGCATTGCGGGCCTGGGAATTTTCTGTCGGAGAATAAGCATTTTGCGAAGTCGGCGCTGGCGGGATATGGGCCGCGGCATTTTCTTGAGCTGGTGGAGCGGTACGGGATTCGCTGGCATGAGAAGACGCTTGGGCAGCTCTTCTGCGATGGGTCGGCGAGGCAGATTGTGGAGATGCTGCTGGCGGAGTGCGCGCGGGGCGGAGTGGAAGTGGTGGTTGAGGCACGTGGGGTCGAAGTGGAGCGAGAGGCAGGACGGTTTCGGGTGCGGTGCTCTGCAGGGGAGTTTGAAGGGGAGTCGCTGGTGGTTGCGACGGGGGGATTGTCGATACCGAAGATGGGAGCGACGGGGCTGGGGTATGAGCTGGCGCGGCAGTTTGGGTTGAAGGGGGTGGCGACGCGACCGGGACTGGTGCCGCTGGTGCTGGGTGGTGCGGAGAAAGGATGGACGAAGCTGGCGGGGGTATCAGCGGAGGTAACGGCATCCGCAGGCGGGGCGCGAGGAGTGGTCGAGTTTCGCGAGAAGATGCTGGCGACTCACAGGGGAGTGAGCGGACCGGCGGTGCTGCAGGCGTCGTCGTATTGGAGAGCGGGGGAGAAGTTGGTGGTGGACCTGGCGCCCGGGCTGGGGAGGGGTGTGAGGGTGCTGGATGGGTTAAGGCGGCCGGGGGCGAAACGCGATGCAGCGGCGGTGAGGCAGGCGTTGGGGGGGATTTTGGCTCAGAGGTTGGCAGAGTTGCTGACTGAGATGGCTGCGCCGGAAGGGTTGGCGGAGGGGATGCCATGGGGAAATGCGGCGCTTGAGGCACTGGACAATCGTCTGCGCCGGTGGGAACTTGAGCCGATTGGGACGGAGGGGTTTGATAAGGCGGAGGTTACGGCCGGGGGCGTGGACACGGATGAACTGCAGGCACGGACGATGGAGGCGCGAGCGGTGCCGGGGCTTTTTTTCATCGGCGAGGTAGTGGATGTGACAGGCTGGCTGGGTGGGTTCAACTTTCAATGGGCGTGGGCGAGCGGAGTGGCGGCTGGGAAGCACTGCTAGGGCGCTTTAGGAAAACATATGCCGGCCGGATCTGTTGAAGAAGGCCGCCGCTCCCTTGGGTCGCGTCGGCTGGGATGTCCGTCCTGGCCCCAGATACACCAATTGATAAAGCGGTGTGAAGTGAGGAGGGGCAAGCTGGAGCGGGGCGGAATGGGTGCAGAGATCAGGCCAGCGCTGGAATGAGACGCATGACCGATCGTGAATTTGGGACATCAGTGGTCCGACCTCTAAATCGAAGAAAACACTGAAATGGGAGAGCCGGGGACGGGTCTTGCGAAAAAAACATGCCCCGCCGGGGACATAAAAATGGGCTCAGACTCGCAACAATTGATTGACAACCGTTATGAGAAAGCTGTACTTAGTTGAACTGCAGATTCATGTCTGCCATTTGACACGACCGAGTGAGGAAGCGTTTTCCAGAAAAAGGGGTCGGACCACAGAGCCGAAAGCTGGCGTGGTGGTTTGAACAGATTTACAAGTTGCCATTCATTAGAGACAACGGCAGAGTTTCATTGAGACAACGTCAGCATTTTTTGGAGGAGACCCAGTGAGCAAGAATCTAGCAGCCATCAGGCGGGCCACCGTTGTGGTGCAGGCCGGTCTTTTCGCACTGCTGGTATTGGCGTCGTGCGCGTTACAGGCACAGATTGCCGGTACCGGCCAGATATCAGGAACCGTAGCGGATTCGTCGGGCGCTGTAGTGCCAAATGCAACCGTCACTTTGATTAATAAAGCGACTCAGGTTCAGCGCGTGAAGCAATCGGACAAGGCCGGTGCCTACCTTTTCCCCAACATCGAGGTCGGGACCTATGACCTTTCGGCGACCGCGCAGGGGTTTGAGACATATGTTCAGACCGGGATTGTACTCGAGGTTGGATCGGACATTGCGGTAAACCCGGCGCTGGCAGTAGGCAAGGCGGACATCAAGGTGGAGGTGCACGCGGAAGGTCTGGCACTGCAGACCGAGGACGCCTCATTCAAGCAGACCATTGACCAGCAGGACGTAGAGGAGATGCCGCTGAATGGGCGGCAGATGACAGCGCTCATCACCCTCTCGGGCGGATCGAGCCCCGCGCCAGGCGGTGACTTCACCGGCAGCAAGTACTCTTACCAGGTCGTTTCCGTTTCGGTTGCCGGCGGCATGGGCAACACTACAGAGTGGAAGCTGGACGGCGGCGATAACAACGACTACATGGGCAACGGCAACCTGCCCTTTCCCTTCCCCGACGCAGTGGCGCAGTTCAGCGTCGAGTCGTCGGCTCTCGGTGCGGCCGGTGGCAAGCACTCCGGCGGCCTGGTCAACGTAGTCACCCGCTCCGGAACAAACAGCTACCACGGCACCGCCTTTGAGTTCATCCGCAACAACTACATTGACGCCACCAACTTCTTTGCCAGCGGGAAGGACAGCCTCCACCAGAATCAGTACGGCGGCACCTTCGGCGGCAAGATTCTGCGCGACAAGCTCTTTGCCTTTGCCGCCTATCAGCGGTTGGGCGCCAAGCAGGCCACGGCACTCAACAGCATGTACATTCCCACCGCCGACAACCTGTCTGGCGACTGGTCCCACACAGATCCCCCACCGGGTTCCACCTCGCCCTGCGGTAGCGCTGCGCAACTCTACGATCCCAACACGGGCCAGTTGCTGCCGGGCAACAAGTATCCCACCGCTCCCACCTATAACGCTTCGGCGCTGGCGCTGGAGAAGTACTTCCCTGCCATCAACCCGGCGATCGACACCAACAACTGCGGCCTGGTCAAGTTCGCCATTCCCTCCGTCGTCGCTGACAACCAGTTCGTCACTCGTGTCGACTACACCATCAACCCGCGCAATAACTTCTACGCCCGCTATATGATCGACGGCTATCAGGCTCCCTCCTTCTTCTTCCCCGGCGGCGGCAACAACGGCGGCATCCTGGTGACCTTCTCGGCTCCCGGTAACTATGAGCGGGTGCAGACCGCGACCGTCAACGAAGCCTTCACCTGGACGTCGAACCTGGTCAACAGCTTCCATGCATCGGGCACCAAGCGCGTCAATCTGCGCCAATCCGCCCCCGGCATCAACGCCAGCAACATCGGCATCACCTCCTACACCGAGCTGGCCACCGGCCTGCAGATCGCGGACGCCACTTCGGGCAAGAACCATAATTGGAGCACCTATTGCGGCACCTGCTCCAACGGCTTCTTCAACGTGGACGACGAAAGCGTTGCCGACGACCTGACCTGGATCAAGGGACAACACCAGATCGTCGTGGGCGGCGAATACGTCCGCGTTCACTTCAACGAAGTAGCGGGCTATGAGGCCAACGGCACCTACACCTTCAATGGTGAGTTCAGCGCCAACGGCCCCCTAGGTGGAACCGCCGTGGGCGACTCCAACCTCGACTTCCTGGGCGGCGCACTCTCCAGCTTCCAGCAGAGCAAAGAGCAGCAGCTTGCTCTTCGCGGTCCCATTCCAAGCATCTACCTTCAGGACACCTATCACGCCACCAAGAAGCTGACCATTGTGGCTGGCATCCGTTGGTCGCCGGAGTTCATGCCCTTCGATAACTTCAACCGCGGAACCACTTTCAGCATGGCCGCGTTCCAATCCAACCTGATCAGCTCCGTCTACCCGACAGCCCCCGCCGGCGTGGGCTTCTACGGCGATCCGGGCGTTCCCAGGGCGGACACCAAGAGCTCGCCCTTGCAGTTCAATCCCAACTTCGGCGCAACGTGGGATCCTTTTGGCAACGGGAACACTGTGATTCGCGGCGGGCTGATGCTGGTCTATGACGAGGCCAACTTCTATACCGGCAACCGCGTTCACCAGAACCCGCCCTTTGCCACCGCCGCCAACCCCGCAGTCAGCGGACCGATCTGCTTCAGCGAGCCATGGCTCGCCGGCGGCACCGGCTACGGCTGCAACCAGGTCGGCGCGTCCAACACCAGCCCGTTCCCCCAGGCTATTGTTCCAACGCCCACCACGGCCATCTTTCCTTCTCAGGGGCAGTTCATCGTGCTGCCCACGCAGTTCCACGTCTCCGATACCTTCCAGTGGACTTTTAGCATCCAGCATGAGTTCGCACGCGGCTGGCAGGCACAGGTCGACTATATCGGCAACAAGACTTCTAACATGGAGACCGGCACGCCGCTTTCTCCGGCCATCTACACTCCCGGAGTGTGGGGCGCCAACGCCACTGGCTGCGGACCCGTCGTGACCACAGGTCCCGCCGCTAAAGCCGCCGGCACTTTAGCCCCCACGGTTGGATCAGCCTGCTCCACCACGAAGAACCAGCAGGCGCGATTTGGGCTCACCGAAGCGAATCCCGCTCAGGGCAATCAGATTCAGGGCGGCGGCGCCGGCTCGGTCATCGTCAACGACACTGCCTACGCCAACTACAACGGGTTGGTGGCCTCGCTGAACCATCGCCTCTCATCCACGTTCAGCCTCCTTTCCAATTTCACTTGGTCCAAGTGCCTCAACATCACAGACGCACAGGGCGACATTACAGGCACCCAAGTGGAGAACATCTACAACTACGCTCAGGATTACGGCCGTTGCGGATCGGACTATCGCAAAGTCTTCAACACCACGGTCATCGCCAAGAGCGAGTTCAAGAACCTGCCCGGGGCGGTTGCCTATATCGTCAACCACTGGGAACTGGGACCGCTCTTCCACATTGTGAGCGGGGCACCGATCAACATCACGGACGGCTCGGATATCTCCCTCACCGACACCGGCAACGATCGCCCCAACTTTGTATACGGTGTCAAGACCACCACCGGAAACAAGATCACGTCCGCGGCGGCCACGCCTTCCAACCGCGCATACCTCAACCTCAACGCATTCTGCAGTGTTTCTACCGCCGCCAACCCCTGCGCCAACGCGGTCGCCCCAGGGACTTTTGGCAACCTGGGCAGAAACACAGTGAGCGGCCCAATGTTCTTCCAGTTCGATGCGCAGCTCTCTCGCTCCTTCCCCATTGGCGAGAAGCTCAACGTGCTTTTGCGCCTGGAAGGCTTCAACGTCCTCAACCACCCGGACTTTGCCAATCCAGGGGCTAGCGGGGCAGGGAACTCGACGGCAAGCAATCCCTCTTCAGGAAGCTTTGGGGAGATCACCGCAACCGCTAACAGCGCCCGCGTCTTCCAAGGGGGCCTGAAGGTTAGTTTCTAACTTTGACCGTGGCTGCGAGAGCGGCTGCGCAACATCTCGTGTGAGTTTTTGACTCGGGGCATGCGGAGACCATCGCATGCCCCAACTTTTTTGTCTGCGAGAAGGGATTGAAGTCGTTAGGCCGCATTTCTCACAGACGGCGCGACAACCCAAAATTCAGGGTCTTGTGGGGTCTCTGAGGGCCAGGAGGCCCTCAGGACAGCCGATCTGGAGATCGGCGCTACGGCTTAAGGCGATGTGTGA
>Ga0182015_10007964_pt1 | contig 10224 bp, 10 predicted proteins | sample 712P3MmetaG_FD_120478 | JGI IMG/M metagenome (GOLD analysis project Ga0182015, IMG submission 120478) | Permafrost microbial communities from Stordalen Mire, Sweden - 712P3M metaG | ecosystem: Environmental > Terrestrial > Soil > Wetlands > Permafrost | place: Sweden: Stordalen | collected... | reverse complement strand
TCACCGATTTCGGCGTCGCCAAGCTGGCGGCCGGATTGACTACCATGTCCGGGCAAATGCTGGGCACCCCTGCGTTTATGCCGCCCGAACAATTCACGGGCGCACCCGTAGACGGCCGGGCCGACATCTTTTCGCTGGGCGTGATCTTGTATTGGCTGGCCACCGGCGAGCAGCCCTTCCCAGGCGAAACATTGACCGCGGTGTCTTACAAAGTGGTCCACACGGAGCCCGTCCCGCCCTCCAAGCTGAATCCTTCCATCCCGCCTCTACTGGAAGGCATCATCCTGAAGTGCCTGGCCAAGGCCCCCTCCGCGAGATACCAGACTGGCGACGACCTGGCGCGCGATCTCGCGAGCCTTCGGGGTGGAACCTCGGCTTCTCTGCAGCGAACGGCAATGCGGTTGCCGCTGCCTGGAGAAACCGACGCAACGCTCGATTCCCAGGGCAATGCGTCGCCGCGCGGCACCTCGGTCGCGCCGCCACAAGCCGCGCCCGGAGTTCCCCCAGCAGGGAAGAAGGGCAATCGGCTTATTCCTGTGGCAGCAGTCCTGGTCGCGCTGATGGCCGGCGGTTGGTACGTCTTGCGAGGGAGACACTCCTCCGCGGCGAACGAGCCATCGGCGATTGCACCGGCCGCGCCAGTTGCCGCAGCTCCTCCAGCTCCCGCGAACGCACCTGTGGTGGCGCCTTTGCCTGCTTCGGTCTCGGCGCACGCGAAACCCGACAGCAGCCAATTACCGAAGCAGCCGGCAATCCCCGCCGCGCAGCCAGGCGCGGCGAAGTTGTCCGCCGTTAATGCCGGACCGACGGTCGGGTTGCCCTCTGGCGCGGCGAAAGTGGCCGCCAGTCCCAAAGCGCCGGTAGCGATGGGCGTGGATTTTGATCCGAAATCGCTCGACGCGAACGCCAACGCCAAGCTCAAGATCGATCCACCGCGCGTCCCGGACACGGTGCAATTTACGGTCGAAATGAACGGGAAGACGTACTACCAATGGAGCGGCGCGGGAAATAAGTCGGAGTATCAGAACCTGTTCGTGCCGCCCGGCGTACAGGAGTTTCGCGTGACGGGCAGTAGCGACGATGCAAAAGTGGCCTCGAACATCGTGAGCACGGAGTTCAAAGCTAAAAAGCGCAAGACCCTCAAGATCGAACTGCGAAATCAGAGCAAGCCCGCCACTGGCGGAGCTCCGCCGCTATCTCCAGACAGCCAGATCTTCGTAACCCTGAAATAAATAATTGCTTTACTTGCATTTGATTACGGCACGTTCCTGCCGTGTGATGCCCGTCACGCAAGTACGTGACAGCCGCCACGGAAGTCCCCTGTCCCCAGCTGGATAATTTTTACGTTGCCGCAACGCGTGGCAGCAGGAGGGAGGCCATGCTGAACGCGAAAACGGATTTATTCGGAGGAGTTGCTTGGGAGGGTGGGGCCAGCGAGATCCGCGTGCCCACCCGCGCGGAAGCTCAAGAGACCGTCCTGGCAGCCCTGCTTGCAACACCGTTGCGCGAGCAACACAGAAACCCGTTGGACTGGTTCGTTTCCCTAATCGTGCATGTGATTGTTCTGGCCGCGGTGATCGCGGCGCCGTTGTTCTTCACTCAAGTGCTCGATACGAGCAGTCTCCAACTCACCTATTTGGTCGCTCCTGCTCCGCCAGCCGCTCCGTCTCCACCGCCGGCAGTGGCGGTGGTCCAAAGGATGGCGCCCCGGAGGGCTGCATTGACGCCCTCTAAACTGGTGGCTCCCGCCGTGATTCCCAGGCAAATTGCCATGCTGCATGAGCCGGAAGCTCCGCCACAAGTCGGAGGCGGAGTCATTGGCGGCGTCGAGGGTGGAGTGACCGGCGGCGTGCTGGGCGGGATTATCGGCGGCACCGCAGTACCGCCTCCGATCGCTCCGCCTGCCCCTGAGAAAAAGAGCAAGGAAATTCTGCGGCCGGGGGGCGACGTGAAACTGCCTCAGAAGATCTACGCCCCGGCGCCGATATATCCGGCTCTGGCCAGGTCCGCCCGCGTTCAGGGCGAAGTCCTGATCGACGCGGTGATCGATGAGCAGGGAAACATCGTCAATGCGAAAGTGGTCGAGGGCCACCCGCTTCTGGTTCCGGAAGCGCTGCGAACGGTCATGCTATGGAAATACGAGCCCACCTATCTCAATGGCGTCCCGTATCCGATTCGGATGACGATCACGGTTCGCTTCGCGTTTACATCGTGAAAATAAACGGGATGAACTGCGGAGACTTCAATTTCATCTCGTAAGTCCTGCAAGATGAATGGTGCCGGCGGGGGGAATCGAAAACTGCACTAAGCGACTCTATTTTGTCCAAGGAGTTCTCCTTTCCGAAGTGGAATACTTATCGCGTAGTTACGTCAACCGCAAGCCAGCGGCAGTCGAGCAGGAGCTGCGCGGTTCTGCTCTTAACGATTTGCACTCGTCCGCGGCGTGGCTGGACGGGAGAGTGTAATTTCGGGCACACTATCGCACTATTCCAGTGCTTCAACCCCGCAATAATGGCTTCGGCTAATGGCTGACGAAGAGCAAATAGTTCAGGCGAAAAAGCCGCTGAGGGTGACACCGCGGCGCTTTCGGAGAGTAGGTCGACGCGGGTTCACGTGGGGGCTACCCAGAAAATTTCCAGGATATTTTGCAGACACATCCACTGTAGTTCTTGGCGCGGCGCCGAAGTTTATTCTCAAGACGTCCAATCTTAAAGACCCGCAATATATCGTCAAGTATGCTCAAAAACATGGGCAGCAGGAGACCTTAACAGAGTTTTTCATCAATCAACTCGGTGCGGCTTTGGGTCTGAATATTGCGCACAGCGGTCTCATTTTGTCTGATGACGAGCTAACTTTTGTAAGTCGGATTTTTATAGACGAAGATGAAGTCCTACGGCATGGAAGCCTAATTATCGAGGATTGTTTCAAGAAAGGAACCACCGTCGATGCCAACGAACTGGAAAGAATCCATCCGCGGACGGAGCAAGAATTTTATAGCATCGATTTTGTGACGAGCGTGCTGAGAAATTTCTGCGGCAAGGATTTTGCCTCTATCTTTCCACCATTCATCGAAATGCTTGTATTCGACGCTCTGATCGGATCGATGGATAGGCATTCGCAGAACTGGGGTGTACTGGCAAAAAGCAGCGGGCCGGTAACATACAGTTTTTCGCCGATTTTTGACACCGCTAGATCGTTGCTATGGTCGTTGGACGAGAAGCAGATAGAGCGGATGGCAGGTGAAGAAAATGACGATCCAACCGCTACGCGAGCGTATGAGGCGCGTGTGCTCAAGTTCGTCGACAAAGCCCAGCCGTGCATGGGGCCACTCAGGAACCACCCAAAGGTCAACCGGTGTAACCACTTCGATTTTGTTGAAAACCTGTTGGAATTATATCCATTGGAGACCGCATCCGCTCTCAAGAAAATCGGCTATGACCTTGAAAATAGGGCGGCTAGACTCTTACGTCAATTTCCTTTCAGGACGCGATTTACAGGTAAGAGGAGAAGGCTCATACTAAAGATCCTCGCCATACGTGCCGATAGACTGAGAAAAATCCTCGAGAAAGGAGGGAACTTAAAATGAAAGCGCCGTGGAGCCTCCGGTATAAGCAACCTCCGCCCACCCTTCAAGTTTTGTATCAGCACACGCCTGTTGCGGAGCTGGAGCGGTATCCGCAGGGGTACCTGTTTCGTTATCTGCCGAGGTTCCGGGAACTTAATTTGCTACCGTTTCCGGGGCTGGCTCTGGGAAAAGGGGAGATTCCGTCTGTAGAGCTGCCCGTTTTTTTCCAGGAGCGTCTGCCCGATATGAAAAGGCCTGAAATTGAGGAAAAACTTCGGACATTGAATATCCCTGCTACCGACACGCTCCGACTATTGGCCGAACTCGGTTCCCATGCGGTAACTGACCCCTTTGAACTACGCCTTAAAGCCGCCGCTTGAATCATCAATCAAATACGTCAGCGAGCACGCGGATTACGCCGAGGTCTTGATGCCGAACTGAGCCGCGTTCAGGCTGATCTCGCTGATCTCAGTAGGTACCGCCAAATCGATCTAACCTCCTTAGAAACATGGTGCCGGCGGGGGGAATCGAACCCACGGCCTAGGGATTATGAGACCCTCGCTCTACCACTGAGCTACGCCGGCATGTCTATTGGAGTGTGTCACTTACAACTTCGGTGATAACTGTCTGAGTTGAATTTGTCCCCGAATTGTCCCCGACTTTTTGAGATTCGTGAAAAGCCGCAAGCTTCCGGCCCGCTTCCGAAGCATCTTTGCCCGAAGTAATGTTGTAGCGGTCAAAGACTGATCTCGTGTTATGGCCAGAAATCGACATCGCGATTTTTTCGGAGACTCCCGCGCGCACGAGATTCCGCACGCCCGTACGTCGCAGATCGTGATACAGCTTACCACGGTAGACCATTCTGACTTTTGGTTTCGAGCGCGTATAGCGCGGCTTCATCAGTACAGGTTCTCCGGTTTCAGGATTCAGCTTAGGTTCAAATGTCCCGAGACCAGCCGAAACACAAGCTTTGGACCACGCCTTTCGAAAACTTCGAATCTTAACGGCGTGGCCCTTACGATCGAAACGATAGCAGACGTACGGACAATGATTCTGTCGGCGCGCATGCTGTTCCAGAACCAGCTTGAGCAGTTGCGGTATCAACGGGACAATGCGGCCTTCGTCGTTCTTGGTTTCGCCTGGCCGCAGAGTGATAGCGTTACCGAGGAAATCGATTTGGTCCCAATTCAAGCCGAGCACTTCGCCTTCGCGCATGCCGGTAAAGTAACCGAGCGCGAGCGGCAAGCGTAGATAGCCGGGTAGTGCGCCCAAAAGCGCCTCATACTCGGCGGGCTCGAAAAAACCGCGTCGGGGCTTGGCTTCCTTGAGCAGCGGAAAATGCGGAACGTCATTCCGGTGCAGTTTCTCATCTTCCACGGCCAGATGAAACATTCGACGCAAACATGAAATCGAGCGGTTAATCGACCCGTTGGCGAGTCCTTTTGCTCGCTGCTCTGCGGTGAAAATACGAATCGCGTCTGCATCGATGTCCGACGTCCGCCACCCCGCGAAGAACGCATCGAGCCGGTTGACTGCGGGTAGGTACGGTTCTCTTTCTTTTTTTGTGTGCTGCAACGATTTCCGTTCCTGTGCCTGGTAATCCTTGAAAAATGCTGCGCGCAGATCTTCATAAGAGAGGCGCCGCGGCTCACGATAGATTTCGTTCGCGACAGCGCCCGTTTGCTTGCGTAGTATTTTTTCGACCTTGCGTATATCCGCGTCGCGTTCGGCCCCCTCGGGATGGACTTCGATACCCGTGCTTTGACGGATTTGCCGGCCGCGGTTGTAGAATTGAATCCAAGCGATGCTTCCGCGCATGAACCAGCGCCCGGTCCCCCGCTCCCGCTTCTGCTCGCTCATTGTTTTGCGTCCTTCCTTGGCCGGCCGCCTTTCTTTCCGCCCAGCTTCGCCCACTTCGTTAGCTGTGCTTTCGAATACTTCTTGGCGCGAGCCTTGCCGCCTTTGCTTCGCAATTCGTTGAGGACCGCCTGTCGCATCTCTTCGGATATCTTCATGGCTCAAATGATAAACCTTGCATAGCATGGTTGCAAGTAGTATTATTCGGGAATCAAAAAGGACACGAAAATGCCACCAGAGCAAGCGCCGCAGGCAGTACCCGCACCGATAGTCTCGCGGTGCCCCGTCCAGGGGTGCGAGGGGGCTGTCAAGATCAGGGACTTTTGCAAAAGGCATTACTCCTCTTTTCAGCGCGGCCGGATCGACCTGCAAGGCAGTCCTATCCCGCGGCGGTGCAAGCAATGCGGGAGGGAGTTTCAAGGACACGGCAATCGAGCCCTTTGCTCGAAATGCCTTCCGCGCGTACCGGGAGAAGCGGCGCACGCGGTGAAACTGACCGCCTGGTGGAACCAGACAGGAAAGGCGAGGTACGGCTCCAAGAACGCGCTCGGCGACGCCGTTGGCGTGAACCACACTACGGTCAATCTGTGGTTTCGTGGTTACAGGTTCCCGATGAAGGATGAAGTGTGCGCCAAGCTCTATGAGATAACACAACTGGACTGTTTCGGCCCAGACCCCACAAAGGCAAGGGCGAAGTACAAAGCCTCAATCCCGCGAGAGGTGAAGGCCGCGAACCACGCGGACTACGCCGCCCACAAAGTTGAGCGCCGGGCCGCAAATCGTAAACACTGCCACGGAGTCCACAAGCAGGTGCAACACGAGCAGCGCCGTGTCACGGATGCGGAATTGGATGAGCTTCGCTATATTCCCGGGAAAAAGCTTACAGGGAAAGAATTCACCAGAAAAAACGTCTGCCGAGAGTGCGGCGAAGAAGCGCCGCGCGACTGCGGGCCGCACATCGAGTCCGAACACCCAATGAGTGTCGGCGAATATAAACTTAAATGGGGCTTTCCCCCACACAGCAATGGAACACGATCCGAGGAAACGCAGGAGAAGCACCGCGAGACGCTGGAAGACTCGGGGCATCAGCCGCCGGCGCGGGGCCAGGAGCTCGCCGCAGACGCTCGCCGCATCTACCCGAAATGTTCGCTCTATAAATCCCACCGCTTCTTTAAAGATCTCTGCCGATGCGGATACACGCGCCAACACAAACGGGGGACACCTGTCTGTGCCGAAGGGCGATTCCACATGCGCCAGCCGATACGCCTCGACGGCAAAGAAAAAGAGAGTTTTTACCAGTCCAGCGATGCCAGTGTGGCGATAGATGCGAAGATCGCGACACTGCGGCTCGCGGGCAAGACCCAAAAACAAATTGCCAAGGACAAGGACGTTGAACTGCATATTATGTCTGTAAATCGGCGGCTCAAGTGCTTGGGGTTCCCGCGATCTCCATACTTCCTCCATGGTGAACCTGTCTCGCAAGGCGCCATAAAAGCTGACCACGCCGACCTCGCGGAATTCCGCCAGAAATCGAGCGCTGGGAGCAAGGGCGGGCGGCCGAAACAACTGCGGCCGGCGGACGAAGTGAAAATGCTGGAGCGGTACCACGCACTTCGCAGCAATCTCTTGGCGCTGCGGAAGTGGATCAAAGATGCAAGGCCCGCCACGATTTCTCTTGTATGGGAGTGGCTTTGCAGGCAGTTTCGCCGTGGACATCTGCGGGCGCTGCAATTCTCCCCGGAGTTTCTAGCGTGGGTTGAAAAGAACTGCAACGATCGGTCTTTCCGTCGTGGCGCGGACGAGCTCCGACTAGGCGAATGGACTCCCCGCGATCTGACGTGTAGATTCTTAGACCTTGAGTTTCACGTGTCCGAGGGGTTTGCAGACGATTTTACGAGCCGTAACGGAAAGTTGCTCCAAAATACTGCCGCGTTAGCCGCTTCATAAAGTCCGCTCTGTCAGTCACCTAGCAGGTTTCCCCGTACTTTTCACTCCAAAATAGGTTTTCCCGTAGATACCGATTGCTACGCTGGATTCTGTGAACGAGCAGAGCGCAACGACCGAGTCCCCTTCGACGGCCAGCTATCGAAACATCGCTGGCCTCGTTGAGTACGCCCGCGGCAAAGGCATCGTGACCGCGACGAAGAACTGGATCCGTACCCTAATCGCGAGTGGCGAGCTTCCGCACATACGGTGCGGCAAGGCGTTTTATGTGTCGGTTCGATCCTTCGACACATATCTGGAAAACCATGCACGCCGGCGGCGCGGATGAGATCACCGGCGCTGGCCCCCCGCTGTCCCTGGTGCCCGGGGCGGTTTCGGACATGGTCACTCGCGAAGCGCCATTGCAAACACTGTGCGCGAGCTCCGCATCCGCGCGGACGCAGGCGGCGCCTATGAACGGGCTCGTGGACCTCGAGGCGATACGGAGTGTGTCGCCAATCCTGGAAGTGATCGGTGAACACGTCCGCCTTCGGCGCGCCGGCGCGCAGTGGACCGGCCTTTGCCCCTTCCACAACGAAAAAACTCCGTCATTCTCCGTGCATCGGGAGAAGGCGGTTTTCCGTTGCCATGGATGTGGCGTCGGCGGAGATGTTTTCCGTTTCGTCGAAGTGCAACGCCATTGCAGTTTCCCGCAGGCCGTGCGGTTCCTCGCCGCTCGAGCCGGCATCGACGTTGGTTTCGCTCCATCTCCGGAGGTTGCCGCGCGTGTGGACGAAGTCCGGAGGAAGAAAGAGGCAGAGCAAGCTTTTAGGGAATGGGAGAACACCTGCTACATGCTCCTGATGCGGCGCCTTTGGTTCCTCGAGCGCCGTGCCGCACTCGCGAAACGAGTTCTCCACGTCTATCCAGATTGTGAACCGGCCTGGGCCGCACTGGCGGATTTCTGCCATAGCGCAGCGCACCTATCTGCCGCATTCGAGACGCTGGCCTACGAAAAAGTCCCGAACTATCTCGAGGAGCCGATGACGCGTGCGAAGCTCCGCACGGCCTTCGATGAAGTCATTGATCGGAGCTCGCGTGCAGCCTGACAGCCTCGAGGACAAGAAAAAACTCCTACGCGAAATGAATGCCATGGCCGGCTTGCGCGTGGTCGAGCAGACCACCGCGCCCGGGGAAATCGTTTCCAGTATCGTCTTGGTGCGAGCGTCTTCGGTCACGCCGAAAAGACTGGAATGGCTGTATCAGGATCGCATCGTTCTAGGAAATATGACCCTGATCTGCGGGCCGCCGGACGTCGGAAAGGACGCGGTCATGGTGGACCTCATCTCGAGAGGCACCATCGGGAGGCGTTGGCCGGATAGGGAAAATCCGAATCCCCCCTTCGATGTCGTGATGCTCGTTTCCGAGGAGGGTATTGAGGACACGGTTGTACCGCGCTTGATGGTTGCCGGGACCGATTTACATCGTGTGCATTTCGCGATGCAGACAAGGATTTCACAGGACGCGAAGACTTCCGTCCGGCGAATCGCTTTAGATCAGGACTTAGAAGCCATCCGGAAAATGCTCACGACGCTACGGGACAATAAAACACCCGCCAAGCTTCTCGTGATTTCCCCGTTCGGTTCCTATCTGGGAAAGCTCAAGAAGAATTCCGACGATGACATCCGGCCGCTCATGGACAACCTGCGGGAACTGGCGGCCGAGTGCGAAATCGCGATCGTCTGTATTTCGCACTTCAACAAAAACATCTTAGCAGCGGCGATTGACCGGACTGGAGGAGCGGGCGCTATCGCGCAAGCACCCCGGTGCGGCTGGGCTTTCGTGAAAGACGACGAGGACGAAACCGGCGAGTCGCGGCTGATGCTGATGATCAAAGGTAACAACGTAAAGGAGTCGGCCAAGGCCGGTTTGCGCTACCGTTTCGTCGAAGAAGTCCTGACTATCGACGGAAAATCCGCAGGTTATCCCCGCGTGGAATGGCTCGGCCCGAGTAGCCGCAAGATCGATGACGTGCTGCACTCCGCGATCGACAAGGAAGACACGAAGGTGGGCGCCTGCGTGAAATGGCTCGAGGGCAAGCTTGCCAATGGGGCCAGCGAGGCTTCCAAGGAACTTTACCGCGCCGCGGAAAAGCTGGGCTGGGCTTATCCCACCGTGCGGCGGGCAGCGGAAAGACTGAACGTCGACCACGTCCGAATGAACGGCAGCGGGCCCTGGTTCATGTGCCTCCCTGCCAGTGATCAGGGGAACCGGTGACACCAGATGCTCACACCAGATGCTCACTACATGAGCATGTGGACATGTGGGCAAAAACCTTGACCGTGATAGCGAGACATCTTGAAGAAAAGAAAGTATTTATTTTTGTGATGAGCAGGTGCTCATGGAGCAGTTGTCCACATGCTCACCTGGGCGAGTAGGTGAACAACAGGAACCGATGAAACAAAGGACTTAGCGTTTTATGACGGTTTGCACGAACAATAACGAACAATTCACAAAATCGGGCTCTGTGTAAGCCATTAGAACCTCTGGATGGCAAACACCAGTGGATGTCATGTGGTGCTCATATAAAAAAGGGCAGACGGACGCGCCACGTTGGCAGTGATCAGATGTGTGGCGCCGCTACGGAAGTTGCGGCTGGATTCGCAACCCGTGTGCAGGAGTTTTGCGCGGCGCACGGCATTCAGTACGCGGCGGTTCACAGTGCGATGCTGAAGGACGCAGTAGGACATCGGTTCTCCAATCCGTTGTCCCGGTTTGTAGCGAGAGAACATCAATGAACGCAACTGCTTGCAGACACGAAAAACGAACTGTCCCCGAACTGTCCCCGAAAATTCAACCTTTTGCGCGCACGCGCCGGG
>Ga0182015_10007963_pt1 | contig 10227 bp, 9 predicted proteins | sample 712P3MmetaG_FD_120478 | JGI IMG/M metagenome (GOLD analysis project Ga0182015, IMG submission 120478) | Permafrost microbial communities from Stordalen Mire, Sweden - 712P3M metaG | ecosystem: Environmental > Terrestrial > Soil > Wetlands > Permafrost | place: Sweden: Stordalen | collected... | reverse complement strand
TGCATTGGTGATTTTTCGTAAATCGAGGAACTTTTTGAAATCGCAAGTTCGAGTACTTCGGCTAAACTGCAACCCGATCTGGACGACGCCGCAAGCTCGCCTGAGTCACTGCGGGCGGGGTATAGAGTGCGCCCATCGGTCCCGTGTCGGTTCCCGGCGCAACGACTTCGTCAATCCGATCCAGAATTTCGTCGGTAAGCGCGACTTCGGCGCCTTTAAGCAAATCGTCGAGGTGCTGCATCGTGCGGGGACCCAGGATGGCCGAGGTGACGCCGGGGTGGGCCATCACAAAAGCCAACGCCATGTGCGTCAGCGACATCCCAGCCTGCGCCGCGATGGGGATGAGGCGTTCAACTGCGTCGAGATTGCTCTCGTCCGACATTTGTTTGAGAAACACCTTGACGCGCAGGCTTTCCGGTAGCGACTGGCCTTTGCGGTAGCGGCCGGTGAGCATACCCTTCGCTAGCGGGCTCCAGACCAGCGCGCCCATCCCATACTTTTGGCAGACGGGTAGAACCTCCTGTTCGACACTGCGGTTGAGAATCGAATAAGGCGGCTGCTCGGTGCGGAAGCGAGCCAGACTTCGGTGCTCCGCCACCCATTGAGCCTCTACGATCTCGGAAGCAGGGAAGGTCGATGACCCAATGGCGCGCACCTTGCCCGCGCGAATCAGGTCGGTAAGAACCGAAAGGGTCTCCTCGATGTCGGTGTCCGGCGAAGGCCGGTGGACCTGATAAAGGTCTATGTGATCGGTCTGCAGACGGCGCAGTGAGGCCTCCAGTGCCTGCGTAATCCAGCGGCGCGAATTGCCCTGCTGGTTGGGGTCCTCGCCCATGGCGCCATTCACCTTGGTGGCGAGCACGACATTTTCGCGACGTCCCTTGAGCGCTTTCCCGACGATCTCCTCGGACTCGCCGTTGCTGTATCGATCGGCGGTGTCGACGAAGTTGATGCCTGAATCCAAGGCCTTGTGGATGATACGAATACATTCGTCGTGATCGGAGTTGGCGATGCCGCCGAACATCATTGCGCCCAAGCAATATGGGCTGACTATGATGCCGGTCCGGCCTAACGTGCGGTACTTCATGGCGTGTGTCCTTTCGTCTGTCGATGTGCAGCTAAAACGGCTATTCGCGGTTTGATAGCCGGCATATCCCGTCACCATGGGATCGTTTCATTTTCCCAGCGCGTGAAGGTCCCCGTCGGGCCGTCTGGTCCGAGCAGAGCGAGGCGCACCGGCTCGAGCGCACCCTCTTCGACCGATCCCGTGCCCTCATAGGCGTTCAGGTTGGTCTTGATGAAGCCAGGCGAGCAAGCATTCACCTTTATGCCCGTTGACTCCAGCTCGATCGCCATGGTCAGCGTCATAGCATTCATGGCTGTCTTGGACGCAGAGTAACCAGGACCGAAGATATGGCGATCGGGGAAGGACGGGTCCGCTACCCTCGTCAACGAACCTGCACCGCTTGAGACATTGACGATTCGCGCCGCCGGTGCCTCGCGTAGCAGAGGCAGCATTGCCTGATAGACGGCCAAGGTGCCAAATACGTTGGTCTCCCATATGCTGCGCACTTCATCGAGCGAAACGGTGCTCGGGCGGTTCAGTTTGGAGTACTCCTCGACCGACTGTCCGGGCTGTTTACTCGTATTTGAGATCGCGGCATTGTTCACGAGCACATCCAGGCGTCCAAATTCACTACGGATGCGCCCTGCTGCGGCGGCGATCGAAGCCTGATCCGTTACGTCGAGCTGAAGGGCGTGGGCGTCCGGACCGATTTCCTTAGCCGCCGCGCCGCCGCGCTCGAAGTTGCGCGAGCCAACCAGCACTGTGAAGCCGTGCTCCACGAGATTTTTTGCAATTTGGAAACCAATCCCCTGGTTAGCACCAGTGACTAGAGCGATGGGTTTGTCTTGCATGGGCATTCTCCTTTTACGATTGGAGTATTCTGGGGATGTAGTCGCACCATGCATTGTTCGAATGGAAGGTATGCGCCTGAAGCATGAGTAAAGTCCAGTTCCGAAACATAGACCTCAATTTGCTAATTCCTCTGAAGGCCTTACTTCATGAGCGCAATGTCACTCGGGCCGCGGCACGCGTCCATCTCAGCCAATCTGCCATGAGCCGCGCGCTGGATCGCTTACGGTCGGAGTTGGGAGACGAATTGCTGGTGCGAGTGGGACGCAACTATGAGCTGACCCCACGCGGTAGCGAACTGCTCGACGAACTGGCGCAAGTCATGCCTCGATTGGCCAGACTTTGGGCGGGAGAGACCTTCTCTCCTGCGCAAAGCGAGGGACACATCCGCCTGGCGATGAACGACTATGCAAGCAATATCGTGTTGGCGCCGCTCGCGGAGATCTGTGGACGTCTTGCGCCTGGGATCACGCTTGAGGCGGTTCCGTGGCACGAGCGGATTCACGAAGAGAGCGGGTTGGTGACAACGCACCTGATACTAAGTCCTTTGTCCGTGCCGTCAACGTTTCGGTCAGAGCCTCTGTTCGACGACGTGTTTTTCTGCGTTTTGGGGCGCAAGCTGATACATTCGAGGGCCTCTCTGACGATGAAGGATTATCTGAGCTTCCGGCATATCTCAGTAGAAATGCAACCCAACCCGCACAGCCTTATTGACCGACCGCTTGGAGAGGCTGGTTTGCAGCGCCGTCTGGCAGTTCATGTTCCCTACTTCCTCGCGGCACTTCGTATGCTGGAAACAACAGACTTGGCGCTAACTATTCCTGCCCGCCTCGCAGCCCCCGTGACAGCGCTTCACGATTTGATTAGTTTGAAAGCTCCGAAGGAGATCCCGCCCATCCGGTACTCCATGGTATGGCACCCGCGCTTCGAAAGCGACCCGCTGCATTTGTGGCTTAGAGAGACAGTGCGTCAGATCTTTCATCCTGCTCCTTCTTGCTAGCAGCTGAGTGTTGAACGTCGGCTACTGACCAAGAATGTGGTGTGGGGCTGGGCTCTCAAACTGTCGACATCAGGCCGAGTCACTCATTGAGCCGTCCGATTGCCATGTCTCCGGCAAGTTGCCGTAAAACCGGCTCGGACAAATGCCTGGAAAGTCTCGTCAGTCAATTGCTCCTTGGCTCTACGTTTCGGGATTGCGACCTCATTCCTTGCGCAATGCCTGCATCGGTTGAATCGATGTGGCTGTCAATGCTGGTCCTATGGAAGCGAAGATGGCCGCCAGGAAGAGGATGCCTGCACTAGCCGCCAGCATTTCTGGATCTCGCACATTCCCATGGGTCCAGGATGCAAAGGCCGGGCCCAGCGCCAGGCTAACAAGGATGCCGATCGCGGTTCCAATGAGTACCGACACGACACAGCCGCCCGTAATCTCTTCCACGATGTGCGATCGCGTCGCCCCGAGGGCAATACGCACTCCAAGTTCCCGCCGGCGCTCAGCGACAAGGTACGACTGAATGCTGTAGAGCCCGGTTATCGCGAAAACCAGCGCGATGATCGCAAAGCTAAGGAAGAGGTGCGCGGCAAAGCGCTCTCGGCCAAGACTATCTTCTTCAAGAAGGTCAGTTGCAGTGACGAGATCTCCCACTGCAAGTGCGGGATCGACGCGATGGACATTTTGGTTGATAGCGCGCGTAAGACGAGCCGGATCGCCCAGGGTCCGGAACACCAAATCGAATCCATCGAAAGGGGACATGGAATACGGGATATAGGCGGCGGGGTAGACGGCCTCTTCCAGGCCCTTGTTGGGAGTGTCGCCAACCACCCCGATAATTTGAAAATGTTGATCGTCTCCCGGAGCAACCAGCCTCCAGGCATTCCCATTGGCCACACCGTCGTTCAGGATGATGGTTTGACCGATGGGATTGGCTTGCGGCCAGTACCGGAGACGCATGGACTCATTGATCAGCGCCAGCCGCGCCGCATGGGCCGTTTCTGCAGATGTCCAATGGCGCCCGATCAGGAGCGGAATCCCGAGCGTGCCAAAGTATTCCGGACTTACCTGTTGGACAGTGACCCGATTCGAACTGACTCTCAAACCTGGTACAGCCACGGGCGTGGAGTCGATAATGGTTGGCGGGAGATGCCCAATGGCTGCAGATACTACGCCCCGATCCTGTGCAATGGCCTGTCGAATCTCTTCGAAGTAATGGATTCGATCGGCCCATTCCTGGTGTGTTCCTTCCCTAAGAACAAGGTTCACCGATGCCAGGTTCCGGGGTTCATACCCAAAGTTCCCATGCAGGAGCTGTAGAAGGTTTTGCACGGCCGCGCCTGAGCAGGCCAATAGCAGAATGGTGAACGTAACCTCCACTGTAAGGAGCGCCCTATGCGCGTTCCGAGCGCCTTGTTTGCCTGCGAGCTGACGCGAACCTCCATCCATGGTCTGGCGTAAGTCTGTGCGGCACAGCCGTAACGCCGGCCAGAGTCCACACAGGAATCCAGTCGCCGAAGCAACGGCGAGGCTGAAGAGCAAGACCGGAATATTGACCACAATCGCAGTCTCCGGCGGGAAAATTGCCGGAAGAGTCCGCATGAGGAGATGGACGAGGCGAACGCCCGCCACCGTCAAAATTGCGCCCACGACGCCCCCAGACAAAGCGAGCAAGAGCGATTCTGTGAGCAGCTGGCGTAGGATACGAGCGCGCGAAGCACCCAGAGCCCGGCGCATCGCTATTTCTGCAGATCTCACCTCACCGCGGGCCAACAGCAGAATGGCTACGTTCACGCACGCAAGCAGCAGAAGGAACGATACGGAAAGGAAAAGGATGACCATGACTCCTTTGAACCGTCCGATTGCTATCTCGTTGATATGGACCACGTGCGCTTTGAACTGTTGCGGAAAGAGCGCTGGAGTCTCCTTGGCGAAGCCGTCGAGCAGCGGCTCGAGCGCCTGCTCCACCTGTAGGTCGCTGACCCCGTCGCGGACGCGGGCGTACACGTTTGCCGGACGGCGTGGATCCGCGGAGTAGCCAAGCGGAACATAGAGATCGTCCCCCATCCAGGCAAAGCGTTGCGGCATGACGCCGATGATCTGGTAATTTTGGCGATCGAGCTGCAAGCTCTTACCAAGCACATTTGCGCTGCCGGCGAAATGCGACTGCCAGAAGTGATAACTCAGAACGGCGACCGTGGCACCGTCCGATGGTCCGAAGGCGCGCCCAAGGAGAGCCGGCACACCGAAATAGGCGAAAGCATTGCGAGACATGCGCCCTACCTGGAGTTGGACGAGCAATTCGCCGCCCGTCAGCGCCATGGTGTCACCATCGTTTGCAATCGCGCCATCCAGGACGGGCGACTTCGCAAACAAGTCGAATTGAGGGCCATCGAGCGCTAGATCGTAGGGTGCCGGCTCTTTGTCATAGAGGTGAATGTGCACGATGCGCGACGCACCGCGATAGGGGTAAGGATTGATCAGCACAGCATGGATAACACTGTAGATAGTTGCCTGGGTGCCGATCCCGAGTGCCAAGGTGAGGATGCAGATCGCTGCAAAGCGTTTATTGTGGCTGATTTGCCGCAGTGCGAAATGAATGTCCTGCCACAAGCACTCAATGTACGTCCATCCCCAAACATTGCGCGTTTGTTCGCGGATGACCGTCGTATTGCCGAAGACGCGGAGCGCCGCATAACGAGCGTCCTCTTCTGAAAGGCCTCGCTCCCGCTGTTCTTCCTCCTCCAACTCCAGATCGGATTGCAGCTCCCGATCGAGATCAGCACGCCTGTTTCCGATTTGCCACCATCGCATCTCAGCTGGCCTCCACGGTGGGCCACATGACACGCGCCACAGCTTCCGTCATCTGCTTCCACTGCGACTCTTCCACCACCAGCTGTTTCGTGCCTTTGTCGGTCAGCCGGTGCTCGGGACCATAGAGAAGGGTTCGCAGGATGAGCATATCCAGCGTGCCCTGGAGAAGGTTTGTTCTTTGCTGTGCCTGCTTCTCCATGGAAGAACATCTACCCTCAATGTAACGTGATGGTAGATGTTCGACCATCTACTGTCAAACGATGGTAAGGTATCCGCGTTCGGGATCTTCTGGGACAGTTACGAAGTCGCCGCTAGCCGCCGTTCGCGTTCGGGCTACTTTGTCGCTCCGCCACCGATCTCGCTATAAGGATGAAGGTACTGAGGAGAGACCAGACTCAGCTGCAATGGAGGCAGGTGGCTACCCGTTTCGAGCAACATTCTGCGGTCGATCTCTGCCCGAAATTCAAAATCCAGATAAAGATCGGGTAATTCCGGCGCTTGGGTGAGATTGGCGGCTGGCCCCAAATACAGGAGCGCATCGCCCATGTCTCCGGAGAGCCTCTCCTCCATGTCTGCGACGCCTTTCGCCTTCTCAGCCGCTGTCGTGTTTGCGAGACCGATCGGTGCCAAAGGTACGAAGTTACACCCCTGCACAAGCAATTCAAATTCGAGACTGCTGTCGCCGACCGACGTGGCGAATGCGGGCTTTGGCCAATCGCGCGCAGCCTGCTCAAAGCAGCGAGAGCATAATCCTTCGTCGTACCCGGTATGGGGAGTGACCACGAAAAAGGCGTCAGGTCGAATGCTATCCACTTGTTCTCTAAGTGATCCTTCCCCATGAAGGTGAAAACCCCCATAAATCACAAGCGCCTTCTTGTTCTTAGCAAGTATCTGTGTCTTTATGATCTCGGCAGGATATTGGTTGCGCTTCTCAACAAGCGGATCGAGGTCTTCCTTGGTTTTGACCTTCGACCAATCAATGGGTGGATCGCCAAGCCAGACATGAATGCGCTGTTCGAGGGGAAGCCCAAGATTCACCGCGCGCACCTGAGCATAGAAATTGATGTAACCCATGGCCGTTACCGTTGGGATCCAGCCAACCGTGTCGCTCCAAACCCTGCGCAACTGATCGTAGGGAATATCCTCTCCGGCGAGGTAGTGGTCCAGAGTGTTCTGTTGCGCGGCGTCTCCAAACTCTACAACGACATTGCCGACATCTTTCGCGAATCGTTTGTCGCGGATCAGGACGGTATAGAAGTCCTCCTCTTGCGCCAAGCCGTGAGAGTCGGCCATTCCAACTAACGGATGAGACTGAAATGCCGCAAAGATTCCATCTGCTGCAGAACAGACGATCAGCAGCGGCGAACTCCGTGACGAGGGGTCCTGGGCCGCTGCAAACGCAGGGGGCACGCGGCCCAGAAGAACTGTAGGGAGCAGCAGCAGCATCAACGAGTTGCTTGTTTTCACTAAAGTTCTCCGTTTCTTCAGCGCGAGCGCTCGTCTTCTCAAATAGCCAGGAGTTTTGTACCCAGATTGACGCGTTTGGGCCTCCACTCGCTTGAGGCCGCGACCTGCCAAACCGTATCTCTCTTTCCGGACCTCAGCCGTTGCCAAAATGGGCGCGCGCGGGCCAGTAGCAGGATGATCGTTTCGGAGATGATGTCAGTTCCATCGCTCTCCGCTACCGCTGGCTTTCCCGGGTGGGAGATTGAGATAATCTAGTCCGGTCGAGGTAGGAACAATGAGACATTTTCCAGCCGTCCGCCTATTTGTTTCCTGCGTAACAATACTTGTCTTCGCCGCAGGAAGAGCTCAAAATACATCCCTTCTCCATCCGGCATCTTCCAGCCCAAACGCCCCTTCTCTCGAACGCAAAATTGAGGTGTTAATCCGCTCGCAGTTTTCAGTGTCCCCGCAGTTCGAGATCTTGCTAGGGGCCAGAAGCAGGAGCAACATTGAAGGTTATGACACCCTGCCGGTGACCTTCATCCATGAAGACGAGCGAACGACGGTTGAGTTCCTGGTTTCCGCGGATGGCTCGACTCTTGCACGACTTGAAAAATTCGATCTCAATAACAACCCGTTCCTATCAATTGATGCGGATAGACGGCCAGTCCGCGGATCACCGACGGCCAAGGTAGAAATAATCAACTTTGATGATCTTGAGTGTCCGTATTGCGGCATGCTGAATAACGAAATTCTGCCGGCGACCATGGACCACTACCAGGGACTCGTTAAAATCGTTTACAAAGACTATCCACTCCCGAATCATCCTTGGGCTCTGCATGCTGCTGTCGACGCTAACTGCCTCGCTACCCAAAGCGTCTCGGCTTACTGGTCTTACGTTGATTTTGTCCACAGCCATGGGCATGAGATCAGTGGCGCAAGTTCCAACCCCGCAAAGTCCTTTCTCGATCTTGACAATATTGCTGATACTTTCGGGACTAGAAGTAGCGTGAATGAAGCGCAATTAGCGATGTGCCTGAAAAAGCAGGATGCCTCTTTGGTAAACCAGTCTCTCAAACTCGGCGCTTCGTTGGGGGTGAATGCAACACCCCAAGTATTCGTCGATGGGGAGCGGCTTCCGAGCGGCGCTCAGCCGATTGAAAAGCTATGGCCCGCGATCGATAGGGCGCTCAAGTCGAAAGGCATCCAACCGCCTCCCAGCAAAGCGCTCAAAGTAGAGCATCCCTAGAATTTATCCAGTCGACCCCGCGACCCGAATAGACCTGTCGAAAACCGGGGGTTGGGTTCTCTTCCCAATGCCAAGAACGGGGTGCGCTGGCACGTGTACAAACAACCCAGATGGGCTTGCCGCACCTGCGTGCGCCGTGAGCAATGTGCTTCCAAAACGCCACCAGCGAATTGGAGACGATCAATTACACGGCGCTCGCCGTTTGTCCAATGATCCTGCCATAGATTCGTGCGTTAGAAGGCTTCCGCCTGAACCGCCGCACAATCAGAAGCAGCGCTCGACCCTTCCCAGGCTTAGTCGTCAAAATTGCCTGCGGACGGGCATTTCGCGTGGGATGTGCCATGGCAGGGGCTAAATGTCGTGTGCGTGAGAACAAGATTTCAGGAATTCTCTCTGCCACGAACTCGGGTGGGATTCCGCAAACCTTAACCTCAGGCCTATCGGGTTAGCCAGATTCTGGGGGATAGAGCTGCGGAATCCCACATCTCGCGAAAAACGAGCGAGATACCCGGATTTCCTGTACGCGATTTCCATCCAGTGCAGCGTGTGCGGCTTTCTCTTAAGGAAAGCCGCAAGAAGGTCGCCAACTCCACAAAGCTCCACAGGAAATTCGGGGTATGGGGCACCCGAGTTCGTGGCAGGGAGAATTCCTCAAATCTTGTTCTCACGCACACTCTTTAAGCCCTCGTCATTTTGCGGCTTTTTCGGCACGACTGAAGTCGTGCCCTGATACAAAACCAAAACTCGGCGTCGCAAATCCGTATCAGCCGTTTCCAATTGGGGACCCCCCGGAAGTGCAGAACCATACTCTACATTGCACTTACAGCCATCCCCAAACAAACGAACCGGACTGTTCGGTCTTGCCCGGGTCGCCCCCATCGACGTCCTGTGGTTGCGTCTTTCGCGCCGGTCCGACGATCCGGAAACCGCCCTGGGAAACCTCAACTACGGTCGCATGATCGTCATGATCAATCGGAAGGACTACTTCCAGTGCGGTTACATCATCCGAAAGGACAGCTTCGAATCCGACATCAAACCCGCCGGCCTGGAGGCCTTCCGGCAAAATCTGGCCAGCCTCGTTCCCTTCCTCAGCGCACCCGGCGCCGACGGCAGACCGCGCACCGACGAGATACAGTCCTGGGATCAGGTGTCCCTCCTTCCTGTCCAGGTCAACCGCCTGCGCCGGTGGCATGTTCCCGGCCTGCTCTGCATCGGCGATGCCGCTCACGCCATGTCTCCTGTCGGTGGAATCGGTATCAATCTCGCCATTCAAGATGCGGTCGCTGCCGCGCGCATCCTTGGTCCGGTACTCCGCCTGACCCAGGAGCGGGGAACGCCCATTACCGAACGCTCGCTTGCCAAGGTCCAGAGCCGCCGCGCGCTCCCCACTCGCATTACCCAAACATTCCAAACCACCGTTCACGGCTTCCTGAACCGGTATCTAGGACGACCTGGCCCGCTCACTGCTCCGCTGATACTCCGCGTGCTCAGCCACAGCGGGCTCTTTCATCGGGCCACCGCCCGCTTCGTAGGCCTGGGCGTACTCCCCGAACATTTGCAATGATATTTTTCATGAGGCAGGAGGTTTGACCTAACGTTAGAAGGGTTCGCTAAGCATACCGAGATGAGACGCTCTGTGTTGGGTCAGCCCTAGAGTGCACGCGACACTCATTAGGGGAAATTCCGTCCGGAAGATGTGAAGAAATTGATTTCCTTGGGTTTTCGCGATTTTATTTTTGATCCCAAATGCTTGCCGACATCGCAGCGGTCGCTCCTAGGGCATCCTGGAGCAGCTTTTTTCGGCACCCAACT
>Ga0182015_10007962_pt1 | contig 10227 bp, 4 predicted proteins | sample 712P3MmetaG_FD_120478 | JGI IMG/M metagenome (GOLD analysis project Ga0182015, IMG submission 120478) | Permafrost microbial communities from Stordalen Mire, Sweden - 712P3M metaG | ecosystem: Environmental > Terrestrial > Soil > Wetlands > Permafrost | place: Sweden: Stordalen | collected... | reverse complement strand
GGAGTCCACCGGGTCTCCACGGGGTGCCACGCTTCGTCTGGGCCAACCAGAGAAAGTTGCAAAACCCATTTCGACCCCGAGACGAATCAAAACTTTCCCTGCTTGAACGCAAATCGCACACCGCCGCGGCTGCCCATTTTCGCGGTTTAGCGAACGCGCGATACCACGTATCTCGCTGCCAGCCGAAGACTTGCGGCTCACTGTTACGGTGTCTAATCGGCGAGTGATGGCGGCGCCAGCGCAATCGCCCCTTATGGGATAAAGGGATCTTCGGCTTCTTCTTCCACAGACAAAAAAAGGCGTCAGAGAAATGCTGGTGACGGCGTCTCCGGCTGCGCGAAACTCCCAACGCAACTTGGGTATTACGAAATGGTGTTGACAGGCTCTGATTTGTTGGGATATATACGCAGGCGCAGGAAATATTCCGTTTCAGTTGCTCTGTGTTTGCGGGGCGGCATATTCCTCGCTGACCGATCCCAGGAGAAATGCTTGAGATGACTACATCAGGAACGTCATTTGGATAGCAAGTAAACGTTTCCAGGCACATTTTCGATCCAGCCTTTTGGATGGGAAAAACAGATAGCCATCCAAGGACATTTTGGCGTGGACCGGAACATTCTCTCGTAGCGAATGCTGAACTTCAGGAGGCTAAAATGCATCGTTATCTTTTTGTGTTGGCCGTCGCACTCGGTGTGGCCGGCTTTCTGGCGCCCAGCGCGTGGGCGCAGGAAAACGCAACCGTCACGGGATCGGTGCTGGATCCCACCGGGGCTGTAATCCCTAATGTCGAAATCAGTCTCACCAACACGGCCACCGGCCAAGTCAGACAGGCAACGTCGAATAGCTCTGGAATTTATACGTTCTCCAATGTCGGTGTCGGTCACTTCAATCTGGACGCCACGGCGCCGGGATTCGAGAAATTCACCAGAACAGACATCGTGGTGAACACCGATCAGACCCTGAAGGAAGACGTCACCCTCACGGTCGGCAACGCTGCACAGACAGTTACTGTCCAGGCGAACGCCCTGCAAGTCCAGTCGGAAACCAGCGAACTAAGCACCCTCATCACCGGCCAGCAGGTCACCCAACTGGCAACCAACGGGCGGAATGTGACCGCACTTGCGGCCCTGGGCCTGGGAGTGGCCAACAACTTGCCGGCCTTTAGCGGCGTGAATGCGCTGACCTCATCGAACGGGATCAGCTTCAACGGAGCCCGCACGACCCACAACATCTACATGTTGGACGGAGGCGAACTCAACGATCGGGGTTGCGGGGGTTGCTTCGGGTCACTGCCATCGATTGATGCGCTGTCGGAATTCCAGACGCTCGACAGCAATTACTCACCCGACTACGGGGTTGGCTCAGGCGGAGTCATCCTCATGGTGATCAAGTCCGGCACCCACGACTTTCACGGCGGCGTGTACTACTTCAACCGGAATGAAGACTATGACGCCAATAATTATTTCACCAAGCAGGCAGGCCAAGCGAAGCCCGAGTTCCGGCTGAACGAACCCGGCGGCAACATCGGCGGTCCACTCTTTATTCCCCACATCTATAACAACTCCCGCAAACGGACATTCTTCTTTGTGAATGAAGAGTGGCGCAGGTTGATTCAAGGCAGTGCGCCACGAACTCAAAATACCATCATGGCCAGCAATTTTCCGACAGCGGGAGCGTCCTTGGTCTATACCGTACCCTCCGGCGGAACGGTGCCGATAGTGCCGGCCACCAGTGACCCGGCCAAGCTTTTGCTCTACCAGGGTGACGGTCTGACCGCTGGACAAACCTTCCATGGCAGCAATACGCCAATTTGTACCGTAACCTGCATCATCCCCGCCAACCTGATCGACCAGAATGCGGTCCTCCTACTGAATGCGGGCACCTTCCCGAAGCCAAACCTTGGCACCAGTCAGTTCATCTCGTCGATCCCGGCGCCGGTCAATGTCCGTGAAGACGTGGTGCGCATCGACCACACCATCAACAGCAAACTCCAGTTGATGGGCCACCTGCTCCATGAACCAAACACGCTAAGCTTTTACCCGCCGCTATGGGGCGACAGTAACTATCCGACCGTAGGCACGGCAATGCAAAATCCAGCCTGGTCGTCGGTCATCAAACTCACGCAGACGATTTCACCGAACTTGCTCAACGAAACCGCCTACCTTTACAGCGGCAACAAGATCACCCTTACTCCCATCAACGGTCCTGGCGGCACGTTTGTACAGCCCAGTGGATGGACAGCGACCAGCTTCTTCCCGATAGCCAACAATATAGGCAGCCGCTTGCCGGAGATCCAGCTACAGGGCACGCCGCTGAATACAACCTGGAGCCCAAGCTACTTTCCCTGGAAGAACGGCTACGAAGGTTTCCAGTGGAGAGACGATTTATCCTGGTCCAGGGGTGTACACCAGTTCAAGTTTGGATTCAGCTGGTTGCACGACTACAAGAACCAGCAACTGCAGGCCAATACCCAGGGAACCGCTGCATTCAACTCGAGTTCCTTTTCCAAGGATTCATATGTCAACTTCTTGCTCGGCGACGCCAGCAGTTTTGAGCAACTCAACTATCTGTTTGGCAAACACTGGGTCAACAACAACTATGGGTTCTACTTCAATGACAACTGGCACGTCATTCCCCGGCTGACCCTCAACCTCGGCCTGCGTTACGACGGTTTGCCGCATGCCTTCGAACGGTATAATCGATTTTCGAATTTTGTTCCGGCGTCTTACAGCACAGCAGCGGGGAATCCTGTGACGGCGGCTGGCACCCTAAATCCTGCGTCGCTCACGCCTTTCGAAGGCACGCCGTTTTATCTCAACGGCATCGAGTTAGCGGGTATCAACGGTTTCCCTCGTGGGAATGTCCAGAATAAATACAATACCTGGGAACCGAGACTCGGTTTTGCCTACGATCTGACTGGAGATGGAAAGACAGTTGTCCGCGGCGGCTTTGGAATGTTCTTTGAGCGTGTTCAGGGCAACGATGTGTACAACGCTGCTTTGAATCCACCTTTTGCGTACCAACCTACTGCCACCAACGTTTACTTCTCCAACCCGAATACCAGCGCTTTAACTGGAGCCACGACGTCTCAGACCTTTCCCTCCAGTTTGTTTAATCTGGAGTACAAGTATTCGCCTCCCGGGACCGCAAATTACAGCTTTGGAGTGCAGCGGCAACTCGCCCCGGCGGTGGTCGGAGTGTTCCAGTACGCCGGCTCTGTAGGTTGGGACCAGAGCGATGACCGTGCCATTAATACCTTGCCCTTGACCGATGCAAACAACGCAGCTAATCCATACGACCTTCGGCAAGGCGTTTCCAACGGCTCGCTGAACGCAAACCTGTATCGAATCTTCCCCGGTTTTAGCTCGATTCAGCAAGAGGAGAACGAAACCAATTTCAGTTACAACTCGCTCCAGATCGGTGTGCGCATGGAGAACCAGCATGGGCTAACCACCCAAGTGGCCTACACCTATTCTCATGAGATCGATGAGGTCACCAATGACCTCGGCTCGATCTCAAATCCGTTTAACCCGGCCTATGACCGCTCGTCTGGGGCTTTCGATCAGCGTCATATCCTCAACGTGAACTACATCTACAACCTCCCATTTTTCGCACACAGTTCAAACCTGGCGGAGCGCACGGCCCTTGGAGGCTGGGAGTTCTCCGGCGTGACGGTTTGGCATTCGGGGTCGCCGCAATATGTTCAATATACCGGTGGCACCGACACTCTCGGCCTGGGCGGCGGCGATATCGAGAATCGTCCGGACCTGGTGGCGCCGGTGTCCTATCCAAAGAAAGTCTCGGCATGGTTCAGCGGTACCTCTTTTGCAGCTCCAGTCGCTCCCTGGAATGGCGGTCCAAACCAGGGCTTTGGCGATGCCGGAAGAGACGCGGTTGTGGGACCGGGACTCGTCAACTTCAATTGGTCTTTGTTCAAAAGTATTGCAATCAAAGAGGGAGGTCCGAGCCTGGAACTGCGGTTCGAATTCTTCAATGTGTTTAACCACACGCAATTTAACAACCTTGATCTGAACTCCGGGGACCCGAACTTTGGAGCGGTCACCACCGCATACGATCCTCGCACCCTGCAACTGGGCGCGAAGTTCAAGTTCTGAATTGTCTGTTTCACAACGAAAGGGCGCCATGCCTGTCGGCCTTGGCGCCCTTTTTATCTTCGGATAAGTTACCGTCCGGGCTTCGACCCGCGCTTCATCGCTGGCAACGCTGATTTGGAGATGCCCCGTCCTTCCTTGATGGTCACGAGCTGATTAGCCTCGACGCCTGCAAAGTGCTCGATCAAGCCGTTGGTCCAGTGAATCTCCAGATCAGCGTGGCTACTCGAGCCCAGCCCGAAATGAAGCCGGCGATCGCTCACCGAATAAAAGCTGGATTGCGCCATCACCGCCTGGGCCTGGAGTTGGCCGCCATATCTGGCCAGAACTCTGGAGCCGATCGCACTGCGGTTGGACTTTGTCCCCACGAGAAAAACCTTGAGCCAGTTACGATTACCGGTCACATCGTTTCGGAGGAGCGATGGCGGCTCGTTCAAATTAATGATCACCATATCGACGTCACCGTCGTTATCAAAATCGCCAAACGCACAACCGCGGCTGCAGTGGAGCGCGGTGATTCCCGGTCCCGCTTCGTCAATCAACTCTTCAAACTTTCCGTTGCCCAGATTGCGGAAAATGAAACGGGGTGTCTTCAGCGGGTATTCAGGAAACTGGGCTTCTACTTCGGGATAGACAGAGCCGGTCACGACGGCGAGATCTGGCCAGCCATCATTGTCAAAATCGGCAAAGCCGGTGCCCCAGCAAATGTAACGGGTCTCCACGCCGAATCCGGCGGCGAGTGTCACATCCGAAAAGTTGGCGGTGCCGTCATTGCGATAAAGAGCGTTTGTATCGTCGGAGAAATGTGTCTTGAAAATATCGAGATTGCCGTCCAGATTGTAGTCGCCGACCGCGACTCCCATTCCAGCCTGCTCCGCTCCATCCGCGCTGAACGCAATGCCTTGCTCCGCGCCCTCCTCGGTGAAAGTTCCATTTCGTCGATTCTGAAAGAAAAGGCTGGGCGTGGAGTCGGAAGCCACGTAGATATCCGACCAGCCGTCGTTGTTGAAGTCCGCGGCGACACTGGTCATCGAGTACGTGCGTTGGGCTTTGGCTATACCGCTTTCCTGGGATACATCGCGAAACGTACCGTCTCCTTGATTCCGGTAGAGGTAATTTCGCGGCATGGGTAACCCGCGCGGTCCGCAGTTGACAGCGACGCCCTTGAAATTGCAATAGGGGTTGGCCCCGGGTTTGGGCAACCGCTCCAGTTGCAGATCAACGTAATTGGCTACGAATAAATCGAGCCGGCCGTCGCGGTCGTAGTCCAGAAAAGTGCAGCCCGATCCCCAGCGGGTATTGCCTTCGTAAAGCAGCCCCGCCTGCCGGGTCACGTCGGTAAACGTTCCGTCTCCATTGTTGCGGTAAAGAACATTCTGTCCGTAATAGGTAATGAAGATATCTTCGAAACCATCATTGTTGTAGTCGCCCACAGTGACTCCACTGGCCCAACCGGTGCGGAGCAGCCCGGCCTTTTCTGTGACATCGGTAAACGTGCCATCACGGTTATTCTTGTACAGACGGTTGCTCGAGCCGGGAACGGGCTGGTCCATTCGCGTCCCGCAAAGCACGAAAATATCCAGCCATCCATCGTTGTCGTAGTCCAGGAAAGCGACACCGCACCCCACCGTTTCGACGATATAGTTCTTATGCGTGAGGCCGCCGTAGATGACCGGAGCTTTGAGTCCGGCCTGCGCAGCCACGTCTGTAAAGTGGGCGAGGAATGGAATGCCGGAGGGCTTGCCCCGGGGCACCGGCTTTACGTTGCGAGTCGTTACACCCTGGGCGAAAGCGAGCGTCGACGCGCTGGTCATCCACAAGAAATCACGGCGCGTGATGGGCGTTCTGGATTTGCTCATTCTGGATTGGAGCCCGTTGCCTATCTTTGATGAATCGCCCGTTGCCGCTCTTTGACGAATCATAGACCTCCGCGATCGATGCCGGTCACTGCGGCGCTGGGGCAGGAACGTCACCGGATACTTTCTGGATCAGCGAATCGTCTGTCTTGCTGTGCAGTTCCTTTGTTTTGGCGAATTCCTGAGCCGCCTTTTGCTTTTGTCCCAGGACCGAGTAGAGGCGCGCGAGCCGATAGTGAGCATCGGGTTGTGTGGGGTCGAGCTTGACTGCATGCTCAAAAGCAACGACGGCTTCCTGGTTCTTATTTTGATCGGCATAGATGCGGCCGAGATCGAAGTAGGACAGCCGGAGGTCATTCTGCAACTGCATCGCTTTGGTGATGAGTGGTTCGGCTTTTACGTCGTCATTTGTGCGCAACGCGATATCGCCAAGATAGAGGTATGCCTGCGCGTAGCCCGGATTGTTCCTGACCTCCATCTCGAGCTCCGGCAGCGCCTTGTCATACTCCCCCTTCTTGAAGTAAAGATAGCCCAGCTCGAAGTGGAGCACAGGTTCATTGTGAGAGATAGCGGCTGCGGCCTCGAGCTCTTTGATCGCATCCTCCGTCTTGCCCATACCATCCAGCGCTTCGGCCAGCAGCATGTGCGCTTGTACCGCGTCCGGATTCGTTACCAGAATGCTCTTGAACTCCGCCAGGGCACAGTCATATTTGTGGCCCCATAAGCAGCTCTGAGCAAGCACATTGTGCAGTTCCAGATTGGATGGATCCTTCTCGCTTGCCTGCTGTAGATACGGGGTCGCCATGGAGTACTGCCGCAGACCGTAATAGCTCATGCCCAACAGGATGGTGCTACGGGTGTCCTCTGGCTTGAGTTTGGCCACCGTCTTGAACGCCGGAATCGCCTGGCTGAAATGTCCTTGCTTGAACTCGGCGGCTCCCAGACTGAAAGCGACCTCCGGTTGTTTTGGGTCCAACGTCAGCGACTTGTGATATTCCGCCGTAGCCGCTGCCAACTGCCCTTGTTGCGCCAGGGCGACTCCCAGGTTGCTATGGACTGCCGGGTTGTTCGGGTCGCGTTTCGCCAATTGACGCCAGAGTATTTCCGCGTCGTGAAACTGGCCCGCTCGCATGAAGTCTAATGCCTGCTTGGCGAGATCGTCCTGTGCGTGCAGAGGGAACGCTGCCCAAAGCAGGCAGAGGATAATCGACCGCAGACGGTTATCCTGCAGCCTGCGGAACGAGTTCTTTGCCAGCGACATCATGTCTATCGGATTATCACGGAACCAGACCGTGATTGGAAGCGACGGACCCGCAATCGAACCAGGGAGTGCTAGGTCAACGTGATACTCAAGCGCGTCACCGAAGACGGCGGCAAGGCAATTTGCACCACTTTGCCTGCGACCGTAGCCGTCGCCTTTTTCGTTACGACCACGTTTGGCTCTTCGAAAGTATTGTGTTCGTGTACATCTCCTCCGCCCAGCACTTCGGCCTCGGCTGAGGCTGCGCTGGCGTCCCCTCTTAGCCTGATCTGGGCAGGGTGAGCTTCGGTCAGGTTCGGGTTCACCACCGTTAGCGTCAACACCTTCCCTGTCACCGAAGCGGAGCCATTCAATCCCCACAGGCGTGCGTCGGAGCCACCCACAATAGCTTCGTCTCCAGTAGCGCTCAGCTGTTTTTTGATTGCCTGGCGAGGGAAGGAGATCTCCGGCACAGAAAATTGCACGCGTACCGCCCGCCCTCCCTGGTGCCCTTTGTACATGTCGAAGACATCAAAGGTCGGTGTAGTAATGAAGTGGTCCTCATGGGAAAGGAAGAGCGAATCGATGCAATTGATAAGCTGTGCGCAGGCCGCGATGGCAACCTTATCCGGATGCCGGTTGAATGTATCGAGCGTGAGCGCCGTCATGATCGCATCGCGTACTGTCAACTGCTGCCCCAGCACATGGGTGGGGTCGAGTTTGGTATCGCTGAAGCGATACCAGGGCCCGTATTCATCGACTACCAACTTGACGCGATGGGCGCGATCGTAGACGCCCATTGCCGTCCAGTGGTCCAGCATGATCTTCTCCATCCGGTCAGCGAGTTGATAGCCTGGATACACATCCTGGTTTACAAACTTGAGCGCTTCCGGCAGGTCAGTGTAGTAGTGCATTGACCATCCGAAAGACGGTTTGACATCGCGGTCCGCAGCGAAAATATTTTCGAAGAACCGCGTTGTCCAGTCCACGTCGTCCTGGTTTGGCCCCGAGGCGATCAGCTTCAAGTCTACGCCATAGCTTGGCAGCCAGGACTGATAGCGGCGGTACTCGCTGGCGTATTCTTCAGGCGTAAAGTTGCCGCCGCAGCCCCAGCTCTCATTGCCTACACCCCAATACTGCACGTTGTACGGTTCTGCCGAGCCGTCAGCCGCGCGGACGTCAGACCAGGTGGTGCTGCCAGCCGGCGAGTTGCAATACTCGACCCACTGGTCGAATGCATAGGCATTCAAACTGCGAACATTGGCCGCAAGATAAGGCTCAGCACCCACTAGTTTGCAGAAGCGCACAAACTCGTCGGTGCCGAACTGGTTCGGATCGTAGCTTGGTAAACCTTTTCTGGGAAGGCCCTTCGAATCCGGATCATCGACCCAGAAATCCGTACGGCGGGGGCGCTTCTCCTTTGGGCCCACACCGTCGCGCCAATCGTAGCTATCGGCAAAGCACCCGCCGGGCCAACGTACGGCCGGCGCTTTGATCTGCCGCATCTTTTCGATCAGTGCGGTGCGAAGGCCACCGGTATTCGCGATCTTCGACTGTTCGCCGACCCATACGCCGTCGTAGATGACGGCTCCAAGTTCCTCTGTGAAATGGCTGTAGATCAGCGGTGAGATGGTCCCAAGTGGTTCGTCGAGCAGGATCTCAATCACGGCGTCGTCAGACACAGTTGCGGAAGGCAGTTTGCGAGAGAAAAGAAAAGCAGACCCCGCCAGCGCGCCGGTTTTCAAGAAGCTACGTCGTTGCATACTCGTCCTCGAAGAAGACCCCATCGGAGCCAGGGGGGCATCTGTCGCCGTATGAGAAAACATTTACTCGCTTCTGTCAATCGCTCGTCTTTCGCCATTTTTTCCTGCACCAGCGCTGTTTCGAGGAGGCGGAGAGTTCCCGCGATGCGGAAGGTAGCGTTCCAACGGAACGATCCGAATTGTGCAGGCAGACATCCTGAGGTGGAATACGGCCCAGTGGAGATCGGCAGAAAATCCCGCGCACGGACGTTGAAGCAAGGACTCGTGCCCTGAACTAACGAGGGGAGGGTGGGGCGGCCGGTACCGTTGCCGGCCTCGCCGGGTTGCCGACAGCTTTGGCGTTTCCTGGCCCTCCGACCTGCTGCACGACTGGGAGCCTCTGATCGACTGGCGGCAGTGGAGGAAAAGGGGCATGTGGCTCCGTCTGATACCAAAAAGCAACCGAGTAATAGTTGTCCGAACGATGATTGGCGTGTCCGTGCTCGATCGTGGCTTTGAACGATTTCTTGAAAGGTATGGGGGCGTCGAGGTGAAAACGGTAGACGCTCGATCTGCTCCCCGCTAATTCCGGGCCGACCACGGGTGCTCCATAAAGCTGGTAGGAAAAAGGCTTGCCCCCAAAATCCCACGCCCCGAGAAAATAATCTTCCGAACCGGTTCCCGCGATGGCCGGGGTTGCGTCGTCGTCGACAAAGAACATGTCATCGCCTTCCCCCCACCAGCCATCCTGGTTTTGCAAGACCGACATCACGACCCCCACGAACTGCCCGCTCCCTTTGGCTTGCATCCAGACATAATTATCCTGACCATTCAGATTTGTCTTGTCATCCACTAACGGATCGCCGTTCGTGGTCCAATCGTTGGTCCACCCTTGGTTGGGTTGCGCCTGGTGGTATTGCGCATGGAAGTACAGGGTACCGGCAGGTAGGGGATGTGAATCCGTTTGGTAGTCGATGTTGTAATAAAGACTGCCGACTGGCTGCTTGCCCTCGTTGGTGATCGTGATGCGTGCGTGCCGTTGGTAGGGCATGGGGAAAAAGCTGTTGAGGCTCATTTCGCTTCCGACGGAGAGCAACTCGGACTGCCAGGAGTAGTAGTCTCCCAGCCCCAGACCGAAAAAGTCACCAATCGGTGTTTCGACACTGGGCGTGGTCTCACCATCCCAGTAGATGCGCAGCACGATGCGTTTGAGATGGTAGGGTTCGTCGCTCGAGATCGTAAACCATAGATGGGAAACCCTGCCTGGGCCGTCCGTG
>Ga0182015_10007960_pt1 | contig 10227 bp, 9 predicted proteins | sample 712P3MmetaG_FD_120478 | JGI IMG/M metagenome (GOLD analysis project Ga0182015, IMG submission 120478) | Permafrost microbial communities from Stordalen Mire, Sweden - 712P3M metaG | ecosystem: Environmental > Terrestrial > Soil > Wetlands > Permafrost | place: Sweden: Stordalen | collected... | reverse complement strand
GGAGCAACCTCAGTCAGCGACAAGCGATCGGACTCCTTGATCCGGGGAACGGAGTCCGTCGCGACCCTGAGCGCGAAAAGATGGGCGTGCAAGGCCCGGTTGTGCTTGACGTGCCAAACCATGAGCGGCGGCGTGGCGCCCAAGGTCCACGTAAGGAAAACCGCAGTGCCCGGAACACGCGGAATCTTGCGGGACTCGACCGAGGCCATGAATTCGCCGACCGGAATGAGCCGCTCGTTGAGAATCTGTGCGACCGCCGTCGACCCACGATGCCAAATCAGCATCACGCCATAGACCATGCTGGCGAGTACCAGCGGAACATATCCGCCGTCGGCAACCTTCACGAGATTCGCGAGGAAGAAGCTGGCATCGACGCAGAGGAAGGCGCCGGCGATCGCTCCGCTCGCGAGCAGGCCAAAGCCCCAAACATCGCGCATGGCGATGAACAAGAGCGCCGAGGTCATAAGCATGGTCGCCGAAACAGCAATGCCATAGGCGGCGGCGAGATTGTCGGACTTGCCGAAGAACAGCACCAGTCCAATCGTGACAATCATGAGCAGCCAGTTGATGACGCCGACATAGATCTGCCCGTAGCCTTTCTCGGAGGTCTGTTTGATTGGCAGTCGCGGCATCCAGCCGAGCTGGATCGCCTGCCGCGTCATCGAGAACGCTCCGGTGATGATCGACTGGCTGGCGATAACCGTCGCGATCGTTGCCAGAACGATGAAGGGAATGAGCAACGGCTCGGGACACAGCCGGTAGAAGATATTGTCGGCGGTTGAAGCCCCTTCGAGGACAATCGCGCTCTGACCGGCATAATTCAGGATCAGGCTCGGGAAGACGATGCCGGACCAGGCGAGGCGGATCGGGCGACGACCGAAATGCCCCATGTCGGCATAGAGCGCCTCGGCCCCGGTCACGCAGAGGAAGACACCGCCAAGGACAAGGAAGCTCGCGTAACCGTTCGACACCAAATAGCGAAGCCCATAGAGGGGATTTAGGGCGGCAAGCACCGCCGGATGCCGCATGACCCCCCATAGGCCTAGGACCGCGATCGACAGAAACCAAAGAGCCATGATCGGGCCAAAGGCTTTGCCGATGCGCGACGTGCCTTGCGGCTGGATCGCGAAGAGCGCAACGAGAATCGCAACCGAAGCCGGCAGGACATAGGGCTTCAAGGCCGGCGCCGCGATATTGAGGCCTTCGAGAGCGGAGAGAACCGAGATTGCGGGGGTGATCGCGCCATCGCCGTAGATCAGCGCGGCACCAAATAGTCCGATGGCGACGATCGCCGGCCTTTGATGTTTCTTGATGCCGAGCAGTGCCAAGAGGGCGATAATCCCGCCTTCGCCGTCATTATCGATGCTCATCGCGAAGATCACGTATTTCACGGACGTGACGATGACAAGGGTCCATAGGATCAGCGAGAGGACGCCAAGGACGACATCGGGAGTAGGCGTTCCTCCGGTCAGGGCGAGGACGGTCTTCAGCGTATAAAGCGGGCTCGTGCCGATGTCGCCAAAGACGATTCCGAGCGCGGACAGACCCATCGCCGCCAGACTCGACCGGCCGATGGAGCGAGTGGCATCGGGCTGTGGGATTTTGGGAGCGACTTGCTGCATCGGGTCAAATCCTGGATATTCAGAGCAGGACGGTTCACGCTCTTACGCAACAATCCGCCTCGCATGTCTCAAACGCGTAGCATATGACGCCAAAGCAATGGAAAAATGTCGGTCACCTCTATCTCGGCGATAGAACATTTGGTTTAATGCAATTGGCTTTTTCCCGCGTGGCCTTCACCCAGTCCCTTGTGCGTTGCTTTGGGTCGGCGTTCCGAGAAATGTCGGTGACAACCGCCGCGCTGTCCGCTCCCGCTTGCAGCACTCCCGCCACGCGCTCTAGTGTGATCCCGCCGATCCCGACGAGCGGTATCTTGCCGATTTTCTTCTTCCACTCAGCGATGCGCGGAAGACCTTGCGGCGGGAAAGCCATGGTTTTTAGGACCGTCGGATAAATGGGGCCGATCGCGACATAATCCGGCTCTGTTTCCAACGCTAAGAAAAGCTCGGCTTCGTCATGCGTGGAGACGCCGAATTTGACCCCCGCGCGGCGGATCGCGGACAAATCCGCCGTCCCGAGATCGCCCTGGCCGAGATGGATGAAATCGCAGCCTGCATTGATTGCTTGTTGCCAATAATCATTGACGACAAGTTTTGCGCCGTGGCGCTCACATAGCGCCTTGGCCTCCTTGATCTCCGCGCGGATCGTTGCGTCCGGCTTGTCCTTGATGCGGAGTTGCACGAGCCGCACTCCGCATGGCAAAAGCCGCGCGACCCACTCCGCGCTGTCGACGATCAAATAGAAACGATCAAGCACGCGCAAAATCGCTAAATGCGCGTCCGATCACCGGCGTCGAAGGCGCCGCCATGTCGCGCGCGTGCATCAAACCGGCGCGATAACCGATCCGGCCAGCCTCGACCGCGAGCGCGAATGCGCGGGCCATTTTTGCGGGATCGCCGGCCCTGGCGATCGCCGTGTTGGAGAGGACCGCGTCGAAACCCATTTCCATCGCCGCCGCCGCATGCGAGGGGGCGCCAATCCCGGCATCGACGATGATAGGCACGTTTGGAAAATGCGCGCGCAGCGATCTTAGCGCATAGGGATTGTTGAGCCCGCGCCCGGAGCCGATGGGCGAGCCCCAAGGCATTAAAACTTCGCAGCCTGCGGCAAGAAGCCTTTCCGCCGCGACAAGATCCTCGGTGGTATAGGGAAAAACTTGAAACCCTTCGCGGGCGAGGATCGACGCCGCCTCGACCAGACCGAAGACATCGGGCTGCAAGCTGTCTTCCTCGCCGATCACCTCGAGCTTGATCCAAGGGGTGCCGAAAACCTCGCGTGCCATCTCCGCGGTGGTCACGGCTTCCTTCACGCTCCGGCACCCGGCGGTATTCGGCAAAACCCGGACGCCAAGCTCGCGGATCAGCTCCCAGAAATTTTTCCCAGCACGGCCACCCCCAGACTCGCGCCTGAGCGAGACCGTGGCGACCTCCACTTTCGCCGCTGCAATTGCGCAAGAGAGAATCGCGGGCGAGGGATATTGCGCGGTTCCGGCAAGAAGCCGCGAGGAGAGCGCGACGCCATAAATCGTAAGCCGGTCCTCATCCATGTCCGCCTCCATATCAGCCTCCCTGACGCGGCACCAGAATCTCGACCGCGTCGCCCTCTTTCAATGGCGTCTTGCTACGATCGGTCTTGCGGACGAAATTCTGATTGAGTGCGGTCGCGATGGCGCCGTCCTCGTAATCGAGCTCGCGCAACAGCGCGCCGAGCGTTGCCGCCGCGACGTCACGCGCTTTGCCGTTGACGTGGACGCGCATCCATGACCTCCGGAAAATAGGCGCCTTCGAGCACGGCTTGGACGGCACGCCGGGCGAGCGCGGGCGCGAGCAAGAAGCCATGCCGGTAGAGGCCGTTGACATAAACCTTGCGGCCATCGCAGCGGATTCTTGGCAAATTATCGGGAAACGCCGGCCGCACGCCCGCTCCCGTCTCGACGATTTCCGCCTCGGCCAATGCCGGATGCAGGCAGCAAGCGGCGCTAAGCAATTCCAGCATCGCACGCGCGGTGATCCGGCCCGCATCCTCGCTTTCGATCATCGTCGCGCCAATCATAAACAGCCCATCGCCGCGCGGCACGACATAAACCGGAAGACGCGGATGCAGGAGCCGTACCGGCCGCGTCAGCGCAACCTCGCGGGTAGAGAGAATCAGCATTTCGCCTTTGACGCCGCGCAAATCGGACAGGGCGTCTTGTGCCGCGAGGCCGCGGCAATCGATCGTCCAATCGGCTCGTTCCGGCGTTTGCGCGGCATCCACGCCATAGCGGAGAGCGACATTGCCGCAACGCGAAAGGCGAGCGGCGAGAGCCGCCATCGCCGCGCGTGGATCGAGATGCGCTTCCGATGGGAAAAGCAGCGCTTCCTCGAAGCGCCCCGCAAGATCGGGTTCGAGCGCCGCGATCTGTCTCGCATCGATGCGCTCATAGCCGCTGGCGCGGCGCGCAAATTGGCAAAGCTCGGGTCTATCCCGCGCGAGCGCGGTGACTAGCGTTCCTCGACGCGCCGCGACGGGCACGGTCGCGGTCCAGAATTCGAGCGATTCGAGGCCGAGATCGAAAACGAGTTTTTCCGCGCTTTCGGCTTCGCACCAGGGCGCCAGCATGCCGCCCGCAAGAAAAGAACAGCCAAGGCCGGGACCCTCGCGGCATTCGATGAGCTCGACATCGCAACCGGCGCGGGCGAACTCGAATGCGCTGGTCAAGCCCGCGATGCCCGCGCCCAAGATTCGAATGCGCGCGGCCTTACCCATCTGTATCTCGCCGAGGCCAAGCAAAACAGCTGCGAACGGACGGGAATATGTACGGAAACATCACGCTACCATCCCTACGCCAGTACGAGCTGGATCAGGTTCGAAGGGTCGCGGGGCCGCGTCAAAGCCGCCGCCCGCCTCTCAGCCCCCTGCCGGGGATCCCCTAGGTTTTCGCTTGCTTAATTAGGCCTGCGGGCGGCCTTCGTCAAGGCGCAGCGATGTCCGCCTGGAGCACGAGGCACGGGCTTCCCTTGCGTTTCGATCCCGGCTATGGGAACGCAACGCGCGCCTTCTTCGACCGGGACAACCATGAAAGCCGTCCACGTCCTGAATGGGCCGAACCTCAATCTCCTCGGCACTCGGGAACCAGAAACCTATGGCCATGCGACTCTCGCGGAAATCGAGGCTGGGCTTCGCGCGCGCTGCAAACCGCGCGGCATCGCTTTGCATTTTCGCCAATCGAACCACGAAGGCGACCTCGTGACCTGGGTGCAGGAAGCTGGCCGCGCCGGCGAGCCGGTGATCTTGAATGCCGGGGCCTATTCGCATACGTCAATCGCGCTTTACGATGCGATCAAGGCAACGAGCGCGCAAGTTATCGAGGTGCATCTTTCAAACATTCACGCCAGGGAAGACTTTCGCCGCCACTCGATGATCTCCGCCGTCGCGCGGGGCGTGATTTTGGGGTTTGGCGCCTTCTCCTACGATCTCGCGCTCGAAGCACTTCTGACGCTGGCCGAAGCGGCCGGTAAACCGGGACCAGCTCCATCGTCAAGCAACTCATGAAATCTTTTGGTCTTGGTACTTTCTTGAACGCATCCAGGGCAACGGCGCAAACGAGAGTAGAAAAAGATGAAATATCCGGAGCCAAAACCGGACGTGAGCCCGGCGGCGGCGGCAATCGACACGGAATTGGTCGAGATCCTGGCGCAGCTCGTTACCCGTCTCGGACTTTCCGAGATTGAAGTCGCGAAGGGCGACTTCAAAATCCGCGTCGCGCGACAGGTTTCCGCCGCTACCATCCAGCCGACCGTGACCTCGCCGCAGGCCGCAAGCCAGGGCGCGGCGGGCACCGCGGCTCCGGCCGACGGTCCAGGCACGGTAAAGTCGCCGATGGTCGGAACCGCTTACTTGCGTTCCTCAGCGGGCGCCCCCCCGTTTGTCGAGGTCGGCGCGCAGGTGAAGACGGGCGACAAAGTTCTTCTTGTCGAGGCGATGAAGACCTTCAACGAGATCCTCGCTCCCCGCGCCGGCACGGTGACGGGTATTCTGGTCGAGGACGGTCAGCCGGTCGAATATGGCCAACCGCTGCTCGTAATCGAATAAGGCCGCGTAGCCGGTGGACCGACATGTTCGAAAAGATACTTATCGCCAATCGCGGCGAAATCGCCTTACGGATTTTGCGCGCGGCCAAGGAGCTCGGCATCGCGACCGTGGCGGTTCATTCGACGGCCGACGCCCATGCGATGCACGTGAAACTCGCCGATGAATCGGTTTGCATCGGGCCGCCGCCCGCCCGCGATTCCTATCTCAACATCCCGGCACTTCTTGGGGCTTGCGCGATCACCGGCGCCGAAGCCCTGCATCCGGGCTATGGATTTCTCTCCGAGAACGCAAGGTTCGCGGAGATTCTCGCCGATCATCACATCGTTTTTATCGGCCCCAAGCCGGAGCACATCAGGCTCATGGGCGATAAAATCGCGGCCAAAACGACGGCGATCCGGCTCGGCATTCCCTGCGTCCCTGGCTCGCCCGGCGCGGTCACCGGCGACAAGGACGCGGTGGCCATCGCCCGCACGCTTGGCTTTCCGGTCCTTGTCAAGGCGGCGGCGGGCGGCGGCGGACGCGGCATGAAAGTCGCCCGCACCGCGGACGATCTTCCCGCCGCGCTCGAAATGGCGCGGATCGAGGCCAAGGCGTCCTTCGGCGACGACACGGTCTATCTCGAAAAGCTTCTCGAAAAGCCGCGCCATATCGAAATCCAGATCCTCGGCGACGGCCACGGCAAGGCTGTTCATCTCGGCGAACGCGATTGCTCGTTGCAGCGCCGGAATCAGAAAGTCTGGGAGGAAAGCCCCTCCCCCGCACTCAATGCGTCGCAGCGCGGAGAAATTGGCGAAATTTGTGCAAACGCGATGCGTGAACTCGGTTATGCCAGCGTCGGCACCATCGAGTTTCTCTACGAAAATGGCAAATCCTATTTCATCGAGATGAATACAAGGATTCAGGTCGAGCATCCGGTAACCGAAATGATCACCGGGGTCGATCTAGTCAACGAGCAGATAAGAATCGCCGCGGGTTCCCCCTTGACGTTGACCCAGAAGGATATCGTTTTTCAGGGACATGCAATTGAATGCAGGATCAATGCCGAGCATTCCGCAACCTTCCGGCCTTCGCCGGGCAAGATCGCCTATTACCATCCGCCCGGCGGCCTTGGCGTGCGGGTCGATAGCGCGGTCTATGCCGGGTACTCTATCCCGCCAAACTACGATTCCCTCGTCGGCAAACTCATCGTGCATGGGCGCACCCGCAACGAGGCGCTAATGCGGCTTCGCCGCGCGCTCGATGAATTCATTGTCGACGGCATCGATACGACCATTCCCCTGTTTCAAACATTGGTGCGCAACGCCGACATCCAAAATGGGCTCTACGACATTCATTGGCTGGAGAGGTTTCTTGCATCGGGCGGAATGGACGAGGCGAGCCCGTGATCTACGCGGGGAGCCCGCGGCCGCAACGCCGCGCGGGGCGGTGTCCCGGCCGAGACATTTTGCGAAATATCAAGACAGTGCGCAGCATAACGCGGAATGGAGCGGGTGAAGGGAATCGAACCCTCGTATTCAGCTTGGAAGGCTGCTGCTCTACCATTGAGCTACACCCGCGAAGCTTTGGTGACATAGGCCTCGGATTGAGCGGAGGCCGCACCGCGCATCAATGGTGCTCCGCTTGCAATCGAACCTATAAAGCAAGTCAACGTCCCATGATAGACTGTAAGTGCGAAATCGGATTGCCCCTTTTGGCACACATAGCATGTCGCCTTTTGCGGCGGGACAAAATGCGCGGAGATGGATTTTTGGGGGGATAACGCGCACGCGGCGCACGGCGCTTTGGCGTGCGCGCCTGGAACGCCGATCCTGCCGGTCTGCCCGGGTTCGAGGAAACAGATGGAAATTGCCTCGAAAAAGTGGACACGGCCTGCTCCTGCCCGCCCCGGCGGCAATTGGCAGCGCGCCGCGCGTTTCCAAGGCGAGCCCGCTTACAATGACGGGGCCAGAATGCGGCTTTCCAGCCGCCTCGTCATCGCACGATCACATTTTTGAATTGCCAGGGATCTTGCCTGTCGATGTCCTCGGGAAATAGGACAGCGCGGCCCTCGAGCGGAGTCCAATCCGTATAGTGCCCTATCACCGGGCCGAGGTAAGGGAGCTGCACGTCAAGGCAGCGGCGAAAGTCGAGCTCGTCGGCCTCGACAATGCCCGCGCGCGGATTTTCGAGCGCCCACACCATGCCGGCAAGCACGGCGGAGGTCACTTGAAGCCCCGTTGCGTTCTGATAGGGCGCGAGCCGCCGCGTCTCCTCGATCGAAAGCTGCGAGCCGTACCAATAAGCATTTTTCGGGTGCCCATAAAGCAGGACGCCGAGCTCGTCGATCCCATCGACAATTTCGTTTTCGTCGAGAATGTGGGATTTTTCCTGCGGCCGCCATTGGCGCCCTGCCATCTCGTCGACCGACAACACGGCATCGTCGGCCGGGCGGTAGGCATAGTGGCACGTTGGCCGGTAAACGACCTCTCCCCCCTCGCGAAGGGTTAAAAAATCGGCGATCGAGATCGATTCATTATGGGTGATGAGCCAGCCGTGCTGCGCCTTGGCGGCCGGTGTCCAGGACCGCACCCGCGTGCCCGCGCCGGGGCGCAGCAAATAGATCGCGCAATCCGGTCCGAAGGTGTGCCGTTTGGCTTCCGGCGGCAGATGTTTTTCATGCGTTCCCCAGCCGAGTTCGGCGGGCTGGAGACCCTCCGAAATAAAGCCCTCGACAGACCAAGTATTGACGAATACGCCGCGCGGCTTTGGCGTCGTCGCGCGCTGGGTATCGCATTCGGCGATGTGGATGCCTTTGACGCCTGTTCTCTGCGCGAGTCGCGCCCAATCGTCGCGCGAGGAGGGCCGCCCGGAATCGATGCCGCAATCGGCCGCGACATTTAAAAGCGCCTGCTTGACGAACCAGGAAACCATGCCCGGATTGGCGCCGCAGCAAGAAATCGCGGTTGGTCCTGCCCCTAACGCGCGGCGAAGATCGAGGACGCCCGCGCGAAGGGAATAGTTCGACCGCTCGGATTGGGTCAGCCGCGGATCGGTATAAAATCCAGCCCAAGGCTCGGCCACTGTGTCGATATACAGCGCGCCAACCTCGTGACAAAGCCGCATGATCGCGGCCGAGGACACCTCGATGGATAGATTGACGACGAAAGCCTGCCCGCCGCCCCGCGTGAGAAGCGGTTTCAAGAGATCGGCGAAATTGTCCCGCCGGACCGCTTTCTTAATGAAAGCTGTTCCTCGCTCGTCGAGAAGCTGGCGATCCTTATCCTCGGGGTCGATGACCGTGAAGCGCGATTTGTCGAATTTGAAATGACGTTCGATGAGGGGCAGCGTGCCACGCCCGATCGAGCCAAAACCGATCATGACAATTGGACCCGAAATCGTACCGTGCACGGGCCATCGCGACATCGGTCTTTCTCCAAAACGGCCGGCTGAACTCGGACCAAGCGGTACAAGAAGGCGCCGCGCGCTTCAAGCCAGCGGCGCCTTGCCAATTCAGAAAGCGGTATAATGCGGAATACGAGCGCATTTTGACGGTGTGTTTAAGGCGCGCGGAGGTGCGTACTCTGCCCGGAAGGCGTTATTTACCGTATAAGTTGGCAATTAACGCCCAAGCAAGAGGTTTAACGCGGTAAGGATTATCGAGGCAATGGCATAGACAGACCAAAGGATGTAGCAAGCGCTTTGTTGGGCAAATGTGGCAGTTGCTTTTGCCGCCTCCGCTGCTTCGCGGTGAGCATCTGTGGCTTTTAACTGCGCCTCGGTTTGCCGACGCACGAGTTCTGGCGTTGCCGTGCGATACATGGGAGTGCGGTTTCCACTTCATCAGTTAGTTTGGACTCGAACCGGTCTTTGCGTTCGGCTATCATTGCCATCTCTCGCGACGGTAGGCTCGCCTCCTCGCAGTTTTGACTACAATAATGGCCGCCATCATCGTGTCGGCTGCGCTGGAAGTAACTCAAAAAAGGAATTTGAAACCTATGCGTAAAATAATTTTAGCCTTCTTCGGTTTTGCGCTGTTCGGCGCACCGCACTCGGCACATGCTGAATGCATTGTTGCCGACCCAAGCCCAACACCGCTGAATGTCCGCACCGCGCCGTATGGCCGTATCGTTGGCGCCCTGGACAATGGGCAGGTGGTTTCCATACTTGACAGTTCTATCGACAACCAAGGGCGCCCTTGGGTCTATGTTGCGGATGATACCGGGAACCCGCTCGGCTGGGTCTATCGGGAATATGTTGTTTGCAAAGGTGAAACGCGGCGGTGATGAGGGCGATGATGCCGTCGGTGAGCTTGAAAAGCTCATTCTGGGCATTGTCGGCGAGCTGCTTTGCGGCCCCGTAAGCTGGGTCTCCCCAAAGGGCATTGTGGGTGGACTGAATTTTTCTGATGGCTTGAGGCTGACTTCCGAATGGAATCAGTGCCATGCCAACCAATTTTCGCGTTTCGTCTCTCATTCCCACTGGCCTGATCGTCGACAGCGTCACGCAGGATGGGACGGCGCAACAGACAAGAGGAAATCCACCAACTGGATTGGG
>Ga0182015_10007959_pt1 | contig 10227 bp, 8 predicted proteins | sample 712P3MmetaG_FD_120478 | JGI IMG/M metagenome (GOLD analysis project Ga0182015, IMG submission 120478) | Permafrost microbial communities from Stordalen Mire, Sweden - 712P3M metaG | ecosystem: Environmental > Terrestrial > Soil > Wetlands > Permafrost | place: Sweden: Stordalen | collected... | reverse complement strand
GATATTCCCGCCTACCTGCAGCATGCCGACGTCATCATCATGCCGCACCTCGTGACACCGTTTACAGACAGCCTCGACCCGATCAAAGCGTACGAATGCCTCGTAGTGAACACACCGACGGTCGCCACACCGGTGGCCGGCTTTCGCGAACTGAGCCGCCAACTGACGATTGTCGCTCCTGAGTCGTTCGTCGAAGCCGTGAGCCTGGCGTTGCGAACGGTGCCGCAGCGCCCCGATCTCTCCGAGCCCATCGTCAACTGGGAGCAGCGGGCGAGTGCGTTTGGGCGAGTGCTCGCTAGCGCGGCGGACGAAGGGTCGCGGCCCGCCGAGCCAACTCGATGACACGCGATCCAAAAGCCGTACAGCTGCGGCCGCTGTTTCGCGGGCAACGCTTGCGCGTGATCACGTTGGTGGTCGCTTCGGTACTCGCCGGGTTCTGCGAGTCTGCGGTCCTCGCCGCAATCGCGCAGGCGGCAGGGGCGCTGGTTGACGGGGTGCGAAAGGTGCATGCCGCGGTCGGGTCGGTCCACGTCAACGAGACGGTCGGCGCGCTCCTCGTCATCGCGTTTGGACTAGCCATCGCGCGGCTCGTCCTACAGGTGCCGCTTTCCACTGTTCCGGCGCGGATCGCGGCCGACGTGCAGTCTCGGCTTCAGCGCGGCCTCTTCGAAGCGTACACCCGGGCGTCGTGGACCGAGCAGGCGCAGGACCGGGAAGGCTACCTGCAGGAATTGATTTCGAATCAAGTGATTCAGGCCACGGTCACGACGCTGGCAGCGACAGGTCTCGTCACTTCTGTGCTGACGCTCGCCGTCTTAGTGTTTTCGGCATTTCTGTTGAACGCCGTAGCCGCCGTCGCCGTTTCGGTCGTCGCGATCCTGATGTTTGGGTTGCTGCGCCCGTTGAATCAACTCGTGTCCCGGTGGTCGCGCGCGCTGTCCCAAGCCCAGCTGAACCTGGCGACGGGCGTCGGCGAGGCGACCCGCGTCGCCGAGGAGACCCAGGTGTTTGGCGTGGCCGCCGCGCAACGCCTGCGTACTGACGAGCTCGTCATGGCCGCACGGCGCTTCCTCTACCGAACACAGTTGGTGGTGCGCGTCACGCCGGGGGTCTACCAGTGCCTCGTGTACCTCTTGATCGTCGGCGGGCTTGCGGCTATAACCGCCAGTCACGCCGGCCACGTGGCTTCACTCGGCGCAGTCGTGCTATTGCTCGTGCGCGCTGGTGGATACGGTCAGCAGGTCCAGGGCGGCTATCAGAGTCTGCGCCAAGCGGCGCCGTATGTCGAGCGCGTACAAGAGGCGGAGCGTCGCTATGCGAGCAGTGCACCCGTCACAGGCGATCGCCCACTCCCAAACGTCCACGCACTCGCCTTTGCGCACGTGACGTTCGCATACGTGCCGGGACGTCCCGTCCTCTCCGATGTCAGCTTTGAGATAGCTGGTGGCGAGACGATCGGCATCATCGGTCCGTCAGGCGCTGGCAAGTCGACCGTGGTGCAGCTACTGCTACAGCTGCGCGACGCCGACACTGGGCACTTCCTCGTCAACGACGTGCCAGCCGAGCAGTTTGCGCGAGACGACTGGCACGCAAAGGTCGCCTATGTGCCGCAGGAGCCGAAGCTCCTTCATGCTTCGGTCGCCGACAATATTCGCTATTTTCGGGATGTCACGGACGCCGCAGTGGAGCGCGCCGCGCGTCTCGCGCGCATCCATGACGACATCGTAACCTGGGCCAGCGGCTACGAGACCGTGATCGGCCCGCGCGCCGACGCTGTGTCCGGCGGTCAGCAACAGCGTATTTGCATCGCGCGTGCGTTGGTCGCCAACCCTGAGGTGCTTGTGCTCGATGAGCCCACGAGCGCACTCGATCCGCGATCCGAAAGCCTCTTGCAAGAGTCCCTCGTGGGGTTGAAGGACGGCTTGACGCTCATCATTGTTGCGCATCGAATGTCTACTCTCGATATTTGCGACCGCGTCCTTGTTCTCGTTGACGGCCGCGTCGAGGCCTTTGCGACCGCACCGGAACTTAGAGACCAGAATGCCTATTACCGGTTTGCGTCGGAGCTGTCGGCAGGGGCGGGAGAGCGCTCGGCGTGATCGCACGCGCGGGCGCATATCCACGGGTGTCAGCAGCCGGTCAGGCGCATCCCGTGGATTGGGGCGACGGCTACCGTTGCATGGACGTAACGGCGGCGAGACCTCGGTTGTCGCCGTTGTCGGTGGTGGATCTGCGCGACCGGGTACTCCGGCTTCGTCACGGGCACTCATCGGCGCGCCTCGATCGCCAGGTCGTGCTGCGTGGAGGAGCCGCACCGAACGGGGTCGGCGAAACTGACGAGCTGGTGTGACCTCTACGCCGTCGTCTCTCGTGCTCGGGTGCGCTACGTCGTTGCCTTCAACGTATTTCGAGCCGTTCGCGCGCTCGCTGCGCGCGACTGGCTACGAGGGGCGCTTATGCTTGGTACTCGGCCATTACGGCGACGATGAGGCTCGCGCACTCGCGGATCTCGCAGACTTTGCCGTCGGCGTCGACGCCCAGTATCCACCGGTGAACCGCCTGGCTGTCAACGCACTGCGATCGATGCGCGAAACGCGGCGGGTGCGGCGCGCCTATTCGCGTACGTTCTCGTTGGTCGCAGCGGCAACCAGCAGGCGTAAACGCTTGGCGCGGTGGCGCGCGCTCGAATTTCAACTCGAAGGTCTCCAGGCCCTTCGCTACGGCCATTATCGCGAGATCGTGGCCTCAGCCGGAGCCGACGTCGACCAAGTGTTGCTCACCGACGTGCGTGACGTCTTTTTCCAGCGAGATCCGTTTGAGTCGCCGATTGCCGGGCTCGAGGTCTATCTGGAAGACCCATCGGTGACCATCGCTGGCGAGTCGAGGAACAGCAGGTGGATACGCGATCTCTACGGCCGCGGGGAGCTCGATGCATTCGGGAGCCAGGTGGTCTCGTGCTCTGGCACGGTTGCGGGACGTCGCGATGCGATATTGAGCTATCTGGGCGCGATGGTGGAAGAGATCATGCGACATCGTGGCCCGCTCGGGAGTCATGATCAGGGCGTCCATAACCATCTACTCAGACGGGGACTGCTGCCCTCGACCAGGATCGTCGAGAACGGCCACGGGCGGGTCCTTACAATGGGTGGGATGGCGGAATTTGTCCGTGACGCCGAGGGCTGTGTTCTCAACACCGATGGCACGATACCCGCGGTACTGCATCAGTATGACCGCCATTCCGACCTCGCAACTAAGTTGATCGCCGGCCTATGACTAGCCGCATAGTGCTCGGCATCACAGGTCGCGTTCCGTGATTGCTTCGCCGCCCGTCGGGTGGCCGGCGACGCCGCGCTAGGGTGCGGCAAGTATGTCGTTTCAACCCTTGATCTCGGTTGTCGTCCCAGCACGTGATGCAGGACGGTTTATCGGGGCCACGCTTGACAGCATCATCGAGCAGTCCGAGGAGCGGTGGGAATGTATCGTGGTGGACGACGGATCCGAAGATGACACGTTTGAGATAGCGCAACGCTACGCGGCCGCCGATCGACGCATACAGGCTTACCGAGTCAACGCTGCGGGTGCGTCGGCTGCCCGTAACCGCGGCTTTCGCCGTGTCGCGGAGCGATCGGAGTTTGTGTCGTTCATGGACAGCGACGACGTTTGGCTTCCGCACGCTCTTGAGACACTACTCGGGCGCCTGAAACAGGACGAAGCCGCACTAGGTAGCCATGGCCTGGCCGACTTGATCGATTCAGACGGGCGGCCCCTGACGCCGGGCGTCTACGCGGAGACGGGGCGCGAGAGACTCGGCCTCGATGGCCGGCGCCTTGTGCGCTGGCCGCTGGATCGGCCGACGTCGTTTGACGTCCTGATAAACGGAAACGTGCTCTTTCCGCCGGGACTCGTCTTGACCAGACGGTATGGCTATGAGCGCGCCGGCCGGTTCGACGAGGCGCTCACCGGGGCGGAGGACTGGGACATGCTGATTCGGCTCAGTCGCCTTGGTGATTTCGCTTTCGTCAATGATGTACTCCTCCACTACCGAAGGCATGAGGACAACCTCGGCGCACGTCCCGGTATTGCTGCGCAGGCGTGGCGCGTACGGTGTATAGCGTTTTACGCTTCAGAGAACTCAACCGCCCAGCAAAAAGCGGCGAAGCGAGGCTGGCGCGCGTATCAGGTGTACATAGCACGCGATCGCCTGCGTGCGGCGCGCCGCGCACTCCACGAACGTGCTTTCACCGAAGCGGTTGGCCTCGCAGCTCGTCTCCCGGTGCACGCTTGGCGTTGTGTGCGCGGTTATCCGCTGCCACGCGTGGTGCGTAAGCCTTTGGCTTGGTGATGAAAAGCGGTGGCGACATGTCGGCGTGACGTAAGCCAGGAGACAAGGCCGTCGCTGATGGCGGGTGTTCGTCACGTCCGGCGATTCCGGGCGTTCACGCCGCGAAGTGGGTCGCGGACCAGAGGATCCATTGCTTGGGCAGGCGCCTGGCCGCCGTACCGCTGCGATCGCTTGTGGACTGCCCATCGACCGGTTTGTAGGCATCTCAGCGGATGGCGGTGCGTTCGTTCGGCGGTCGTGCTGGCATGTCGGGTGTCTGCGCCTCCGGTGCGGGCGATTGCGGGTCGTGTCGCGGCGACCGAAGCGTCCAGTGGGTTCCTATGTCCGGCGCACGTCTGAGCCGGCGACGCGCCGGATGCACCGTGTCGCCTGTCGCACTAAACGACAGCGGTTTGGGCGCCTCGCCTGGAGGCGAAGGGCTGTCCGGCAAGCACCCCTAGGTGCTGGCGCTAGCGCCAAACGATGAGTCCTCGGGGCGATACCTCGGCGTGGAGCGCCGCTCGACAATAAGGGAGCGGAAGAATGTCGTCCTGTATGCAAGATCGCACTCTCGCCAGGTCATCACGATGTCGACTGGGCGGCGCCGACGGCGCTCGCGCCAAAGACGAAAGGTGTCACGCGCTAGTCGCACGTGGAGCGCGCGCAGATCGCTGTGCAGCCAGTGGTGCCAGATATACGCATCGCTCGTCCCGTTGCGCGCGGCCATTCCGAGCATCGCGTCACGGGTGAGGCGTGAAGGGTCGACCCAGTGAACCACGGGAGGTCCAGTCGACGCAGTAAGGCGATATCCTGCGGCCTTCAAACGGCGGTTAAACAACATATCCTCACACAATCCACGCGCGCTGCCCGGGCCAAGGTTGTCGTCAAAGCCGATCAGCCTCGCTGCTGCGAGAGACGTTGCCATGCTCGCGCCGAACATGTCGGTGTCCGGCCCTGAGGGTTCGAACTCAGCCAGATGGATACGAAACTCAGCGGTCAGCCAGCGTCGGTCCAGATGCGACGCCAGCCGGATACCACCAGCGACGGCATCCACAGTGCCCTCAAGGATGGGACGGCTCATGTCGTCCACCCACGTCGGTGGTACGTGGACGTCATCGTCGGTGAACAAGACGGCTCGACAGTCGAGTTGCGCGAGCGCGCGATTAAGCGCTGCCGATTTCGGGGGCTTCTCGACTATGACCCGCACGCGGTCCCGCCCTGCAGTCAACCTCTTCAGCACGTCTTGTGTCGAGTCGCGGGATTCGTTGTCAATGACGACAAGCTCCGCTGGCGCCGCGGCCTGATCCATCGACCGCAAGACAGTCGGAAGCGAGAGCGCAAGTTGCGGAGCGCGGTTTCGGGTGCTGATCAGCACGCTGATCGCCGATGCCATTGCATAGCAGCGTACGTCATCCCTCATGGGTGGGCGGCGCGTCAGCCAGGACGATCGACGCCAACACGCACACGACGCGCCGGACGCGGATAGCCTCGGATATGCGCGGCGGCTGAGGCTTTGTCGAGCCTCCAGTCTTCGACGGCCAGGACGCATCGGCAAACCCTCGGTAGGCTCCGTACATGCTAGGCACTACGATTCGCGTTGCTGCCCTTCGTCAGCTCCGCAAGCGCGGAATTCAAGTCGATCGGCTGCCACCGGTGCTGATACAGAACCCCGACGAGGTGATTCTTGACCTGACCTTGGAACACCTCGTCGCGCGGCACATGCTCACGCCCGCCCCAGACTTCTTTTTCGTCCAGATCGGTGCGTTTGACGGCGTTACACAAGATCCGCTCCACGATCTCATCGTGCGCTACGACTGGGCCGGCATCCTCGTCGAGCCCCAGGACCGCTACTTTCAGACCCTCTGTGCCACCTACGCCGCCCGGCCACGCCTGAGTCTGCGCAACGTCGCTGTCGGCGAAGCCGATGAAACCAGGCCGTTCTACAGAGTGCTCGAGGGTCCCGGCATGCCAGATTGGACTGCGCAACTCGCCTCGTTTGACTCCGCCACCATCTTGCGCCACACGCACTGGGTGCCCGATCTCGGGCGAAACCTAGTCTGTGACCAGGTCCAATGCGTGTCCTTCGAGTCGCTGCTCGTTGGAGTGGACCGTGTCGACCTCCTGCAGATCGACGCCGAAGGGTACGACGCAACGCTCATTCGTCTGTTCGACTTCAATCGTTGGCAGCCCAGCATCGTGCAGTTCGAACACAGGCACCTGTCGCTACACGAGCACGACGCCGCGATGCGTCGCCTAGTCGAGTACGGTTATCGAGTAGCCACCGGGCGGACGGACACGGTCGCCTACCGAGACAGCCGCTGCGCATGAGCACGTGCGCGTCGCTCGCCGCCTCGGCCGCGAGCTACATCGCCGCGACAACGACCTACACGTCGACGTAGTCGTGTCGCCCCGGTCGGCGGCCCGTACGCGCTCAGCGTGTTCCTGGGCGGCGTGACGTCCCAATCACCGTCAGCGCCGGCGGAGGGACTGTCGTCAGCAACGCCTACGAGCTGTCCTCGACCGAAGTGTCCCAACTGACCGACACCGGGCCGCGCAACACGATCGACGGCATTGGTCTCTACCACGACACCGGGTCGCTGATCACCGAGCTCGCAGTCGGCCCGACCTAACCGTCCGTCGCCTCCGCGTCCATCGGCTAGGCTGGGCGAATGGGCATTGTCGATGAGCTATTCGCTGATCTTCCGCAGATCCACGTCTTTACCGAAGACGGACAAGGGGCTGCTCCCGCCGGTCTGTGGCACACCGACCGTGACTGCTACGAGTTCATCGCCAGCCGATGCACGACGCCAGGGACTCGGACGCTGGAAACAGGCGTCGGAATGTCCACCGTCCTTTTCGCGCTCCTTGGGACGGACCACACGTGTGTCGCCCCTTTCCCAGCTGAAGTGCAGGCGTGCGTCGGCTACCTCGACGCGCACAACATCAGCCACGACGGCTTGACGCTCCACGTCGGCTGGTCTGAGGACGTGCTTCCCACGCTCGACGCTACCCCGCTGGACCTCGTCCTGATCGACGGCGGTCACGCTTTCCCATTCCCAGTGATTGACTGGCATTACGCCAGCGCCCGACTCCGCAAAGGTGGCATCGTCGTGGTAGATGACAGGCAGCTCCCGGCAGTATCTGAGGGCCTGCTGCAGTTCATCGACCGAGACCCTTACTGGCGGCGGATCGCAGCCACTCCAAAGTGGTGCGCTTATGAGCGCGTGACCGAACGGCCGATGCGTGAGGGCTGGGATGCGCAGCATGAGCGCGGCATGTTCGCCTTTCCGGGCCCATCGCTGTCCACGCGTGCGCAGGATCTCGCCCGACGTGTGCTCCCGCCCTTAGCTAAGCGCCTTGTTCGCCGCCTTACACTTCGCCGCTGATCTAGCGGGTGTCTTGCGATCATCGCGGGCGTTGCGATGTTCGCCTGCGGAGGACCGGGTAACTCCGGGGCGCGAGCGGCCTTACGGGTCTAGCGACGGCGCTGCCTTGTCGCGGGCTTCGCCGCACGCGCAGGACCGCCCTTGACGTCACCAGAGCGGCCATTCTTCTGCGCCGCTGACTCAACGGGCTTATTAGGCGGATCAGGCTCGACCGTCGAGAATGTAAACGCGGAGAATGACCTGGAACCAGACTGCCGCTGGTCCGGATCGCGACGCGTGAAGCGGCCACGCCGTGGCGCGCCGCAGCGCCTTGGTAGCGCCGCCGGGGCGGAATGTCGCGTCCGCTCTGCCGCGCCGACGGGCCACATTGCATAACCACCGTCTCCCGTGCGGCTGCGGCTGTGCCAAGACGCGCACGCTCCGTCAACCCCGTTAGCCTGTCGTGAGCAGGGCACGACCGACGCGACTGAGCGCGACGGCTCGCGGCTCGGCGCTGACCCTAGAGCACTCACGACAAGGTATAGACATCGTGCCGGCATCGTACGAATTGGATAGGCCCGCTTGGAGGCCCATTGAGGCGTCCGCCGTCGTCCCCCGGGGCCGCCCCGGAGTTGGGTGTTCGTGAACGTATATCTTGCCACCGCAGCAGATGAGACTTGGAGTCGCGGCCTACGTGCCGAGGTTCACGCCGTCGCGCTTCGTGATCGCTTCGGCCGTCATAGCATTGTCGATGATCCGGCCGACGCTGGCCTCATACTGTTTCTCGATGCGCACCAGCTTTTGGGTGATTGGCGCATGCACACATTACGCGCTCACGCCTGCGTGCGGCTATATCCGCAAAAGGTGTTCGTCTACGACGAGCGGGACGAGCCACGTGATCTCCTTCCTGGCGCCTACGTCTGCATGCCGCGAGCTAGATTCGATCCGCGGCGACACCGAGCCGTCGGCTATTACAAGCTTAAGACCGAGACGCTTAGCGCGAGGGAGGCCACACCAGATCTATTGTTTTCTTTCCAGGGGCGCAACACCGGGGGCGTTCGCACCGACGTACTGGCCCTAAGACACACAAGATCACTAATCCAGGACACGTCGCAGCACGATTTCTTCGAGGATGACCTCGGCGACCCGACCGGGATTCGTGACCAGTATCGGGTGGTTTTGGGACGGTCAAAGTTCGTCCTCTGCCCGCGAGGGGTAGGGACATCCTCGTTTCGCCTTTTCGAGGCGCTTGCTTGCGGACGCGTCCCGGTGATCCTAAGCGACGAGTGGGTAGCGCCTCGTGGAGTAGATTGGGCGTCCTGCTCGGTGCGCATTGCCGAGCGTGACGTAGCGGCGGTTTCTCGACGTTTGGAGGCGATAGAGGAGGTTTGGCCGACAATGAGCGCCGCCGCCGCCGCCGCGTATGACGAGTGGTTCGGCCCGGAGGTATGGTTTCACCGTGTTGTTGAGAACTGCGCCGAGCTGCAGCGGGCTGGCGTACGCAATGTCAAGCGTCAGGGCTTCACGTTCGCGTACTGGCGCGCAGGAGCGCGCTACGTGCGCCATGCCGCGCGCGGCGGGCACTGAACCAAGCCTGCGAGTGGCATGAGCGCCGGTCACAGATTACGAGTGCTGCTACTCAGTCCGCTTCGGGCGCGCGACCCCGTCTCGGGAGACACCGCGTATACCGAGGCACTTCTCGCGGAGCCTCCGCCAGGCGTGTCTTACACGCCGTATGACGAGGCGATCGCAGCGGGGACGCTCCGTGTTCGAGGGCGAAAGCCCTGGCGCCACGGTTCCGGCGTTACCGACGTATGGGTCTTTGGCGTTAGAGCAATCGAGCTGCCGCTGCGCAGATCAGGGCTCGCATTTGGCGAGCCTACGTGGTTTGTGTCGGCCGACACCGGTAGCTTCGACTTGATTCATCAGCATTTGTTCGCAACCCGCCAGATTGGACCGAGGCTGCCCGTGGTCTCGTCCGCCGGCTATCCGCTGACCGAGTCGTACTCGGCCCGAGAAGCTTGGAGCGCATTTCATCTGAGGTGTGCGTTAGCCTTCGAGTCCGCGACCGCGCGCGCACTTGACATCCACGAGCCTTGGCTGCGTCCAACACGCGATGGCGTGATGGTGGTTTATACAGAACACTTTCGAGAATGGCTGGTAAATCGGGGCGTCGATGCGGACCAAGTGCTGGTTGCTGGCACCGCTCTACCGGATCGCGACGTCCCCAGGAGGCGATCCGACGGGAGAACGCTAGGAGTGATCGCGCGTGACTTCGTCCGCAAGGGTGGCGATATCGCGCTCGCCGCTTTCCGCGAACTCCGCGTGAACGACCAACGCTGGCGCCTTATTGTGGCGACGACCGCCTCAGAAGCGTCCGTTCACGTCAAGCCGGAGCCAGGCGTTGAGCTAGTGGTCGATCCGAGCCGCGAGTTTGTGCTCAACGAACTTCTTCCCCGGATCGACATCTTGCTCGCGCCGACCCGAAGCGATTGTGGCGCACCGTACGCGGTCCTTGAATCCTTACGGGCGGGGACGTGT
>Ga0182015_10007958_pt1 | contig 10228 bp, 7 predicted proteins | sample 712P3MmetaG_FD_120478 | JGI IMG/M metagenome (GOLD analysis project Ga0182015, IMG submission 120478) | Permafrost microbial communities from Stordalen Mire, Sweden - 712P3M metaG | ecosystem: Environmental > Terrestrial > Soil > Wetlands > Permafrost | place: Sweden: Stordalen | collected... | reverse complement strand
GCGAACTTTTGCGCCCATCTCTGTAGTTGATAAGACGGCAAACCCTTGCGGATTCGAGCGGGCCAAGTCAGGTGTGCGGCAGCCTTGCTCGAGGACCTTTCGAACTGAGGCTTCAATGGCTGCAGCTTCGGCCTCGAGGCCGCCTGAATGGCGCAGAATGAGCGCGCCGGTCAGAATGGCGCCGAGTGGATTGGCAAGGCCCTTGCCGGCGATGTCGGGCGCGGAGCCGTGGACCGGTTCATACAGATTGACCTTGCCGCCGATGGTGGCGGAGGGCAACATGCCGAGCGAGCCGGTGATGACGGCGGCTTCGTCGGAGAGGATGTCGCCGAAGAGATTCTCAGTGACGACCACGTCGTAGCTGCCCGGCTGGTTCATCAGGTGCATGGACATGGCGTCGACATACTGATGCTCGAGCGTGACGCCGGGAAACTCGGTGGCGACCTCGTTCACAGCGGCGCGCCATAGCTGAGAGACTTCAAGGACGTTGGCCTTGTCGACACTGGTTACCTTATTGCGGCGCTTGGTGGCCAACTGGAATGCGATGCGGGCTACGCGGACGACTTCTGCTTTGGTGTAACGCATGGTGTTCCAGGCTTCATTTGTGTCGCGATTCCACTCGCGTGGTTGGCCGAAGTAGAGGCCGCCGAGAAGTTCCCGGACGAAGAGGATGTCGGCGCCGTCGACGATTTCCGGGCGCAATGGGCTGTTGACGGTGAGCTCCTTGAAGGCGAAGGCGGGGCGGAGATTCGCATAGCCGCCGAGCGCGGCGCGAATCTGCAGGAGCCCGGCTTCAGGGCGCTTATCGGGAGCGAGAGAGTTGAACTCGTTGCCGCCAACCGCGCCGAGGAGGACAGCGTCGGAGTCGAGGGCCGCGGCGAGGGTGTCAGCGGGAAGAGGTGTGCCGTCCTGCACGATAGCTACGCCGCCAATGCGCTTTGCATCGAACTCAAATGTGTGGCCGCCAAGGGACGCGACTTCGCGCAGGACTGCGACTGCTTCGTTTGTGACTTCGGGGCCGATGCCGTCGCCGGCGGTGACTAGAATCTTCAGCTTCATGATGGATCTTTCCAGTTGTCAGTAGTCAGTGATCTGATGTCAGTTGGTGCTCAGTCCAATTCGGAGACCGGCTCGCGGCGGGTTTCGCGGATCTTGTCGGGTAACAGGCCGACGAGGTCCTGGTCGTAGATGTTCTTCTTGCGGTCGGCGAGGGCAACGAAGCGGTAGTAGGTCTGCTGCAGTTCCTCGCGGGTTAGGGTAAAGCCGAGCTGCTCCAGGCGATGGCGAAGAGCGGCGCGGCCGGAGTGTTTGCCGAGGACCAGATGTGTCTTGGCGACGCCGACAAGGGTGGGCGTCATGATCTCGTAGCAAAGCGGGTTGGCCAACATTCCGTGCTGATGGATTCCGGACTCGTGGGCAAAGGCGTTGTCGCCCACGATGGCTTTGTTGGGTGAGGGCCGGAAGGTGATGATCTGGCCGAGCACCTGACTTGTGGAATAGAGATTCTCAAGCTTGATGTTGGTGGAGACGCCGTAGTGGTCTCCGCGGACATAGAGGGCAGCGGCGATTTCTTCAAGGGCCGCGTTGCCGGCGCGTTCGCCGATGCCGTTGATGGTGCATTCGACCTGTCGCGCACCATTCTGAATGGCGGCCAGGGAGTTGGCTACGGCGAGGCCGAGGTCGTCATGGCAGTGCGAGGAGAGGATGATGTTTGCAGCGTCGATGGCGGGAACGCGCTCACGCACCTCGGCAAACATGCGGCCGTATTCCTCGGGGGTGGAGTAGCCAACAGTGTCTGGCATGTTAATGGTGGTGGCTCCAGCTTCAACTGCGACGCGGACCATCTCGACAAGGAAGTCTCGGTCGGAGCGGGTGGCATCTTCAGGCGAGAACTCGACATCCTCGACGTGGGTGCGGGCGAGACGAATGGATTCGGCGGTGAGGTCGAGAGCTTCCTGACGGCCGATCTTGAGCTTGTACTCGAGATGCAGATCGCTGGAGGCGAGGAAGATATGGATGCGGCTGCGGTCGGCGAACTGCAAGGCGCGAGCAGCCATTTCGATGTCTTCGGTCTTCGCGCGGGCAAGGGAAGCGATGCGCGGCTTGCGGATGGCCTGGGTTATGGTGGCGATGGCCGCGAAGTCGCCCTCGGAGGCCATGGCGAAGCCGGCCTCGATGATGTCCACGCCCAAGTCTTCGAGGGCATGGGCCATGGTGAGCTTTTCCTGCGTGGTCATGCTGCAGCCGGGAGACTGTTCGCCATCGCGTAGGGTGGTGTCGAAAAAGCGAACGTGACTTGAGCGATCTGAGTTCATGGTTTCGCCTGCCAGGGGAAGCTTCCTGCCAACTTAGCCAGTGTCTCGCACTTGGGGTATATAAGGCAAAGTTATTATTCTTGGGGAAGCGATTAGAATTGCTTATACTGCAGTGGGCAGCAAGGAGTTGTCAGTGGGCAGGAAGTCTTTGCACTGCCGGCGCTTGGTGGATTTCCGTGGTTGAGGCTCCAGGATGGAGGATTCACAACCAGCTTAGAGCCCGGTCCTCGGCATCCGGATGGTTACTGACCACTGAGCACAGACCACTGTCTCTTGGAGGTTTCAATGGAACTGAGTCAGCTGGAGACATTTCTGGCGGTGGCGGAAGAGCGAAGCTTCTCAAGGGCGGCGGTCCGGCTGCATCGCACGCAACCGGCAGTGAGCCAGGTGATCCGCAAGCTGGAGGCGGCGGTAGGCGAGACTCTCTTCGACCGCGCGGCGCGGGACGGATCTCTGACCGCGGCGGGCGTGCTGCTGCGCGACTACGCTTTACGGCTCCTGGCGCTCAGGCGAGAGGCGGCCAGTGCGCTGGATGAACTGAAGAGCCTGGAGAGAGGGCGGCTGCAACTGGCGGCGAACGAGTACACATGCATGTACCTGCTGCCGGCCATCGATCAGTTCAGGCGCGAGTTTCCGCATGTGAGCGTGACCGTGCACCGGATGCTTGCCTCGCACATTCCGGATGAGCTGATGCTTCGCACATTCGAACTGGGGATGATTTCGTTTCGTCCGAACCCGGCGCTGTTTCGGACGATCGCAGTTTATGGAGACAGCCTGGCGCTCATTGTGAGCCCAAGTCATGCATTGGCCAGTGCGGCGAGGGTTTCCATCAAGGACCTGGGGGAGGAACTCTTTGTGGCGCACAATGTGACATCGCCTTTGCGGCAAAAGGTGATCGAGGCATTTCAGCACTATCGGACGCCATTGAACATGCAGATTGAGCTGCCGACGATCGAGGCGATCAAACGGTTTGTTTCAATGGGCAACGGAGTGGCGTTGGTTCCACATTTGACGGTGGCACGTGAGCTTGAGACCGGGGACCTGGTGAGGATTCCTGTGGATGAGCTGGAGGTGAAACGGGTGCTGCGCCTGGTCCATCGGCGGCAAGCGACACTCTCATATGCTGCCAGGGCGTTCTTGCGCACGATTCGCACGCTCGCCAAGGAACAGGGTCCACCGTTTTACTATCAGGTTGAGAGGACGGGCTGAAACGGCCATGATTGGAGGTGGAAAGGCGGGTTTTCTGCAAGGGAAGGCACCCGTTTGATGCGCGATGCGTCTATAACCTGAAATGTTCCTTCAATGCAGCTTTCGGCCCCGGCCCGTTCTGGCCATTTACAATTCTGAAAGCGGGGCCCGGCTTGAACCGGCGCACCGGATTCGACAAGCTCGTTGCCAGCCGGACGGTTGTGCAGTGGTGAGGTTCAGGACTGAATGAAGAAGATCGCCTTAATAGCATTTCTGCTGGCCTTTAGCGTGGCCGCAGGCCACGCCCAGGAAAGCCGCCAAGACATCAGTATCAGCGGAATCGGGCTCATTGAGCCATTCATCGCTTCGCAAACCGATGTTCAGGTCCACTCCAACTACGCATTGGGCGCGTTGGCTAGCTACCGTTTCATGCTCACGCCCTCAATTGCGCTCGAGGGTAACTACGGCATTACGTACCAGAACAAGATTCACTACTACGTCAACCCCAACAATTACCAAGTGGCTACCCGCACCCAGGAGATGTCGGGAGAGGTTGTGAAGACATTCAACTTCAGGAAGTTCAACCCATTTCTTGAAGGCGGGCCAGCTGCATTTATTTTTCTGCCCATCCGCAACACGGGGACCACAAACCTCGACGTTCGGCGGCAAACGACAGTTGGAGCGGTGTACGGCGCCGGGTTCGCGTACGAGATCAGCCCAAGCTTCGACATACGAGCGGAGTATCGCGGCATGATCTCGCCCGTACCGACGTTTGACGACACGCAGCTGAAGACGAACAAGTGGTACAACATTTACGTTCCCACGATCGGAGTCGCTTACCACTTCTAAAGTTTCTAATGAATCTTTATGCGAAAGAAAAGGGACGGGCTATGCCCCCTCGCTTTTCTTTCGCAGTGTGTAGCCGGGAACGTAACTACTGGCCGGAAGAGTCATCGGGCCATGAGGATCGAACGCATCTGATGAACTGCTTGAGGGATCCGTTCTGGTGGTGTGCTGCCAAACCCAAGGATGAAGCCGTGTCGGGGTTTGTCACCCTGATAAGAAGGCGAGAGCGGCCAGAGCCAAAGTCTTTCGCGGCCAGCTCTGGCTGAGATTTCCATGTCATTGAGGCCAGCGGGCAGGGTCATGGCAAGGTGCATGCCGGCTTCAGCGCCGTGCACTTCAAACCCTTCCCTGGCAGGAAATTCCGAGCTCAGACTTTCAATCAAGGCGGTTCGGCGTTGCTGATACAGCTGCCGCATTTTACGGATGTGCCGTGTGAAGTGGCCATCGTTGATGAAGTCCGAAAGGACCTCCTGATAGAGGTAGGCGGGGAAGATGTCCATAGCAAAGCGGACTGCGACAAATCGATCAACCAGATCGCGGGGAATCACCATATAGCCGAGGCGCAGTGATGGAAACAAAACCTTGCTAAAGGTTCCGATGTAGATGACGCGCGAATTCATATCCAACCCATGCAACGATGGGACGGGAAGGCTCTCATAGCGATATTCACTGTCGTAGTCATCTTCGACGATCCAGGCGCCGGCACTCTGAGCCCAATTGAGGAGTTGAATGCGGCGTGACGCACCCATGGTGGACCCAAGCGGGTACTGGTGCGAGGGAGTGACGAAGGCAGCTCTCGCCTTTGGAGCGCGCTTTATGGCAAAGTTGACATCCATTCCCTCCTGATCCACCGGCACCGGGACGACGCGGCAGCCGGCAGCATTCAAGACGATGTGCTGGAGGGGATAACCGGGTTCCTCGACCCATACGGCGTTTCCGGGGTCGAGGAGTACGCGTGAGGTAATATCGATGGCCTGCTGCGATCCAGAGACCACCATGATCTGATCAGGTTCACATTTGACTCCGCGCGCGGTGCGCAGATAGCTGCAAATCGCGGTGCGGAAACGCTCCGATCCGCGAGGATCGACATGGTGGACCGCGCTTGCATGGGGATTTCGAGTGTGGCGGACGACCAGATTCGACCAGATTCTGAAGGGAAACTGGTCCAGCGCCGGCTGGTGAACGCCAAACGAACCCCATCCTCGCAGCCTGGGCGAATAGGTAAACAGAGGAAACAGGGAGGAACGGCGCGCGACGGGACGCGGACCGGACGGAGTCGGTTCCGCGTTGTCGGAAGACTGCATGACAGACATGAGCTGCTCCGGGAGAGACGCGGATACAAATGTGCCCGCACCGACGCGGCTTTCAAGGTAACCCTCTGCGAGCAGCTGCGCATATGCATTGAGGACAGGAAAGCGGGAAACGCTGAGTGTAGAGGTCAAATCTCGGCTTGAGGGAACTTTCTGGCCTGGAATCAAGTCACCGCTGAGGATTGCGGCGCGATATCCGTCGTAGATCTGTTTATGGAGAGGCGTGGGCGCTTTGCGGTCGACGGCAAGCGCGGGCATGGTTCCCTGCAACGAAGTCTTCACAGGTTGCAGTATAGTGGCTCGCATAAAGCGTCAACAAGTGGCTATGGTCACTGACCACTTATAAAAGCGAAATTTGATGTGGGAAGGTGTATGCATTGGGAAAGGTTGGTCCCATAAAAGGCAACGGCGATGATTTTGCGGCTAGTTGCAGATTTCGATTGCATGGTCGCCGCCCTTCGGAACGCTGAATTTAGTTCAATTCAAGATCTGCAACCCAAAAGGATATCGAAATGACATCCACCTCTGCGCCAGATGCGGTTCGAGGCTCGAGGATTCTATTGCCGATCTTTGCTGGCGGCTTGACGGCAGGGGTTCTGGACATGACGAGCGCCTTCGTCACCTTCGGGCCGGGCGTGCCTCGGGCGATCGCCGGCGGTCTGCTTGGGAGGGAGGCTTTCCAAGGTGGCTGGGAGGTCTATGTTCTTGGGTTTGCACTTCATTTTCTTATCGCGATCTCCGCTGCCGCGATCTACTGTGGGTCAAGCCTGAAGCTGACGTTTCTCAAAGAAAACTTCGTGGTATGCGGCTTGTTCTTTGGCATCGCCATCTACCTTGTGATGAACCTGCTTGTGTTGCCTCTGTCGGCACTCCACGTGGCTCACCCAATCGCGCTTCACGACCTGATCCAAGGGTTGCTGGTGCACATGTTCCTGATTGGGCTTCCAATTTCCATCAGCTTGCGGATTTTCTCGAAATAGCTTTAGGCACTGGTCGACCCAAAGAAAGTTCTTGCGTACCGGACAAAAGTGCGCAGCTTCCGGACCGAGGTAAACCGATGACCGTTGAATTCTTCTTCAAGCAAGGCAGGCTGTTCTTCGCGATAGCGATTGCCGCATTTGGCGTGGAGAATCTGATTTGGGCACACTCAACGGACCCCTTTCTACCCGAGATTCCGTGGGTTCCAAGCTGTCCGGCGTTGGGCTATTTGATGGGTGTGGCGCTGCTCGCGGCCAGCGTGAGCATTGCGGCAAACCTTCGAGCCTGGCTGGGGGCGACCTTACTCGGCTTTCTCTTCTTGTTGTGCTTTCTGTCTCTTCAGATAGCGAGAGTGGCGGCTGCTCCGTTGGATGTGGGTGTTCGCACGTGCGCGTTTGAGACGCTCACGATGTGTGCCTCGGCCTGGATGCTGGCTGCATTGACTCCGGCGGGCGGAGAGCTTTCGCGAGGGAAGAGAGTGATGAATGGCTTATTGCATTCCGGACGCTATTTCTTTGCGATCTCCATGATCGTGTTCGGCATCGATCATTATTTTGTTTTCAACTTTATCGTGAGTCTGGTTCCACCCTGGATTCCGGGAAGCGGCTGGTTTTGGGCTCATGTGACTGCAATTGGGTTCATTGCAGCGGGAGTGAGCATCTCGGTGCGACGGCTGGATCGATGGGCGGCGGGCATGCTGGGGTTGATGTTTTTTCTCTGGTTTCTGCTGCTTCATGCGCCCAGGGTGCTGAGCTACCCGCGTTGCCTTGATCCGGATGAGTGGTCGAGTGCGTTTATTGCACTGGCGGCGTGCGGAGGCGCATGGATTTTGGCGTGGTCGATCCCCGCAAAGTCTTCCACCGGGTTTGGCGACAATCAAGGGATGCGTTAGTTGCTGTTCACGCCTCCCTTTTGAATTGCTGGACTTTTGGCCATCGTGCGATCTCTTTTGTTCGAGATTTGGGCAGCCGGCTAATACCGAATCGTCTAAGCCTCGGTCGGCAGAGGTGGGCGGCATCTCAAGTTTGAGAGTCGGGCGCTCGGGCCAGGCTTTCGCCTCAGTGGCTCATTGGAGCCTATGCACCCGCTGACGGGCGATCAAAGGTCCATTTCCAGGCGCGTCTTCATTGTTCGAGCGATTGCATTGCCATAACGTCCCGGAATGGCGTTCTCAGCATGAAATATTCGTTGATTGGGCGATCGTCTGTCAGTGTGGGTGTCGCAGGGGAAAGCGCGATGATGTCGTCGATAGACCTCTCGTGACCGAGCAAGAGATTGATCTGTTGGTCTGGCGACGCAGCCGGTCCCCATTCCATCATGTCGGACACTGCTCCCGGGGGCATCCTTTCTACCAGTTCCGCGGCAGTGCGCACCGGAATGGGGTGATCACTCGCCAGGAAGTGCCAGCCTCCGCCTTCAATCCCGGGAAAGACACGGACAAATGTGAACGAACTCTTGATGGCACGAGCTACGGCGGCCTTGGTGGGCGCGTCAGCCGCGGGAAGCCATTGTTGCAAGATGCCGCCCGGCTCCAGTCGCTGCCTGGCCACAGTGTAAAAATCTCGCGAATAGAGCAAGCTTGAGCCTGCCGTTTGCACTGGCGGCGGTGGATCCAAAATTATGGCGTCGTACTTAGCGGGGGAGCGCTCAAGGAATCGACGTCCATCGTCGATGACCACATGCGCGAAGGGCAACGCCATCAGCTGCGAAGCATCTTCATGGTAGAAGCTGAAGAGACGCGGGACGCTGGGCACGAGTTCGACGACTGTCGTGGAAATGTTCCAGCGGGTGGCCGAGCGGAACGTAGTTCCCATGCCAAAGCAAATCACCAGGGCGCTGCGTGGCGTGTGGTCGAGTGACGCCAGCGTCATGTGCGCCATCATCTTGGTGATCGGAGTCAGATAGGTTACTCCCATCCCATTCACCAAAAGCCGCCGCTCCTTACCCAGCCCACAGGCGATCACGGTTGCGGTCGAGTCGCGCAACTCCCTGCGAACAGGGAACTGGTTCCCGAAGTCCTTCGTTGCCAGGAAGATGGACATCGCGACCACCAGAGTCGCGTAACCTGCTGCGCGGCTGAACATCTGATAGCGAGGTGCATAGCCAGCGGAGAACGCCATGGCGAACCACGGAAGGGCAAGCAGCAGCACCGACCAGTGCTCGCCCAGCAGCGGTAGCAACAGAAATCCGCAGACAAGCGGTCCCAGGATGCACCCCGCCACGTTGATGGCATAAGCATGCCCGGCCCGGTCAGGATCACCTCCGGACCACCGGTCCACGAGCATGGGTGTGAGGAACCCGGTCATCCCGGCAAAAGGCATGACGCCCACGAAAACACGTGCCACCAGGTGCAATGGAACGCGAGTGTCAGCAGTGAACAGTGGCAGTACTCCCAGCAGCGCCAGCGATATCCAGGTCAGGCGGCTCTCGAGCATGTGGTTACGGCTCCAGATGCGGTAAATCTGCGAGCCCACATAGGTGGCCAACAGGTAGCCGACCAGGATCATGCCAAAGGAATAAACAACTGGACCGACATACGGCGTGAAGAGCCGAATCCAAATCAGCTCCATGCCCATTGTGGCGAGTCCCGTGGTGAACAGCAGCACCAATATTCCTCTGTCGCAGATGATGGGGCCGGCCAAAGCTTGGATAGGATTTGTGGAGCGAGGCTGAGACGAACGAGCTGAGCGTGACACCAGAAAGGCTGAGACGGCGATGATTCCATTCAGAGCCGCACCGACCAGCAGGGTCCTATGAAACCCGAGGGGCTCGATGAGGAGCAACGGAAGGAACGACCCCAGCACCGCGCCCAGTACATTGGCGAGATAGAGGAAGCTGAATGAGCGGCTATCGTTTTCCCGATGGCACGAGCGGATTGCAAACATGGCCACCGGAATGGTTGCGCCCATGCAAGCGCAAAACGGGATCATGGTCGCCGAAAGCCAAAAACCTGCGATCAGGTAATACGAGACCGAAGAAACGGTAGCGTGGTTTGCAAGAGCCTCCAGCAGTCGATGTCCCCAAACTAGTTCTGCGGGAACCACGAAGGCGGACAACCCGATCATGGACTCTAGCAGGCCGTAGAGTTGCAATGGATGAAACGTAATGCGGTCTCGGTAGCGACGAAGCAGAGCTCCTGCAATGAGGGCCCCCGCTCCCAGTCCCGCCATAAATACTGAAAGGACGATCGAGGTGAGAGCCGTGGTTACCCCAAACTGCGCCATCGACAGACGTAGCCATATAAGTTCGCAAAGAATGCTGCAGAACCCGGAGATGAAAAAGAAACAGAAGAACCAAGCCATGCATAGCCCTTTCGGAGGGGAATTCGAGATCGGACTCGAGAATCGGCACAGACTACCGACCGCGGATTCGCTGACACCGCAAGGGGAGATTGGCTATTGACTCTCATAAACAGTTAGACGAATTCTCATTCCCCGAGAGACTTCACCGGGATAGGTATTCATAACTTAGAGCATTTCTCCTATTGCTGTAGAGCATTAAATGGGAGTCTGAACCAGGCTTTTGCATCGTCGGCGGTGAGCAGCGGGAGCAGTTCTGCGATGGCCTGATCGAGTGCTTCTTTGGTTCGCG
>Ga0182015_10007957_pt1 | contig 10228 bp, 10 predicted proteins | sample 712P3MmetaG_FD_120478 | JGI IMG/M metagenome (GOLD analysis project Ga0182015, IMG submission 120478) | Permafrost microbial communities from Stordalen Mire, Sweden - 712P3M metaG | ecosystem: Environmental > Terrestrial > Soil > Wetlands > Permafrost | place: Sweden: Stordalen | collected... | reverse complement strand
TGCGACCGTCAGCTCTTCGAAAAACTGAAAGCCCTCAAGGCTGATGAACTGGCGGAGAAAACCAAACGCTATCTGACCAAGGATGAAGTGAAGGGCGTCATGGCCCGGCGCGACAAAATCGTCACCACTTTCCAAACTCTCATCGCCGAAAAAGGCGAAGAGGAAGTCCTGTATTAGCCCCGCCCTGCCTGCGATACTCCGAATGTAAATTCGCCGCCGCGTACGTGGAAATGGATTCCCGCTACTGGCAACGTAAAGGGTGGTTTCGGCCGGGGGTGCACTTTGAATGCCAATGGTCGTCGGACGACAAAGTAGTTGCGTCGGTGTTATCTAGCAGCACGCGCCAAGCGGTTTGTGATTTCGTACGGCCCGAAATGTGTGCCAGCCTCAATCGTCGTATCTATTTCCGCTTCGACGTGACGCGCAAATGCGTCGCTGTCTTTCGGGCGTTCACGGAATTTTGCGTTTCACTTCGTCGAAGAAGTTTTCGAGCATCATGATGTGGACGGAGCCTTTCTCCCCGGCCGGAGCATCCGGCAGGGTGAACACGGCGAAGCGCTTGCCGTCGGGCGCCAAATCCAGGTTCGATACCCCTCCGGGGTAGAAAAGCTGCTTGTCCGACCACAGCCGCGGCTTTGCGGGTACGAACGCTCCGCCATCCACCGTGTAATCCACCACCATGATACGGTTATCCTGCGTCTCGTAGAACAGCTCGCGGCTGTTGCGGGACCAAAGCCCGTATAACCCCCCGCCGCTGGAAATCTGCCATTTGCCTCCGTTCCCGGCGGGGAATGGCCGAACGTAGATCTCGTTATTCCCCGATTCGTTCGAACGGTATGCGATCCAACGCCCGTCGGAGGAAAAGGTTGGAACAAATTCATCGGCCGGGGTGTGCAGAAACGGCTCCGGCTTGCCGGGCTTAGGATGCTCGGGATCGGTGAGATCGAGCGGAAGAGTCCAAATATCCAGTCCGGTATCAGGGTCTAACGCTCGGTATGCCAGATGCCGGCCATCGGGAGAGACGGACCAAGGAACTACAGGATTCGTGCTCTTCAGTAACAATTGCGGATCTCCTGAGCCGTCGCCGCGAATCCAATAGATGCAGAAATCATTAGAAATTGAACTGTACAGAAGATGCTTCCCATCGGGCGCCCACACCGGCGCATTCGCGTTGTCCGTGAACGTCAGCCGAGCAGTCGTGTCCCGTTCCAGATCGTGAACGTAGATATCCGACGTATCGCCGATAAACGCCAGCTTCCGCCCATCGGGCGATAAACGGGGTTGTGAGTAAGTGCCCGGTGTGGCAATTAGAGGCTGCATCTTGCCGGAGCCATCCAGCCAGGCCACCTGCCATGCCTGGGCCGAATTCTTCCCGGCCGCATATACGAACGTCCCCGTCGTTGAGAAATCGAACTGGCCGCCGCCGGTGACCGGATTAGCGGCCACATCTTCTAAGATCGGCACGGGTGCGTCGCTTTCCTCCAGCTTCTCCGGATCGAATTTCACCCCAAACAGAACCCCTTGATGCAAATACACCAGATGCCCACTGGGCAGATAGCGGCCATAGTAACCGCCGCGCTGTACAATTTTGACTTGGCCGGTCCTCAGCGAGATCGCTTCGATGTTCGCGTTATCCCACGAGGAGAGGGCGGTAGAGGCCGTGAACAGGACCGCACTCCCATCGGGCAAGACCTGGGGCCAACGGTGCGTCAACTCGCCCGGCCCCAGCTTGGTAAGGAGCTGCGCTACGCCTCCGGCGGCTGGAACCCGATACAGGGGAGCTAGATTTCCGCTCTCCGAGAGGATGATGTTCCCGTCGTTGCCCCAACTGCCGCCAACCCAACTGGTCTCGACGGCTGGCGTCACCGGCACCGGTGCGCCGCCCTGGACCGAAATCTTCCTGAGCTGCCCGCCAGTAAAGAATCCGATCCACTGCCCATCGGGAGAGAAGAATTGGCCGCTAGCGCCTTCTGTGCCCGGCAGTGTCGCGGGTTCCGCCTGATCAAGGAGGCGCGTGGCGAGTTGCTGCTTGCCATCCGGCCCGCGCGCGGGGAAAACTAGTCGGCGGCCATCGGGCGAAATTGCGACCGTGAGATCGAGACCGGCCATCGCCTCCGGCCCCAGATCCGCGCTTAGCCGCGTCAGCGGCTTCGCCGGGGGAGCAGGTGTGGGCTTCGCGAACCACACCGCAATGCCGCCAATCGCCGCGGCAAGAACCAAGGCACCAGCAACGACAATCAGCGGCCGTCGGCCAGGAGCACGAATGCCTTTCGCCGGGGTCGCTGGCGGTGGTGAAATCTGCGACCCGACCTCGGCGATCCATCTCAATTCATCACATAAGTCGCTAGCGTCCTGCCACCTCTTCTCTGGTTCCTTTGCCAAGCATTTCTTTACCGCTCGATCCAGTGAAGGCGGGGTCATAGGCTGAAGAGAAGAGATCAGCGGCGGATCGGTCTCCAGAATCCTCGCGATCAAGCTGGCCTGGCTCTTGCCCTCAAACGCCCTCTTGCCTGTTGCCATCTCGTAGACCACGGTGCCAAAGGCAAAGATATCTGTGCGCGCATCCGCTTCCTTGCCTTCCACCTGCTCCGGGGCCATGTACTGTAGCGTGCCCAGTATCGTCCCTTGCGCGGTGATGCTGTCATTTGCAGTGGGAAGCGGTGAGAGAGTCGATTTTATAGAACACGCTTCCTGCTTTAGCTTGGCCAGGCCAAAATCCAACAGTTTCGTGCCCGACTTGGTCAGCATGATGTTGCCGGGCTTCAGATCGCGGTGTGTGATGCCCTTGCGGTGTGCTTTGTCGAGCGCGTCGGCAATCTCGATGGCGTAGTGGAGGACTCGATCGAGCGGCAACGGACCTTTCATCAGCCGCTGCGCCAGCGTCTCCCCTTCGAGATATTCCATCACCAGGTAATCGGTCCCGTCCTGGCAGCCAATATCATGAAGGGTACAGATGTGCGGATGATTCAGGCTGGCGACAATACGTGCCTCGCGCTCGAAGCGCTCGCGCAGCTCAGCTTGGTCAGATAGATGATCAGGCAGGATTTTGATGGCTACAGTGCGGTCCAGACGGGTATCGCGGGCGCGATAAACCTCACCCATCCCGCCCGCGCCAACAGCGGAGAGGATTTCATAGGGGCCCAGGCGTCGGTTGGGCTGGAGCGCCATCTTGCGTTCAATTTCGAATGGCCTGAGTATAACCCTGTGGGACGTCTCCGGTAGTCGGACAATTTCCCTCGCATCCAACGGCGGGCCACAGACCCAGCAGGGGTGACCAGCAGCGGTGGTTAGCTCTTCATCCGGCATAATATGTCCTCCCGCAAGTCCAGCTCCGCGTTTGGGAGGCAACGTTCCAACATCTCAGGACATTCACACGGCCGCCAGTTTACCTGGGGCTCAGCATGCTCAATGAAAGTGTAGATTCAAGCACAATTGCCTCTAGCGGGGCCAACTGTCCACCGCTTGCGGTACTCCAGCTTCAAGAAAAGATAGTCAGTTGTTCCCTCTTCGCCATCGAAGCTGCCGATATCCAACTTCCGAGATTGCGGGCCGTGCCTATCGAGTCGCAATGCCCGGTCATCATGGTTCCCCTACATGGTCGCCGGGTGGCCCAACAGCTCGCCTTGACCTCTGAAACACCCGAGCCGACCCTGAAACCCCTCCCAGCAGCCAAGTCCTCGCAGAATCGCCTTCCTGACGGATGACCCCAATCCCAGCCGCCGGAGGCCAAGGCGATGAAAGCGAAGGTCGGATGCTAGCTGGGCGCAGAGGTGCAGTAGACTTCCCACCGTGGCAATTTGGAAAGGGCAGGAGGCAAACAAATGAAAGAAGGCGACCGGGGTCCGCATAATCAGAACTGGAACTTCAGGTGTGATAAAACGCTTCGGCAGCCTACCGGGGGTTCCTGTGCTTGTGAACGTCGCTTCTGACGGTGGTGGCGGATGCAACCACCAGCCTGAGGAACTTGAGATGGCACAACCCTCCGGTTCATGAAGGTGCAGACAAAACGTCGATGATGAATCGCTTCCTCAGCCCGAGAACACATTATCAATCTTCCGCATGATCGCTTCGCCCACTGCACCGCGGCGGCGACCATGGGACTCAGTACTCGGGCTCGGATGTAGAATCGACCCAATGCCTACCTACCTTCCAGACACAAACGTCCTTGTTGACCTCGGAAGGGACCCCGCCGTCCAGACGAAGTTGGAGAACGTCGAGCAGAGCGGGTCTACGTTCGTAATCGCACCGTCGACGATGACGGAACTGACAGTTGGTGTTGTCAAGGGAGGCGCGACTTACTTTGAGCAGAACAAGAAGATTTTTTCGCCTGGCTTTATCCCCATTCGGATGTCATCTTGGACCTTCCCCGCGGCCCTTCATCGGTAAGACTCTGGGATTCCAGTCACGGCGGGGCCAGGTGGAAACACACCATCATGTGCAGCGCATAGAGATGATGGCAAACTCCCAGACGTTCGACGAGTTTCTAACCTGTCCGGGGAGGTTGTACAGTTGAGACGGGAAGTCAAGATTACTCAGGTTTTATGCGGGCAAGAAATGGCTCCTCAGGTAGGACTCGAACCTACAACCCTCCGGTTAACAGTTGCAAGAACCGCGCTACTGCCATTTGCTGGGAGTTGCTGCGGAGCCAGCAAATATGCGCCTTTCAGCCTCAACTTCCTCGTGCGCGACTTCCGCCAATTGCGGCCATTTTTGATCTAGGGTCCCCCAAGAAGTCCCCATAGTTAATCTCACTCGCTGACCAGCAGACGGGTCAGCATTGAGATCCGCGCCGAGCCGATGTTGAAGCACCGGCACGGCGCTAACCAAGTCGCCTAACAAGGAGGCAACGATGGCTGGACAGCAACGTAGCACTACTCTCGCTCAAGAATCCACTCGCCAACATGCTGGTCAGGCATCCATGTCAACGGGGGGGAGGCTCAAGTGAGGGTTCAAGTAGCTTATCGGCTTGGTGGGCAGGAGTGGCGGTCGGGCTGCGGAGGCTGAATCTGTTTTGCGGGTTCGATGGTCGGCGGATTGTACGGCATGTATCCTGCGTTTTCGTCGGAGGTTTCATGCGACTATCGCTTTCCGACCAGCGCAGGTCGGCGATACAACGAAGGCGTTGCTACGTGAACCCGAACGCAATCCTATACCGCACGTCATCCCTTTCCCCGCATCCGTCGTGGTTGGTGAATCCCTCATGAACGCTGAAGACTGCCTTGAGTTCAAGGACGTGGGTCTATTCCTCGATGCATTTGGCCAAGTGGAAGGATTTCAGCGGAGCAGTGACGTACATGATCGCGTGTAGTCGTCAGATTTCTCGACTAGACGGCGCTTCAAACATCCTCTACTTTGGAGAATCAGACAACTTCGGGGGCAACGTGAGCAGCCGTCTTTGGACGTACAACTATTCACGTTCCCCAAAATACAGGAATGATTACCGGATTGTGGAGTATCCAACGAGGCTGGTGAATGCAGGAGACGCAGTTTCCCTGCGCATCTGCACGGCTCCACCCAACGGGCAAACCATCAAACAATACCAAGATGCGCTTCTGCGCCAGTACAGAGAGGAACATTGGGAATTGCCGCCCCTGAACTCCCAGTGCGGTGATTAGGCCCGACCCGCATTTTCGGGTTTCTAGCCACAGTTCAGCCACAGCCCCGACCAATCCATCATCCGCCCAGAGTGCTGACCTACGCTGGCAGCGGAACAACTCCACGCCTTACTTGGTGACAGCTACTGCCACAAACTTCAACAACCAAACGGCTACCGTCGTTGCCACGTACTTGTCTAATTGCGGGTGCAATCCCTTTACACAGACGGCTGATGCTAACTGCAACTGCACGACAATAACCTGCCCATATCCCCAGCAACTGGGCGTGAATGGGTGTTGCCCGGTGGGGCAGTCGGTTTGCAATGGAGTATGCATTCCGCCAGATCAGGATTGTTGTTCGAGTGAGGGATTTCCATCGGGCACACACTGTTGCTCGAACCCCCCGGACTCTTATTGCCAAACTGGTTACAGTTGTTGCGGCACAGGCGCATGCTGCGGAAGCTCGATGCAGTGTGTAGATGGCGCGTGTCAGGGCGGATTGTCGGTGAAGGAAAATCTGAAAGAAAATCTGTTGCTGTCCTTGCCGAGATCGAGGCGGCCTACAAAACCAAGAAAGCCGTAATTGAGCCTTCGCGGGCAAGCCGGGCCAGTCAGACGATGGACAATATCCCCATAGTGGGGCGGGTGGGGACGCCAGTAACCTACGTTCGTTTTCCGTACAAGGTAGATATCGGGCTAGAAGGATTACCGGCAGCGAAAACTGGTATCGACACCTTGACCTTGGACCTAAACCCACAGTTTTTGCGACGAGATCAGTTCACTCCAAGAAAGTAGATCTCCGCTCGGTGCAGAAATGGTTGCGTCACGCCGACATTTCCATGACGCAACGCTACCTCGCGCCGGAACAAGATGACGTTCAGCAGGACTTGATGGCGAATGTTTGGCACCCAGCTCGTAGCGCAGGGCACGCGCCAAAGCTGCCTAGCGGGTAAAAACCGCAAAACAAATCATGGCTACGCGTGTTTTCGCTTGGGACGCAAACCCCTCGATAGATCCCTTACTGTATAAAATCTCCGTCGTCCGCGCTGAAGGTATGGCCAAAGACGGGGAGGCACAGTACTACGGCGTGCGGATTTCTGGTATCTGGGGCTGGAGGCGGGATTGGCTACCGTCCATCTGCTCAACAATGGCTTGCTCTACGACTTCGCGGGCAACTTGCGTAAAATCGCGTTTCTGGCCTGAGCGTTTCGCTATGACAACATGATGCCACGGATTCATGGACGGCGGGAAGCCCTGTGGAAATCATACGAACCCACTACCGTATCTCAGCTTGGCTATGGCATTGAACTTCTTTGCCAAGTCCGAGGCCCGCGTCGTTCCGATAAATGGAGCTCGCCGGTCTTGCGATCTTTTCTGAGGCCCGGCGGGTTCCTGCGTATATCGCTAACAGTGTCGGTGCGGTCCGGATCGCCTAAGCACTTTTCGGCGATCTCTTGATCAGAGGCTTGATTAATGAGAATCTCCCTGAGAGTGTCGATGACCATCTGGGCAGTTAATAGCTTTCGTGACATCGCAATCCCTCCTTTGCGAGCTAACAGCAGCGAATTTCCTCAAGCGAACCCAACCTGTTCGTGAAGGCCACCGTTGGGCGCAAGTTCTCGGCAGCCCTGCAGATTCTGGCGAGATTGTAAATGCAGTACCTGGAAGGCGGCCAATAGCCCAGAATCATCAGTTTGTGGGCAGCCGAGCCGCAGGATTGTGACCTCGTAGATTCTGGTACTTGCAGAGCTGGACAGTGGAGGGGATTTTGGGCAGCTTTGCTCGGTCGTCGACGCCACATTTCCCGCACAGGATCTGATCGTTGCCGATGAATTGTGGGGACAACTTTCCTGCAGTGCCCAGCCAACCTGGGCTGTGCTGGCCTACGAGCCTCTTCCCCGCTGAATTCAAGAACTTGCCCCCCCATGTCGCCCCAAAAAAAAGCGATGTACACTTACAAACATCTGGGAGACAGCAGTCCACTAACCAATGCTAATCACGAGGATGCGCAGCAGGGAATGTCGCGAGATGCTGATGCGGCTCGGCTACGGCAGACTCGCTTGTGCCTGGAACAACAGGCCTTACATCGTCCCCATCTATTTCGCCTATGACGCCGACCGCTTGTACTGCTTTTCCACGCTGGGGCAGAAAATTGAATGGATGCGGGAGAATCCTCTGGTCTGTGTAGAGGCCGACGAAGTTCGAGGCCACGACGATTGGGCGAGCATCATTGCCCTTGGACAATACGTGGAAATTCCGAATACGCGTGAATATACGAAGAGCCGGGAGCATGTCCGCTCCCTCCTGCAAAAGAGATCACTGTGGTGGCAGAGCGGATATACGGCGTCCCAGATTCGCCGTAAGCCCAAGCTCCCGGTCCCTGTGTACTACTGTATTGAAATCGAGGAAATGAGCGGTCTGCGCGGCTCGCCAGATACCTGGGAGACACGAAAACCTCGAGCGCGGACTTCACACAAGAGTTGAAGGATCCAACCTCCGCGTTTGCAGCGCTTCACCCCCTTCGCAGCTGGTTCTGTAAAACGCAGTTGCCAGGGGTCGCCGTTGAACATAGGTTCGCTGCCGACAGCGGGGACTGCATTGTTTTTGCCAGCGACGTTTAGGCCGAAATTGCTTTCCGCACCCCCCACAGACGCGGACATCGTCAGTGCTCCTTCCACTCATGCCATGCGTCACGTCTGCCTCAGAGAGGCAGGATGACGCATTTCCTGCGATTCTGTAGCGACGCATCAATCCCTCTCGTTGCCTTGTTGAGCAGCGTTTGTGGCATCGCGGGGAGTCTCCGCAAGCGAGCCACTTGCCAGCAATCGAGTGCCGTCGAGTTGACGGGTTGTCGGTTCTGCCACAAGGCCGAGTGTAGCCTCGAGTTTGGCCAAGCGTTCCTCCATCGGACCCTGTTCCAATACACGCAAGAGGACGCGGGAGGCGCCAACATGGCGGAGCCACGATAGTTCTGCCAAAGCGGCACCAATCGCAGGGCCGCTAGGTTCGTTCCAGTCTACTAAGCATTACCGCGGAGCATCGACTGGCCATATCTCAACGATTCGGTCAGCAGGAGTTCCATGGTTTCTGGCATGGGATGAGCGGTCAGTCGGATCTCGAATACTCAGAAACATCTCTACATGCATGCTCTGGCCCGTAAGGCTATCACGTAAGCCAACCGGCGACGCAGCGCGCGAGAGAGAGTGCTAAGCCCACATTATTGCCGTATTCGATCACCGCTCTCTCGTCGATCGGCTGGGCATCGGTAACGCCAACTATGCGAATGCTCCTCACTCTGTCTCTCTGAATCGCCGATACGGCCTCTTTTATCCTGCTCTCCAACACCGGAAGTACGCTACATCCTACTCCTGCGGTAAAGGGCCCAATCGTCGCGATCGGTTCCGAGTTGGAATAATTTGCGCGACCGCCGTCGTTCGACCGAACGGCCCAAGAAATACTTGCAAGGAGAAGACAAATTCCGATTATTGTCAGGGGAACGGCTAAGCGGAACATCGCGGTGCGAGAGACGACCTGTTCGATCAAGATCATGACCTGTCGTACTTCTGCCTTCGCGGCGTTCTTGTCCTTACCGAGATCTCCCCATGTAGCCCTTACCAGTCCCCAGAGGCATAGAACTGTCGTCGCCAGCCAACAGAGTGCGAATAGTGCAAAAATGAATGGGATATGACGAAGTGGATGGGGCAGCGCGAAATCTAAATAGAGCCCTGCAAGCGTGGCCATTAGGCCATGGAAGGTCACAAGAGTGCCGAATTTACGGTCAAGAATATCTAGATGGCCAGCTACGAACCGTATGCGGTCGTTCCCGAACGGCGCTCTTCACCGCGATTCAGGAGCAACTGGGGCTCAAGCTGGAATCCGAAAAAGGCCCGGTGGAGATTCTCGTCATCGATCACGTCGAGAAACCCTCGGAAAATTAGCGTGCAGCAAGGATGAGTATGCCAGACCGGAAACAGCAGCCACGAAGCCCGCGTTCCGCGATGCCCTGAAATCCCGCAGGTGCGTGGCCGCCGCAGAAGAAAGTCGTGAGCAGCCCCCGGCGCTGAGAGACCCACGGAGTTCTTAAGCCGTGACCCAGATGGAGGTCAGGATGGCAGGTTCCAAGGAGACCCTCAAAGACCGCCTCGCCCGCTACCGCCAGATCAAGCTCAGCGTCATCGGCAGGAAGTCTGGGAAGGCAATCTCGATCCCAGTCTGGTTCGTGCTGGAGAGCGAGAAGCTGTACCTCCTGCCCGTGCGGGGCTCTGACACGCAGTGGTACAGGAATGTGCTCAAGAACCCAACAATTCGGATTGATGCGCAGGGCGCAGAGGCAGAGTTTCATGCCGCCCCCATCACTGATGCCAAAGCTGTGAAATCCGTGATCGAGCGATTCCGAGAGAAGTACGGGGCGAAGGACGTGAAGAAGTACTATTCGGGATTTGATGTGGCCGTGGTGGTTCAACTAACCCGAGTTGGAATGCCAGCGAACGTTGACCTCTCCCTCATCCCCACCTAACATGTCTAGCCAGTGACAACGCCCTCCCAAACCGTAGGGCAGACGGTCTCCCATTACCGCATCCTCAGCAGGATCGGCGGTGGCGGAATGGGTGTTGTGTATGAGGCGGAAGACCTGA
>Ga0182015_10007955_pt1 | contig 10231 bp, 12 predicted proteins | sample 712P3MmetaG_FD_120478 | JGI IMG/M metagenome (GOLD analysis project Ga0182015, IMG submission 120478) | Permafrost microbial communities from Stordalen Mire, Sweden - 712P3M metaG | ecosystem: Environmental > Terrestrial > Soil > Wetlands > Permafrost | place: Sweden: Stordalen | collected... | reverse complement strand
CCTGGCTGCCCATCAGGCCAAGCACATCAGCAGCACCGACCTTGTACAGCCAGCTAAGGCCGCCTAGCCTTATCAACCAGTGACGCCTGCCGAGCGAATTTCAACATTGCTCGGGACATTGCCACTTTTGTAGATCATGGTCTCTTTGGGCATGCCTCAGCATCGCGTGATCGCCGGCAGCGGGTCAATCGGGGATCATCCCTGCCCGCACCCACCGGTATCCTCTTTGCTACTGGGAATGCTACTAAACGCTCGGCGAATTGCGAAGATAGGCGGGGACGGAGTATCACGGAAAACGGCCGAAGCGCCCGATAAACCAATACCTTGCGGTACGGGGGATGTGGCGGGATGCCCAGCTTAATACGCCGAGTATTCGGTTTATAGCCGACAATTAAGGGGCGATTAACCATAACTATGGCGTCTTGTGCGGGGTTTATCCTTCTGGCTTGGGGGAGCTTGACCACATGAGGCGTGCGCTAGCCGGGTTGTCGTTAATCCTCGCCCTAAGGTCGGCGCCGGCGTCGGCGCAGTTCAATACGGCCGGCATGGCCGCCCGCCTGAAATCCGGGATGCCGCTAAGCCAGGTCCTTCTTGCGCTTGGATACCGGCCGAATATGCCGATTTCGGACACCACCTGTCGCCTGCCGACCGGGGAACCCTTCAGGTGCCGGATCTGGACGTATTCGACCGATCTTCAGGAACTCCAAATCTACTTTCGCTACAGCGAAGCGCAGCACGAGTGGGTGGTTTATTCCTGGAAGCTGTGACGATTTTTTGCTGCTCGGAGGCCTCGCTCCGGCGATCGGCGCCATTGCACGCCATTGCGATGACCCTGCGAGCCGGTTACGCTAAAAGATGAAGCGACCGCCGGGAGGAGACCCAACGCTCGGAGCAAACGTGATGACGCACGACGATCACGCAGCACTCATCGAGGTCAAGGGTCGGCTCGCCGAGCTCCGCGCGCGGCGAGATGAAGCGAGAGAGGCGTCGGATTGGAGCCAGTTCCGCGAGCTTCAGGCCGAGATAGACGCGGCCGAGGCGGCGCGGGCCGAGATCATGCGCCGCACCTCGCCCGAGGACATGCCCAAACTTTAGCGCGACACGCCGCTCGGCGGCGCCGCTAGCGCTCCGCGCCGCCGGACAGTTCGGCGGTTTTCTGCTGCAGGCGGGCGAGCAGGCCGGCGACGCCGCGTGAGGTCACCAGCGCGCGGATTTCCTCCTGTTGCGCGACGACCTGGCTGATCGTGCCGTCCGCCTTGACGTCGATCGCCTTCCATCCGGTGGCGGTCTGGCGCATCGCATAGGCAAGGACATGGGTATCGTCGCCGGGCGCCCCGGGGACGATCTTCACCCGCACCATCGGATCGGCGCCAGCGGAAGGCGGCGTTAGCTCGAACTTCTCGCCGGCGAAGCCATCGAAATTCGAGACGTAGGTGGCGATCGAATAGCGCTGAAACGCGGTCTTCAGCGCCCCCTGCTGGGCGGGCGGCAGCGGCGCCCAGGCCGGACCTACCCCAGCGGCGAGGATGGCGTCGAGATCGATGGCGCGGGTGACGAGAGGGGCCAGCATGTCGTAGCGCTGCTGGAATGGCGTCCCCTTCCCCGCTTTCATCGCCTGCAGCAGGCCGGCGTCGAGCTGCTCGATTGGCGCGGTGATATCGGAGGCGAACGCGGCCCCGGAGCAGGACAGCACAAGCGCCGTCGCGCCATAAGCGAGCCGCGTTGGACGGAAGCGACCGAGAAAAGTCTTCGACATCGGGCCGTTCCCTCCTTTGGCCTTAGATATCGAGAGCATGGCGTGTTACCCGGGGGGAGCCAGCGACAATTGCCGGTTTTGCTCGGACCGGCGCCCAGCTAGTTTCAGGGGGTTTGCGAGGGGGGAAGATTGGCGAGCGCGAGCGAGGCCTCCCGGCCGCAGCAGAGCGTAAGGCGGTTCGACGCGCTCACCCTACTGCTGGGTGTCGTCGGGCTGACACTGTGCGGGCTGATCCTGCTGCCGTTGGGATGGCTGGTCTGGTACAGCCTGACCGACGACGCCGGCGCGCCGACGCTGGCCAATTTCACCCGGCTGGCGAGCGACCCGACCTTCGCGCGCCCCTATCTGACCGCGCTCGGCATCGCCGCGGGAGTGGCGGTCGCCGCCTGCGGGGCGGCGCTGCCGCTCGCCTGGCTCGTCGCGCGCACCGACATGCCGCTCGCCCGGCCGATCCGCATGCTCGTCACCGCCTCATTCGTGACCCCGCCGTTTCTCGGCGCGATCGCCTGGGAGCTGCTCGCCGCGCCCAATAGCGGGATCATCAACCAGTGGTGCCGGGCGTTGTTCGGGCTTGGGCCGTACGAGCATGTGTTCAACATCTACAGCGCGGGCGGCGTCATCTTCTGCATCGCCTGCTATTCTTTCCCCCTGGTCTTCGTGCTGATCGCCAACGCGCTCGACAATATCCCGGGCGACCTAGAGGACGCCTCGGCGATCCTCGGCGCGAGCCGCGCCCGCACGCTGTGGCGGGTGACCCTGCCGATGGTGATGCCGGCGCTGCTGGCGGGCGGGCTCTTGGCGTTCATCCAGGCGCTGACCCAATTCGGCACGCCGGCGATCCTCGCCTTGCCGGCGGGGTTTCATGTCATCACTACGAAGATCTGGAGCCTCTTCCAGTACCCGCCGCACGAGCACCTCGCCGCGGCCGCGTCGATGCCGCTGTTGCTGCTGACGATCGTGATGCTGCGCGGCCAGCAAATGCTGCTCGGGCGGCGCGGCTACACGACGCTCGGCGGGCGGTCGAGCGCGCCGCGCCGGGTTCGGCTCGGGATGTGGCGCTGGCCGGCGCTGGCTTTCGCGCTGGCCCTCCTGTCGCTGCCGATCTTTCTGCCCTATGCGGCGCTGATCAAGACGGCGCTGGTCAAGACCCCGTCCGACCCGCTCGGCTTCGATACTCTGAGCCTCCGAAACCTGCGCTTCGTGTTCGTCGATTTCTCGCAGACGCGGGAGGCGCTGTGGAACACGGTGCTGCTCGGGATCGTCAGCGCGACCGCGGGGACGGCGCTCGCGCTCATCGTCAGCTACACGACGACGCGGCGGCTGGTCGCCGGCCATCGCGTCCTCGGGTTCCTCGCGACCGCGCCGGTGGCGATCCCCGGGATCGTGCTCGGCGTCGGCCTCTTCCTCGCCTACTCGCGGCCGCCGGTCGTGCTCTACGGCTCGCTGTGGATCCTGTTCCTCGCATTCCTCACGATCGAGCTGCCGGCCGGCTATCAGCAATTGCAGGCGGCGTTTCGCGGGCTGCATCCGGAGCTGGAGGAGGCGAGCCGCATCTTCGGCGCGACCCGGCTGCGCTCGCTGTGGCAGATCACCGCGCCGCTGCTGCGCTCCAGCGTCATCGCCACCTGGTGCTTCGTGTTTATCGGCGTCATCCGCGAGTTGTCGGCGACCATCATGCTGACCACCGCCAACACGAAAGTCGTGTCGGTGATCATCTACGACCTCAACGAAAGCGGCGATCTGGGGGCGATCTCGGTGCTGGGGATCACCCTGCTGGCGATCACCTTCGCCGTGGTGCTGGTCGCCAACCGGCTGCCGGTATTGGGCCGAGCACCGCCGCGGCTGGGTTAACCAGGGCCCAGCAGCGCTCCGCGAAACCGGACGCGGCAGCTTGCCGGGTCGAAATTGCGCTTGTACGAGGGCGGTTCGGCGGGGGCGACACGCAGCACGACAAAGGCGGCGCCGTTGCCTTCGCGCAGCAGCCGCGCGCCGTCGGCGAGCTCCGATTCGGCGGCGACGGTGCGGGTGCGCTGGATGCCCGAGCCGATTGCGATCTTTTCGAGATCGACGCCGAGGCTGGTGTGGCTCCGCTGCCATCCGGTCTCGCCGTAATGGCCATTATCGACAACCACGATCGACAGATTGGCCGGGTTCAGCACCGCGATCGTCGCGAGCGCGCCGATATTCATCAGGATCTCGCCGTCACCGGTCGCGACCAGCACCCGCTTGTCGGGCCGCGCCAGGGCGAGCCCCAGCCCGATCATCGCCGCGCCGCCCATCGCGCCCGCCATCGTATAGATTTGCGCGCTGTCATGGGTGAGCGCGGCGATGTCGCGCGCGGCGCCAGCCAGCCCGGTGACGATGAGGAAATCGGCGGGGTCGCCGATCAGCGCCGGCACCGCCTCGCAGCGGTCGAGGACAAACCCCGCGGCGACCGCGGCGGCGACGTCCGCTCCGGCCGGATAACGCATAGCCATCTCAAGCCTCCCTATCAAAGTGCGGCTGCACATCCGTGCCGGCTTCGGCACCGGCCCGCTCCGCGTCAACGAACCTTCCTAAAACATCTTCGCGCCGAGCAGCTTCTGGGTCAGCAGCACGGCGACCGCGTTGCCGGCCTGGAACACCATGGTCAGCGCCGCCTCGACCGTCGGGACGACGTCCTCGGGCGCTTCGACGCGCAGGACGATAACGCCCATCGCCTGCAGCACCGGCTCGACCGCCTGGCCATCGGAAACTGCCACGGGTTCCCCTCGCCGAAATCGCCACGCATGCTGAGAAGCGCAAGAAACGGGAACCGCCCGCCCTTGATCAGCGACAGCATGTTGATGCAATTGCCGGCGCCGCTCCACTGCATTAGGAGGACGCCGCGCGCGCCGCCAAGATCGGCGCCGGCAACGAGCGCCACGCCCTCTTCCTCGGTGGTCAGCGCCACCGAGTGCACGGCGGGATCGGCGAGCGAGCGGTCGATCAGGATGCGGTGCCCGGCATCCGGCACATAGGCGAATTGCGTTACGTCATGGCGCCGAAGCAGATCGTAAAGGGCATCCTGCCACCGCTCGCCCGCTTCCGTCGCCATTGTCCGCCGCCTCCTTATCAAGTGTTGCTACGCATCCGCGTGGCCTGCCGCACCGTCGCGCCAGCGCCCGGCAAACGCAACCGTTACGGCACCTGGACGCTATGCCTCCGGGGCGGCGCAACCGTGCTATACTCGCGAGCGCGGTCAACCGCGTTTACAGGCGCGTTCGCAGGAGGCTCAGCCGTGAAGATCAGGATCGATTGGTGCAAGCCCTGAAACTATGAGCCACGGGCCCTCCGTGCGAGGGCAATGTTGGAAGAGAAGTATGGCGCCGAAGTCGAGCTGGTGCCCGGCGTCGGCGGCGTGTTCGAGATTACCGTCGACGGCCATCTGAAGTTTTCGAAGAAGCAGACCGGCCGTTTTCCGACCGACGACGAGGTCCTCGCGACCGGTGGGCCCTAGGGCTCGGCCGCGCTGCGGCCGACGGGCGCCCACCGCGCCCGTCGGTCGGACGCCGGCGAATTCGCCGGCCGAAAATCGCGCATAGGGCCGCGCCCGAATTCGGTTCCGGAAAAATTAAATCCCTCTCTCCGGCTTAACCGTTTGAAAAGGTTTTCGCCGCATTCTCCCGTGGTCAGCCCCCAAGGAGGACCTAATGTTCAAGAGCTTCATGCAGCTCCTGAGGAACGAAGACGGAGCAACCGCGATTGAGTACGGTTTGATCGCCGCGTTGATTGCCGTCGCCGCCGTGACCGTGATGGGCACTGTCGGCACGAACCTCAGCAGCACGTTCAACACCGTTGCCGGCAAGCTTTAAGCTTCCGGCGAGTTTATCAAAACGCCCGGCGGCACCTAGGTGCCGCCGGGCGTTCGCATTTTTGCAAAAGGCAAATCGCGCCCCGAGCCGTTACAGCGCGGTTCGCACCAGGCGAGACCAACTCCCCAACCCGCTAATTCCAACGATGCCGTAAAGAAAGTCGGCGCTACTCGGCCACGCGGCCGAAGCGGCCCCCGCGTTACAGCTGCGCGATCTTAAAGAAGGAGGGCACCGGGCTCCGCGGCGGTAACCTCGCAGAGCCCGCTTGCCGCTCAATTCGAGATGTAGGCCGACTGCACCGCGCTGTTGAACAGCGCGCTCATGGCCGCCGATATATCACCGCCGGTATCGACCTGGAAAAACAGCCCGGGCGACGCGCAGGTTTGCAATTGATTGCCGATTTGCGACTGGAACGACGATATGCCATTTCCGGAGCCGTCGAAATTGGCGTACCAGCCATTGTCGGGGATCGGGTCGTAGGTCGTATAAAGTACGGCGATGCGGATGCCGCGGTTCTTGATCGTAGAACACCAGTCGGTATTAGAGTTCATCATATATTGCTGGCGGCCTGCTGTGTCCGACGTCGGGTTCAGAGTTGGACTCTGGTATTCATCCTCGACCCCATCGGTAACCAGCATCAGCACCTCCTGCGGCGTGTCGCCCGCGGCGCTGGTGCCATTGCCAGGATTGGGCATCGTCGTGTTGATGCTGCTAATCGCGCTGTCGTAATTGGTGTCCTCGTCGCTGTTGTTGTTGCTCGAGGTGAGCATGTTATTGGAATAAACTTCCAGCATTTGGATGTTGCCGGCATTGCTCTGCGCGGTTGACAAGTTCGACGTCAACGTCTGGATCGTGGTGACAGCGACGTCAAACGTATAGATCGCCACGCGATACGCAGCGCTCGTCGCGCTTGCGTCCGATTGTGCCGTCGTCATCAGCTGTTGTGTCGCGGTCATCAAATTGTCGATACGCAACGTGACACCGAGGTTGCGCGCCAGCGTGTAGTTATCCTCGCCGCCCGGATTGCCAGTGCCGGATACCTGGCAGTAGTTGTAAGCTTGGGCAGGTGTCCCCGTGGGTGTAGCCGTGCAGAGTTGGTGAGGAGTGACTGTTGTGTTCATAGTGCCCGTCGGAAGGTAATAGTTTTCATTTCCCGGATTGGTTTCATGGCAGGCAAAACCACAGCCGCAAGTCGACCCGCCATTCGGCGGCGAATCGCATTCTTGCTGCGTGTTGGCGATCATCGTGTTGATGCCGGCCGGGGTAGCGGCGATCCCCATCGATGGCGACGAATCGAGCAGCAGATAAAAGTCGATGTTCGGATTGGCGGGACCGTGAGCCGTCGCGGTCACTGAAACCGGAATGGTGTTTTCGATAAGCCCGTTGAAGGTCGAATTGATGGATGCGTTGGCAGTGACCGTCACCGTCCACGGCGCCGCGTTGCTCACCACGATCGTCGACGTCACGCCATTATTGGTCGGGAGATTGGCCTTGGCCTTCGTCAAGTAGTTGGTGGCCGCGGTGGTTGCCGAGCTGGCGTAGCCACTGTTGAGGTAGATGCTCGCACCGGCGATCGCGGCGGAATCGACCGCACCTTGCAGTCCTGATTTGAAGTTCAGGCCGCGCGCAAAATCGATGCCGACAGCGGTCGCCGTCCCGAGCGCGATCAAGCTGATGGCCATTAAAACCATCGTCGTGCCGCGGATATCGCGCCGCAGATCGACGATGAAGCGGCAAAGCCGCCGATGATGCGTCAAGGCGGCGGCGGCGCCACCCACAGAAGGCGAGGTGCTCGAGCGGCGCGCTCGCGAGGTACGGAACTTGGTCACTGCACACCGAAAGGTTGGATTACCAATAAAGACCATCAAACAACGTCGCGGTTTAAAAAAAAGTTAATACCCGCGTCTTCATGGTCACCGCTAAGTATTTGTTTGGCTAAGAGGCCGTCTGTTAAAAAGCAGCCGGCCTAGCTGCAGCTCTCGGAGCCGCTCGCCGGCGGGCAAGGAGTGCCTTGTGTATAGGCTGGGGGCAGCAGGTTACGTGGCTGCGCGGCAACCTGGCTGCTAATCACGATGGGGATGGTGATGAAGTAATTGAGGAGCGACGTATAAGTGTAGGTCGCCTGTATGACGAGCGTGCTGCCATTCGCGGTGCCGAGGCCACTGACAAAACTCGCCGCATTGACCATCGCCGCGGCTCCGCCACGCTCGACCTGCCATGCCACTTTCGGGTTTTTTCCAGTAGAGTCATAATAGACGTTGGCGATGGCGAGCCCGAGGCTGTTACCGGTGCTGCTGGTCATGACCAGTTGGGCAGCGATATACATATTGTCGAAGTCGTTGTTGCCGACCCCGGCCTGCGCCTTCGATGTCTGGCCGAGCAAGTCCCCGACCGTGTTGGCCACGTCGACGACCTTCATGTAGCAGATGATGCCTTGGGTCACCTCGTACAGCGCGAATACCATCCCGCACAAGATCGGCAGCGCAAAGGCGAATTCGATCGCCGCCGTCGCGCGACTGTTACGCAGCAGTTCGGCGAACCGACGCAGGAAACGGCCGGGCATTTGGCGCTGTGCGCCGCGATTACGCCAGATCATCATCAATAGGGCTCGTTCTCGAAAATCACGACCGACTGCAAATAGGCCGAATTCGTCGCACCCCCTACGAGGCCCCCGATCCACGGCGTGAAGAACGGGTAGTTGTAACTAACGGTGACCGCCATGATCTGGCCTTGCGTACCCGCGTTGAACCCCTGGCTGACCATATTGCCGTTCTTGTCCCGCGGCGGCGGGTTGTTCACCGCAGTCTGCGCCGACGACCAGTTATTAAAGACCTGCGCTTGGTATACGATGCTGCCGCAGGGGATTAGCGTGCTGACCTCGTTGCATAACAGCGTCGAGAACGTGCTGGTGGGGTCCCCGCTGGTTTGCGCTTGCCCAGTGAGGATGAGGCGCGCCGCATCGCGCGCCGCGTTATCGAGCATCGACTGGATGAGCAGCATGAAGCCGAATTCGAAGGCGGCCAGTAGCAGCACCATAAAGCTGCCGCCGACAATGGCGAATTCGACCGCGGTAGCGCCGCGATCGTCGATCGTCTTTAGCCGTCGTTTGATCAGGTCGAGCAACTTCACCGACTAACCTTATGGGCGTATTGCCCGAAATCTGCCATGCGCCGCCCGATGCGGCCGTCCGAGATTTCTAAACGCGGGCATTTAAGAAATGGTTACGGATGTCCCGAGCCCATTGGGCGGCGGGCTCGTCCGCCCATTATGCCTTCGTTAACCATTACCCGAGAGGATTGGCGCAACCAAAGCGCTGGAGCGCATCATGACCGTCTGGTACCGCCTGCCTACCTATAATGCGCTTATCGTCGGCTCGCGGTTTCGCGGTTACGCCGGACATTAGGCACAACGTAGACCTGTCACAGGGCATAAGCATGGCACTTCAGCTGCAATTCGTTGCCCTTGTCGGGTTCGCGGGACTGATGCTGGTCGCCGCATTTGAAGATCTGCGCCGGCTGATGATCCCTAACTCGCTGATCTTGGCGCTGTGCGTGGTATGGCCGTTCTATTTCGCCACCGCGCCTAACCTGTACGGCGGGCTTGGCGCGCTCGGCAGCGCGGCCGGCGTCTTTCTGGCGGGCGCGTTCTGCTTCTCACGTGGCTGGCTCGGTGGCGGCGATGTCAAGCTGCTCTCGGCGGCAACGCTGTGGGCCGGCCCGGCCGCGACTCCGACGCTGCTGGTGCTGACTGGCCTCTTCGGCGGGATCTTGGCGCTTTTCGTGATGATGCCGCCGGGAGCGTATATCGCGACATTGGCGCGCGCCAAGCTTGGGCCGTCCGCCGCAGCCTCCAACCCGCCCGGACGCGGTTTGGAGGCGCCCGTTCCCTACGGCATCGCGATCGCCGGTGCCGCCACGATCGTCACCTTCCTTCCACATATCGGCTGAGACAACCATGCGCGCCCGCACCGTACTCCTGCTCGTCGTCGCCCTCGTTCTCGCGGGCGGCACCACCATGATGGCCCGTGTCTGGCTCGCCTCGCAGCGGGCAGCCACCAGCGAAGCGGCGCCGCTCGCCGTGCCGGCTGCTGCGAAGTCGGTATTGATCGCGCGGGTGCCGATTCAGCGCGGCCAGCTGTTGAAGCCCGAAGATCTGTCGTGGCAGCCCTGGCCGGAAGGCGGCATCGACAAGAACTACATTGTCATCGGCACCAAAACCCCGGCGGATTTTTCCGGGTGGGTCGCGCGCGAACCGATTGCGCCGGGCGAGCCGATCAGCGACGCGAAGATCATTTCGCCGAACAACCGAGGGTTTCTTGCCGCGGTTCTGCACGCCGGCATGCGCGCCGTCTCAGTCTCGGTATCGGTGACGTCCGGCATTTCCGGCCTCGTCTTTCCAGGGGATCAGGTGGACCTGATCGTTACCTATTCGGTTCAGGACACCCCAAAGCCGGGCCAGACATCCCCAGGGCCCCTACGCGAACACAAGATCTCGGAAACGATCCTGCGCGACATCCGCGTCATCGCCATCGATCAGAAAATGGATTCCCAGGCCGGTGAAGCGGTGATCGCCAAGACCGCCACGTTCGAGGTCACCCCGAAGGAAAGCGAGATCGTCGCGCTCGCCAGCGAAATGGGAAAAT
>Ga0182015_10007954_pt1 | contig 10232 bp, 8 predicted proteins | sample 712P3MmetaG_FD_120478 | JGI IMG/M metagenome (GOLD analysis project Ga0182015, IMG submission 120478) | Permafrost microbial communities from Stordalen Mire, Sweden - 712P3M metaG | ecosystem: Environmental > Terrestrial > Soil > Wetlands > Permafrost | place: Sweden: Stordalen | collected... | reverse complement strand
GTTGCTATAGTAGCAATTCATTGCCCGGACTAGGTCTGCAAGTGAAGCCGTCAGGTTGGTCGGTAGACTTCGGCGAAAGCCAGACGACCTCTGGGCCAATTCCAAGGCGAGGTCCGTCAGCTGCTCTCGGAAGCGAGATGTCTCGCCAATCAGCAATGGATCGACCAGCGAGATTGGCTCGCCCCGGTCTGCGACCTCTTTGATGTCCTCTTGAATGTCCGGCTTATTGTCCTTCACAACACTATTTATAACATATATTTATGCTTGTTTCATGTATAAAAATGTCCGCATAGATGTCCGCAGGAATGTCGACTGGCGACGGGAGCGCGTGATTCGATCCTATGGCCGCCCTAATGTCCGCAAAACTGTCCCGTCTAAAAATGATGATAATCGCATATTAATCATAGAAATACGCCCAGGATTGGCGCCGCGAATGTCCGCAAGGATGTCCGCAAGCTCTTCCATTTTCACTGAGGAAGACTATCAAAGCACCTCAATTGTATGCTCCAGCGAGGCTCAGAAAGTGAGAAGGCAATTTTTCAACATTTGAAGTGACCGCTGGACCGCACACTATTGATCCTATGCGGTTTTGGTCTTGCATTCTGTTCGATTTCTATGGTCCCTCTTTTTTACAATGGATTGAAGAAACATCAGCTAAATAAAGCCACCGGCAATGTCGATATGACGGTCTCCATCCCGCGAAGCTTACTGAACAGTGAGCGCGACTGTGCCGGTGGCCGTAGTAGAACCCGAAGTTGCGGTGATGGTCACTGTATAACTTCCTGCGGTTGTGCCAGCAATCGTACCCCCTCCACCGCCGCCGCTGCCTCCTCCGCCGCCACAGGCGGCCATACCTCCTGCGAAAGTGAAGAGAAGAACAAGCATTCCAAGCATGGTTCTCCATGAACGACGACGGGCGGGAATCCCGAACATCAAGAAGAGAGCGAGACTTGCGTCACCGAATTCGTACCAGTTAAATCCGGGGCGCTTAGGAAGAGTCAGAACGCCGGAGGTTGGTGCAGTAGTGTTGATGATCAGAGTCGCTGTCCCGGCGTTCGAGCCGACAATGCTCACGGGGCCGGGCGCGGCGAAACTCAACGTGGGTATGTACGCCGCACCGGCGGGACTGGAAGTTACCGCTGCAGTGAGCACTACGTTGCCAGTGAATCCGCCAACTGGCGTTACGGTGACGCTTGAACCATTTGCAATTGTTGCGCCAGGATTTACAGTGACCGCTGTAGCTGTGACAGTAAAACCCGGCTGAAGATTGATGGTATAGGTCGCACTGGCGATGGCGCTATTGCCTAAGCCCGGGGCGACTGCAAGTGCCTGAAGGGTCTCAGTCGAAGAAACAGTCAGCGGGCCGCTGTAAACGGATGAACTCGTGGTCGGTGTCGTGCCGTCCGTCGTGTAGTAGATTGTCGCTCCGGCTGTCGCATCGCTTATCGTCACTGTCTGCGGCGGCGTGTATGTTCCAACCGGCAAACTGAACATTGGAGAAGCTGCTTGTGGAAGATTAATGGTGTAAGCCGCGGTAGCTACGGCGCTGATGGAATAGCCGCTGGATACTGCTAAAGACTCGACTGTCTCCGACGACGAGACAGCGATCTGACCTGCGTACACGGTCGAGCCGGCGTTAGGGGTTGTGCCGTTGGTGGTGTAGTAGATCGTCGCACCGGGAGTTTGGTCGGTAATAGTCAATGTCTGCGGTGAGCCATACGGCCCAGCAGGCAGACTCAAGACCGGCGTGGCCGCAGGCGAAGGGGGATGAACGGTTGGAGAGCCGGTCAGGCCAAATTCCCATAGGTCGTTGAGATAGCCAAAATGACCTTGTGCGTCGTCACCCGAACCGCCAAAGAGCCATAAATTGCCGCTGCTATCGGTCCAGGTGGTTGCGGCATAGCGGGCTCCGGGGACATTCCCGGTCGCGGGTGTTCCAAGCACGCCATAAACTCCTGCCTGGCCAGGGCTGTTGCTTCCTCCCATCCATGACCACTCGTTGAGCGAAGGCTTGAATTCCCAGAGGTCGTTGAGCGTGCCTGGCACGAAATTATAAGGAGTTGTGCCTTCGCCTCCAAGGAGCCAAAAATTGCCATTTTTATCGGTCCAATTAGCCGCAAGGTAGCGATCCCCAGGAATATTTGCCGGTTCCCAATCACCCATTGTTCCATATTCTCCGGCATAGGTTGCTGGACCGCTATTCGCACTTGTCCATGCCCATTCGTCGATTGAGGGATTGAACTCCCACATGTCATTCAGATAGTAGCCGTCGCCGGAGGTATCCCAGCCAATCCCACCGAAGAGCCAGAGATTGCCGCTGTTGTCGGCCCAGCTTGCAGGTGACTGGAGGCTCCATGGGATATTCCCCACCGCAAAAGCGTCGGCGGTGGTTCCGTAAACCCCTTCCCAACCACTTTCCCCAACGTTCGGACAGAATTTATTGCCGCTCCACCACACCCACTCGTTTGCTGAAGGATTGAATTCCCACAGGTCGTTGAGATGGCACTCGATCCCTCGAGAATCCCAGCCATAGCCTCCAAATATCCAGAAGTTGCCTTTGGAATCGATCCAACTCGTGGCTTGGTAGCGGGCTCCCGGCATGTTGCCAGGCGCAGGGACCCCATGTGTTCCGAAGACTCCGGGCTGCCCCCAGCACTCGTCTGCCGCCGCATCGTAGCATGGGAGCGTACTGCTTCCGCCCATCCATGTCCATTCATTCGATGAAGGATCGAATTTCCAAAGATCGTTGAGAGCGCCTTGATCGCCATTGGCGTCAAAGCCTTGACCGCCAAAGAGCCAAAGATTCCCATTGTTGTCGGTCCAGGCGGCAGGATAGAGGCGGCTACCAGGTGAATTCGAACTGGCTGGGATACCCAATGTGCCGTAGGAGCCTGTCTGGCCGCAGCTGGTGTTGCAAGCCTGCGAGTTGCTTCCGCTCATCCAAGCCCATTCAGCAGTAGAGGGAGCAAATTTCCAAAGATCGTTCAGAGATACCTGACTCCCAACGCCACCAAAGAGCCAGAGGTTTCCCTTGTTGTCAGTCCAGCTAACTGCAGCCCACCGTGCTCCTGGGAAATTTGCAGCCGCGGGTGTCTGGAATGTGCCGTACCAACCGGACTGGCCGCAGATGGTTGTGTTGGGACAGCTGGTCGGAGCCGTGCTGGCTCCGCCCATCCAAGTCCATTCTGCTGACGAGTTCGGGGCGATGTTGTAGGCTGCAGTCGCAGCGTTGCTATTCAAGTAGTTGTCGGCCACCGCGATGGCTTCAACGACTTCAGGCGAAGAGATGGTTATTGGTCCGGTGTACACATTGGAACCTGCTGTCGGCAGTGCCCCAAATGCGTAGTAGACGGTCGCCCCAGGGGTTGATTCGTAAATAGTCAAAACCTGGGCTGAGCTGTATGTGCCTGGCGTCAGGCTGAATATCGGGGTAACGGCTTGGGGAAGATTAGCGACGTAATTCGCGGTGGCGATGTTGCTATTCGCTAATCCGCTGGCACTTGCGATTGCTTCGATGGTTTCCGACGATGAGACCATGATCGGCCCTGTGTATACCAAAGCTGGAGTGAGCCCATTGATGACGTAAGAGATCGTCGCGCCTGAAGTAGCGTCGCTGATCGTCACGGTCTGCCACGAAGCGTAGTTTCCGGAACCCGGCGAAATGATGGGTGTCGCAGTAATGGATTGGGAGCCTGTGTTCGGCTGGAACTCCCAAAGGTCGCTCAAATAGCCGATCAAGCCGTTCGCGTCGTAGCCGCCGCCGCCAAAGAGCCAGAGATTGCCTTTGCTGTCGGTCCAACTCACGCCATCATAGCGGCCACCTGGAGCGTTTCCCAAGGCCGGAGTCTGAAATGTGCCATACACACCGAACTGGCCACACCAGTTGGCGAGAACCGCACAGCCTCCGAGCGCCGTAGAATTTCCTGCCATCCAGGTCCATTCGCCGGTGGATGGATTGAATTCCCAGAGGTCATTGAGCAACCCGTCTGTAGTAGTAGAATCCGGCCCCACGCCTCCAAACATCCAGAGATTGCCTTTTCTGTCGGTCCAGCTGATTGCTCCCGTACGGCTCCCTGGCACGCTATTGGGAGCCGTCAACTGTAAGGTGCCGTAGACGCTAGGCTGGCCGTGGCCATTGACTGACGCTGCGCTGTTGCCGCTCATCCACGCCCACTGATTTGTCGTGGGATTGAACTCCCAGAGGTCGTTGAATCCGCCAATGCCTCCAAAAAGCCAGAGGTTACCATTGTTGTCGGTCCAGCTCACCGCAGTGTTTCGAGCTCCAGGGACGTTGCCGGCGGAGGGAACGCGCAACGTGCCCGGAACGCTGGCCTGACCGATCGTATTCGCCCCGCTCATCCAGGCCCATTGGCCAGTAGATGGGCTGAACTTCCAAAGGTCGTTGAGGTTGCCTTCATTGCCAGCAGAATCGTATCCCGCGCCCCCCATGAGCCAAAAATTGCCTTTGCTGTCAGTCCAACTGACTGCGTTGGCGCGGGCCCCGGGAATATCTCCCGCAGCAGCCGTTCCCAACGTGCCGTATACGCCCGGCTGATTGGGCGAGCTTCCGCCTCCCATCCACACCCACCCATTGGTCGAGGGATGGAATTCCCAAAGATCATTAAGTTCGCCACCGCTTCCGCTAGCACCGGTGCCTGCGCCTCCAAAGAGCCACAGATCCCCATTCGCGTCAGTCCAAGTTGCCGCACCGGAGCGGCCACCCGGTATGTTGCCCGCGGCAGGTGTGCCCAACGTGCCATAAACACCGGATGGGGAGGCAAGCGCAGACGGCAGAGTGCTGATTCCACCCATCCAGGTCCATTCGTTGGAGGAAGGATTGAATTCCCAGAAGTCGTTTAGGGTGCCCGCATTTCCCACAGAATCGAAACCGGAACCACCGAAAAGCCAGAGGTTTCCCTTGCTATCTGCCCAGGTGGCACCTTGTGATCGACCGCCGGGAGCGTTCGATGAAGCTGGGGTGCCGAGTGTTCCGTATACTCCGAAACTTCCCCCCGTGTTGTTGCCGCTCATCCATGCCCATTCGTTTGTGCCGGTCGTCTGCGCACCGGCGGGGAACGACAGCGAGAGAATAACAAGCAGATACCAAAACAAAGAAACTGATATCAAACGGTATCTGTAAGCTTGCACCGAAATACCCTCCGGGCCTGTAGTCGCAAAGAGCTTACTCCTGCTTGACAGACTCTTATGTAATGCCCAACACATCGTACCGTTTATGGATGGTCAAAAGTTGAAAACTTGGCATTCCACATTCTGAGGCCGCATTACCTGAAGCACCGCAGCCACCTTGCCGAATTTATCGGCCAGGAAATGCAGAATAATCAACTCGGGAATTTGCCGTGAGGGAAGCCTGCCTGCTGATCTTCGGAGAGTTCGTATGGACAGTCTATATGCTGAATGAGGACAGCAGACGCTTCTTGTGTGGGCTCAACGACGCTTTGGAATTGCGATTAGCAGACCTACGGAAAGACTCATTGATTGCTCATGCCCACTTCCGAAGTTGTATCCATAGGTTGGCTCCAGATACCAGCCAAATCTGCGCTTTGGCCAAGGCCAAAACATGAAATCCAGAGCGGCTTCTCCCGCGATGGAATCGGCACTCTTGCCCCCCGTGATCGAATGAGCCCATTCGGGTCCCACGCCGAACATGAACTCGGTGGTTTTGGATAGGTCATAGGGCTTCTTTAAGATGAGATCGGTGTCCCACTCCGTTTGACCGCGACTAAAGGAGGGCGTCACTCCCGCTTCGATTTCGAGCCAATCTTTGATTGGGGTCACTTCGACAGCAAAATTGGGGCCGTAGCTGGGGGTGCCATGGGTTAACGCCCATTGCCCGGCAGCGCCGAGTTCGATAATTGCAGCCGGCTCTTGTTCCTTTTCCACGTCCTGACCAAAGGCTCTCGCCACGAACATCAGAGCGGCCAGCACCGCGATCCCTGCACCTCTCATTTACAAACGCCCCTGATTCCAATTTGTACAGCATGGCCATGTTGGGCGCATAAAGGGGCTCAGTTCTGTCCGGGAGGATTGCGGTTTCAGCGGCTTTGTGCGATGTGCATGGCTGCGTAGGCTCGCCACGGCCGCCAATGTTCCGCCATCGCAAGCGCTTGTGCCGCAGGCAAAATTGGCCCGGTCTTGGTTAGTCTGCGCCTGAGCCCCGGCTCCTCTGATGGAAATGCGTCAGGCTCGCCAAAAGCTCGCATGGCAATATAGTTTGCTGTGCTTCCATCAACGCCACAGATCACACCCAGTTGAGTGACGGCCCGTTCCAGGGTCCTCGAAGTTGCAAAACTAAGATGCCTCCGAATTGAGGACGAGGTGAGCTTGCGAATGGTGATGGCGCAGGCATCACTAACGCCCGCCTTAGACAGATCGGCATGGGCAAGGACTTCCGGTCGAGGAAATAGATATTTCAAGCCGCGAATCGGAGAATCCACGGGGGTCCCGAACATCTGCACAAACCGAGCCACCAGCCGCTTCGGGCCGCACGTCGTCAGCCTTTGCCCAAGGACGGCAAGGACTGCCGCCTCGAAACCGTCCCACACTCCGGGCACTCTGAGTCCCGGATGGAGTTTAATGAGCCCCCGCAGCTTCGGATCGTGCGATAGATGGCTTGCGATCTGTACCGGATCAGCACTCAGGTCGAAGATCCGACGGACCTTTTCTACCGTCCGTGCCAATCCTTCAAAGCTGCCCATCTGAAGGTGGACCACGAGCCGGGCCCCAGCGCCATCTGGGATGACGGATAGAAACCCAGGAATTCCGGCGACCTCAATCGTTCGCTGGTACGAGTTCTCTGTGACGAACTCGACTCCGGGAATCGCCCTCGGTTTCAAAAATTCAATCAGGCTCTCCCAATCGAATGGCCGTCTATAGGGAAGACGAAGCTCAAGACCGCCAGGACCGGCCTTGGGTTGTGACCCCAACGCGGCGCGACGCAGTTCGCTCGGAGACTGTCCCGTTGACAGACGAATCGCGTGATTGAACTCACGGATGCTTTTGAATCCAGAGCCAAACGAGACCTGAGTCATCGGTAGCCCCGATTCATCGATGAGCTTTCTTGCCAGGTGCACTCGATGAGTAGTTGCGATCTTAAGCGGGGACGCACCAAGGTGCTGCACGAACAACCGGCGCAACTGGCGCGAACCGAGTCCTAGCCGGTCAGCCAATTCTTCCACACTCCCGGTGTTCAGCGCACCCTCCATAATCAATCGAAAGGCGCGTGACACCACAGCAGACGTGCCGACCCATGCGGGGGTACCGGGGGCTGCTTGCGGCTGGCACCGTTTGCAAGGACGGAAGCCCGCTGACTCAGCGGCGGCGGCGCATGCAAACAGGAGAATGTTCTTTGGCCTCGCTGGGGGAACCGGACAGACGTTTCGGCAATAGAGACCTGTGGTCGTTGCACCTGTAAAGAATCGTCCGTCGAATCGCGGATCGCGGCTGTTGATGGCTTGCCAGCAAATCCGCGGGTCAAGGACATCTTCCCGCTCCATCACACGCAGGTATGTGCTGTTCAGCAATTCGACTGGTTCTGAACCCTCACGCCTCATTCGCTGCTTTGCCCGGCAACAATTGAACCCATGCCACGAATGCTAGGGCCGAGTCTGTAAGGAAGGTATAAGAGCCACTGGCAAGTTTCGGACATGATGGGAGGTTGATAGGCCACGGTGTCCGAAAGTTGCCAGCACGAACATTGTTGATTCCTGCACTATGAGTCAATCAGTCTGTACAAGCCTCGGGCTGAACCGGAGATCAAATCGATGATTGTTGCGGGAATGACACATGCGCATATGGACAAATCTACGACGGCAACCGGAAGACAGCGATTGTTGCCAAACGGGCTGGCCTTCGCAGCCCTTGCGGTTGTTCTTCTGAGCTTTCCAGCCAATACCCTCTGCTCTCAGGCAACAGGCTCCCCGGCGCAGAGCCCATCGGCCGGTGCTCAGGAACCGGCGGGCACGAGCACAGATCTCTTTGTGATGTTCGGCTCCGACTTCGACCGTCCAGGGCTGCTCCCTCGGGCGAACTACAATATCGGCATCGGTCACACCTTCGGCTTCTTGAAGAAGGACCCAATTGGGGACGAGTTAACCTTCGGTTATACATACGAGAACAGTGGGAGTCACGGCTTCCTGCACACTTCCTTTGGCGAACACACCGAGTCCGCTGGTGTGATGAAGAACTTTTCGTTGCCCGAGACAAAGACTTGGACCGGCTACACCTGGCTACAAAGCGGCGTCACGAGCTATACGGGCAATGCTCGTGTGCAGAATAGACTGGATAGTAGTGTTTCGCTGGGAGCAATTCTTCACTTCAACTCCAAGAACTCGATATGGATTCAGGAGAGCTACAGCAAGGTAGTCACCGTGCCGTGGTACACGACATCGAGTATTGGTTACACATATAGCTGGTGAAACAATCGGACTGCGGGCAACCTGCTTCTGCCAGCACAACGGAATCGACAATTGCGCACAGTCGCAATCGTGAACGTCGGTCAAATGTTGAAAACTGTGCGCCGTGACAAGGCGCCGGTCCACAGCGGGAGACAGACCCGCCCGGGAACTGGTTCGCTCCACGCGGTAGCAATCGAAGCAACGGCGGAGGCAACGAAGCCGTTGAAGCCTTCGGTGTAGAGGATCGCGATGGCGATTCGGCGAGCGTGCAGGCCATAACGTGAGTAAACGCTGAGCAGGCCTCGAAACATTTAACGCAGGAGCCGACCCTCCAGTTTTCAGGGGAAGGCCGCAGTTGATGGAACGGTACGAGCGAATGGGTTCCATCGATCTTGCCGGGGTAATGGCGATGGCATGCATGCACAGGGGACCGGACGCAACACGGGAAGCCCCATTCGGTGATCTCCGCAATTTGGGGATCAACCGGTAGCTCGCGAGAGCCAGGCCGGGCCGTCTGGGGTGGCGGAGAGGCTCGTAGTACCGATGAAGCCAGGTAACTCCGGTGGAGGAAAGGGGCCTCAGTTGGAAGTCAACGCAACAAGCGACGACGAAAGGGAGATTGGCGATGAGCCTAAAAAACCCTGGAAAGTATTCAGAAGTTGCAGACGGCGTTACACGCGAAAGCTTGATGCTTCCTCCGAGAGCCGTGTGCGGGAAATCCGCACGCACGGTTCGATAAGCGGGGTCTGGAAACGGGGCATGGTGCGGCTAATGAGGCACCGGCAGACGAAAGGGCCGGAAACAGCTAGGCTGCACCTAACCAACCGCGCCAGACCTCGACTTTACTGGCATTTCACTTTCTGAGGCCAGTTTCAGTTGGAAATGGAAGGCTGCCAGCTTGGCGATATCTCTCAATCAGTCATAGAAGGTTAGCTATTTGGCTGAAGACGCATTCTGCAAATTCAGCCGGCGCATGCCATGTCGCAAACTGATGACCTATGCCCAGTTCGAACAGCGCAGCGCATCAGATGAGTTCTAAGCGAATTCCCCTGCCAACAACAATTGCGGCTTTGTGCAACGTGCTCAAGGTGATTGCGCCATTCTCAGGGTTAAGAAGCCGGTCCAGAGAAGCACGGCTGGTGTTCATTCGCCTAGCCATTTCGGCCTTTGTAATGCCCTTTTCAGACATCGCGGATGCAATCTGGCGGGCGATCACGCGCTTGATGGCATTTTCACTCACTTCTTCGTAGATGCCCTCTTCCCTAAGCCAGCTATCGAACGTAGAGCCGACATTTTTCTTTTTCATCTGCGTACTCCTTTCATGCGTTTAATTGCCAGATCGATCTCTTGCTGTGGAGTTTTCTGCGTCTTCTTCATAAAACCGTGCAAGAGCACCATGCAGTCTGGCTCAACGCAAAACAGCACGCGGGCGATACGACCGCGTGCAAGGCTGCTCCGCACTTCCCAGATGCCGTGGTCCAACGCTCGCACCAGCGGCATACCGATTGGCCACGAAAACTCGACATCTTTGATGTCCTCGCCGATAACCTTGCGATCGGAAGCATCAAGGCCCTTCAGCCACTCACGAACTGGTTCCCGACCGCTGTCTGTGCGATAAAACCGGGCAGGTAACCGTTTCAACCGTGTCGTCATAATAATGTGTACCAAAAATGATACCGGAAGTCAAATGTCGATAACTTGGCATTTCACTTTCTGAGGCCGAATTGCCTGAGTAATCGGAACCCTTCCGACCTGGCGATACTGCTCAACGAGTCATTCCTTTCGCAGAGCCAGCATCGGGTCAATCATCGCTGCACG
>Ga0182015_10007953_pt1 | contig 10233 bp, 11 predicted proteins | sample 712P3MmetaG_FD_120478 | JGI IMG/M metagenome (GOLD analysis project Ga0182015, IMG submission 120478) | Permafrost microbial communities from Stordalen Mire, Sweden - 712P3M metaG | ecosystem: Environmental > Terrestrial > Soil > Wetlands > Permafrost | place: Sweden: Stordalen | collected... | reverse complement strand
TGGCTGACTGATCTCCTCTTCCTCCCTTCAGCAAAGACCACATCTCTGATGCCGGCCGCTTCGCGCGACTTGCAAGCGTCAGCCGGAGTCTCGCCCCAGACGCTCCCGTTGGACGAAACACGGGCGCGCTGGGCCGACCCGAGCCGACGCCCGCAATCGCGTGCCGAAGCGAGCGTCGCTCGAGTGCTGCTTGTCGCGCATGGGTAGCCGCCCGGCTAGCTTCCGACGTTGAAGGCCGGATCCGAGCACCAGCCTGTCGAGTAGAGGTGCTTCACGACGACGAGCTGGACCACGGGCGAGACGCCGAAGTGCCAGTGGTTGCGCCACGCGGCGAGCCGGTAGACCGAGCATGTAATCGGGAGCGTCGAAAGATCCCTTTTGAGCGCGGCGAGGACTTGGCCGGGCGTCGCGTTCGGGCCGAGCGCGAACAGGTGGCGGCCCGAGGCCGCGAAGTACCGCAGCGCTACGGGGTTGTCGATGACGCAGAACAGCTCGCTAGTGGCATCAAGCCCTGTCCGCAGTGCGCGGAAGACGTCAAGGGTGCTGCGCCCGTCTTCAGATCCTGCTGGCGTCGCTTCGATACACCAACCGTCCAAGCTCCGCCGCCACCGATCGTCGCTGCGCGATCCCGCACACCGCCGCGGGAGACGACCTCGCCGCGCACGAGCGGAGCACCCGTTGCGGCATTCACGTGCTCAGTCCTCGGCTTCTGGATCGTGTCGATTCCGCTCGGGATCCACGCGCGCCGTGAGGTTGACCGATCAAATAGCTGATCGCAGGACGCGGCCTTCGCACCGCCGGTGTCGTCCTAGCGTGCTCGGGCGCACGCGCACGTCTACCGGCGCCGGTGCATGCGCGAACTAGTCGCAGGCTGCCTCAAAGCCCTCCCAGCTCGGTTTAACACCAAGCCACTCGCAAGCACCCAGTCGCGGGATAGGTGCGAAACGATGTGTTAGGTGCGGTGGCGTCGTCCGTTGGAAACCACAACAGTCACGCGTGCCTTCGGCGCGACACTGGTTCCCGGAGATGGACGCAACGTGATTACGAGTCCGCGCCGGACCTTCGAATACTGATGGATAATCTTACCCACCCTGCAGTTTGCTGAGCGAATCGACATTTTGACGGCATGAAGTGAATTGGCGGTGCCCACAGCAGGAACAACGCATGGTGCGCCTGCGGATACAACGATCCCTACCTTTGTGCCCTCTGGCAGATCTGTGCCGCTGGCTGGCGTCAAGCTGACGACGTCGCCGTCAGCGACGGCTGTGCTGGCTGTGTGGGTAATGACGCCTACGGTGCAATGCCCGGCTCTAAGGGCCGCCTCCACGGCCGCGGTGCCTACAGGACCGCTAACTGCTGGGACAACGCACGGGGGCGGTGTTACCTTGACTTGCTGTGTGGCCGTGGTGGCCGGCACGTAATTCGTGCCTGCCGACGCGGCCTCGATAGTAGCCGTCTGCCCTTGGAGCGCCGCAGGAATCGTGTAGTTGACCACCGCGGCACCGTTGCTCACCGTGGCGCTGCCGATCGACGTGAAGCTGTCCTGATCCCCTGCCTCGATCTCAAGCGACACTGTCAAGGCCGAGTCGTTGATCGCCACGCCGTCGGGGTTATCTACCTTCACGGTTGCCGAGCCTGTAAGAGGCAGCGTGCTTAGACTGGGAAGTGCGAGCACAACGCCGTGCTGTACTGTCACGGTGAAGTCGTATGGTGCCGTCGGGTTGAAGCAGCCCGTATCGGACTTGAACTCGAACGGGAAGGAGCCGTCTTGGGGGACCGTGTAACTCGCAGTGTTGGCGTAGTTGGAGTTGACGTTCTCCGTCGCGATTGGGTTAACGTTGAAAAGCGTGTAGTCCGTCGTGCCCTCTGGAAGGATCGTCATATACATGCTTGTGGACTGCGTACCCCAGTTCACGGTGACGACGTCTCCAGCAGTGACGTTGACCTCCCACCATGAGCGGTAGGCATTGCCGCCAGAGCAGTCCGACACGCCGATGCCGCCGTTGGCGGTGTTACCGAACTCCTCTTGGCCGATGGTCGCCGGCGCGGCTGTTGCAATCGTCTGTCCCCCGTCCGCAAGGGCAGTCGACGAGAGGACGCCGAATGTGGCCAAGCCGGCGAGCGCGAGAAGCACAGTCAGTCGTAGCCTCATGAAGGTAACCCTCCCAGATAACCCGTATGGATTGCACCCTCGCGTCCCTCTTGCGCGCCGGTCGACAAGCAATGCTATCTCGGCTCGGTGCGGGAATCAAGTGGCCCAGCGAGTGGTTAGGCTGCAACCCTCCCGGTGGGTGTGGGGTAGGGCGGCTTTGACGTCACAAGCCAGAGTCTTCGCCTTCGCGCGGCGGCGACCGTTTCAATTGGCACCACGGTTTCCGCCCGCGGCGGGCCTGCTTCCGCTCGGCGAAGCGGGCGTGCGGCTCCCGCCGGCGCGAAAGAGCCGTCCTCATCCCGCTCCAGAGGTTTCGTCGGCTGGTCGAGGGGCGCGAGCTTTCGGGACTGTGCGTGTCGCTGGGCACGGGATTGACCGGCTGAGTGGGCCGTGGGTTGAGGCCAGATCCAGGCGACCGTGCGGCTGCCCTCCAAGACGCGCAGCACTTCTCCTCCAGGTGAAGTTCGTCACCACCAGCACCCGGACCCTGAGACAGGCGCTACATTGCCTCGTGGCCGAAGTCGGCGAATGGCCCGCGACGCCGTCCAGGGGTGGTTGTGAGCACGTGCGGTTCATCCGCAGAAGGGGGTGGCGAAATGTTGACCGAGGAGGAAGGGAAGGCGCTTACGCGAAAGGTGGAGGCGCTTACGCGGCGGGTCCGCGTGTCCAACATGGTTGCCGTGGGTGCGCTTGTCGTTGCCTTGGCTGGTGGCACGGCGTGGGCGGCATCGCGCTACCTGATCACGTCGACCAAGCAGATCAAGCCCAGCGTGCTGGCCCAGATCGAGCGCTCAGGGGCGCAGTCGAACGGCGCGCCCCCGGCATCGAGCGAAGTGCCGGGTCCACAAGGACCGCACGGTGTGCAGGGACCCGAGGGACCACAAGGGCCGCAGGGCGTTCCTGGGCCAAGCACTAGCGGCGCGGCTGGCTTTTCCGCGTCGTCGGGTTACATGGCCCTTTCGACACAGCCGGACGTTCTCGTGCCGGCGGTAAGCAAGAGCCTGCCTGCCGGGAACTACATCGCGAACGGCAGCGTGAGCGTGTCGGTCTATGCGCTGGACACGACGGACTGGCTGGTCACCTGTCAGATGACCGATACGCCCGAGACCGGAGCGCCAGTAACGGACACGGTGTCGTGGCAGGCGGTGGCCGCGTACGACGTGATGTTCGGGCCTCCCGGCTCCGCCTGGAACACGCTTCCGTTCGAGGAGGCTATCGACTCGCCAACCAGCCCGAGCACCCTTTCCATATCGTGTGAGGCGGCTGGAGGCACAGCGATGTCAGATACGCAGTACGGCCCTGATGGTGCGATGGACTCGTCAACCGAAACCGCCATCGAGACCAACACTAACGGGTGAGGCCGACGCCGCGGGCGCCTGTTCCCCTTTTAGGTGGTAGAGCCACCGACCGTCTGACAATCAAGCCAGCCGCGAAAAAGTCCACGAAAGTCGCCTCTCGCTCCCGCTATGATCTGCCCGATCTCGATCGTCGACCAGTCATTCAACACGCTCGACACCGAACGGGCCCGCGACGTCTAAGACCACGATCCGCTCGCTGGTCGTCTTGGCATGCCTCGCGTGCTGGTTCACCGGGGCGGCGTCCGCAGCAGTTGCGACACCTAGGCTCACGAACTTCAGCTTCCGCTTGGATGCGACTCGCTCGCTGAAGTGCTCATTCGTCGTCGGGCTGGCAGGTGATCCCAATCAAGCACGCTGCGACGGATACGGCGGGAGCTTTCTGGGTGCCGGCGTTCTCGTTGGCGGCGATCGTGCGGCCGTCACTGCCGAGGAACGACGGTGCGAGAAGTTCGCCGAGTTTGGCATGACCATCGGCGGCCTTGTTGTCGATGCACGAGGTCGCGGCGCGATTAGCTGTGCCGGCGACGCCGAGCAGGGCGGCCCCTATTTGGCCGTCGGGCAGAGCATCAGTTCCGGTCCGTTCACCTGCACGGGAAGGCCGGACGGGTTGCGCTGCGTAGCCAAGTCGGGCCACGGCTTCTTTTTCGGTCGTACGACGTGGAGCACGTTCTGAGGCCGCAGACGATTTGACGACAGCGGGCGCCGAACCGCAACGAACGCCGCGGCGATCGCTGCGCGCACCATCGTCACAGTTTGCCGCACGTGCAGATTGTGGAGTGTTGCCCCGCGCGGGACTGACCGAACACTGGAGCGCGAGCCGCTGGACCGTCAGCGAAGCCAGCGCGGCTCTCGACCCCTGAGAAGCAATAGGCCGCCCTGGGTACGTTGGGCGCGGACCGTGCGGGCCTCTCAACCCACGCCGCAGGGCATGCGAGAGCTCGGCGCCCGCGGTACGTCGAACCTGCAGGCCTACGCCCAAGCTTCGCCAATTACCAATGGAGTGCCGACTTGCGCTGAGCGTGGTGGCCGTTGGCTCGCCGACGCTGCATACGTGACCACGTACCCGCGCCGGGACCGCCTGCTCGATCACTCGGGCGGGCCCCGGCCAGAGACGAGACACGGTGTCTAGAGGAGCGACCGTTCCAGGCGCGGCTGCGCTAGGCGCGTCGCGGAAGCGACAGGGAAATCAGCAGCAGCCGGTGAACTGCGAGCGATATTGTATTTCTTTGTTCAGAGGACCGCTCGCGACCACGTACGCGTACCCGTCTGCGGGTGAAAAGCGAAAGCCGTCAATCACCTCCAGGCGGTTGGAGCCGGGGTCAAGGCGAAGTCGTCGGCGGATGAGTTGCCTAGCCTTGCTACATCCGACGCCGCTCACACGAATATGGTCTGCGGCCGATTCATCTGGCCCGGTCACTGCTGGGCCTGCACACCAATGCAGATTGATGTGCGTCCCCCCAGCGGTGGCCTGAGCGGCCGAGAAGCCGCCGACCACAGCCGCGGCCAACATGGTTCGCGCCGACAGGCGGAAAGATCGTTGCATGACGCGTCCACGATACCTCAGGATGGGCACGCCCCGGTTCGGAAGACGCTTGCAGCAGAGCTCGATCTCATGGTTGCTATTTCAGTCTCAATCAGACTCGAGGGACGGCAACTCCGCGAGCTTGGCGAAGTCCTCAGACGCCGCGATGTCCGCAGGGCGCCCCCGGGAGGCTGCATCGCCTCCCGTGGCTTACGCGTAGCGATCGCGAGCCTTCGGGCGCGGTTAATTAGGCGCAAGCGGCGCCGGCGGGTCGGGCCCAGTCCTAGCTCGATCGTGAAGGGTCGCACCGCGACCATGTTGTTGCACTTCCGAGCCTCTGGCGGCGAGTGCGGTGCAGTGCGGCTCACTTGCGTGAGCGCTCGGGCGCGTTGCGAATCGTTCGCACGGAGAGACGCTGCGGGCGCGCCGGCGCCTCGCCGTCGAAGTGAGCGCAGGGCGGCCGGGCACTCGCCGGCCGATTCGGGCGCTCCTCATACCCCCGAGGGGGTGGTTTGTCGCTACGCAGGGGGCTGCGGGCTTGCGCGGGCGTGTAGGCTCGAGCGATGGCTACACCAGCCGCTCATACCGGCGAGCTGAGAGACCGGCCTCTGTCACGGTGGACGAGGCAGGTCTGCGCGCCGCTCCTGGCGCTTCTGTGGACAAACGTGCTTGTGCTTGCACTACCGCTGCCAGCGACGTTGGCCATGGCGCAGTCCGTGAGGGCGGTCGCGGCCGAGGTTGCGTGCTCCATTCCATCCGGCTCGATCAGCGGGACCGGTACGGGAGGCTGGGGGCCCCTCTATGCGCGAGGGGTGTCATGCGCTCTGGCACGAAGGGTGGGCGAGAGTGCCAAGTGCGCTAATCGGGCCGCCGATGTCGGTGTCCCCGATCACCTCGTTGGACGCTGTGTGCTCAATGGCGTCGCCTGGACGTGCCGCCACAGCCCCCGTTGGCACTATGAGGAGAGCTGCACCGCTTCTCGCGGTCGGAGTGTGCGGTATTCCGATTGGGGTAATGCCCCGGGGGGTTAGGCGTGTGCGCGACGATGGACCACATCGGCTTGCGAGTCTTGCCCAAGCGCACGCGGCGGGACGGGTCGATACTGCTTGCTACTAGCGATTCCGCGAGCCGAGACAAGCACCGCGAGTCCGTGGGGTCGCCTGGCTCCTGCGTTGTGATCAGCGGTGGCTCGGCCAGGGCTGGAAAGGCTCGAGGAGGGCCCGTCGCTTGGCGGCTCGGGCTGGTGGTCGCGCTTACGGTGGCGATGGCCAGCGGCGCTGACGCGGCGACCGCGCGCGCAGGGGAAAGGGTGGCGTGTCACGGCGACGCTCGCGCGGGGATCTCATCTGTCAAGGTCACGGGTGGCTCGGCACCGTCATGTAGCCGCATCCTGACACTGTTACGGATGGTGTCAGGGCGTGTGGTACTGGGCGGCGGTCGCGTTGACGGATGGACATGTAGGTGGGTCCTTGGCGAGGCGTCGTGTACGCATGGTCAGGTAACTGTCGCTGCGTCGTACGCGGACACCGCCAACTGCGCGATGGCTCCGGTCGCGGTGTTCTCGCAGCGCACTGGGACGACTGGCCCGTTCGAGATAGACGTGTACGGCGCTCCGCCCCCGACGTGTACGACGGTCATCGATGTACTCGGCGCCGCTGTCTCGAGCCTGCCCGTTAACCGCATCGGCGCCGTTGACGGGTGGCGCTGCGTCTGGTCGCTCAACCAGGCCGGATGCGAGCGCGGGAATGTGAGTGTCTTCGCGTCCAACCCCGGGGACTAGGTGTCCTGCCCACGTAGGTTGTGAACGCGGCTGATGGGTGGCTGGTTGCCGATCCCGCTGTGTCGCCTGCGCTGGGGGTAGTGCTCGAGCCAGTGTGGCAGGGCCTGTGCGCCTGTGCGCGGCGGTGGCTTGAGCGGCAGCTGAGACTGTAGGCCCACTCTCTGGCCATGGTCTGGTGGCGGCGCTCGACCTTCCCGTTGGTCTGTGGCCGGTAGGCCTGGTCGAGCACCGCCGTTCTGCGTCCCACCGAGGGCTCGAAGTCGTCCGGCGTGGCTTGGGGTGACCTTGCCGTAGGGCGGTCGGAGTGTGCCTAGCGTGCGGTCGACGGCGTCAAAGCGTCGACCGTACCGCCGCTCACCCGTCGCAGGGCACCTGCGCTACCCGCGCACGGACGCGCTGCATGTCGGCCCGCTTGAAGTCCTCGTGCGTCTGGCCCCGGAAGGCCGGTACGAGCTCACGGTAGTACGGGCTGGAAAGGCTCTCGTTGTGGCCGATGACGTTTGCAACCGGTATGTGAAACCGGCACCGCAAGTAGTGCGTCAATGCGAGTGCCGCCCTAAACTGTTTCGGGTTGTCGAGCACCTCGGCGTCGCTGTAGGCAACGTTCTCGATCCCAATCGCCGTGTAGTTGAGCCCGACGACTTGGCGGCACATGATGTCGAGCGGAACGACCTGATAGATCGTACCCGCCTGCGTGATGATGAAATGCGCACACACCTGTGGCAGTTCGTGATACTGGACATCGGGGACATCGTCAGCAAAGATGGCGTATGTCGCTTGGAAGCTGGACGTTTCCGTGTAATGCCAGACGATCAGGTGCGGATCGACGAGCTTTTAGGAGTCAATGCCGTAATGAAGCAGAGAATAGGCGCGCATTTGTGCCTTGCGTTCAGCGCCGAGCGGTATGAAGCGACGGACAATCGGTGGGGGCTGGTTGGCGAGAGTGAGCCTGTCATCGCCGGACGAGTACGCCGCGGCTGATGGGTGCGCGCCGCGCTGCCCCGTCGCGCCGGAAGGAGCAGCCGCGACCGCTCGCATCGGTGGCGGCGCAACGGCGTGCTGCGGCGCGGAGGTGCCGCAAGCGCTGACAATGACCGCGACCGCAGCGCAGGCCGCCCGAAGGGCGCGCCTGTTTCCGCCAAGCGTCGAGGCTATCAACGAGGCGCCGAAAGCGTGCGGCCGTGGACTGGCGTTGGACAGAACGCGATCACCGCCTAACGCAGAAAGAGCGCCCAAAAGCTCACGCCCGCCGCGACGCCGATAATCGCCCAGTAGATACCGGCGTCGAGTCGTAGCGAGGTGTTAGCAGTGCGTGCTGGCGTGCGCCTCGCGGCGGGCGTGAGCGCCGCGGGCCGACCGCTTCGAGAGCCGGGCGTGGTGGGCCGGGAACGTCCCGCATCAGGCCGCTCGACGTCGCGAGGCCGCGCCACGTGCCGCGGCGGCTCTGGGTGCCGCGACGTTGCGCCCCGAAACCAGCGCACCACTTCGCCGTTGCTCCAGCCAAACACCCCTTCTTGGCCGGCGACCGGGTCAACGACGTACGCGATCTGACTCTCGCCGGAAAAGAAGTTCTTGTGAATGAACAAGTCCTGGTCAGACAGAAAGATTCCGTGCCCTGGATGGCTGTGGTACCAGCCGACGATCGCAAAGTCGCCGTAGTCGCGCTCGAGTACTTGATGGATGTAAGCCCAAGAGTCCTGCGTGAACGTGAGCGCAGTCAAGCTCTCATCGGCGTTCTCAGCCCGAACGGAGCCGACGACGACCGGGCCGTGGTCTGTGGCGTGACCGACAAGCACGCCGCCGACCTCGCGACTCGGGTTCTCGAAGCAGTGATCATAGATTTGGCGCTCGGCCACTCCGGCCAGGCCCCGAACCGGTCGTCCGTCGGACATCAGGCCGACCTTTGCCGCGCGAGCACGACGATCTCGTCGTCATCCACCGACATCGTCGAGCGCCGAGCCAGCGACTCGAGCGGTGCCCCCGGCTTCACGCGGTTGCTGCGGACCCACGCCGCCGCCTCGAGATCGAGCGCGTCGTCGGCGTTGAAGGACCCGTACTCGACCATCGTGGCAACGCGCATTACCAGGTCCGATAGGCTCTCGCTCGCACTCCACATGCCGATGCAGACACCGCCATTTCGATCCGGCGAAAGAATGTTCGGATGGAAAATGGGCGTCAGCCAGGAAATCTGAGGCGGCCGGCGCGGGTAATCAAGGTGCAGATAGACGACGAACCGGTGGACGTGGCGCAGCGTCAACTCTCCGGAGGCTTGACGGGCCAGTCCGACCCGGTTGAGAAGAACGTTGTAGGCCTCGGGCGGGTCGCCGTCGGCCTGGAAGCTCACGCGGTCATCTCGTGCGGCGAGTTCCTGCATGTGGTGCAGATCGGCGAACAGGCGTCGTTGGCGCGGGTTCATATCTAGCAGCTTGCGACGATACGCTGGATCAGCCAGGTTCCGTTCAGCTGCGCCAAATAGAATTCCACCGAGCCGATCGCCGGGCCCGACGTGGTCGATATGTCATAGCTGAGTGGCGCCTGGGCGTGTCTGCCGTCGACCGCGATCTGGCGCGCGGAAAGGTCCGTAAGGTCGTAGTTCTCCGCCCCGGAGGCAAACTGCTCTGCGTAGGTCGACAGGACCTGCTGCTTGCCTCGAGTGTCGCTGCAACCGCCGGCGCGAAGGCCATGGCGGGATACCTCGGGCGTGAACAGCGAGCCCAGCTCCGCGAGATTCTGGTGCGAATAGGCGGATTCGTAGCTTTGGAGTACCGCCACGATTGCGTTCTGCTCCTGCGCGACGCTCACGACATGCTGCGAACTGGTGGTCGTCCGCGAGGTGCTCGAAGACGTCGAGGACGTGGACGAGCTCGAAGTCCCCGATTGAGCTGTCGAGTTCGTGGATGAGGTAGATCCTCCAAGCTGGAGCCCGCCGGTCGATCCGGACCCCTTGTGCACGACCAAGATCACGATGAGAACCACGACGGCGGCGGCCACGGCGAGGACCGCCGCGATCAATCCTTTCTGTGAGCGACCGCCCGGCGCCGACGCAGCGCCCGGTGGCGCCGGTGTGTAGCCGCCAGGCGCGGGGGTGTAGAGCGGCGGCGTGTACGGGACGCGCTGGGCGACCGGTGCCAGGTCGGGCGGGATAAATATCGGCGGCCGTGGCGTCGCCGGCGGCAGCGAGCTCGCGCCTCCTGTCGGGCCTGCGGTGTCGCGAGGGGCGGCTGGGCATCCGAGCACTGCGCAGCCCTTGTTGTCGGTCCAGCAGTCGGCGTGGTGGGGGGCGTGGCAGGCGGGGCAGTCGATCAGCGGGATGCCGGCCTTGAACGTGAAGCGGCAGTACGGACATGAACGTCCGCTGTCCGGCTCGGTTGCGACTCGCTGAATTGGTGGACCCGCGGAGCTCATATGAATCGATGCCGGC